>Ga0116181_1002179_pt1 | contig 16140 bp, 15 predicted proteins | sample AD_UKC075_MetaG_FD_89752 | JGI IMG/M metagenome (GOLD analysis project Ga0116181, IMG submission 89752) | Active sludge microbial communities of municipal wastewater-treating anaerobic digesters from USA - AD_UKC075_MetaG | ecosystem: Engineered > Bioreactor > Anaerobic > Digestate | place: USA...
GACCGGGAACCGAGGCACCCGCGGTGCGCGCGACGTAGTCGTCGGCGATGTCGAACAGGGCGGTCACCGCGCCCAGGTGACGTTCGGCAGCGGCACCGTCGGAGCCGCCCCGTTCAGCGGCGGTCAGCCAGCGCTTCTGCAGGCCGCTGCGCTCCCACGCCTGCCACAGGGTGAAGCGCGGGTCGCGGTGGCTGCGCTGTGCCCGTCGGGCGGCCGTCAGCACCGCGCGCACCTTCTTCACCGGCGCGGCCAGGCCGGCGGGCAGGGACGGGACCCGTCCAGTGAGCACGGACGGGACCGGTCCGGTGAGCACGGTGGCCAGATCCGTGCCGGCACGACGCAGTGCCCGGCGCAACTGGCGCAGCGACACCGGATCCAGCCGACCGATCGGCCCGGTCAGCAGCGCCTCGGCCTGTCCGTCGTCGAGGGATCCGCCGGCGGCGGCGAGCACGGTGAGCAGCGCACCGGCGGCGGGTTGATGGGCGACCGGGCCCGTCAGTGGCGACAGGTCCACCGGCACACCGGCCGCGGCCAGCGCTCGCGGAAGTGCGGCCGCGGCGGAGACCGACCGCACGATCACCGCGAGCTGTGACCAGGGCACCCCGTCCATCAGATGGGCGCGACGCAGCGCGTCCGCGACGAGGGCTGCCTCGTCGTGCGCGGAGGCGGCCACCCGCACCGTCAGGCTGCCCCCCTCGCCTCGCCCCTCCATCGCGCGCCAGCCCACCGAGCCGGGCAGCCGCGCCGCCACCTCGCTGATGGCCCGGGCGATCGCCGGGGCGCAGCGGTACGACGTGGTGAGTTCGACTGCCGGCGTCTGGGCGCGGAGCAGGTCGCTATCGGCGCCTCGGAACCCGAACACCGCCTGGTTCGGGTCGCCGGCGAGCACCGCGAGGGTGGCACCGCCGGCCAGTAGCCGCACCAGACGGGCGGCTTGGGGATCGAGGTGCTGGGCGTCGTCGACCAGCAGCAGGGCGATCCGGGCCTGCTCGGCGGCCAGCAGGTTGCCGTCGGAGCCGAGTACCTCCAGTGCGGCGCCGACCAGCTCGGCCGCCCCCAGCGCCGGGACGGTGGCCTGCGGTGCGGCGGTCCCGACCGCGGCGCGCAGCAGCATCACCTGTTCGTACTGCTGGGCGAACCGTCCGGCGGCCACCCACACGGGGCGGCCGTGCAACCGGCCGAGACGCTTGAGTTCCGCGGGGTCGATACCGCGTTCGGCGCAGCGCGCCATCAGATCACGCAGTTCGGTGGCGAAGCCCGCGGTCCCGAGGGCCGGCCGCAGTGGCGCCGGCCAACCGGTCGCCCCGTCCTCGACCTCTCCGGCCAGAAGTTCGCGGATGATGCCGTCCTGCTCGGCCCCGGTGACCAGCCGCGGCGGCGGATCCCCGGCCCGTTGGGCGGCCTTCGCCAGCACCGAGAACGCGTAGCTGTGCACCGAGCGGACCAGCGGCTCCCGCACCACCCCGCCTCCCGCGGCCCGCAGCAGTCGCATGGTCACCGCCGCCCGGACCGGCCCGACCAGCCGTTGCGGGGTGAGCAGCAGCACCGACTCCGGGTCGAGGCCGGCGGCGATCTGCGCCGCGGCCGCCTCGACCAGCAGGGTGGTCTTCCCGGTGCCCGGGCCACCCAGCACCCGAAGTGTGCTCATGCGGATATGACACCAGGGGGGTCTGACAAAAAGGTCGACCCGGTCACCGGTCCGGCGTGGGCCCTACGGTTGGGCGGTCGCCGCGGGCTGGTGCTCGTCGATCATGGTCGTCTCGTCGAAGGGATCCCGGCCGGACAGCACCGAGCGGACCCGGTCGTTGTCGATGGTCTTGGTCCACGACCCGATCAGCACGGTGGCCACCGCGTTGCCGGAGAAGTTGGTCACCGACCGCGCCTCTGACATGAACCGGTCGATCCCGACGATCAGCCCGACACCGTCGAGCAGTTCCGGACGGTGCGCCTGCAGGCCCGCGGCCAGGGTCGCAAGGCCGGCACCGCTGACCCCCGCCGCCCCCTTGGACGCGATCATCATGAACAGAAGCAGACCGACCTGCTCCCCAACCGACAACGGGTCGCCCAACGCATCGGCGATGAAGATCGACGCCATGGTCAGGTAGATGGCGGTCCCGTCGAGGTTGAACGAGTACCCGGTGGGAACCACCACCCCGACCGTGCTCTGCTGCACCCCGAGATGCTCCATCTTGGCGATCAGCCGCGGTAACGCCGACTCCGACGACGAGGTCGCGATGATCAGGATGTATTCCCGGGCCAGGTAACGGATCAGCGCGAAGATGGACACCCCCGACACCACCCGCAACAACAGCCCGAGCACCACGAAGACGAACACCGCGCAGGTCAGGTAGAAGCCCGCCATCAGCACCGCCAGGCTGGTCACCGCGCGCCACCCGGTCTGGCCGACCACGCCGGCGATCGCGCCGAACGCACCGATGGGCGCCGCCCACAACACCATCACCAGGACCCGGAACACCAGCCGTTGCAGGTGCTCCACCGCCCGCAGGATCGGCGCGCCGGTCGGCCCCAGCCCCTGGATCGCGAATCCCACCAGCAACGCCACGAACAGCGCCTGGAGCACGTTGCCCGTGGTCAGCGTGGAGAACAGCGTGGAGGGGATGATCCCGGTGATGAAGTCCACCACCCCGCCGGACTCCTGGGACTTCTGCGCCAGTTGCGCGCCCTTGGCGGCCAGCGATTCGGTGAGCTTGAGCCCGTCGCCGGGATGCAGCAGATTGCCGACCACCAAGCCGATGGCCAGCGCGAAGGTCGACATCACCAGGAAATAGCCGAAGGCCAGCCCGCCGATCCGGCCGACCGTCACCGCATTGGCCACCGACCCGATCCCGAGCACCACCGTGCAGAAGATGACCGGCGCGATCATCATCTTGATGAGGCTGACGAACATCGTTCCCAGCACACTGAGGCTGGTGCCGACCCCGGGCGCGATCAGGCCGACGGCCACCCCGGCCACCACCGCGACGATGACGGCCACGTACAGCCAGTGCGTCCGGTCCCTGCGCTGCCCGGCGGTCATCGGCATCCCCTCACGTCGGACAGGATGCTAGCGCCCGACCGGCACCCGCGACGGGGATACGGCCCAGGGCCACAGCAAATTACAGACCGAATGCCTGTCCCTGCCGGGACACCGTTCCCGGCCAGCCGAACTCGCGGTCGAGCCGAAGCCGCAGGGTATCGGCAGGCTGGGGTTCGCCGTGCACGACGAACACCTGCCGCGGCGGACTGGCGAACCCGGAGGCCCATCGGATCAGTTCGTCGGCGTCGGCGTGCGCGGACAGCATGGCGAGATCGGCCACCTCGGCGTTGATCGAGACCCACTCGCCGAAGATCCGGATCTGGCGCTGGCCTGCCGCGATGGCCGCGCCGCGGGTACCCGGGACCTGATAGCCGGTGATCATCACGGTGTTGCGCGGGTCGGGCGCGAATGCCTTGAGGTGGTGCAGGATTCGTCCGCCGGTGGCCATCCCGCTGGCCGAGATGACGATCTTGGGGTCCTTGCTCGCCGAGATCCTCATGGACTGTTCGGCGTCGCGGGTGTAGGAGGCCATATCGCGCATACCCTGGTACACCTCCGGCGGCAGGCGGTGGTCGTCGGGGAATCTGCCCAGCAGTTCACTGGCGTTGATCGCCATCGGCGAGTCCAGATAGATCGGGATGTCCGGCAGCCGGCCGGCGTTCCGCAACTGCCACAGGTAGTACAGCAACGTCTGGGCCCGGCCGACCGCGAAGGCCGGCACGAGGACCGTCCCGCCGCGGCGCACCGTCGCCTGAACGACCCCGGCCAGCACCTCGGCCGGATCGGTGCGCTCATGCACCCGGTCGCCGTAGGTGGACTCCATCACCAGGTAGTCCGCGGCCGGCACCGGGTCCGGGTCGAGCATCACCGGGTCGTCGTAGCGGCCCAGGTCCCCGGAGAAGACGATCCGCCGACCGTGCCAGGCCAAGTCCACCGTCGACGCACCGAGAATGTGACCGGCGCGCCGGAAGGTCACCGACGCCCCGGTCCCGGGCACCTCGAACTCCGCCCCGAACGGCCGGGTGGTGAACAACTCCACTGTGTGCTGTGCGTCGTCGCTGTCGTAGAGCGGCAGCGCCGGGTGGTGCTTGCTGGACTTGTGCTTGTTCATGAACGCCGCATCGCGTTCCTGCAGGTAGGCACTGTCCCGGAGGATGATCTCGGCGACCGCGGCGGTCCCCTCGGTGCAGATGATGGGGCCGGTGAAACCGTTGCGGACCAACCGCGGCAGATAGCCGGTGTGATCGAGGTGGGCATGGGTGAGGACGACCGCGTCGATCGCGTCCGGGTCGACGGCCAGCGGGGCCCAGTTGAGTTCGCGCAGGTTCTTGACCCCCTGGAACAGACCGCAGTCGACCAGGATCCGGGCGTCGTCGGTCTCCAGCAGATGCTTGGAGCCGGTGACGGTGCCGGCCGCCCCCAGGCTGCGCAGAGTGAGCGATTGCCTCTCAACGGAACTCATGTCCTCAGTCTGGCAGCATGGGCCGCGTGCTACACCTGAACCGCTGGGGTCCACCCGGCCCGGTCCGCGTCCTGATGATCCACGGACTGACCGGACACGGCCGGCGCTGGCGTCACCTGGCCACCGAGTACCTGCCGGACGTGGAGGTTTTGGCGCCGGATCTGATCGGCCACGGTCATTCCACCGACGCCGCGCCGTGGACGATCGACGCCAATGTGGCGGCGCTGGGCACCTGCGTGGAGAACGAGGCCGACGGCCCGGTGCTGGTGGTCGGGCACTCGTTCGGCTGCGCGGTCGCCCTGCACCTGGCCGCCCAGTGCCCGGACCTGGTCTCCGGTCTGGTGCTGCTGGATCCCGCCGTCGCCCTGGACGGGCAGTGGATGCGGGAGATCGCCGAGGCGATGCTGGCCTCCCCGGACTACACCGATCGGGCCGAGGCGCGCGTCGAGAAATCCACCGGGGTGTGGTCGGACGTTCCGCCGGCGGTACTCGACGAGGACATCGACGAGCATCTGATCGCGCTGCCCAACGGACGCTACGGCTGGCGGGTGTGCCTGCCGGCGGCGGTGTCCTACTGGAGCGAACTTGCCCGCGACATCGCGCTGCCGCGCCGGGGAACCCCGACGACGTTGGTACGTGCGGCTTTTCAGAACCCGCCGTATGTGACCGAGGCGCTGATCGACGCCCTGTCCGGGCACCTAGGTGCGGACTTCACCCTGATCGAGGCCGCCTGTCAGCATATGGTCGCCCAGGTGCAGCCCGCCCAGACCGCCGCCGTGATCCGCGGCCTGCTCGGGTAGTGGCGCGTATCACCGACGACCAGGTTGAGCGGGTGCGGGCTCTGGTCGCCGGGATTCCGCCCGGACGGGTCGCGACCTACGGTGACATCGCCTGCGCGGCAGAGCTTTCCAGCCCCCGCATCGTCGGCTGGATCATGCGGACCGACTCCCACGATCTGCCGTGGCACCGCGTTCTCGGGGCGTCCGGCCGACCGGCGGCGCACCTGGCGGACGGCCAACTGGCCCTGCTGCGCGCCGAGGGCGTCCCGACCGAGGGCGGCCGGGTTCCACTCGGGAAGGTGCGGCACCGCTTCGACTGAGGCCGACCGGGGCCCTGTTCGTTGCGGAGCACGCGGCCCCGTCTAGAGCATCATCCGCACCACCGCGGCCGTGCGCAGCAGGCCCGGGAAGGCCTCCGGCGTCGAACGCGGGTGCAGGGCATGAACGGACAGCCGGAAGATCAACGCCCGCAACAACATTTGCGGCCACTCCGGGAGGTCGTCCCAGCGCTCGACTAGGCCGTCGTCGGCTTCGCCCCAAGACAGCGCGTCGATGACGGCCACCCCGGCCGCCCAAGCCGCGGGCCGCCAGTACGGCGTGATGTCGGTGATGCCCGGGGCGGCGGCGCCCGCGAACAGCACCGTGCCGTAGAGGTCGCCGTGCACCAGCTGGCTGGGGCTCGTGGTCGCCTTGCGCAGACCGGCCAGCTGGCCGACCACCTCCACACAGCGCCGGCGCTCCTCGGTATCGGGCACCTTCGGCGCACCGAGCGGCAGAGCCTGCAGCGGGCGATCCTCCCAGGCCGCCCGGTCGGCGGCGATGAACACGTCGACATCGGTCCACGGCGGGACCGGTGCGCGGGTGAGGAAACGCGGCCGTTCGATGTCGGCGGTCGCCTCGTGCAGCCGGATGCCCGCCGAGATGACCTCGTCATGCCGGGGTTCGGGGCTGCCGGCGACGTAGGTGTCGGCGCGCCACCCGGAGACGACGTAGCGGCCGTCGGTGGAGCGTACCGGCCGGGCCAGCCGCAGCCCGTCGACGAACAACGTCTCGCGAATCTTCGCCGACCAGGCGGCGCGGGCGTGGTCGGGCACCAGGGACACCACGACCTCCCCGCTGCGCCAGCCCTCCCCGCTCGGCACGGGATCGCCGCCCTTGAGACCGAACGCCGCCATCACGTGCTCAGGCGGGCGCTCATCGGTCACAGGGCCAGCGTAAAGCGTGCCGGGGCGAACACCGCTTCAGTACATCGCCATGTCGGCATCGAATTGCCGCGCCCAAGCCACGATGCCGCCACGCAGATGCCGCGCCCCGCTGAACCCGGCCCGAACCAGCGCGGCCCGCGCGGCGGCCGAGCGAACGCCGGTCTTGCAGTACAACACCGGGATGCCCTCGGCGGCGATGAGCGCCCGTCCGGCGTCGGTCTCGAGGGCGGCCGCCGGGATCAGCACCGCGCCGTCGATGCGGTTGATCTCCCACTCGGCGGGTTCGCGAACGTCGACGAGGACGACGGGCGCGCCGCCGGCCAGCAGGTCATGAAGTTCGTGTGGGGTGATCCCGCCGGCCTCCGCCACCGCCGTCTCCTGGCCGTCGTCGGCCAGGCCGGCGATAGGCGCGGCCTGCGGGTCCTTGCGGATTGCGATGGTGCGGTAGGTCATCGTGAGGGCGTCGTAGATCATCAGCCGGCCCAGCAGCGGCTCGCCGATCCCGGTGATCACCTTGACCGCCTCGGTGCCCATGATCGAGGCCACCGAGGCGCACACCAGCCCCAGGACCCCGCCCTCGGCGCAGGACGGCACCGGGCCTAGCGGGGGTGCCGGGTAGAGGTCGCGGTAGTTCACCGCGCGGCACTCGCCCGCCGGACCGGCGGGGGCGTCCTCCCAGAAGACCGACACCTGGCCGGAGAACCCGAGAACCGATCCCCAGACGTAGGGCTTGTGCGCGAGTACCGCGGCGTCGTTGACCAGGTAGCGGGTGGCGAAGTTGTCGCTGCCGTCGATGATCAGGTCGTAGTCGCCGAACAACTCAACGGCATTGGCGGATGTCAGCCGGGACTCGTGCACCCGCACGGCTACCAGCGGGTTGAGTTCGGCAATCGAGTCGCGGGCGCTGCGGGCCTTGGGCCGTCCGACGTCGGAGGTGCCGTGGATGACCTGGCGCTGCAGGTTGGACACCTCGACCACGTCGTCGTCGACGATCCCCAGGGTGCCGACCCCCGCCGCGGCCAGGTAGAGCAAGGTGGGTGAGCCCAGCCCACCGGCACCGACCACCAGCACCCGGGCGTTCTTCAGCCGCCGCTGCCCGATATCGCCGAGTTCGGGCAGGATGACCTGCCGGCCGTAGCGGGCCAGTTCGGCGGTGGTCAGCGCGGCGGCGGGCGGCACCAGCGGCAGCATCAGGATCAGGCGATCGGGTACGGCCAGGGGTTGAATCGGCAGGTCTTACCGTCGGGCTTGACCGAGCCCGGGTCGAACCGCGCGGCGTCGTTGTCCGATGTCGAGAAGGTCTGCTGCATCATGATCGGCGCCAGTCCGCCGTTCTTCTCGCAGGGCTCGTGGGTGGTGTAGCCGATGGCGTGGCCGACCTCGTGGTTGATCAGGTACTGCCGGTAGGAGCCGATATCGCCCTGGAACGGCACCGCCCCGCGCACCCACCGGGCCAGATTGATGAACACCCGGGGCTCGGAGTCAGGGCCGTACACCGGGTTGTAGCAGGACGTCTCGATCTCGATCTCGTAGCCGCAGCCCTCGCGCACCGTCATCGGGGTGGTCAGCGAGACCCGGAAGTCCGGCTTCTCCCCGGGGGGCAGCGTGTCGACGCGGCGGAAGGCGAACTGCGGGTTGTGCGTCCAGCTCTTGGGGTTCTCCAGGGTCTCGGTGACCATCAGGGCGAAGGCCTCGTCGCCGCCGAACGCCGTGGTGTCGATCCCGTTCTCGACCTCGACGGTGTAGGTGAAGGTCTTGGCGGTGCCCTCGCCGACTTTCTCCGTGGTACCCGGGACGATCCGCCAGGTCTTCTCCCCGGCCTCGGTGAACCTGCCGCCGTCGGGCAGCACACCGGTGGGCAGATCGGCGTCGAACTCGGTCATCCCGCGTGGCGGGGCGCCGATGATGGTCGTGCCGGCCGAGCCGATGGTCGGTGGGCCGGCGACCTCGGAGTCCTCCCCGACGGGCGCAGTGGTGCCGGTGACGGTCTGGTAGAGCACGACGATGGTCACCACCGCCAGCACCGGCAGTGCGTAGGCCCGCCAGCCGTAGGTGGTGACGAACCGGCCCAGCCAACTCTGTTTGCGCAGTGCACGGTGCTCGTCGCGGTTGGACCGCGGGCGGCCGGATTCACCGGCAAGCGGGTCGCGCTGGGCACGCAGCGGCTCGTTCCAATCGCTGCGCAGCACCGGGACACGACCGCCTCCGTCGGGCCCGGGCGGATTGGTCACCGTGCCAGGATGGCACAAATCGGACTCAGTGCCAGGATGGCGCGACCGACGCCCGCCAGGATGGCGCGACCGACGCCCGCCAGGATGGCGCGACCGACGGGGACGGCGATGTGTCCGATACCAGCGCGGGAGTAATGTCGGCCGGATGAGGAATCTGGCGGACTCCGGCGCCCGGAGATCCGTCCGCCCGGGCGGGCGGCTGCCTCGCGGTGAACGCCGCGAGCAGTTGCTGGCGGCTGCCAGCGACGTGTTCGTCGACCGCGGCTACCACGCCGCCGGGATGGATGAGATCGCCGATCGGGCCGGGGTCAGCAAACCGGTGCTTTACCAGCATTTCTCCAGCAAGCTGGACCTCTACCTGGCGGTACTGCAGCAGCACGTGGACATCCTGGTGTCCAGCGTCCGGCAGGCGCTGCGCACCACCACCGACAACCGGCAGCGCCTGCGCGCCGCCGTCCAGGCCTTCTTCGACTTCATCGAGCATGACAGCCAGGGCTACCGGCTGATCTTCAAGAACGACTACGTCGCCGAACCCCAGGTGGCCGCGCAGGTGAAGGTGGCCACCGAGGCCTGCACCGACGCGGTGTTCGACCTGATCAGCCGCGATTCCGGACTGGAGGCGCACCGCGCCAGGATGATCGCCGTGGGCCTGGTGGGGATCAGCGCGGACTGCGCGCAGTACTGGCTGGACTCCGACCGGCCGATCTCCAAGGAGGACGCCGTCGAGGGCACGGTGGCCTTCGCCTGGGGCGGGCTGTCGCACGTCCCCCTGGCGCGCTGAGCAGTCCGGGCGTTCGCCCGGACTGCTCACGTCAGGACTGGGCGGCGATCCCGAATCCGACCCGGCGCACGTCCGCCGCCCCGATCTCGATGTACGCGATCCGCGAGGTCTGGACCAGGAATCGGCGGCCCTTCTCGTCGGAGAGGCTCAGCACCGCCGACGCGTCACCGGCCAGCGCCGCCCGCACCAGTTCCTCGACCTCTTCGGGTGTCTGCGAACTGTTGAACACAAGTTCCCGCGGGCTGTCCGAGACCCCGATCTTGACCTCCACACCGGCCCCTTTCCTATCGGCTCACGAGCAGGCTAGCTGCCCGCTCGGCGCACAGTTGCGTCAAGCTGCGGTTACAGCATGACAACGTCCGCGTGCGCGCCTTCGGCGGGGGGCGATCTGCTCCTAGCTTTGGCGATGTGCGTGACAACCCGGGAGTTGCGGAGGCAGGTCGCCGGCATGCCCGCCAGTGGCCCCGGGTGGTGCTGACCGGCACCGGCCTGCTGGTGACCGCGCTGGCGACCACCTACGTCATCAAGACGGGCGCGTCGGCGGCGATCGAGGACAGCCGCACCGCGCCGCGCACCGTCATCGCCACCGTCGGCACCGAGACCCCGGCCGCCCCGGATCCGCAGGCCGTTTCAGAAGCATCGGCCGTCCCCCAGGCGGTGACGAACCAGGAGGTGACGGACCAGGCGGCCACGCTGGAACGACCGGTCCAGGTACCCGCTCCGGTCACCGCCGCGCAACCGCAGGTCGATCTGCGTCAGGTGGTCTACACCATCGCCGGTAACCAGCGCGACGACGACCCGGTGACCGTGATCTACGCCGATGAGACCGGCACGCTGCAGACCCTCGAGAACGTCACCCTGCCGTGGCACCTGACCATGACCCCGGCCCTGCCGGTGAACTACGTCTACGCCAAGAGCCGCGGTAGCCAGCTGAACTGCTGGATCACCGATGCCGCGGGCACGACGGTGGCCTCCCGGACCGACTACTCCCCCACCACCAGCTGCAACCGCTAACGGTCCGTGCGACACTCAGGCCTGCTCAGGCCAGGCCGAGGTTACGCATCCGCTCGTCGTGCGTGCGCTGCATCCGATCGAAGAAGTCCGTCATCTGCCCCAGCCCGCTGGAGCCCGCCAGCACCAGGTCGACGAGTTCGTCGTGGTCGGCGAGCACGAACTGGGCCTGGGTGACGGCCTCACCCAGCAACCGGCGTGACCACAGCGCCAGCCGACTGCGCTGCCGACCGCTGGACGTCACCGCCGCGCGCACCTCGGCGACGACGAACTGGGAGTGCACCGTCTCGGCGAGAACGGCGCGCACCACATCGGCGATCTCATCGGGCAGCGAACCAGCCAGCGCCAGGTAGAGGTCGGCGGCCATCGCATCCCCGACATAGGTCTTGACCAGCGCCTCCAACCAGGTGCTGGGCATCGTCAGCCGGTGGTAGTTCTCCAGCGCCGGGGCGTAGCGCACCATCGCCGACAGCACGTCGACACCGCGCGACTCGAGGGTCTGGTGCAGCACCCCGTAGTGGCCCATCTCGGCAGCGGCCATCCGGGCCATGTTGATCCGGCCGCGGAGATCCGGCGCCATCCGGGCCTCGTCAGTGAGCCGGTAGAACGCCGCCACCTCGCCGTAGGCCAGGAGCGCGAACAGCTCGTTGACGCCGGGATGGTCGGCCGGGACGGTGCGGGGTGCCGCCGTGTCGCCCGTGCCAGCACCCATGAACTCACTGTAGCCAGGTACCATGGGAGCCGGAACTTCAGGTTCCACGGAAATGTGCGTGCACGCACTGGCCCGCCGTCACGGCGTGCGGCCCGGTCCCGGTAGGGGAAATCCACAACTCGTGCGCGCTTGGAAACAAGTGGAGAACCGCACCGCACTCCAGCAGCGAGTGCCACGAGTACGAGGAAACCCCATGACCCATCTGCATACCCACACCACCGCGCATGACGACACCAAGATGAGTTTCGCCGACCTCGGCGTCCGCGAGGAGATCGTCCGCGCACTGGCCGAGAACGGCATCGAACACGCCTTCGCCATCCAGGAACTCACCCTCCCGTTGGCGCTGGCCGGCGATGATCTGATCGGCCAGGCCCGCACCGGGATGGGCAAGACGTTCGCCTTCGGCGTGCCCCTGCTGCACCGGATCGCCACCGGCGGCGACGGCACCCGGCCGCTCAACGGCGCGCCCCGCGCTCTCGTGGTGGTTCCCACCCGCGAACTGTGCATCCAGGTGCACGGCGACCTCACCGGCGCCGCAAAGTACCTGAAGGCCGACGGAGGCGCGGAGTCGCCGACATCCGGCAGCGGCGGCCGACCGCTGTCGGTGGTCGCCATCTACGGCGGCCGCCCCTACGAGCCGCAGATCGAGTCGCTGCAGCAGGGCGCGGACGTCGTGGTGGGCACCCCGGGCAGGCTGCTCGACCTCGCCCAGCAGGGTCACCTGCAACTCGGCGGGCTGTCGGTGCTGGTGCTCGACGAAGCCGACGAGATGCTCGACCTGGGCTTCCTGCCCGATATCGAGCGGATCCTGAGCCGGATCCCCGACGACCGGCAGTCGATGCTGTTCTCGGCCACCATGCCGGGCCCGATCATCACCCTGGCCCGCACCTTCATGAACCAGCCCACCCATATCCGGGCCGAGGGCGTGCAGGGCGCGGCCACCCACGACACCACCGAGCAGTTCGCCTACCGCGCGCACGCGCTGGACAAGGTCGAGATGGTCGCCCGCATCCTGCAGGCCGAGGGCCGCGGCGCGACGATGATCTTCACCCGCACCAAGCGCACCGCCCAGAAGGTGGCCGACGAGCTCGCCGAGCGCGGTTTCAAGGTCGGCGCGGTGCACGGTGACCTCGGCCAGGTGGCCCGCGAGAAGGCGCTCGCCGGGTTCCGCAGCGGCGAGGTCGATGTGCTGGTGGCGACGGACGTCGCGGCCCGGGGCATCGACATCGACGACATCACGCACGTCATCAACTACCAGATCCCCGAGGACGAGCAGGCCTACGTGCACCGCATCGGCCGCACCGGCCGGGCCGGCAAGACCGGTATCGCGATCACGCTGGTCGACTGGGACGAACTCGAACGCTGGTCGATGATCAACAAGGCGCTCAACCTGGACTGCGCAGATCCGGCCGAGACCTACTCCAGTTCGCCGCACTTCTACGCCGAACTCGGCATTCCGGCCGAGGCCGTCGGGACCGTGGGGGCCGCGCGGGCCGCCAGGGGAACCCGGTCGGCCCGCACTTCCGGCGGGGGTTCGTCGCGGACCTCCGGTGGAGGCTCGTCGCGGAACTCGGGCTCGATCAACTCCGAGACCCGGGGGACCTCCGAGCCGCGCCCGGCCCGCACCCGCTCACGGCAGCGCACCCGCGGCGGCAAGTCCGGCGCCGGAAACGGTGAGCAGACGGCGACCACCGCCGAGGTGCAGTCGACGGCTCTGACCTCTGCCGCGGGAGCGGAGTCCGGTGACGGTCAGGCCCGTCGCCGCCGGCGCCGGCGCGGCCCGCGCAAGCCCTCCGGGGCGGGCGCCGCCACCGCCAACTGACCAGATGGTCCGACCCGAACGCCGCACCCGAGGCGATCTGATCGCCGCCGCGGCGATCGCCGTCGTCATCGCGCTGTTCGTCACGCTGATCTGGTGGCACAGTTCGGCTCGCGCCACCCAGTTCCACCCGGCCACCGCGCCTGCGCCGAATGTCAAACCGGCCCAAGGGGTTCCGGGCACCCTCAAGCAGCGCTGGACGGCTCCGAGCCCGAAGACCCTGCAGCCGGTGGTGGTCAACGGCACCGTGGTGACCGGCGCGGGCCGGGAGATGGCCGGCCGCAACCCGGAGACCGGCGATCAGCGGTGGAGCTACGCCCGCGACACCGACCTGTGCGCGGTGTCCTATATCTACGACCTCGCCGTGGCGGTGTACCCCGATATCCGGGGCTGCGGGCAGGTGAGCACGGTCACCGCCGGTAGTGGCCGGCGCGGGCCCACCCGCACCAGCTACGCCGACAAGCAGGTGGTGGTCAGCTCCGACGGCAGCGCGGTGCTGTCCTACGGCGCGACCCGGATGGAACTGTGGCGCTCGGACCTGGTGCGGATCTTCTCCTACGGCGAAATCGACGCCCGGGTGAAGCCGGTCAACACCGCCGTCGGGAAGGGGTGCGCCCTGATGTCGGCGGCCGCCAGCGATGCCGCCGGTGCCGTGCTGGAAGCCTGCCCCGGCGAGAAGGACCTGCGGCTGAGCCTGATCACACCGGCCAAGGAGGAGGACGAGCCGGCGGTCAAGCACATCGAACTGCCTGGTCTGACAGTCGATTCCGACGCCCGCGTCTTGGCCGTTGCCGGCACCACGACCGCGGTGTACCTGCCGATCCCACGACCCGAGGTCGCCATCTACGACGACACCGGAGCCAAACTCTCGGGCACACCGCTGCGGGTCGCGCCGACGGTGGAGGGCCGGGCGCCGGCGCTGACCCGGGCCGGGGACTTCCTGACCTGGTGGACCGGTTCGGCGGTGGTGGTTTTCGACAACCGGCTGGGCTACCGCTACACCATCGACACCCCCGCGCTCGGTCCGGCGGCGGTGATGTCGGGCTCACTGCTGATCCCGGTCGCCGACGGCCTGGCGGTCCACGACCCCCTCGACGGCAGCAGGCAGCGGGTGATTCCGCTGACGCATCCGGAGGGCTCCGGGGCGGTGCTGCCGGCCGTACTGGGCTCGATGGTGTTCGAACAGCGCGGCGACACGGTGGCCGCCTTCGGCCCCGGCTAGCCTTCGCCGTGCGCGGCCGGACCGCGCGCGGGGGTTAGATCTCCGGGCTGAACGTCGGCAGTGCCTTGCCCGACTTCCAATGTGCCAGAAGCGATGTCGCCAGCTCCCGATAGGCCTGGGCACCCTTGTTCTTGCGGCCCGAGAGCACTGAGGAGCCCGAGGCGCTGGCTTCGGCGAAACGGACGGTGCGCGGGATCGGCGGTGCCAGCACCGGCAGTGCGTAGCGGTCGGCGACGTCGAACAGCACGTCGCGGCTGTGCGTGGTGCGGGCGTCGTACAGCGTGGGCAGGGCGCCGATCAGCCGCAGATTGGGGTTGGTGATCTGCTGGACATCGGCCACGGTCCGGAGGAACTGGCCCACCCCGCGGTGCGCCAGTGTCTCGCACTGCAACGGCACGATCACCTCGTCGGCGGCGGTCAGCCCGTTGAGGGTGAGCACACCGAGCGACGGTGGGCAGTCGATGACCACCACGTCGAAGCCCGGCCCGTCGGCGGCGAGTTTGGCCAGCGCCCGCTTCAGCGCGTACTCCCGGCCGGCCCGCATCAGCAGCATCGCCTCCGCACCCGCCAGGTCGATATTGGCCGGCAGCAGCGTCATGCCCTCCGGGGTCACCACAAGTGCCGCGTCCGGCTCGACGTCGCCGAGCAGCACCTCGTGGACCGAGACCGACAGCTTGTCCGGGTCGGTGCCCAGCGAAAAGGTCAGGCAGCCCTGTGGGTCGAGGTCCACCAGCAGCACCCGCTGACCCAGTTCGGCGAACGCCGCCCCCAGGGAGGCCACCGTGGTGGTCTTGGCCACCCCGCCCTTCTGATTCGCCACCGCCAGCACTCGGGTCACGCCGACCATCCTGTCAGGTTCGGGCAGAATCGGTGAGCGTGAGTGTCGGCAATCATCGTCTGGTCCTGCTCCGGCACGGTGAGACCGAATGGTCGCGGGACCGCAAACACACCAGCCACACCGACCTCGACCTCACCGACCGCGGCCGCGAGCAGGCCCGGCTGGCCGCGCAGACCCTCGAACGCCTGAACCTGGACAACCCCCTGGTGGTCAGCAGCCCGCGGCGGCGCGCGATCGCCACCGCGGAACTGGCCGGGCTGAGCGTCGACGAGATCTCCCCGCTGCTGGCCGAATGGGACTACGGCGACTACGAGGGCCTGACCACCCACGAAATCCGCACCGGCACCCCCGGCTGGCTGCTGTGGACCTACGGCTGCCCGGGCGGCGAGAGCGTCGACCAGGTCAGCATGCGCGCCGACCAGGCGGTGGCCTACGCGATGGACCAGATGGCCGAGCGCGATGTGGTGTTCGTCAGCCACGGACACTTCTCCCGGTCGGTGATCACCCGATGGGTGGAGCAACCGCTGCGCGAAGGGGCCCGGTACGGGTTCGGCACCGCCGCGGTATCGGTGTGCGGCTTCGAATACGGCCTGCGCCAACTGTCGGCCCTCGGCCTGACCAGCCACCGTGAAGCGGTCGCCGGAACGTGATCGCCCCCACGTTCGTCCTCAGTGGGCCCACCGGGACCGTCGTCGCCGACGGCGCCCGCGCCGCGTACCGGGATCCCGCCGAGGCCGCCCGCGCGCTGCGCGACGGTTCGGCCGAATTGATCGTGGGCGCATTGCCATTCGACCTCCGTGGCCCCGCCGCGCTGCTGACCCCGGATCGCGTCCATGACCGGCTGCCGCCGCTATCCGACACGCTGCCCGGGGTCCGGATCGCCCAGATGTTGCCCTCCGCCGACGAGCACCGCGCCCGGGTGCAGGCCGCGCTGCGGCGACTCCGCGACCCGGCCGACCCGCTGGAGAAGGTGGTGCTGGCCCGGGCGCTGCTCCTCGCTTCGGACGGGGCTCTGGAGCCGACGGCGATCCTGGGCCGGCTGA
>Ga0116181_1002180_pt1 | contig 16137 bp, 8 predicted proteins | sample AD_UKC075_MetaG_FD_89752 | JGI IMG/M metagenome (GOLD analysis project Ga0116181, IMG submission 89752) | Active sludge microbial communities of municipal wastewater-treating anaerobic digesters from USA - AD_UKC075_MetaG | ecosystem: Engineered > Bioreactor > Anaerobic > Digestate | place: USA...
CAGCGGAATCGGCGGCCGGGCGTGGAATTCGTTGTTAAGGCGCTGGCGGAGCGGGTGTTCCTGCAGGTCGGTCAGACGTGGATGCATGGATGGTGGCCGGGCAGACATGTTGCGATGCAGCAGATTGTAGCGCATCGAACTCAGCCAGCCGCACTCCCCCGCTCTTGCTCGAACAGCGGTGCCAGTACTTGTTCGGTGGCTAGCGGCGCTGTCCCCCTCTGACGCAGCCAGAAGAAACGGCCCGCCGGCGCGCTGGCGGCAATCGCCTGGGCCGGCGCCAACTGGGTCTGGTCGTTGATCAGCACGACGACGCGTGCCAGCTTTGGCGTGCTCGCCAGCACTTGCAGTTCATGCAGGCAGCCCTTGTTTTCGGCGACGAAGTTGCGCAAATCCATCAGCACGACATCGCTGACACGCACCAGCGCTGCCAGCGCTTCCTGCCAGGTGGTGTCGTGGCAATAGCATTCATTGACGCGGTAGCGACCGTCGACATCGCGTTGCCATTCGAAATCGGCCAGGCGGCGCGGCACGTCGGCCGGGTTGCCGATGAAGCGCTCACCAAGGCGGCCGTCGAGAAAGGTGAAGATGTCGTCGGCGTCGATGGTGCGGTCGACCAGGTCGGTGCCGGCGATCAGCACGGTATTGCCGGTCAGGCGCCAGCGCTCGATGACGCGGTCGAAAATGTCCTGCACATTGGCATCCTGCTGGAAGACGCGCAGCACCAGCAGGGTAGGCGGCCTGGCGCTGGCCGGCTCGGCGCGGGGTTGCATCGCCACCGCCCCGAGCGGAATGCACAGTAGCGGCAGAAAGACGACCAGCGCGCCCCAGCCGAGTTCACCGATGGCGCCAAGCGCCGGGCCGACCAGCGCGATGACCCAGACGGCGGTGAACAGGTAGAGCAGTTCGGAGATGCGTCGTTGCCGGTAGGCGAGCGCCAGCCAGCGGCCAAGCGCGCGCGCCGGCCACCAGGCGAGCAGCCAGGGCAGCAGCGCGAACAGCGCGAAGGCCAGGGTTACGTTCAGCGTTGCGGCCAGCCAGTGGATGAACGGGCCGTCGCCCGCGATGAGGGCGGCCAGCAGATCGAGACCGAGCAGCGACGAGCCGGCGAAGAGCATGAACAGGGGCGCCAGCCACGGCCCGACGGCGCGCGTGGCGCCGCCCAGGCATAGCGCGGTGACGACGATCAGCGGCAGCCCGGTGTCGAACAGCATCCATTTGACGACCATCGCGAAGCTGACGTTTTCGTTGGTGCGCCAGCTGAGCAGCAACACGGCCATTACGAACCAGCCGAGCATGGCGCCGACAAAGCGCGGCCGCGACCAGCGGCCAATCACCGCAAGCACCGGCAGCACCGGCCAGGCGTAGGCGGCGCCGAGGGTGGCGACAGTCTTCAGCGTGATCGGCGCATCCGCCAGCACTTGGGTGATTACCGTTCGCAGCAGTGACATCAGCACGGTGAGGCCGATGAACCATAGCAGCAGCCGCAGGTGTGCCCGGCGATTGTCGGCCATGGTCAGCGGTATTGCCGGCGCCAGCGCCGGCGGGGCGGCGGGCGAAGCCTGCCCGGTTGCGGTCGACGGTGCCGGAAGGGGCGTTTTCATCAGGCGTTTCATGCTTGCCCGATAGCTGCGCGCCACGACCCAGGCACCGGCCAGCGCCAGCAGCGTGGCGACGATCAGCAGGGTCAGTATTTTGCCGGAAGCCATGATGGGCACGAAATCCGGAGGCAGGCATCGCCGGCGCGGAAACCTGCGGGTCGGCGGGCGGTCATTGCAGGTCCTCGGCGATGGTCTGGAAGGTTTGCTGCATCGCCTTGTCGCGCGCCGACCAGAGCTCGCTCAGGAAAGCGATGTTTTCGCCCAGCGAGGCCAGCTCGCGCGGGCTGGCGGCGCGGGCAATGGCATCGCGATAGGCCGCAATCGCCGCCGTCGCGGCGTCGCCGCAAGCGGCGTCGCGTTGCCGCGCGGGGCCGGCAGCAAGCAGCAGCAGGCGGGTCAGCGCCAGGTCGGCGAGGCTGGCGCCATCCCAGAAATTCGGGTCGTCGGCGTTGCGGCGTGCCACCTCCCGCCGCAGGCCATCGAGTTCGCCCAGCAATTTGGCCCGGTTTTCAGCGTCGACCGCAACCGTGCCACGGTTGGCCAGCAAAAGGGCGGCGACATGGTTGGTGAAGGCATAGGCATCGCGTCGGCGCGCGTAGGCGAGCGCGTACTGCTCGGCCATCCGGGCCAGCGCCTGTTGGCGTCGCTCGCCGTCGCTCTCGATCTGCGCCAGACGCTTGAAGGCGCCGCCCAGCAGGCTCAACCGTTCGACATTCGGAAGTCGGCGGCAAAGGAGGTCGAGATCGCCAATGGCCGCCGCGATCGCGTCGACGGCCTCGCGGCGGGCGGTTTCGCGTCTGGCGGCGGGCAGCCGGCGGGCGGCGGGCCAGCGAGCCGCGGCGAGTCGTACGCGGTAGTTGGCGTATTGCTCGATCGCGCGCAAGGGGCATTCGCCGCGCTCAGCGGCGAGCGCCTGGGCGAGCCAGCGGGTGGCCTCTTCCCAATTGCGGATTTCGCCCCAGGCGAGGCCGAGCGCAGCGCACACGTCGGCACGCTGCAACCACGCGGCAGACTGCCCGGACGGAATGCGCTCCAGGCGCCGGGCGATGCGACCGCCGGCTTCGTCATGGCCACCGGCGCGAAAATCGGCGGCCAGGTTTTCCAGCTCGGCGACCAGTTCGTGCGGGGTGCAGAAATTCGGCCAGACGGACTTCGTGGCGGCGCCCTGGCGATGGAAGCGGAAATCCGGGTCGCCGTAACATTGGTAGGCACCCCAGGTATTGACGTCGGGGCAGCGCGTCCATACCGCTTCGCGCGCGATGCGCACGGCTTCGCCGAAGGCAGTACCGGCCAGCATGGCGCGGTAGAAATTGGCGGCGAAAGTTTGCCCGGCCCGGTCGTCGACCGCCCAGCCGGCGGCGATTACGGCGCGTACGCCCATGCGGATAAATTCCTCGCCGAGGTTGGCCGCCAGCCCCAGACGGTCGAAGTCGCGGGCGCCGTCAACGCGCCCGAGATGGCAGCAATTGACAAAGACCAGCTCGGGTACGAAGCGCATCTGGGCGATGTCGCCCGCCGTCAGGTAACTGTCGGCGCCGATCACCATGCCGGAAATTGATGCGCCAGGGCCCGCAGCACCGGGTCGTGCGTACTCGTGCACGCCGTGGCCGGCGAGATGCAGGATACGCCAGCTGTTCTTGTGCAGGGCCTCCATGATCGGCGCCGCCGGCTGGTCGATGCAGTCGGTCACGTCGTAATCGGCAGCAGCCAGCTGCTCGACGACCTGTTGCGCCTCCTCGCGTGCGCCGGGCAGATCGGCAAAATCCGGCGCGCCGGCAAGGTCCGGGTTGCCGATGACCAGCGCGGTGTCGAGCGAGCCATGCACCGGGCGCTGGCGAAACTCGATGGTGCGGAACTGGCGGACGAATCCGGCGGCCACTGCCGGCGGGCGTTCGCCGGTCGCCCAGCGGTTTTCGAGCAGTTCCCACGGGTAGCGGGCCGAATGGCGGTCGACCATGACCAGCAGGTTGCCCTGTTGTGGCGACAACTCGCGCAGCCGCAGCGGCAGCAGCATTTCGAACAGGGTCTTGGCGACCTCGGCGTTTTGCCCGGTGTCGCGGCTGGCGATACGCACGAAACTGTCCACCAGCGCCAGTTGCCCGGTGGCCAGCGTTTCCTCGGCACGCGCCCGGTCCGTGGTGAAAATGAAGCGCAGGCGGCCGGCATCCTCGGCGATCTCCAGTCGTTGATACCACTCCGGCGGCTGTTCGAATCTGACCCGACGGCGCCCGGCTTGGCCGGTCTCGACGGCGCAGGCCGGCCAGCGCACTGCGGCGGCCAGCGTTTCGTTCTGCAGGATGCGGGTCAGCGCCTCGGCGGCGGCGATGGCGATGTCTTCATAGAGTTCTAGAAATTCCAGGCGGTCGATCAGCACGCGGCCTTCCAGTTCCTGCTCGGCCAGCCGGCGATTGGCGGCGACGGCAGCGCGCAGGATCGCCTCCAGCGCGTCGCCCACCGGCAAACCGCCGGCTCCGGTGCCGATCAGCAGGCAGGTGACGGCCGCCGAGCGCGGCCGTCCATCGTCGCCGAAGCGGTTATCCGGCCAGTGCGCGACATCGAGCGCGAAGTCGAGCAGGGCGGTGCGCAGCGAGTCTTCGAGCAGGCCGGGGCTCAGCCCGCCAACCTGACCGAGGCCGACGACGATGGCGCCGCCCGGCTTGACGTTGGGCGAATCGTTGAGAAATACCGTGTTGCTGCCCAGCGCGCCGGGGTAGATGCCGAGATCGAGGCGGCGCGTCAGCGCGCCGCCCAGTTGCTTGTCGAGCACCGCCTCGGCACTGACTACGGTGTCGCCCTGGTAGTGGCCGACGACGACCGGGTGCCGGGCGTAGGCCAGATTGCCGTGGCGGATCGAAACCTCGATGGTCGGCGTCGGGGGCGTATCGCTTTCCTCCGGCATGGGGCCGCTGCCGGAAAAACCGAAACTGGCGAGGTCGACCGCAGCAGGAATGCCGTCAGCCGCCGGCAGCGGGGGTAGTACGAAGTGCTCGGGTTGTCCGGCGGCGCGGCTGGTGGCCGGTGGATTGGTCGGCAGCAGGGTGGTCTGGCCGTTGACCAGCAGGTCGAGATAGCCGGGGAAGGCCTTGGGCTGGGCGCATAGCGCGTCATGCGCGGTGTTCGCGACATACCAGACGGGCACGCCTGGCAGGCGACCGGATTGCCAGCTCACCGTGCCGTCGCCCTCGCGCGTGGCGATGAAGTCGAGTCGCTTGCGCTCGGGCTGCTTCCTGTCATTGCCCGGGTTGAGCTGGTAAGCGATCACGGTGGCGGGCTGGCAGCCGGCGACATAAACCATGTGCCGCGGATCGGGGGGCGCCGCGCGTAGCAGCTTCCAGGTCGCCGCCGCTTCCTGCAGCTGGAGCGCTTCCGCGGTCGGCCAGGCGGCGCCAGTTTGTTGGCGCAGCGTCTGCCAGCGGCCGGAGTCGGAGAAATCGAGGTCGTCCGGGGCGAAGGGCAACAGTTCGAGCAGGCCGGGGTAGCGCGCGACGAGTCCAGTGATCTGATCGGTGCTCTGGGTGATGTCGAGCAGGGCGAGCTTGCTTTGCGTCGGGTTGCAGCCGGTCAGCCAGCGCACTGCTTCGTAGGAGCCGAGGTTGGGCGTGCCGAGCATCAGCAGGCGGCTGCCCGGCAGGCGCACGATGCGCTGCCACAGCGCACTGCCGGCAGCGCCGTCGGCGATCATCGCACGCACCACCAGGCCGCCCATCGAGTGGGCGACCAGGCGTAGCGGCTGGCCGCTGCGTTCGGCCTGGGCGACCAGCGGTTCCAGGGTTGCCGCCAGCCGTGCCGCCGCATTGCGCACCGAGTGGCGCCAGTCGTAGGCAAAAATCTCGACCTGGTGGCTGCGCGCCAGGAACTCGACCAGCGGGCCGTAGAACTGGTCGACCAGGCCGCCCGGGGCGATGCCGTCGCGGCCCATCGCCAGGCGCTTGAGGCCGCCCTTGAGCAGCGCCCAGTAGTCGAGCCAGACGGTGTCGTCATCGACGCGCAGCTGGCTGCCCATGGTGCCGGGCAGCACCACCGCGATGGGGCGTGGCTTGCCGTCGCCACGGCTGCGTGCGACGGCATCCTGGCAACGGCGAGCGGGCGGTACGCTGGCGCCGAGCGGCTGAAAGCCGGCGTTGTCGCCATCGTCGCGCACCAACCCGGCGCGCAGCCAGCGCACGCTCTGCTCGTTGCTGAAATAGCGGAAGTGATTGACCTTGGGCCCGGCATCCTTGCGTAGCCTGGCCCCGTTGGCCGGGCGCGGCAGGCCGCCGTCCATCGACCCGGTGTCGACCACCAGGTCGTGCTCGTTGCGGTAGAACCAGTCGCTGGCCAGCACCTTCAGCGTATTCCACAGGCCGTCGCCAGCCGCGATGTCGCCGGCGATGACGCTCAGGTCGGCAGTGCTGAGCAGTTCCGGCGTGCCGTTGAGCAGACGGGTCAGCGCCGAGCCGGGCATCATCGCTTCGAGGCCGGGCAGGGTGCGCGGGTCGGTACGCTCCTTGACCACGGCGAGCAGGAAGTCGAGTCCGTCGCCAAAAAGCCCGTGGCCGGTCGCCGCGTCGACCAGGTAATCGAGTACCGACAGCCAGCGGTCGAGCCGTCCGGAGGCCAGCGTGGTGCCGCGCGCCGGGCACGCGACGCGGACAAAGCGAGTGACGCGCAGTTTTTTCTCGGCCAGCAGCGCCACCAGTTCGCCCAGGCGCTGGCGATCCGTCGCGTAGGCCGCATCACGTTCGCTGGCCTCGACGTCGGCCAGCGGCGCCAGGCCGAGTTGCGGGGCCAGGGTGCGGTCGGCGGCGAACAGGGTTTGCAGGTGCTCGTCGCTCAGCACCTCGGCCAGCCGGGTGCAGCCGGAGAGGGCAAGCAACTCGCCAACCAGCCCGCCGCGCGAATGGCTGACCAGATGCACTTCGGCGCCAGCGGGCAGGCGTTTGGCCAGGGCCAGCGCATTGGCGACCGGGCTTTCGCTGAGCGTGCGGTGTTCGCAGGCGAAGGCCCGCTCACCGTAGAGCGGCGCGAGCGCCTGGCGCAAACGGGCACCCTCGGCATTCGCCGTTTCCCACAGCTTGCCAAAGCTGCCTTCGGTGCTGGAGGCGGTACCGTGCAGGAAGACCAGCAGCGGCCCGGTGTCGGCGGCGAGCGGCGCATCGTCGGCAATGGCGTGCAGCCGGAAGGTGCCGGCCAGGTCGAGGCGATACACGCCGGGCGGGTGGTCGCCGAGCTGCTTTTCCTCGAAGACCTTGCCCAGTTTGCGGGCTGAGGCCTCGACGACATCGACGCCGAAGAAATCGAGCACGCGAATGGCCAGTCCGGCCATGCCGCGCTCGCTGCCGCTGGTTCGTTGCGGTGTCAGGCGCGAGAATTCCCACGCATCGTCGGCATCGCCAGTGTCCCGAGAAACGCCGGCGGGCGGTGTGCCGTATTCGCGGGTCAGGTCGTCGACCCGGCTCCACAGTGCGAAACCGTTGTCGAGTTCGACGCGAACCACGGTTTCGCCATCGACCTCGACGACGTCGCCGGCGCCGTCACGGGGGCTTCCGGGAACGAGGCGACGAAACGGCAGGCGGCCGCCGGAGGCATTACCCCGGCTCGTGCTGAGCGTGCCGCGAATTCGGTACATGGGCTCGGACATGGCAACTCCTGCAGCGATAGTGACTGGCGTGCGGTCTTCAGGCGAGAACCTTGCCGTTGCGTGCGCCCAGGCTGCCAACGATCTGCGGCGACTGCGGATAGCTGGCCGACGGCAGGTATTTGACGATGGCCTTGTGCCAGTCGGCGTAAGTGGCGCCTTCCTTCAGGCTCTTCAAGGCCTTGAGCGCGTAGTAGGTGAAGGCGCCGTTGTAGCGGCCAGCGATTTTGGCGTCGTAACTGTAATTGTTGGGCCCTTCCTTGCAGCCGGAAAGCAGCAGGTCGCCCAGCTTGTTCGAATAGGCGCTCATCAGCGGCGAGGTGCCGGCGGGGGCCACCATCGTCGTCGCCGGCTTGCCGGCACGATCCTTGGGCAGCATTTTGCTCGGCAGCCAGTTGCCCATCGGCATGAAGCGCGGCCGCGTATCGGCATCCTGTTCGGCCTTGGCGGCGCGCGTCACGGTGCCGGAATGGCAGCTGTCGGAAATCAGCACGATGCGCACCCCGGCCTTGCGGGCGCCGAAAATGGCGCGGATTTCATCGTCGATCAGCGCCTCGCCCTTGGTCTGCAAGTCGTAGGGGCAGAGTGCCTCGTCGAGGCCGTCGGCTTCGTCGCCGTCTTCGTCCGGCTGGTAGGTGCCGTGGCCGGAGAAGGTGATGACCAGGCTGTCACCCTTGCCCGCCTTGCCGATCAGGTCGGTCATGGCTTTCACCATCGCTGCCTTGGTGGCTTGGTCATCGAGCAGCTTGGCGACCTTGAAGCCGCGCTCGGCAAGTGCCGCTGACCAGTCGTTGGCGTCATTGACGCAACCCTGCAGATCCATGTGGGTGCCGGGATAGTTGTTGATGCCGATACAAAGGGCGTTCTTGGCCATGATTTGTCTCCTCGATCTGGTGTGGCGGGTGAAAGTTCTGCGTTGCGGGTCGATCTCCTGTTTTCCTTGCGTGCTATCCAAGTTCGCGTGTATCCAGCCAGGTGATCCGGCTGGTACGTTTTTTCACTTCTTCGACCATGTCGGCGGTGCCGCCAGTGCCATCGCCGTTGCCGCCATCCCACAGGCAGATGAAGTGCATGCGGTCGAGCCCGTAGCTCAGGGCGCTGTACAGCAGCCAGCGGTTGCAGCGTTCATAGGGGTTGCCCGGCGTGCAGTGACTGTCGAGGGGCAGCGGGCCGAGTGCGTCGGGCATGATGCGTGGCGCCCGCCTCAGGTGCCCGCACAGCGCCAGATAGCGCCGTCGCCAGACTTCGCCCGCGCTGCTTGGCAGCACCGAAGCGGCGATGAATTCAGGCTCTGGAGAGGGCAGCAGCAACTGCAGGTTGACGCCGCGCGCCAGACAGGCCTCGCCGAACAGGATGTCGCCGCCCGCCGCGCCCTGGGCGAACGCCAGGTCGCCCGGGCCGGCGCCCAGTGCATCGAGCGCCGCGCCGATGCGGGCTGCGGCGAGGTTTTCACTGGCTGTCGGCAAGCGCGGTTCACGGCGATCCGGTGTGTCGATCATGTGTCCGGAAAACAGCAAGACCTTGTCAGGCGATTTCAGGTGCTGCCGCTGCCGCAGCATTTCGTCGGCCAAGGTTTGGGCGGCGGCGCGCAAGGCGGCGGTGGGAGCTTCGTCGGCCAACACCTGAATATCCTCCGGGTGGCCGGCCTGGCGGGCGATCTCGATGCGGTTCGCCCATGCCTGATGCCCGTTCCCGCAATGCCCGCGCGCCTCGACCTCGGCCGCGCCGGCGCTGTCCGGATCGCTGGCGAAGGGTGTCGCGACAAGAACATTCTGGCTCATGCGGGCCTCTCTGTTGGCGTCCCGGAAATCGGGGCAAAAGCCGGAAATACTTGCCGCATTCCGGCTGTCGGCAGGCGCGCCCTGTCTTGTACGCCGGGCGCTATTTCAAAGGCATAGGCCATCTTAGTTCGCCAAGCGGCGACTGCCAAGATTTTTCCTGAGCCGAAAAAGGCGGCTTGCGGCAGCCTGCTGCGGTCGACCACAAAAATAAGCCGATTTTCAAATGCCGGGCAGCAGTCTGCTGTGCCAATGACGTGCCGCGTAAATTGTGAGGCTGGGCACGAAGCGTAGCTGCGGCTTGAATGAAAGCTTGCGAGACCGTCGCTTCCATTTTGGCCTAGTTTTCGGGGTCGACCGCAGCAGGTCGGTGAAGCATGCGCATGCAGTTTGGGGGGGTGGAAACTGGCACCCGCAAGCGGAAGTTGATTGACATGACATCCGATCGCGGATCGAATCGAAGTTCGGCAACTGGATGTCCAAGAACGGGCGTGCCGAAACCGAGGGGTCTAGGCAGGGCCGGCGGTGATCAGATCCGCGGCTGGCGGCACCAGTAACTTTGTGGCCTCCACCGTATTCCCCAGCAACCATTGCTCGATGTCCGCCGTCTCGATTGCGACAACGCTCCGCTTGTCCTGCTGATCGGGCGTCAACCTCGGATCGGGCTTGTGCATCCTGGCCATGATCGGATGCTCATCCGCATTGACCGTCAGCATCGTATAGCTCTCGACAACTTCTCCGGTTGATCGATCAACCCAGGTGTTCCACAGGCCAGCCAGGCCCCAGGGCTGGCCATCCGCCCGGCGAAATCGCCACCAGACATTCTTGCCAGTCTCCCAGCAGGGTTCGTCGAACGAAAGGGCAGGGATGATGCAGCGCTGGCCAGTGCGCCAGGCGTCACGGAATGTGGGCTTGGCCGAAGCTTCCTCGGACCTGCAGTTGCAGGTTGAATATTTCAGGGCAGGCGTATGCGACCAGGACGGAATCAGCCCCCAGATGCCGACTGCCAGACGGAGCCCACCCCCGTGCTCACGGCGCAGGAAAGGGCCCGGCGCGCGCGGAAATAACTCTTTGCTCCATCGAGGTTGATTGTGGCGGCCAATGTGCCACATGGCTTCTATCTCGGCCTGCTCGGGGGGGATGTAGCGTGTGCACATAGGAAAAGGCTACACCAAACGTCGCTGTTCGACCCTCGACAGGCATTCAAGTTTTACGCCCCCGCTGTCAGCAATGCGGCGGCAGCGGACGGTCAGCACAGCAGATTCACGGGCAAGTGCCTACCTACAGCCGCCGGTCGAGGCCGCGATCCAATTTCAATAGCTAAAGAAGCACCCAGCCTCGTCAAATGTCCCCTTTCGGGATACCTCAATCGTCATGCCGATGAATGTCTATCACGCCGGCTTTGTTGAGTGACAGCGTCGCAACCTTGATACATGCATCCGATTCGGCGCAACTGTGCAGGGCAGCCAGCTTTTCCGCGGCAGAACGGCGATAGACCGTTTTGCCTTCCTTGATGGTTTCGATTGCTTTGATCTCGGCAATTTTCAGCGGGTCACCGTCCAGCGGATTACGGTCGAGCACAACGAAATCAGCCAGCTTGCCAACCTCGATGGAGCCTTTGCTCTTTTCCTCGAAATGCTGATAGGCCGACCACAGCGTGTGCGCCTTGAGCGCAACCAGCGGCGTGGTCCGATGTTCCGGACCAAGCACCTGATTGCTGCGCGTCACTCGATTGACCGTCGCTGAAATGACGCGCATCGCGTCCGGCATCGCCACCGGCGCATCATGGTGCGAGGTGAAGATCATGTTGCGCTGAAGCGCCCAGCCGATCGGCGAGATATTCGTTGCCCGATCCGGCCCGAGTACCGAATCACGGTGCCAGTCTCCCCAGTAGAAGGTATGCATGGGGAAGAACGAAGGAATGATGCCGAGTTCCTTGAAGGCCTCGACCTGATCCAGCCTTGCGGTCTGGGCATGGATGGCAACCGGACGGCGGTCGGCCATGCCGTATTTCCTTTCGGCAGCTCGAACGGCCTTGATGTACTGGTCTATCGCCGCATCACCATTGACATGCGCCAGAACCTGCCAGCCATTCTTGAAGGCCTGGTCGACGAATCCGTCAACCTGTTCGTCAGTAAAGGCAGAGTAACCGCGATAGTCGGGCTTCTGTCCTGCCGGCACCTTGTAGTAGGGCTGGGTGAGCCAGGCGGTTTTGCCCTGCGGTGAGCCGTCGAGCGTCAGCTTGATGCCGCCAAGCCGGAAGTGACGTGAGTAGGTGCGTGACAGCCAGGGCGCCTTCATCGCTTCAGCCCCCACGGTGATGTCGGGATAGGCCACGACGTCAATATCGAGTTTGCCGCTTTGGGCGACGGATTCCATCGTGGCGACCGAGCCGAGCGAGCCTTTGCCTTCTTGCGCGGTGGTATAGCCGAAACTCTTGTAAAGATTCACGCCCGCCGCAAACAAGGCTTTATTCGCATCCGGGCCTAGCTTGCTCATCAACCCGAAGAGTTGGCTAAAGAAAGCGTTCTCTTCGAGCACGCCATCGGGTTCGTTGCCGCCTTCCTTGCGGCGTATGACGCCACCGGGCGGGTTTTTCGTGTCAGCACCAATGCCGACGAGTTCCAGCGCCTTGCTGTTCATTACGCCCAGATGTCCCGACTGGTGAACGATGACCACCGGCATTTCGCTTGATACATTATCCAGATCATCTCGCGTCGGGTGGCGTTGTTCCTTGAGTTGGGCATCGTCATAACCAAAGCCGACGATCCAGCCGTACTTGCCAGTCAGGGCGCTGTTCTGCTGGGCCCAAGCCTTGAGGGTGGCCACAACTTCGGCGATGTCATTGACTTCGCCATCCGGGCGCGGCAACAAATTGGCCGAAATCGCCTGGATGCCTGTATTAAAAACATGTCCGTGCGGGTCGACAAAGCCGGGCAACATGGTTTTGCCAGCCAGATCGACCAACGTGGTCTTTTTACCCTTGAATTTCATCACATCGTCGCGGTATCCGACCGCCACGATCTTGCCGCGTTTGATTGCGACAGCCTCTGCTTCCGGCTGGAGATCATTGACGGTGATGATCTTGCCGCCGAAATAGATTGCGTCGGCGGGGTTGGATGCCGCATGCCCGAATGGCATCAGAGATAAGGACAGCGCGCCGAGTGCAACTAGCCTTGCAACGTGGGGGACGGTTGCTTTCATCGAGCGATCCTCATTTGAGTTGATCAGTGATCGTAAGGGCTGATGGCAAAGGAGTATGGTGGGCTGAAAAATAGTACCCGAGAATTATAAAAACATTGGAGACCCTTTGATGCTGCTCGGCAAAACATCGAAATTTGGGCGAAGATGCTCCATCCCGCAAAAGCAGCAGCACTTGGGGAAATGACGCAAATCACGACTTAATCCGGCGCAAGAGGAGTCAATAAATTGCAACGATCATTGAATCTCGCAAGAAAGGTGGCTGTTTTCGCCCTGCTTGCCTTGGCTGGGGCGATCCACGTTACGGCGCAGGAGCAGCTCGGTGCGATCACCGTCTTCGTCGCGAAGAAGATCATCACGATGGACCCGACTCGCCCCACCGCGACTGCCGTGGCGATCGGGGGCAGGAAGATTCTGAGCGTCGGCTCGCTGGCCGATCTGCAACCCTGGCTGAAGGTGCACCCGCACAAGATCGACACCCGGTTCAAGGACAAAGTGCTGATGCCGGGCTTCATTGACCCGCATTTGCATCCCCTGCTGGGCGCGATCGCCTTCCAGACCGTCTGGATCACACCCGAGCCCTGGAACGTGATGGGCCAGAAGACACCGGCCACCCTCGGGCACGAGGCCTACCTGAAGGCGCTCAGGACAGCGTTTGCCGCGCGCAGGAAGGACGCACCGATCTTCATGACCTGGGGCTTCAGCGCCGACTCGCATGGGGAGTTCTCCGGCGAGTTGCTGGACAGCATCTCCAAGGAGGTGCCCATCCTCGTGCTGCAGCGCTCCATGCACGAGATTTACATCAACACACCGATGCTGGCTTATCTGAAGGCCAAGGGACTGGACGCAGACAAGTTCAAGGATCACCCGCAGATCGATTGGCAGAAGAACCACTTCTGGGAGGACGGCATGTTCAGCGTGGCCCTGCCCTATATGGCCGGGATTCTGCTCGACCCCGCTGCCGCCGATCCGGGTTATCTGAAGACGCGCGACTACCTGAACTATAACGGCATCACCACCGTGGCCGACATGAACACCGGCGGGACCGACTGGGCTCTCGAGACTTCGGCGCTCAAACGCACCATCGACACACCCGACTCGCCGGTCCGGGTGCGCCTGACGCCCGATGTCTACAAACTCGGCGCCGCCCTGAAGAGCCCGGAGGCGGCGATGAAGCTGGTTGGCGATCTGAAGGCCCAGAACACCCGCCACCTGATCTTCAACAATGGCATCAAGCTGTTTGCCGATGGCGCCATGTTCTCTCAGGCCATGCAGCTCAACGAGCCAGGCTATATCGATGGCCACAAAGGGGAGTGGATCACCCAGCCCGGTCCGTTCGAGGATGTTGCCCGCAGCTACTGGAATGCGGGCTACCAGATCCATGTTCACACCAATGGCGACGGCGGTGCCAGGATGGTGCTCGACACCCTGCAGAAATTGCTGGACGAGAAGTACCGCGCCGATCACCGCTTCACCATCGAACACTATGGTTACGCCGATGACGGCACCTCGCGCCGCATCGCCAAACTGGGTGCTCAGGTCTCGGCCAACCCCTTCTACGTTCATGACCTGGGAGACCGCTATGCCGCCAGCGGCCTGGGTACAGACCGTGCTGCCCGAATTGCGCCGCTGGGCGGCCTTGTCAAGCGCAGTGTGCCGGTCGGGCTCCACTCCGATTTCCCGATGGCGCCCGCCGAGCCGCTGTTCCTGGCGTGGACCGCTGCCTCGCGGGAAACGATGGCCGGCAAGGTGTTCGCCCCCAGCGAGCGCCTGACACTGGATCAGGCCATATGTGCCATCACCATCGATGCCGCCTACATGATCGGCATGGAGAACGAGTTGGGCAGTATCGAAGCCGGCAAGCTGGCCGACTTCGCCATACTCGACAAAGATCCCTATGAAGTGGGCGTCAAAGGACTGCGCGCCATCAAGGTCTGGGGCACGGTTTTCGAGGGCAAGGTGCATCCGGCCAGGAGAAACGCACCGGGCAGATGATGTTCCGGTCCCGGGCTTGAGTCGGGATCGGTAGTGCTATTCTGCGTAATCGCCATCTTCTGACCCGATACCTCGATGCACCCGCACATTCCATCGTTGCTCGTTGTCCTCGCAGCTGCGGTGGTCGCGCCCCTGATCGGCGAGCTCACGCGGCGCATTGGCCTGTCGATCGTCGTGCTTGAGTTGGCCTTGGGCGTCGCCATCGGTCCTCAAGGTCTAGCTTGGGCCGCGGCGGAAGGCGTGGTGCCCGGGGTGGCAACGATCGGCATGGCGTTTCTGTTCTTCCTCGCCGGATTGGAAATCGAGCTCGCGGCCATCCGCGGGAAGCCTTTGCGGCTCGCGCTTGCAGGCTGGATCGCCTGTCTCGCACTCAGCTTCGCAATCGCGTTCGCCGGACACGCGTTTGGACTGTTCGATGCGTGGATCGTCGTCGGGATCGCGCTCGCCACGACGGCGCTGGGTGTGCTTGTGCCGATGCTGCGCGACTCGGGAACGCTCGAAACGCCGTTCGGCCGGCTTGTCATGGCGGTGGGCGTGGTGGGCGAGCTCGGCCCGATCCTGCTCATGTCCTTGCTACTCTCCCGGCAACATAGCGCCGGGGAGGAATCGCTGCTCGCCCTCGCTTTCCTCGCGATCGTTCTGTTGGTTGCCTGGTCGCTGCTGCGCGGCGTGGCCGCACCGCCGTTCCTGAACCTGCTTCGGCGCACGATGACTCAGTCGAGCCAGTTGCCCGTGCGCGTCGCGATGCTTCTCCTTGGCGTGCTGGTGGTAACCGCAGAGGACTTCGGTCTCGATCTTGCGCTCGGTGCGCTTGCGGCCGGCATGATCGTCAAGCTTTCGGTACAGGGCGCGCCGAATGACCTGCTGCAGCAAAAGCTCGATGCCGTGGGTTTCGGTTTCCTTGTGCCGGTGTTCTTCATCGCAAGCGGGATGAAACTGGACGTGGCTGCGGTGTTCACCAGCGGTCCGGGGCTCCTGCGGACTGCCGTGCTATTTGGCGCCCTGATCGTCGTTCACCTGCCACTGATGTTCATGAGCCGTCGAGTCGGCACGGTCCGTGAGTCGGTGGCACTCGGGTTGTACTCCGCCACGACCTTGTCGCTGATCGTCGCAATGACCGACGTCGCGGTGAACAACGGCGTGATGCTGCCGCAGGAGGCAGGCTCGCTAGTCGTGGCTGGCGTACTGTCTGTCGTGTTGTTTCCGATCCTTGCGTCAATGGTTCTTGGCTCCGGCGTGCCACGACGAGCTTCCGCCTATCATGACCATGACAGCCTGTAGCGAAATTTGAGAGTGGCTGGACGGCAGGATTGGCCGACATCCTGAAGCAGGTCATCCGGCAGGTTATCGAGCACAGTTGCCGCTCGAATGACCGTTGTTGAGAAAAGGTGACCGGCCGTTTGTGGCCGATCACCGCCATCCAATAAAACAAAACAGCCGCCTGAAGGCGGCTGTCGCGGTCGACCCTGAAGAACGGCCTTATTTGACGATCTGGTTCAGTTCGCCCCTGGCGTAGCGTTCCGCCATTTTTTCCAGCGGCACGGGCTTGATCTGGCTGGCGCGGCCGGCGCAGCCGAAGGCTTCGAAGCGGGCCAGACAGATCTTCTTGGCAGCTTCGCGGGCCGGCTTGAGGTAGTCGCGCGGGTCGAACTTGGTGGGATTCTCGACGAAGTAGCGGCGGATGGCGCCGGTCATGGCGAGACGGATGTCGGTGTCGATATTGACCTTGCGCACGCCGTGGGCGATGCCCTTGACGATTTCCTCGACCGGCACGCCGTAGGTTTCCTTCATGTCGCCGCCGAACTCGCGGATCTCGGCGAGCAGTTCCTGCGGCACGCTCGACGAGCCGTGCATGACCAGGTGGGTGTTCGGGATGCGGGCGTGGATTTCCTTGATGCGGTCGATGGCGAGGATGTCGCCGGTCGGCTTCTTGGTGAACTTGTAGGCG
>Ga0116181_1002182_pt1 | contig 16128 bp, 15 predicted proteins | sample AD_UKC075_MetaG_FD_89752 | JGI IMG/M metagenome (GOLD analysis project Ga0116181, IMG submission 89752) | Active sludge microbial communities of municipal wastewater-treating anaerobic digesters from USA - AD_UKC075_MetaG | ecosystem: Engineered > Bioreactor > Anaerobic > Digestate | place: USA...
AGGAGATGCACACAAGGCGCGACGACGTCCTGCTCGCGCCATGGCCAAGGGCGCACGTTCGTTGCCAGGACCTGACAAGTTGGCAGAAATACCGCGCTGAAAGTGCGTGACAACCGCATTCCGCCCGAACGGGGGTTGATACACATCAAAGAATCGTCGCCCACGCCGGCAGGACCGCCACCCCCGAAAACCAGAATATCCATAGGTCATCAAGGGACTAAGGAATGCTTGGATCGCTGGTTTCGAACGCTGTTGGCTTGGCCGCCCTGCTGGGGCTCTCTGTCGCTCTGGCGGACGGTGGCTTTGTTGCGGGCCTTCAGCCAGACCGCCGTCCCGCGGGAGCCCCGGTCAAGACTGAAGCGACCGTGAGCCCCGAACAGCTTGCCCAATACCTGCGGGGCATCGAGGGCCCTCCCCCGGGCAACGTGGCCACCATCGCCGCCACCGGCCAATGGTTTGTGCCCCTGCGGCATCCAGGTTCCACACCCCCTTATGACCTTCGCGGGTGGCACACCGCCCCCGCCCATCCGGCCGCCAATGCCTCGTCACCCCGATGAAGCACGGCTTACTTTCTGGCGCAAAGGCTTCAATGCCATCGGCGCCGCACCGAGTCGAGCTTGCGGCGCCTGGCGCCGCTGGCACGAACTGCCGACGGGCAGGGGGAAACGTCCCCAACACTTTTCCACAACCTTACTTGATCAAGGAGAGACCCATGAAATCCATCCGCAATGCACTCAGCCTGACCGTCATCGCCGCTGCCCTGGCCACTTCCGCCTACGCCCAGCAATCGGGCATGTCCGGCATGTCCGCTGACCAGAAAGGCATGAGCGGCATGTCCGGCCAAAAAGGCATGTCGGGCATGTCCGGTGACCAGAAAGGCATGTCCGGGATGTCCGGCGACCAAAAGGGCATGAGCGGCATGAGCGGCATGTCGGGCCAGAAAGGCATGTCGGGCATGTCCGGTGACCAGAAAGGCATGTCCGGCATGTCGGGCGAGCAGAAAGGCATGAGTGGCATGTCCGGCATGTCCGGCATGTCGGGCATGGAAGGCAAGGCGGCCAAGAAGGCCAAGAAGGCCCCCAAGCAGGAAGGCATGAGCGGCATGTCGGGGATGTCGGGAATGTCCGGCGATCAGAAAGGCATGTCCGGCATGAGTGGCATGTCCGGGGAACAGAAGGGCATGAGCGGCATGTCGGGCATGTCCGGTGATCAGAAAGGTATGTCCGGCATGAGCGGCATGTCCGGTCAGAAGGGCATGAGCGGCATGGAAGGCAAGAAGTAATTGCCGATTCGGGCCAGCCACACACCGGCCGGCCCCCTTTCTCGCACGCCCCCCGGCCACGCAGTTCGCCAGCCTCGGGGCGTTTTCCCCTCCCAAGACCACAACCCGGTGTGGAGTACAGACCATGCAAACCTCCAGGCCTTGGTGGGCCTCTGTTGCCACCACCGTTGCCACTCTGCTGACCGGCATCTGGCTGGTTGCCTGCGACGGACAAAAGCCGGAACCCGTCAAATCCAGCGTCGAGCCCGCTTCGAAGCTTGTCGAAGCCGCTCCCCCTGTGGAACCCAGCTATCAGGCCGCACGCTACGACAAGATTCATTTCAAGCCCGCCATTGAAAAGGCCACCGATGCCGAATGCCTGGCTTGCCATCAGGAAGTGCTCAAGCCCTCGGTCCGAAAGCATTCACCCGCCGGTCTCGCGTCTGCGGACGCCAAGGCGTGGTACCAGCTGACCTCCACCTACACCGGCGAGCAGGACACGATGCATCGGCGCCACATCGAAACCCCGCTGGCCAAGCAGCTGATGAACCTGCGGTGCATCACCTGCCATCAGGGCAACGATCCACGCGACGAAGCACCCGGCACCTCAGCCAGCAACCAGAACCAGGACTTGACGTTGCGCAAGTCCGTCAGCGCCGAGGCGGTCTGCCTGAAATGCCACGGCAAGATGAACTGGCAAGTGATGGGATTGCCGCAAGCCTGGGAACAATCGAAAACCACGTTTCAGAACAACTGCCTGCTGTGCCACGCGGCCATTCGCACCACGCGCCACCGCGTGACCTACCTGAACGCCAAGGCCATCGAAGAGGCCGGCGCGAAGAGCGGTGACGCCTGCTACGGTTGCCACGGCGGGCGCGCCTGGTACCGCCTGACGTATCCGTATCCACGCCACGCCTGGCCAACGATGGCGCCCGAAATACCCGCCTGGGCCAAGCACCGTCCCACCGAATCAGAAGCCCGCTTTCTTCCAGCGGCCGTCGCCCAAGGAACCAAGCCATGACGCACCCGTCCCCGCCCGCCGGAACCTCCGTTCGTTTCCCGGACGTCAATGACACCGCCCATCCCGATGGGCAGGGTTATCAACGGCGCGACTTCCTCAAGATCGTCGGCGCCACCGCCGGCGCCGCCGGTCTGGTCAGTGCGGGCGTGTCCCTGGCCCCCAAGGAAGCGGCCGCCTTCGCCTACGCCCCGTACTACACCGACGACCAGCTGACCACGGTCGTCACCTCCTGCGCCCACAACTGTGGCTCGCGCCATGTCCTGGTGGCGCACAAGAAGGGCGACGTGATCGTGCGCCTGTCCACCGACAACGGGGAATACCAGGTGGGCGGCGCCTACGGCAAGGACACCAAGGCCGAACCCCAGCTGCGCGCCTGCCTGCGCGGGCGCTCCTACCGGGCAAGGCTGTACTCGCCCGAGCGGCTGCTGTATCCCATGGTGCGCGTCGGCAAGCGCGGCGAGGGCACGTTCAAGCGGGTATCCTGGGACGAGGCGCTGGACACCGTCGCGAAGAAAATGGTGGAGCTCAAGAAGCAATATGGCCCCACGGCCCTGCTGGACCAGAGCTACGCCGGCGCCTCCTATGGCGTGCTGCACAAATCCGACCAGATCGAAGGCCTGCTCGGTCGCTTCCTGGGCATGTTCGGCTGTCGCACCAATTCGTGGTCGGTGCCGAGCTACCAGGCGACGACCTTCTCCAGCCGGATGACCTTCGGCACCATCCAGGACGGCAACGAAGACGACACCTTCGCGCACAGCAAGCTCATCATCATGTGGGGCTGGAACCCCGCCTACACCTTCCACGGCGGCAACACCTTCTACTACATGCGCATGGCCAAGCAGCGCGGCTGCAAGTTCGTGCTTGTCGATCCCCAGTACACCGACTCCGCCGCGGTCTACGACGCCTGGTGGATTCCGATCAAGCCCAACACCGACGCGGCCATGTTGGCCGCCATGGCCCATCACATCTTCACCAACAACCTGCAGGACCAGGCCTTCATCAACAAGTTCTGCCTTGGTATGGACAAGGGCACCCTGCCCAAGGAATATGCAGACAAGGAGAACTTCAAGGACTACATCCTCGGCACCTACGACAAGACACCCAAGACACCCGAGTGGGCCGAAGCGATCTGCGGCGTCAAGGCGGCGGACATCCGCAAACTTGCCGACCTGTACGCCAGAACCAAGCCCGCCGCGCTCAAGGCCTCGTGGGCCCCGGGCCGTGCCTCCTATGGCGAGCAGTACAACCGCATGGCCGCCGCCGTGCAGGCCATGACCGGCAACATCGGAATCCTTGGTGGCTGCGCCGAGGGCGTGGGCAAGGCCTGGCACGCAGAAAGCGTGGCCTATCCGTACGACGAAAACGCCAACCTCTGGTGGGGGTCGATCAAGTCCGACCGATGGGCCCATTGCGTGCTCAACTACCCCAATGTCAAACGCGAGGAAGTCGGCCTGTGGCCGCGCACCGATGAGCTTGACGGCACCATCCCCAACATCAAGGGCATCTTCTGGCAGGGTTCGGACTGGTTCAACCAGCTCACCAACATCAACAAGGAAATCAAGGCCATCGAGAAACTCGAACTCGTGGTCTGCCTGGACTCCACCATCACGCCCTCGGGCATCTGGGCCGATGTCCTGCTGCCCGTGGCCACCCACTTCGAGCGCCACGACGCGGCCCTGCCCTGGTACAAGGGCCACTACTACATCCACCGGCCCAAGGTGATCGAACCCCTGGGCGAATCCAAGACGGACTTCCAGATCTTCACCGAGCTGTGCTACCGCCTGGAAGCGCTGGATCCGACCCTGAAAGACCTTGGCAAGCGCTACAACCCGCGTGCGGACCGCAGCTACTTCAAGAATCCCGATGCGGTGGACGAGGCCTACCTCAGCGCGTGGTGGAACAACAGCGTGAAGAAGCACCAGAACGTCACCCTGTCGTGGGAAGAATTCAAGAAGCACGGCACCTACAAGTTCAACCTCAAGGAACCGCATATCGCGTTTCGCGAGCAGGTGACCCAGGGTGTGCCTTTCGAAACCGCCTCGGGGAAGATCGAAATCCTGTCCACCTATCTGGCCGGCATCAAAGACTGGACAAAAACCCAGTTCGGTTACGAGATTCCCTACCTGCCCAAGTGGATCGAGCCCTTCGAATCGCTCAATCATCCGATTGCGAAGAAATACCCCTTCCACCTCATCAGCCCCCATCCACGCTGGAGAACCCACTCGATCTTCAACAACATCTCGTGGCTGCGCGAGACCTACGACCAGGAAGTCACGATCAACGCGTCGGACGCCGCCAAGCTGGGCATCCGCACCGGCGACACCGTGGAAGTCTGGAACGACCGCGGCAAATGCGTGGTGCCCGCCTACGTCACCGAGCGCCTCATGCCCGGCGTGGCCGTGTTGTTCGAAGGCGCCTGGATGGACCTGGACAAGAACGGGGTGGACCGAGCCGGCAACCCCGACTTCCTCACCCTGGACGAACCCAGCCCGGCAGGCGCCTTCGCCTACAACAACGCGATGGTGCAGATCCAGAAGACCAGCCTGGCCCACCGCCCTGTCTGGGACCAGCTGGCCATCGCGCGCTCGTCCGTGTTCCGCCGGGACATGTAACCAAAGGACCCTGCCATGACCGAGAAACTCGTCATCCGCAAGCTGGGCAACGCCGAGAAAGCCCGCGTGCCCGAGGCCCAGAAGGTGCGTGACGCCACCACCTACTCGCCCGTGGTCCCCGAAAAGCAATTCGGGTTCATCCACAACAACATGGACTGCATCGGTTGCCGTGCCTGCGAGATCGCCTGCAAGGACAAGAACGGCCTGGCACCGGGCCCCCGCTTCCGCCGCGTGATGTACATCGAGGGCGGCGCCTACCCGGACGTGTTTGCCTACAAGGTGAACATGTCCTGCAACCACTGCGCGGAACCTGCCTGCCTGCCCAGTTGCCCCACCGGGGCCATCTGGAAGCGCGCGGACAACGGGGTCGTGGACATCGACACCACCCTGTGCATCGGCTGCCGCCGTTGCGAGGCGACCTGCCCGTACGGAGCCCCCCAGTACGACCCGACCGACAACACGGTCAAGAAATGCAACATGTGCATCGACGAACTCGAAGCCGGCCGCAAGCCTTATTGCGTGTCCGCCTGCATGATGCGCGTGCTCGACATCGGCCCCATCGAGCAGTTGCGCAACGGCACCCACCCCACCAAGGCCATGGTCAAGGGCGACAAGCCCGTGCGCCAGGTCAAGCACATGGCCAACCCCGAACTGACCAACCCCTCCATCGTCTTCATCGCCCATCCGAAAGGCAAGGTGGAGCCATGAGCGCACAGGTGCAGCAAGCGGACACAGACCGCCACGCCGGCACAGCGCCTCCCGCCTGGCACCGGCTGGCAACGGAGGACTTGAACGCGCTGGCCTGGCTGCACCAGACGGAACACGCCCCGGACGTGCTGCTCGCCCTCTACGCCAACGGGTTCCCTGCGTCCCTCAGCCTCGTCAACATGGCGCACCCCGCGTGCCGCGCCATGGATGCCGCGCTGCAGGCGCTGTCCGGTCAAGGCGACGGCAGCGTCCCGGCGAACACCCTTGATGAGCTCGCAGCCGACTACGCCTCGATCTACCTGACCTACGGCCTTCGCGCCGCCCCTTACGAGTCTGTCTGGCTCGACGACGACCATCTGGTCATGCAGGGCCCGACCTTTGCGGTGCGCGAGTTCTACCGGCGCCACGGCGTGCAAGTGCCCGACTGGCGCGTGATGACCGACGACCACCTGACCCACGAGTTGCAGTTCGTGGCGCTGTTGCTGGAACGAGGCGAGGCACGCGAGGCCGCACGTTTTCTCAAGCAACACCTGATGGCCTGGCTGCCTGACTTCGCGCAGCGCGTCGGGCAACGCGCCCACACGCCGTTCTATGCGGCACTGGCCGCCCTCACCCTGGCGGCCTGTGAGCAGTGCCAGCGCTGGCTGCCCGACGTGGCCGTCATGCCCCGTGTGACGGTGGCTGCCAGCGCCGAACCGCCGCCCGGCTGCAGTGCCTGACAGCCCGTCCGGCGCCCACCAACGAAGGCCGGGAGCAGCGGCATTACCATCAACCGGCCTATGACCCGGACCGCCCCTGCGCCCTCCCGACCAACCATCCTCGCGGAGCGCTGCGCGCACCAGCAGGTGGCCACCGCGCGCTGCGACGCCTGCGTCCAGGCCTGCCCGCGCCAGGCGTGGCAGATGCGCCTGGACGGCCTGGCGTTTGACCCCTCCGCCTGCGACGGCTGCGGCCTTTGCGTGACCGCTTGCCCACACGAAGCGCTGGAACTTCCCGCCCCAACGCCGATCCTTCCCCCTGACGGAGCCCGCGAACTCTGGATCGCCTGTGAACGCACCGGCCTCCCGATGGCCGATGCCAGCCCTGCCCTTGCCGGCTTCACCGCCTGTCTGCACGCCCTCACACCGGACTGGATCCTCCAGTGGCACCGTCGCCACCGGATCACGCAGGTGCACCTGGCCACGGGGAACTGCGCCGCCTGCACCCGCCGCCCCACCGCGACCCTGCAATCACGTTGGCAACCGGTGGCCGAACGCCTGGCCGCCGCCGGCCACCCGGCCCCTCGCCTGTCTCCGGTGGATGCCCGGCAGTGGCTGGCGCGCACCAGCCGCACCCAGGCGCCTGACCCCCGGCGGCGCCGCTTTCTGGGCCAGCTGCTGCAAGGCCCAAGGCCTGAGGCGCGGGGCGGAACCCCGGTCTCCAGCCTTGCGCCGCTGACCAGCGGCCGGCGCCAGCTGGTGCACACGCTGGCAACGCCCGGCCCGGCGGGCAAGACGGCCGAACCGCTCTGGCAGGTTCAGCTTGATCCCGGCACCTGCACCTGGTGCAGGGCCTGCGTCAACCTGTGTCCGGAGCAGGTCTTCATGCAAGCCTTCCGTGCCGATGGCACCGTTCAAACCCTGCGCCTGAATCAGGCCCGATGCACCGGCTGCGCGCTGTGCCTGGACGCATGCGATGCGCAGGCCCTGACCGTCACCGGGCCCGAGGCGGCCCACCGGAGGGCCCAGGCCACCTTTGACCTGACCCGCGAAACCTGTCCGGTCTGCGACGTGGCCTATCTCCGGTACCAGGCGGCTGTGCCGCCCCACGTCGACACCGGGCAGGCCGGCCCGTGCCCCACCTGCCGCAGCGGCCGTGCCGTTCGCCCGAACCGTCTGGTGCAACCCGCCGAGCCCGTCGGCTCGCAGCAGCCATGATCCGAGCGCCGCGCCTGCGCCAATGGTTGGCCGCCTCGGTCACCCGCCGGCTGCTGGCGGGCCTGCTCGTGGCCCTGGCCGCCTCCAGCCTGGTGCTCACCGCGCTGGCGCTGTCCATGGGGCAGCGCAGCCTGCGCAGCGAACAGGAAGCCGCTGCCAACCGACTGGCCACCGTCTTCGAGGCCAGCCTGCACAACGCCATGCTGCGGCGCGACCTGGCCGGTCTCGGCCACATCCTTGAAACCCTGGGCCAGGCGCCCGGCGTGGCCCGGGCCCGCCTGCTCGACGTCCGGGGCGAGGTGCGCTTTGCCTCCGACCCGACCCTGCTGAACGAACGCCCACCGGGCGCCCTGGATGGCCTGTGCCTGCGTACGGGCTGCGCGCGGGTCGGGCCCCAGCCCCACTGGACCGCCACGCCCGAGGGCCCCGCGCTGCGGGTGGCCTATCCGATCGCCAACCAGATGCGTTGCGCCGGCTGCCACGGCAGCCCGGCCGAGCGGCCCGTCAACGGGGTGCTGCTGATCGACCTGCAGCCCTTGCCCCCCGGCAAGGGGCTGCACACCCACACCGCCCTGCTCGCGCTGGGCCTGGGCGCTTTGGCCCTGTTTGGCGGCGCGACGGTCTGGACCTTGCGGCGGCAGATCAGCCAGCCGCTGCAGCACCTGACGGCCGCCGCCGACCGCATTGCCGCCGGCCAGACCCATGCCCGCGCGGGCATGTCCGGCAGCGATGAATTTGCGCGCCTGGGACAGCATTTCGACGCCATGGCCGAACGCATCGATGCCACCGTCGGTTCGCTGCGTGCGCAGCAAACCTTTCTTCAGCAACTGGTGGACGCCATTCCCGACCCCGTGCTCGTGGTGGGCCCCGACTACCGCATCCGCATCGCCAACACGGCCTATGGGCAGCTCACCGGGCAGGCCCACACCGACGTCGTCAACCGCTGCTGCTACCAGGCCGGGCGTGCCCAGAACGAGCCCTGCGCGCCCACCCTGGTCACCTGCCCGGTCGCCGAACTGCAACGCTCGCGGCACCACCTGCGCACGGTCATGAGCCTTTGTCACCACGACGGCAGCGAGGTGCCGGTCGAGATCGAAGCGGCCCCCCTGCTCAGCGAGGGCGAATGGCTCACCGTCGAAGTGCTGCGCCCGCTGGAGCGTTCCATCCGCTTCTCCCAGGAGCAGCGGCTGGCCACCATCGGGCTGCTGGCCAACGGCGTGGCCCACGAGATTCACAACCCGCTGGCGTCCATCCGCCTGGCCTTGCAGGCGAGCCTGCGCGGCCTCAAGGCGCAGGACATCAGCCGCGAAGAACTGGTGGACTACCTGGAACTCGTGGACGACCAGATCGACCGCGCCGTCCTGGCCACGGATCGCCTCATGCAAATGAGCCATCCGCCGGGCGAACACCCGGAGCCCGTGGCCCTGTTGCCGGCCGTGGACGATGTGCTGGCCCTGCTGTCGGAAGAGTGTCGCCAGCGCGGTGTGCGCGCCACGGTCGATATCGAGCCCGTCGATGCCCGCGTCCTTGGCGATCGCGCCGAACTGCGCCAGGTGTTTGTCAACCTCATCCACAACGCCCTGCACGCCATGCCCGAGGGCGGAACCATCCGCATCACCGCACGGCCGCTGGACGGCGAACAACTGCGTGTCACCGTGAGCGACACCGGCACCGGGATTGCGCCTGACGACCTGCCCCGCATCTTCCTGCCCTTCTTCAGCCGACGGGCCGACGGCCAGCAAGGCATGGGCCTGGGATTGCCCATCTGCAAGAATCTGGTCGAGCATTTTGGCGGGCAGATCAGCGCCAGCAGCCAGCTCGGCCAGGGCAGCACGTTCACCCTGCGGCTGCGCCGCGCAAACCAGACCGCCGGCGCCCCACCCGCGCACGCGCCTGCAACATGAACCTCGAACCATCCGGCGACACCCAAAGCACCGTGCTTGTGGTCGAAGACGACCGCGTGCTCAACCGGCTGCTGATCCATCAGCTTGCCAAGGCCGGCCATGCCGTGGGCAGCGCCCTCACCTGGGCCGGGGCGCGCCAGCGCCTGCCCACACTGAAGCCCGACCTCGTGCTGCTCGACATCAAGCTGCCGGACGCCTCCGACTTCCAGCCCCTGACTGAACTCGCCTCGCGCATGCCCGTGGTCATGCTCACGGCCTACGGCAATGTCACACAGGCCGTGGAGGCGATGCGCCTGGGCGCGGCCGATTACCTGGTCAAACCGGTCGACCTGGACGAGCTCGAGCGCGTCGTGCAGCAGGCGCTGGACCGCAGCCGCGCGCCAAAGGGTCCCGGCTCGGGCGGCGGGTCCCCCCCACCGGACAGCCTGGTCCTGGCCGGCGAGCCGACCCTGGAAGCGATCGAGCGCGAATACCTCGGCCGCTTGCTGGCCAAGTACGGGGGCAACCGCCGCCTGGTGGCCGAAGCCCTGGGCGTTTCCGAGCGCACCGCCTACCGCATGCTGGAGCGCCACGGCTACCGCACGGCCGCTGAACGCTGAGCGCCTGAAGACGTGCCCCGGGGTGCAAGGCCCTGGTCATGCATTTTTTTCATAACCCACCTCACTTCCAGCCTTGGACAAGGACGGGGTGCCGGTCTAAGCTTGCGCGTCTCTGACCACACCCGAGGAAACCCACCATGTCCCAGGCCTCCACCCCCCCCGCCCACGCCCTGCCCTCCTACCTGCAGGCCGACCACCTCGGCCCCTGGGGCAACTACCTGAAACAGGTCGACCGCGTCACGCCCTACCTCGGGCACCTGGCGCGCTGGGTCGAGACGCTCAAGCGCCCGAAGCGCATCCTGATCGTCGACGTGCCGATCCACATGGACGACGGCAGCGTGGCGCACTACGAGGGCTACCGCGTGCAACACAACACCTCGCGCGGCCCGGGCAAAGGGGGCGTGCGCTTCCACCAGGACGTGACCCTGTCCGAGGTGATGGCGCTGTCGGCCTGGATGTCGGTGAAGAACGCGGCGGTCAACGTGCCCTACGGCGGCGCCAAGGGCGGCATCCGGGTCGACCCCAAGAAACTGTCGCTGGGTGAACTTGAACGGGTCACGCGCCGCTACACCAGCGAGATCGGCATCATCATCGGCCCGAACAAGGACATCCCCGCGCCGGACGTCAACACCAACGAGCAGACCATGGCCTGGATGATGGACACCTACTCGATGAACGAAGGCGCCACGGCCACTGGCGTGGTGACCGGCAAGCCCGTCACGCTGGGCGGCTCGCTGGGCCGCCGCGAGGCCACCGGGCGTGGCGTGTTCACGGTGGGGGTGGAAGCCTGCCGCCTCATTGGCCTTGAAGTCCGCGGCGCTCGCCTCGCGGTGCAGGGTTTCGGCAACGTGGGCGGCATTGCCGGCAAGCTGTTTGCCGAGGCCGGCGCCCGCATCGTCGCGGTGCAGGACCACGGCGGCACCGTCTACCGCGAGGCCGGGCTGGACGTGCCGGCCTTGCTGGAGCATGTGCGCCTCAATGGCAGCGTGGCCGGCTACGCCGCCGCCGAGACCCTGGCCGACGAAGCCTTCTGGCGCGTGCCCTGCGACATCCTGATTCCCGCAGCGCTGGAAAGCCAGATCACTGCCGCCAACGCCGACCAGATCACCGCACGCATGGTGATCGAAGGCGCCAACGGCCCGACCACCCCCGAGGCCGATGACATCCTGCACGAGCGCAACGTGCTGGTGGTGCCCGACGTCATCGCCAACGCCGGCGGCGTGACGGTGAGCTACTTCGAGTGGGTGCAGGATTTCTCCAGCTTCTTCTGGACCGAGGACGAGATCAACGCCCGCCTGGTCCGCATCATGAAAGAAGCCTTCGCGGCCGTCTGGCAGGTCGCCCAGGACAACCAGGTCAGCCTGCGCACGGCCACCTTCATCGTGGCCTGCAAGCGCATCCTTCAAGCGCGTGAGCTGCGCGGCCTGTACCCCTGAACAGTTATCAGGCCCCCACGCTCCCCCGCTGCACGTGGGTCGCTGCCCCCCGAGGGGGCCCTCGCGCCTTGGGGCGGCCCGGCGGCGCTCGCCGCGCCCCGAGGTCCGGTCCAGCGGCGCAAGGCACAATGCCCCGCATGGCCCCTTCGAACCCGCTCCTCGTCTTCGCCGGCAGCACGCGCGCCGGCTCCTGGAACCGAAAACTGGCGCACGTCGCGGCCGACCTGGCCCGTACGGCGGGCGCCGAGGTCACGCACCTCGAACTGGCCGACTTCGAGCTCCCGATCTACAACGCCGACCTCGAAGCCCGGGGCACGCCCGAGGCGGCGATCCGGCTCAAGGCGCTGTTCCACGCGCACCCGGGCTGGATCATCTGCTCGCCCGAATACAACGGCAGCTACACCGCCCTGCTGAAAAACACCCTGGACTGGGTCTCCAGCCCGGTCAAAGGCCATCCCGAGTGGTCCAGCGGCAGCAAGCCCTTCGAGGGCAAGGTGGTCGGCATCCTGAGCGCGTCGCCCGGCGCACTGGGTGGCCTGCGCTCGCTGAGCCATCTGGCCCCGCTGCTGGCCAATCTGCAGTGCTGGGTGGCGCCGAAACAATTTGCCCTGTCACGCGCCCACGAGGCCTTTGGCGCTGACGGCCAGCTCGCCAGCCAGGCGAACCGCGAGCGGGTGCAGGCCGTGGTGGAGCAGGTGCGCTGGGCCAGCCAGCGCCTGCAGGGCGGCTGAACAGCCGTCGCCGGCCCCCGGAGGAGCCATTTTGGGCAAAATATGAACAAAAATAACCCAAACCCGGCGTGGAATGGTCGTAGAAAGCTATGAATAAAATAGCAATTTCGGGCCCCACATGAACTGCCGCCCCGGCTGCGGCGCCTGCTGCATCGCGCCCTCCATCAGCTCGCCGATTCCCGGCATGCCCGCGGGCAAACCGGCCGGCGTGCGCTGCGCCCAGCTCGACGAGGCCAACCGCTGCCGCCTCTTCGGCCAGCCGGGACGCCCGGCCGTGTGCGGCCAGCTCCAGCCGTCGGTGGAGATGTGCGGCGCACAGGATGACGGCGGCCGGCACGCCACGCTGTACCTTGCGCGACTGGAGCGCCTGACCACCCCGAAGTAAGCTCGACCGCCCCCCCACCGAACACACCGGAGACAAGCCATGCACATCCCGTCCCTGAAAGACCTTGTCAGCCCCGAAGAATGGGCGCTGCGCTGCGACCTCGCCGCCTGCTACCGGCTGGTGGCCCTGTACGGCTGGAGCGACCTGGTCTTCACCCACATCAGCGCCAAGCTGCCGGCCTCGGTCGCGGGCGATGAACATCAGTTCCTGATCAACCCTTACGGCCTGATGTTCGACGAGATCACCGCCTCCAGCCTGGTCAAGGTCGACATGGCCTGCAACAAGCTGCACGACACACCCTTCCCCGTGAACCCGGCCGGCTTCGTGATCGACAGTGCGGTGCACGAGGCGCGCCCCGAGGCCGGCTGCGTGCTGCACACCCACACCCGTGCCGGCGTGGCCGTCAGCGCGCAGAAGCACGGCATCCTGCCGATCAGCCAGCAGAGCACCTTCGTGCTGGGCTCGCTGGCCTACCACGGCTACGAAGGCGTGGCCTTCCGCGACGACGAAAAGCCGCGCCTGCAGGCCGATCTGGGCGGGGCCAACTTCCTGGTGCTGCGCAACCACGGGCTGCTGACCGTGGGCCGCACGATTGCCGACGCGTTCCTGAGCATGTTCACGTTCGAGAACACCTGCCGCATCCAGATCGACGCACTGGCCGGCCAGAGCGGCATGGACAGCCTCACACCCGTCAACCCGGCCATCGTCCAGGGCGTCGCCGAGGCCATGCGGGTGCAGACCGGCGGGCTGGGTGGCGCCTTCGTCTGGCCCTCGCTGATCCGCAAGGTGGAGCGCGCCGACCCCGGCTACAAGACTTGACGAGCCACCAGGCGCCGGGTTCGTTGCTTGACCCACATCAAGATCACGGCCATCCATCGGCGGAGAATGAGCCTCGTTCAGTCGTTCCCCGGAAAGTGAGACTCCCATGTTCAAGCACATCCTCCTCGCCACCGATGGCTCCGCCAGCGCCGAACACGCGGCCAAGAAGGCTCTGGAGCTGGCCCGCATCCATGGTGCCCATGTCACCGCCGCCTACGTGGTGGACCCGTACCCGTACATCGGCATCGGTGAGGTGAACCCCATGGCCTTCCAGTCCTACATGGCCGCCGCACAGGATGCGTCGACGAAGGTCTTCATCGCCCTGGCTGACCAGGCCGGCGCGGCAGGCGTGCAGTTTCAGGCCCGCCTGGTGGAAAACATGCAACCCGCCCGCGGCATCGTGGACCTGGCCGATGAGCTGGCCGCCGACCTGATCGTCATCGGCTCGCACGGCCGCAGCGGCGTGCAGAAGCTGATGCTTGGCAGCGTGGCCGGCAAGGTGGTGACGCTCTCCACGCGGCCCGTGCTGGTCGTGCGCTGAACGCGCCCCGCAAAGTCCGGATCAGTCCACGGCGCCGGAGCCCACCAGCGGCTTCTGCAGAGCCGCGAGCGCCGCGCCCAGCCACAGGGCACCGGCCGAGAACAGAAAACCCCGCTCCAGCCCGCCGGGGCCGTCCGCAATCCAGCCCGTCAGTGTCGGCCCCACGATCTGGCCCGCCGCAAACACAATGGTGAAGGCACTGATGCCCGCTGGCCACAACGCCGCCGACAGGTTGTGCCGCACCAGCGCCGTGGTCGAGGCCACCACCGACAGAAACACTGCGCCGAACAAGATGCCGGAGCCCAGCACCACCGGCCAGGCGGTGGTCAGCGCAGGTGCCAGCGTGGCCACCCCCAGCAGGGCATTGAGCGTGGCCAGCGCCCCGCCGCCGCGGGCACGGTCCAGCAGGCCGGCCCAGATGCGCGACGAGGCCACCACCGCCAGACCGAGCAGCGCGTAGAAGAAGGTCACCGCGCCGGCACTGACACCCTGCGCTCGCAGCAGCGCAACCACAAACGTCATGTAGCCGATGTAGCCCACACCGAACAGGCCATAGCCCGCCAGCGCGAAACCCAGCGCGCGCCACCGCAAGGCCGGAATCTGGCCGGAAACAGCTCCATCCCGGCGCAGATGGGTCATTTTCAGCTCCTCTTGTTGTAGCGTATTGGCCGGCCAGCGCAGCACACCGCTGGCCACCAGGCACACGCCCGCCAGCGCCCACCAGGCCCAGGCCCACCCGTGCGCCGCGCCCTGCGCCGCCTGCAGTGCCGCCGGCACCAGCAGCGCCGACACCAGGATGCCCCAGCCCGTGCCTCCGTAGTACAGCCCGATCAGCAGGCCCGCGCGCGCCGGCTGCCGCGCCGCCAGCTGCGCCGCCAGCAAGCCGCCGGACACGAACACCAGCGCGCTCGCAAAACCCGCCAGCAGGCGCTGCAGGAGCAAAGGCCCGGCGTCGACGAAAAAACCACTGAGCCCCATGAACACACTCGCCAGCAACGCTCCCCACACCAGCAGCGGCGCCGGCCCGACACGGCGCAGCAGCCGGGGGGTGAGCAGCGCGCCGATCAGGTAACCCGCCGCGTTCACCGTGTTCATGGCCCCGGCCAGCAGGTAGCTCCAGCCCAGGTCGCTGCGCATGGCGGGCAGCAGCAAGCCATAAGCAAACCGGGTGATGCCCAGCGACACGGCCGCCCCCAGCGACAAGGCCAGGGCCAGTCCCAGACGTGACAGGGACGATGCTTGAGAATGCGCGCGCGGCTCCAACATAGATCTGGCATTGTCGGGCCGCTCGTTCGCGCCCGGCGTCCCCCTTGTTCCACCCGGTCTGTTGACCCCCGAAGGCCTTTCATGCCGTCTCTCTTCGAACCCGTCCGCGCCGGCGCTCTGAACCTGGCCAACCGCATCGTCATGGCCCCGCTCACGCGCAACCGCGCGCCCGGCGCCGTTCCCACGCCGCTGATGGCGACCTACTACGTCCAGCGCGCCAGCGCGGGCCTGATCGTCACCGAGGCCACGGCCATCAGCCCGCAGGCGCAGGGCTATGCCGACGTGCCAGGCCTGTGGAGCGATGAGCAGGTGACCGCGTGGAAAGCCGTCACGGACGCGGTGCACGCCGCCGGCGGCCGCATCGTGGTGCAGCTGTGGCACGTGGGCCGCGTGTCGCATGTGGACCTGCAGCCCGGCGGCCAGGCGCCGGTGGCCCCCTCGGCGATCACCGCAAAAACCAAGACCGTGCTGATCCGTGACGGGGTGCCCACCTTCGCGGACACGTCGGCCCCGCGCGCCCTGGATATCGCCGAGATTCCCGCCATCGTCGAGGACTACCGCCGCGCCGCACGCCATGCGATCCGCGCCGGGTTCGACGGCGTCGAGATCCATGCCGCCAACGGCTACCTGATCGACCAGTTCCTGAAGACCGGCGCCAACCAACGCAGCGACGCCTACGGAGGCAGCATCGCCAACCGCGCCCGCCTGCTGCTGGAGGTCACGCGCGCGGTGGCGGACGCCATCGGCGGCGAGCGCACCGGCATCCGCCTGTCACCGGTCACGCCGGCCAATGACATCGTCGATGCCAACCCGCAGCCGCTGTTCGCCTACGTGGTGCAACAGCTGGCGCCGCTGGACCTCGCCTACCTGCATGTGATCGAGGGCTCCACGGGCGGGCCGCGCGACATCGCGGAGCGGCCCTTCGACTA
>Ga0116181_1002194_pt1 | contig 16091 bp, 18 predicted proteins | sample AD_UKC075_MetaG_FD_89752 | JGI IMG/M metagenome (GOLD analysis project Ga0116181, IMG submission 89752) | Active sludge microbial communities of municipal wastewater-treating anaerobic digesters from USA - AD_UKC075_MetaG | ecosystem: Engineered > Bioreactor > Anaerobic > Digestate | place: USA...
CCCTCGAGGAACTTTCGGGCGCCCACGGGCGCCCGCTTTTTTTTGCCCTGGGGAAGCCCGGCAGACAGGCGCCGGTGGTCATGAGCGGCGGAAGGAAAAGAGGTGGGTGCGCAGCGCCACAGCGCCTTCAGTGCTGGCGGAGACTCTGGTCACCCTGCGGACGCAGGCAGCAAGAGCAAATGGGAGAACCAGAAAGCAAAAAGCCCGGCATGTGCCGGGCTTTTTGTGAAGCTCCTTCCTGCTCGGCAAAGCGCCAAGCAGGCATCGGACGGTGATTACTCAGCCGTGCGGATGTTGGAAGCTTGCTGACCCTTCGGGCCGGTGGTGACGTCGAACGTCACGCGCTGACCTTCGGTCAGGGTCTTGAAGCCGGAGCCTTGGATAGCGGAGAAGTGAGCGAAGAGGTCTTCACCGCCAGCTTCCGGGGTGATGAAACCGAAGCCCTTGGAATCATTGAACCACTTCACGGTACCAGTTGCCATTTTGAATATCCTTTAAAAGAAAAAGCAGGGACGTGCCCTGAGGGTAGGGCGAAGCTCAAGATGGCGGGGTGATGAAGGAAAGACTGCCGCAGGACTGCGGGTACTGAACCAGACAACAACAACACTACTTGAAGATCGCGAGCCGTACTTTGCACTGTATTTCCGGCCAACGCAAACACTATTTGGATGCCCAAAACAGGCAGACCCGCGCGCGTGCCCCATCGCCGGGCTTCCGGCCACGCTGCCCGGAGGGAAAATAATGACATACACATTGCTTTCCCTCCGGACCGGAACCCCGGACACATCCGTATCAACGAATCCGTAGCCGGCGGCCGGACGGGATGCGTCTGCGCAGACAAGACCACGGCTGCGACAATCCACCGCATTCCGCCGCGGGGGGCGAGACGCTAAATTCGGGGGTCAGCCGGCGCCCGCCAGGTCCCCTCGTCCCGCGCTGCGGGGATAATCACCCGATGCCCCTGCCCCTCGCCACCCACGCCCCCTCCAGCCCCGTCGACGCCCTGCGCCGCCTGATCAACCTGCGCTGGCTGTCCATCAGCTGCATGCTGCTGGTCGTGGTGCTGGTGCCCCGGCTGCTCGACATCCCCATCCCGGCCCGGGCAGTGCTGCCGGTGGCCGCAGCCCTGGTGCTGATCAACCTGCTGTCCTTGCTGCGGGTGGGCGCCCTGCGCGATGTGCATCCGGCCGAGCTGTTCCTGCAGCTGAGCGCCGATCTGGCCGCCTGGAGCGTGTTCCTCTACTACACTGGCGGCGCCACCAACCCCCTGATCTCCCTGCTGCTGCCCCTGGTGGCCATCGGCGCGGCCACCCTCACCGCGCCTTTCGCCTGGGCCATGGCGGCCCTCGCGGTGGCCGCCTATTCGGTGCTGTGGGACTTCAACGAGCAGCTCGACATCTACGACTCCGGCCTCGCCGTGCACTGGCATCTGGCCGGCATGTGGCTCACCTTTGCCCTCTCCGCCGGGGTGATCGTGTGGTACGTGGTGCGCATGACCGCCGCCATCCGCAGCCGCGACCTGGCCCTGGCCGAAGCCCGCGAGGCCCGGCTGCGCAACGAGCGCATCGTGGCCCTGGGCAACCTGGCCGCCGGCGCCGCCCACGAACTGGGCACGCCCCTGGGCACCATGGCCATCCTGGCCGGCGAGCTGGCGCGCAACCCGGGCCTGGATGACGAGGTGCGCGCCGACGCCGAACTCCTGCGCGAGCAGGTGGCAAACTGCAAGGCCATCCTGGCCAGTCTGACCCTGCGTGCCGGCAGCCTGCGCGCCGAAGGCGGCGAGGTGCTGGCCACCGACCAGTGGCTGCGCGGCATCATCGAACGCTGGCGCAGCCTGCGCCCCCATGTTCCGCTGAGCACCACCTGCCGGTGCGGCGACCCAGCCCCGCGCCTGGTGGCCGACGCGACGCTTGAGCAGGCCATCCACAACATCATCAACAATGCAGCCGACGTGAGCCCCAACGGCGTGGAATGCGAGGTCGGGATCGACGAGGCGCAGATCGTGGTCCGCGTGCTCGACCGCGGCCCCGGCCTGCCCCCTGGCTTCCGCCCGGGGCCGGCGCACCCCGCGGACGGCAACAGCGATGGCCTGGGCATCGGCCTGCTGCTGGCCTTCGATGCCGTCGAGCGCTGCAGCGGCAGCATCGTCTTCTCCCCACGCCCCGGCGGCGGCACCGTCGCCACCCTCACCCTTCCCCTCTCAGCCCTTCGCCCATGACCCCGCAGGACGCCCCCCACATCCTCGTCATCGATGACGACCCCGCCTTCAACCGCGTGCTCACCCGCGCCCTGGGCCAGCGCGGCTTCACCGTCTTCGGTGCCCAGGAACCCGAGACGGCCCTGAGCCTGGCCCGGGAGCACGAGCCGGAATACGTGATCCTCGACCTCAACATCGCCGGCAGCTCCGGCCTGCGCTTGATCGCCCCGCTGCTGGCGGTCAATCCGGACTGCCGCATCCTGGTGCTGACGGGCTACGCCAGCATCGCCACCACCGTCGACGCCATCAAGCTGGGCGCCACCCAGTACCTGGCCAAACCCGCCGACGTGGACGCTATCCTGAAGGCCCTCAATGCCACTGACGTGGTCATCGCCGACGAAGAGATGGCATCCGGGCCGATGTCGGTGGATCGCCTCGAGTGGGAACACATCCAGCGCGTGCTGGCCGAGAACGAGGGAAACATCTCCGCCACCGCCCGAGCGCTTAAAATGCACCGTCGCACACTGCAACGGAAGCTGGCCAAGCGGCCGGTCAAGGAATGAAACCAACGGAAGACCACGACGCACGCGTCCGCCTCGACAAATGGCTGTGGGCAGCACGCTTCTACAAACATCGCACCCAGGCCACCGAGGCCGTGGACGGCGGCAAGATCCAGCTCAACGGCATCCGGGTCAAGCCCGCCCGGGACGTGAAGATCGGCGACCGCATCGACATCCAGATCGGTGACAGCCACTTCTGCGTCGAAGTACGGGGCATCGCCGACAAGCGCGGCAGCGCCACCATCGCCCAGGGCCTTTACGAGGAGACGGCCGACAGCGTGGCCGCCCGGGAAGCCCAGCGGGAGCAGCGCAAGCTCGCCGCCACGCCGGGCTCCGACATCCACGGCCGCCCCACCAAACGCGACCGCCGCCAGATCGGGCGCATGATGGGCGGAGACTGAGCGCCCCGCCGGGCGATGCTCAGCAGCCGATCACCTTGAACTCGACGCGGCGGTCCAGCACATCGCTGGCGTCGTCGCGCCCGTTGCCGATCATCATCTGGGTGGATCCCGCACCGCTGGCAATGATGCGCTTGCCCAGGCCTGCCGAGGCGGCGTCCAGCCGATTTCGCACATACTCGGCCCGCAGCAGGGACAGGCGTTCATTCAGCGGCTCGGGGCCCGTCGCGCTGGTATGCCCCGCCACCTCGAGGCAGGTTCCGGCGGCGCTCGCCGTCTGCGTCGCGATGGCCTTCAGCCACCCTGCGTACGAGGCATTCAGCGGGCCGCCCTGCACGAAGGCGGTCGAGCCGGGCCGGAACAGGAACTTGAGGGCCAGACGGCGGTTTTCGAGCCCGAAATCGATGATCCGGTCGAAGGCGGCCGAGGCCTGCTCCTTGCGCCCCAGCTTCAGGTTGGCGAGATAGATGCCATTGAGCACGCGAAACTGCTTGCCTGTCGGCGTGGCCGCCACACTGGCGTACAGATCGAGAGACTCCCGGTAGCGCCCCGCGTCGTAGGCCTCGATGGCCTCCGAGACACGCGCCGCAGACATGATGCGCTCCAGATAGGCGGGGTTGATCGGATCGCCCGCCTTCGTACCCTGGCAGGTCCGGATGTAGCCATTTGTCGCCGGGTCTTCGGACCACGCCGGCGCATCCCTGAAGAAGGGGAGCGGCGTCGGATCAACCCCCTCGGGCAAGGCGAAGGCCAGCCCCTTGCTGACCAGCTTGCCGCTGCGCAGATCCGCCAGCGCCAGACAGATCCGGTACGCCTGGCGCGGGCCCGAGGTCTGACGCTGGGCATTGACGCCGGTGAAGGTGCCGATCAGCACCAGCGGGCCTTGCGCCACGGTGGCCGCCGAGAAGGGCTGTACCTCGTACTGGGGATACTGGGTGCGCATCATCCGGGAGAGGCGCTCACCCATGGATTTCGTCGCCACCGTCTGGGCCCCCGTCACACCGTCGATCAGGGGGTCGATCACCACACGGTAACGCCCCCCGGGGGATGCGCTCTCCGGAGGCAGCTTCGCGTTGTTGAACAGCGCCGTCGCCGCGCTGAGCACGGCCTTGTCGTAGGCCTGGACCGGAGGGGGTGCAGCGGGAGGAGCAGGGGCGGCCGGGGGCGGCGATGCGGCCCCCGGCTCGCCACCGGGAGAGGCGGGGGCCGGATCCGGGCTGCGACAGCCCCCCGACACCAGCACCGCAATCAACAGCGTCAGCCACAATCCGTGGCCACCGGGCGAACAGGAGAGCGTGGTCATTGCCGGTACTCCTTCCGGATCGAGCAAGCGATGGAAACGCAGACGGAGAGCCCGCCGGCGGGCTCACGGCGTCTAAATTCACTCTAGCATGCAATCCGCGGGGGAGACGGGCCGGATGCGTCCGTGCTAAAGCCCCATGGCCAGGGCCAGGGGCAGGAAGGCCAGGGCGGCCACGTTGCCGATCAGCACGATGGACGCCACCTTTTCCGGCTCCTGGTGGTAGCGCTCGGCAAAGATGTAGTTGAGCACCGCCGGCGGCAGGGCGCCGAAGACCAGCAGCAAGGCCCGCTCCCGTTCGGGCAGGGGCACCACCAGCATCATGGCCGCCGCCAGCAGCATGCCGATCAGCGGCCGGGCCGCTGCCCCGATCAGGCCCAGGCGGATCTCGCCGATGCGCGACTCGGTGAGGCGCACACCCAGGGCGAAGAGCATCAGCGGAATGGAGATCTCCCCGAGCATGCGGATGGCGATCATCGCCGGCTCCCACACCTCGAAGCCACTCAGGCCCACCGCCAGCCCCGCCATGGTGGCCAGCACGGACGGAACCTTCCAGATGCCGCCCAGCTTGATCTGGTGATCCAGCAGCCAGGCGCCGAAGGAGAAGTGCAGCAGGTTGGAGACCATGAACATCACCACCGCCGGCGCCAGGGCCTGTTCGCCAAACGCCAGCACGGCCAGGGGCAGCCCCAGGTTGCCGCAGTTGTTGAACATGATCGGCGGCACCAGGGTCTTCGGGGCGATGCCGAGCAAGCGGGCAGCCAGCCAGCCGAGGAGTCCCGACCCGATCACCACCGCCAGGGTGGCCGCCAGCAGGGGCAGGAACTCGGTGATGTGAAAGGACTTGTTGGCCAGCGCCCCGAACACCAGGGCCGGCACGAACACGTCCATGTTCAGCTTGTTGGCGTGGGACAGATCGGGCTTGGCCCGGCGACCGACCAGAAAGCCGATGGCGGTGATGGCAAACAGCGGAAAGAGGATGGAGACGATGCGCAGCAACATGACCGGAAACCATGGAGGCCGGACAGGCGCCGGTAGAGACCCGATTATAGGGCCGGCCCCGGGGGGCCGGCGTCGGGGTTTTCCCGAAAGGGCTTACAGCACGTAGCGGGCCAGATCCTCGCGCTGGGCCAGCATCTCGAGGCGGCCATCCACGTAGGCCGCATCGATGCGCACTGTCTCGGTACCGGCCTTGCCGGCCTCGAAGGCAAGCTCCTCGAGGAGCTTCTCCATCACCGTGTACAGACGCCGGGCACCGATGTTCTCGGTCTTTTCGTTCACCTGGAAGGCGATCTCGGCCAGGCGGCGGATACCGTCGGGGGCAAACTCGAGGCTCACCCCGTCAGTGGCCAGCAAGGCCTCATATTGCCGCGTCAGGCAGGCGTCGGTCTGGGTCAGGATGCACTCGAAGTCCTCCACCGACAGGGAGTCGAGCTCCACGCGGATGGGGAAACGGCCCTGCAGTTCGGGGATCAGGTCGCTCGGGCGGGACAGATGGAAGGCGCCGCTGGCAATGAACAGGATGTGATCGGTCTTGATCATGCCGTACTTGGTGCTGATCGTGGTGCCTTCCACCAGGGGCAGCAGATCGCGCTGAACGCCCTGGCGCGACACGTCGGCACCGTGGCTGTCGGAGCGGGTGGCGATCTTGTCGATCTCGTCGAGGAAGACGATGCCGTTCTGCTCCACCATGCGCAGGGCCTCGGCCTTCATCTCTTCTTCGTTCACCAGCTTGGCGGCTTCCTCGTCGGTGAGCAGCTTCATGGCCTCGCTGATCTTCAGCTTGCGGGATTTCTTCTTTCCGCCGCCGATGTTCTGGAACATGCTCTGGAGCTGGCCGGTGAGCTCTTCCATGCCCGGGGGCGCGAGGATCTCGGCGCTCATGCCGGGCACCGCCACCTCGATGTCCACTTCCTTGTCGTCCAGCTCACCCTCGCGCAGCTTCTTGCGGAATTTCTGGCGGGTGGCGTTCTCCTCGGCACTGGCCGGCTCGGCCCCAAAGCCCACGGTGGGGCGGGCCGGCGGCAGCAGGATGTCGAGCACCCGGTCTTCGGCCGCGTCCTGGGCCCGGTCACGGACCTTTTTCATGGCCTGCTCGCGGTGGGATTTGATGGCGATCTCCACCAGATCACGGATGATGGTATCCACATCCCTGCCCACATAGCCCACTTCGGTGAACTTGGTGGCTTCGATCTTGATGAAGGGGGCGTTGGCCAGGCGGGCCAGGCGACGGGCGATCTCGGTCTTGCCGACGCCGGTCGGGCCGATCATCAGGATGTTCTTGGGGGTGATCTCGCTCTTCAGGGGCTCGGCCACCTGGGCCCGCCGCCAGCGGTTGCGCAGGGCCACCGCCACGGCCTTCTTGGCCTTGTGCTGGCCAACGATGTGCTTGTCGAGTTCGGAGACGATCTCCGGAGGGGTCATCTGGGTCATGGAAACATCCTGGGTGCAGCGGGTCTGGCCAGCGCTTGCGCGGCTGCCGGGCAGGCAGCCGCAGGCATCACGGCTTCAGCACCTCGATGGTGTGGCAATGATTGGTGTAGATGCACAGGTCGCCGGCGATGGTCAGGGACTTCTTGACCACCTCTTCGGGCGTGAGTTCGGTGTTTTCGATCAGGCCCCGGGCCGCAGCCTGGGCGTAGGCGCCGCCGCTGCCGATGGCTACGATGCCCTGCTCGGGCTCGAGCACGTCACCGTTGCCGGTGATGATCAGGGAGTTGTCCAGGTCAGCCACCGCCAGCATGGCTTCCAGGCGACGCAGGGCACGGTCGGTGCGCCAGTCCTTGGCCAGTTCGACGGCGCTACGCACCAGGTTGCCCTGGTGCTTTTCGAGCTTGGCCTCGAAGCGTTCGAAGAGGGTGAAGGCATCCGCCGTGCCGCCGGCAAAACCCGCCAGGATGCGGTCCTGGTAGAGCTTGCGCACCTTGCGGGCGCTGGCCTTGATGACGATGTTGCCCAGGGTGACCTGGCCGTCGCCGCCAAGGGCCACGTGCCGGCCGCGCCGGACCGAGAGGATGGTAGTGCCGTGATATTGTTCCATTGAACGGATATGGGGATCGAAAAAGCAATTACAAGCCCCACCCGGCGCGCCTTCAGGCGGCCGCCACCGCCCGTTCAGCCGCGCAGTTCGATGCGCGCCACCTGATGGAGGCCCATCACCTGCATCAGCGCGGCGACCATGGAATTGACGCCCTTCAGCACCACCAGCCGCCCCTGGGCATGGAGCTGGGAGACGATATTGAAGAGGGTGCCGGCAGAGACGAAGTCCATGCGCCGAAGCAGGCTGCAATCCACCTCCACCCTGGTGCGCCCGCTGGCAAAGGCGGTGATCTTGCGCAGCACTTCGGTGTTCGGGCCGACGATCTCGCCGTCGAGGCGGTAGATATCGCTGAGCTGCACGGCGAGCACCTCGGCGCCCGTCTGGCTGGCCGTGAGCTCGGGCGGCGGCTCCCAGGAGGGCGGTGACTCCTCGAAGGTCATGGCGAAATCGACCGCCAGCTCTTCGAAACGGTCGTTCTGTTCGGTGTACTGCAGCACCTCGAGCAACAACAGCCACACCGGCTTCTGCTCGGCCTTGCCCGGGGTGACGACACCGCCCAGCACGGAGGCGAGATGCCCGGCCCCCACCAGGGACAGCCGGATCTTGGCCTTGCGCAGCCCGCGCACGGCCCTCAGCAACAGCTCGGCACCGGCATTGTCCACACCGCGCAGACGGCTCAGGTCGATGCGCAGGGCGCCGGTGCGCATGCCGATCTGGATGAGCTGGGCAAACTGCCCTGCGGCCTGACCATTGAGGACGCCGGAAAGATTGACGGTCTGGACCTTGGTTTCTGTGCCCTTGGCGCCGTGGGGCGAGAGGTCGAGCCAGGCCGGGGGGGAACGCTCGAACTCGGTGGCGTAGCTCAGGCTGAGCGCCTCGAAGCGCTCCCGATGACCGATCAGGCGCAGCAGATCAAGGAGCATGCCCCACAGGGTCAGCCGGGCGTCGGCACCCTTGGTGGTGTCGAGGGCGTGTTCGAGAACCGCGCGGGCTTCGTCGTAGCCACCATTGGCGTAAAGGATGGCGGCCTCTTCGGCCGGGGGGGACATTTCATCGACACCCTCCTCCACGTGCACCTTGTCGGCGCACTGCGCCATGACACGCTTCAGATCGCCACCGGCAATGGTGAAATCGAGGGATGAGGTTTCATTGCGCGCCTTGCCCGGCAGCCGTGACAGCGGCGCCTGGGAGAGGGGCGGGGGTGCGGCAGGCGGGCGAGAGCCACCCTGGACGGGGTCGGTGCCGCCCCGGGGACGCGGTGCTGGACTTCCGGCAGCTGCAGGCTTCTTGCCGAAAAACGGTAGCGCCACTCCATTTCCTCCAGTTTGGTTTATAGCGATTAAACAGGATAACACTCAACAAAGCATGAACAGCCTGATTTACAAACGGTCGGATTTCACACCCAGCAGCAGGATCAGGCCCACCAGAAGCACTGCACAAACCGGGCCGAAGGGCTGATCGAACGCCAGGGAAAGCGCGAAGGCGAGGCTGTATCCGCCCATGCCGAGGAGCGCCGCCAGCCCCAGCCCGAATCGCCAGCTGCGGCCGAAACGGTAGGCCACCAGTGGCGGGACGAACACCAGGGCGAAGGCCGCCATCACGCCGATGCTGACCGTGGCGAGGGCGATCACCACCCCCGCCAGCAGGTCGAAAAGCATCAGCCGCGGGCGCGCATCCAGCCCCCGGGCCTGGTGAAACTCGGGGAAGAAGCGCGCCAGCAGCAGGGGGCGGTTGAGGCGCAGCAGCACCGGGACGGCCCCGGCGCAGACCAGGCCGACGGCCAGCAGGTGCCCCTCGCCAGTGAAGTACAGCTGACCATCGAACAGGGCATGCCCGGCCTGCTCGGCCAGCGGATGGTTGGCCACCAGGAGCACCCCCGCCCCCCAGGCGAGGAGCATCATCAGGGCGTAGGCGTTGGCTCCTGCCGCGGCCGCAAAACCCTTGGCAAGGGCCGCCAGCAAGGCCGCCAGGGCACCGCCGGCGAGCATCGGCCAGCCCAGCACCATGGCCAGCAAGGCCCCTGCCGACGCCATCTGGGCAAAGGCCAGCGCGGCCAGCCATTCGCCGCGCAGGCGCAGGTACATGCCGATCAGCGGCAGCAGGCCGGCCAGCAACAACCCGGTGAAAAACGGCACCCGGAACAGGGGGTCGAAGAGCAGGTCGAGATTCATGGCCCCGGCGCCTCCACGGCGACGCCCACCTCGATCACCCGGGTGCACACCCGGTCGATCAGCGCCGGGTCGTGGGACACGATGACGATGCCCTGGTCGGCATGGGCACGGCCGAGCCAGTCGGCCAGGTAGTCCACCCCGGCCCGGTCGAGATTGTTGCTGGGCTCGTCGAGCAGCACGATATCCGCCGGCGCCGCCAGGCAGGCCCACAAGCGCAGGAACTGGAGCTGACCGCCGGACAGACGATCGAGCCGCCAGTCGAGCCGCTCGGCCAGCCACGGCGGCAGCCCGGCCGGCGTGGCGCCGGTGAGGGCCAGCAGCTCGCGCCCGGTCAGGGGCACGCCGCGCAGGTCATCAAAGCCCTGGGCCTGGTGGGAGATGGCCAGCCCGGGCGCCTTCTCGACACGCCCGCCGAACACCTTGACACCGCCCCACAGGGCCTTCAGCAGGGTGGACTTGCCGGCGCCGTTGGGGCCGGCAAGTCCGAGGATCTCGCCCCGCCGCAACTCGAACGCCAGCGGGCCAGCCACCGGGGTCGCGTAGCCCGCCATCAGCCCGGTCACGCGAAGCAGGATCCCGTCCATCACCTCTCCTTACCTGAGGCCGCCGAGCAGGCGCTGCACGGTATCGTCGAACAGCGCCGTCAGATCACCCGCCGCCGGATTGCCACCAACGGTGAAGGGCAGCACCACCACCGGGATGCCAGCCCGCTCGCCCAGCCACTCGGAGGCGGTCGGGCGAGCATAGGCCGCGCGCAGGATCATCCGTGCCGGCGTCTCCTTCTGGCGCGCCAGCAGGCTGGCCAGATGGGCGCTGCCGGGCTCCACGCCGGGCTTGGGTTCGAGGGCGCCGAGCTCCTTCAGGCCGAGCCAGTCGGCCATGTAGGCGAAGGAACGATGCTGAACCCACACCGGCACCCCGCGCAAGGGCGCCGCCGCCCGCGCCCAGCGGGCCAGGTTGGCCTGCCAGCGCTCGCTGAAGCGGGCCAGGTTGGCGTCGTAGGTGCTGGCACCCGCCGGATCCACCCGGGCCATGCGGCCCGCCAGGGCTTCGGCCACCTTCAGGATGTTGCGCGGATCGGTCTGGACGTGGGGGTTGCCCCCCGGATGCACATCGCCATCGGCACGATCCAGGCGGCTCGGCACCTCGAGCAGCCGGACAGCGCTGGCGGCCTCGAAGTAGCCCGGCTGGCCGGGCTGGATGGCGGCATTGCCGGCTTCCCGCAACACCACCGGCAGCCAGCCGATCTCCAGATCGGCCCCGGTGGCCACCACCAGCTGGCTGCCCCGGGCGCGGGCGATCAACGACGGCTTGGCCTCGATGCGATGGGGGTCCTGCAGGGCGTTGGTGGCGGCAAACACCTGGACCCGCTCACCGCCGATCTCCTTCGCCAGGGCCGCCCACTCGGGCACGGTGGCAAAGACGTTGAGGGCTGCCAGCGCGGGCAGGGCAAATACCGCCAGGAACACGGCAGCAAGACGAAGCATCAGTTTCGGAAACATGACCGGGCTCCTCAGAACTTGTGGGCGCCGTGGGCGCCGAGACTCATGATGTACTGCAGCCAGACCTGGTTGTCGGACTCGTCCCGGCGGGACTTGTCGCGGGCCAGCTGCAGGCGCAGACGGGAAAACTCGGACGGGGACCAATCCAGCATCACCGACTGGCGGCTCGCGTTGTAGCCCGCCAGCAGGGGCAGGCCAGCCGGGTCGAGGCTGCCGAGGTTGGCCGTGCCGCTGTCGAGCCAGTCCCCACGCACCCCCACACGCCAACGCGGCATGAACTGGTACACCGCCTGCAGATAGCTGCCGGACTGACGGAAACGGGCCGCTGAACTGGCCTCGGTGAGGCCACCCAGGTCGTAGTTCAGCTCACCGCTTTCACGGCGCTGGAAGTACTCCCCCTGCACCTTCAGGTTGGTCACGCTGCTGTTGCCGTTGGGTGCCCACTTGTACACAAAATCGGCGATCCAGGTCTGGCTACGCCCCGAGAAACTGTGCGCCAGGGCGGTGCCGGCCGCATCGGCACCATCCTCGAAACCCCGTTCCCGCGGGTTGGTACGCACATGGGACAAGCCCACCTGCCACGCGGACTCGGTGCCGATGTCACCCCCCAGGTGGGCGAAGGCCGTCCACAGGCCCGCGCCGTTGCGATTGCGCTCCGCACCGGGGAATTTCTGTCCGCTGGCCACCTCGGTGCCCAGCTCGAGGAACAGGTCGGTCGGCGCCACCCAGCGCAGCTGGACACCGTCGTTCTGCAGGCGATAGCCGAAGAAGGCCTTGTAGGCCAGGGGCGCATCGGCAAAGTCCCATTCGTGGGGATGCTGCTGATTGAGATAGCCGACGCCGGACAGGAAGCGCCCGGCCTTGACCTTCAGGCCGGAGGACAGGCCCAGGGTTTCCACGTTCACTTCCTCGACCTCGACCACCCCGGCACCATCATCTTCAGCCAGCGCAAAACGTGCGTTGGCGCGGAACAGGTGATCCACGTTGGCGGAGAAGGCCAGCTCCGATTCACCCAGCGAGAAGCCCTTGCGGGGAGGGCTGACCTCGCCGCCGGAAGGGATGAAACCGTCGATGCGGTAAGCACCCGGATCACGCTGAAAGCGGGTGAATTTGCTGTCGATGATCAGGGAAATGGAAGGGTTGAAGGCGCTCTCGGCCACCGGCCGGCGTGCCACGCTGTCGGTTGCCGCCTGGGCCTCGGCGGCACGGGCCTCGACCTTGGCCACGGACTGGACCGCGGTGGTGGCCGTTGAACCGGCCACGGCGGCGGCCGTGGCTGCACCGGCAGCGCGCTGCTCGGCGTCGGTCAGCCGGCGCTCGAGGGCGTCGATGCGCTGCTGGTAGGCGTCGCGCAGCTCACGGATCTGCTGGCGGAGTTGTTTCAGATCGGCATCGGATGCCGCGGAGGCGACGGCCGGAAAGGCCGCAGCAAGGGCGACGCAAAGCGCGCCGGGACGAACGAAAGACATGGCTCGGATCTCCTGGGATCGGTCCTGAAATGGGGGCTGCCGGCGCAGGCGGGGCCGGCACCGGTCATCACGAAAGGGACGGAGTCAGGAGAAAACGGGCGGACCCCGGGCATGGGGCCGGGGCAGGCGCAGGGCGCCGGGAACAAGGTCAGGCGCAGCAGGAAGGGTCAGCACCTGGACATCGATGTCCAGCACCGGCACCGCGGGCGGCAAGGCCGCAACCAGATCGGCTGCCGCCAGGCACAGCAGGCAGGCCTCATGACGTTCGGCAGCGGGAACGCCGCCATCCCGCGAGGCCTCGGCGACCAGATTGTCGGCCCGCGCCAGACCTGCCAGATCGCCGATATGGCCGACGGCATGGGCGGCGGCGAAGATCTGCGCGCAGACCAGCAACAGCGCCAGTGCGCTGCGCAGCAGGGCCGAGGAGCGGGCAGCCAGCCTCATGCGGCACGCTCCGGCTGCGCCGGGCAGAAGCCGGCGAAGGCCTGATCAACAAACGCCCGCGGCAGGTCGCGGACGATGAACACCAGGCGGGTGGCGCGCGCCTCATCCGGCCAGGCGGGCAGCGCCGCCTCCGGGTAACGCAGGTGATGCACGCACTGGACAACCCGGGGCAGCGCCTCCCCGCGGACATGGACGATGCCCTTCACCCGCAGCAGATGGTCACCCTTGAGCCCCTGCAGCATGTCCAGGGCGGTGGAGAAATCGCCCCAGGCCACGGGCGCGTCGATGCGCACCACGAAGGCATGGACCGACGCATCATGACGATCGGCGTCGGCCACCGCCGCGCGCCCCCGCGGGGCGTAGGGATGGGCCGCGGCCCGCGCCGCAACGGCCTCGTCGGCCAGCCAGCGGGCCACATCGGCGGTCTTGAGGGCCGGGTTCCACAGGCCGCATTCGAGCACGGCCTCCGGTGCAACGACACCCCCCTCCACGCGCAGCTGCAGCGCGCCGGGGTTGAGGCCGGCCAGCCGCGCCTCCAGGCTTTCCAGCGCCTGCCGGTCGGTCTGGTCGCACTTGCTGATGAGCAGGCGATCGGCCATGGCCACCTGCTTGACGGCCTCGGGCTGGCGCGCCAGCTGTTCGGCGCCGAACACGGCATCCACCACCGTGATCACCCCGTCCAGGCGGAACCGTTCGGCGATGAAGAAATCCTGCATGAGGGTGAACAGCACCGGCGCCGGATCGGCCAGGCCGGTGGTTTCGATGACGATACGCTCAAGGGCCGGCAGTTCACGGCGCAGGCGCCGCATGAACAGCGACCGCAGGGTCCGGGTGAGGTCACCGCGGACCGTGCAGCACAGACAGCCGGATTCGAGGAGGACGAGATTCTCGTCGATGTGCTCGACGAGCAGATGATCGATCGGCACGGCGCCGAACTCGTTCATCACCACCACCGTGCCCGCCAGCTCGGGCTGGCGCAGCAGGTGATTGAGGACGGTGGTCTTGCCTGCCCCGAGAAATCCGGTGAGCAGGGAGACAGGAATGCGATGCACCGGGACGGTCATGAATTTCGTTGCCGTCCCGGCAAAGCCAGGCCGGGGATTACTCCCCGTACAGCTTCTGGGTGCGTTCGCGACGCTCCTGGGCGTCGATGGACAGGGTCGCGGTCGGGCGGGCCAGCAGGCGGCCGATACCGATCGGATCACCGGTCTCCTCGCACCAGCCGTACTCGCCTTCGGCAATCCGCCCCAGGGCTTCGTCGATCTTCTTGAGCAGCTTGCGCTCCCGGTCACGGACGCGCAGCTCGAGGGCGTGCTCTTCTTCCACCGTGGCACGGTCGGCCGGATCGGCGACGAGTTCGTTCTCGCGCAGGTTGGCACCGGTGCTGGCAGCGTTCTCGAGCAGCTCGTCACGCATCCTGGAGAGACGGACCCGGAAGAACTCCAGCTGGGCCGGGTTCATGTAATCGTCTTCCGGCATGGCCAGAATTTCGGCCTCGGTCAGCAGCTTCTCATTGCTTGTCGTGGTTGCAACCATGTCTCATTCCTCCCATGAATCGAATGTCGGGCCCCAGGGCCCGGGCCAGCCCGGATTGCGGCCGGTTTCTCGACTCTTACAAGTCCTGCGGGGCATTCTGCCGCAAACAGCTTCGCGATACCTGTGCATCTGTTGTCCGAAACAATGCACAAAACGCACCAGTTCGCGCTCAAGGCCGCGATTCTAGGCACAGGATTGCTGCAATTACAACGTCCCTCAGGCAAACCCGGGCATCGGAGCCAACATTCTGAAACACTGAATGAAGCCCTGCGCTTCGGAACAAGGGGACTCATACTGTAAAATGTTGCGATGCACGCATCGAAACACCCCGTAAGCAACCCGCACAAACCCGGCTTCACGCTGCCGGTGCGGGTTTACTACGAGGATACCGACGCCGCCGGCGTCGTGTACTACGCCAACTACCTCAAATTCTGCGAGCGGGCCCGGACCGACTGGTTGCGCGCCACCGGCTTCGGGCAGAAAGCCCTGGCTGCCGAGCAGCATATCGTATTTGTCGTCCGTACCGTGCAGGCCGATTACCTTCAGCCCGCCGTGCTCGACGACCAGCTCGAGGTGGTCACCACCATCGAGCGTCTCGGCGGTGCCAGCCTGGTGTTTGCCCAAAAGATCTTCCGCGATGACCAGATCATCTTCAACGCCCTGATCACCATCGCCTGCATCGCCCTCGACACCCGCAAGGCCGCCCCGATCCCCCCTGCTGTGCGCGCACAGTTCGCCACCCTGGTTTAATCCGATGAACGTCACCGAAGATCTTTCCATCCTGTCCCTGATCGCCAACGCCAGCCTGCTGGTCAAGCTGGTGATGGCCCTGCTGGGCACCGTGTCCTTCATGTCCTGGTACTGGATCTTCCGCAAGTGGTTCGCCATCCGCGACGCCAAGAAGAAGACCGATCTCTTCGAGCGTGACTTCTGGAGCGGCGGCGACCTGAACGCCCTGTACCAGAGCGCCGCCACCAGCCGCCACGAGGCGGCCGGCATGGAACGCATCTTCGAAGCCGGCTATCGCGAGTTCGCCAAGCTGCGCGGCAAGAGCCTCGACCACGGAGCAGTGATGGACGGCGCCCGCCGGGCCATGCGCGCCACCTACCAGCGAGAGGTGGACGACCTGGAAGCCCACCTGGCCTTCCTCGCCTCCGTCGGCTCGGTGTCCCCCTACGTCGGCCTGTTCGGCACCGTGTGGGGCATCATGAACGCCTTCCGCGGCCTTTCCAACGTGGGCTCCGCCACCCTCGCCCACGTCGCCCCCGGCATCGCCGAGGCCCTGGTGGCCACGGCCATCGGCCTGTTCGCGGCGATTCCGGCAGTGGTGGCCTACAACCGCTTCGCCCACGACATCGACCGCATCGCCATCCGTTTCGAGAGCTTCACCGAGGAGTTCCTGAACATCCTCCAGCGCCAGCTGCGCTGAGCCCGGGAGCCCCGACGCCATGCGCCAACGCCGCCTGATGAACCA
>Ga0116181_1002197_pt1 | contig 16084 bp, 16 predicted proteins | sample AD_UKC075_MetaG_FD_89752 | JGI IMG/M metagenome (GOLD analysis project Ga0116181, IMG submission 89752) | Active sludge microbial communities of municipal wastewater-treating anaerobic digesters from USA - AD_UKC075_MetaG | ecosystem: Engineered > Bioreactor > Anaerobic > Digestate | place: USA...
GGAACCAAAACTTTTCCTCCTAAATGTCCACATTTTTTTGCGGAAGATAATTGGTCTTCAAAATGAACTCCGGCTGCACCTGCTTCAATCATTTGTTTCATCAGTTCGAAAGCGTTCAAATTTCCGCCGAAACCTGCTTCTGCATCAGCTACGATTGGAACGAGATATTCTTTTCTGTTCACTTCGTCCACATTATTTACGGTCTGGATTTGGTCGGCTCTCAACAAAGCATTATTAATTTTTTTCACAACGGAAGGAACCGAATTTGCAGGATACAGACTTTGGTCGGGATACATTTCGCCGCTCAAATTCGCATCGGCTGCAACTTGCCATCCTGAAAGATAGATTGCTTCCAAACCGGCGTCCACTTCCTGAACCGCCTGATTTCCCGTCAATGCGCCCAAACCTGCCACGAAATCTTGATTATTCAGTTTTTTCCACAATTTCTCTGACATTAATTGGGCAATAGTGTAATCGAGTTTGTAGCTTCCCCGAAGTTTCAGCACTTCTTCTGCGGAATAAGGTCTTTTAATACCGTTCCATCTTGGGTTTTCTAACCATTCCTGCTCCAGTTTCTGGATTTGTTCTTGATTTTTCATATCTCAATTTTTTGTTTGATTTTGTTTGAATTTGTTTGATATAATTTGATATTGTTTGATGAAAAATTCACTGCGAAGCAAATTCACGCAAAGCAATTCACCATTGACTTTTTACAGATATTTGTAAGCAGAAAGCGTCAAAAACTCCTCAAAATGGTCATTCATCACCAAGTCATCAAAAATCTCCGCCGCCAATTTGAATTTCCCATTGTTAAAGCGTTCTTCGCCAACATATTTTTTGATGTTTTCGAGTTCTTCATCTTGCCATTTCATTACCATTCCTGGAAGCAATGTTCTGCCGTCGTCCAATTTCGCTTCATTTTTCAGCCATTGCCAAACTTGGGTCCTCGAAATTTCTGCCGTTGCAGCGTCTTCCATTAAATTGTAAAGTGCGGCCGCTCCAACTCCCATCAACCAGGATTCGATGTAGAGAATTCCTACGTTGATGTTTTTGCGAACGCCTTTTTCGGTAATAGTTCCTTTTGGAATTTCGATTAAATCACTTTCAGAAACTTGATATTCCTCGAATTTTTTGTCGATTTGATTTTTCGTCGGCATGAATTCATCAAAAATTTCTTTCGCAACCGGAACCAATCCGGGATGAGCAACCCAAGTTCCGTCGTGCCCGTTTTTCACTTCTCGCTCCTTATCTGCACGTACTTTTGCGTAGGCGATTTCATTTTCTTCCTCGTTATTCTTTACTGGAATTTGAGCCGCCATTCCTCCCATTGCATGAACTCCTCTTTTGTGGCAAACCTGTATTACCCGTTTTGAATAGGCATTCATAAAAGGTGAAGTCATCGTTACCTGATCGCGATCAGGCACTACAAAACCCGAAATGTTTCTAAATTTTTTGATGTAGGAAAAAATGTAATCCCACCTTCCGCAATTCAAACCTGAACTGTGTTCTTTTAATTCAAATAAAATTTCATCCAATTGAAAAGATGCGGTAATGGTTTCAATTAAAACAGTAGCTTTTATTGTTCCTTGCGGAATTCCAAGATAATTTTGGGCAAAAACGAAAACATCATTCCACCAACGGGCTTCTTTGTAATGTTCTAATTTTGGCAAATAAAAATAAGGTCCGCTTCCGTTTTCCAACAATTTTTTGGCGTTTCTGAAAAAATAAATTCCAAAATCGGTTAATGAACCGGAGGCTTTCTCTCCATTAATTTCAATATGTTTTTCCTCCAAATGCAATCCTCTCGGACGAACCAATAAAACCGCTAATTTTTCACCTAGTTTGTAAGATTTTCCTTCTTCATTTACAAAATCAATTTTCCTGTTAATCGCATCGGAAAGATTAATTTGTCCTTCCACACAATTTTCCCAAGTCGGCGAGTTGGAATCCTCAAAATCCGCCATAAAAGTAGAAGCTCCGGAATTTAAAGCATTGATAATCATTTTTCGGTCAACGGGACCGGTAATTTCCACTCTTCTATCGAGCAAATCTTGTGGAAGCGGCGCACAAGTCCAGTTTCCGTTTCGGATTTCCAAAGTTTCTTCCGGAAATTTTGGTTTTTGACCTAAATCAAAATCGATTTGCTTTAGTTTTCTTTGGTCGAGAAGACGACGGCGTTTCACATTGAAATTCTCATGAAGCGCAGTAAGAAAATCCACTAATTCAGGGGAAAAAACATCTTCGTATTGATGCTCTGCTAAGATTTTGAATTGAGTTACTGTTTCCATTTTGACTAATATTTTGTGATTTGATGTGACAAATGTAAAAATAAATTTTCACATACAGCGAACGTTCGCTAAATATTTTTAAAAATAATTATGCGAACAATCGCAAAAATTCCTATTTTTGATTTATGAATGGAGAAAGCGACTATATCAAAACGGTTTTCGGACTGAAACTGAAACAGCAAAGACAAAAAAAAAATTGGTCTTTGCAGGATTTGGCGAATGAGACTGGCTTGTCCAAATCCTATTTAAATGAAATTGAAAACGGCAAAAAGTACCCAAAACACGACAAAATCATACAACTTTCAGAAAGTTTAAAATGCACCTATGATGAATTGGTTTCTACGAAATTGGATAAGAGTTTGACGCCATTTACGGAGATTTTGCAGTCTGACTTTTTCAAAGAAATTCCTCTAGATTTATTTGGGATTAACAAGAATAATTTAATCAGCATCATCAGTGACGCACCGAAAAAAGTGACGGCTTTCATCAATACTTTGATTGAAATTTCGCAGAATTACAATCTCGGAAAAGAGCGATTTTATTTCGCTGTTTTAAGGAGTTTTCAGGAACTTTATGATAATTATTTTCCAGAAATTGAGGAGAAAGCGAAACAATATTTTTATGAACACCAAATTTCGGCAAAACCAAATTCGGCAGATTTTGAAAAGATTCTCATCAATCAGTTTAATTATGAACTAAAGTCTTTAAGCCTCGACCAATACGGCGCATCGGGAAAATTGCGCTCGCTATTCATTCCAGAGAAAAATTTGCTTCTACTGAACGAACTTTTAGATGAAGACCAAAAAACTTTTATTCTCGCCAAAGAAATCGGTTTTAATATTTTGGAATTAAATCCGCGTCCGAACACCTATTCTTGGTTGGATTTCACGAGTTTCGAAAGCTTGTTGAACAACTATTACGCCTCCTATTTTGCGGGTTGCCTTTTAATTCCGAAAGAAAAATTGACGGAAGAGGTTTCCGATTTTTTCCAAAACCAAGATTGGAATCCAAAGAAATTTGAAAAACTCATCGAAGATTTCACGAACTCGCCCGAAACTTTTTATTACCGTTTAACGAATATTCTTCCCGCCGATTTGGGAATCAAAGATTTGTTCTATTTATGTTTTACCAAAAAGAAAAATTCCGATAAAATACAGATTCTGAAAGAGTTGCACCTCAATCAACAACAAGCTCCACACGCCAATTCGACCAACGAACATTATTGCAGACGATGGATTGCCGTGAAAAATCTGGCGAATCTAAAGGAAAACGAAAAAGTAACCGATGCCCAAATTTCACATTATAAAGACAGCGGACTTTCCTATTTGGTGATCTCTACTTCGCAGAAAAATCCTTTTTCAGACGGCACAAACCGCAGTTATTGCCTCGGAATTTTGCTGAATTCAAACTCTTTAAAAAAGATCAAGTTTTCAAAAAGCGAATCCGTAAAAACCGTAAATGTTGGTGTGACTTGCGAAACGTGCAGCATTTCGGATTGCGAAGTTCGGAAAGCACCGCCAATTCGCCTGGAAAAGGAAATTTTTAACGAGGATATGAAACGGGCGATTGAGAAGATTAGGAAAGAGGTGATTTAGGTTAAGGTTGAAGAAAAAAATAGTAATTTTATAAAAATCAGTAATCCGTGTTGCTCAATTTACTTTTCCCGAACCGATGTATTGAATGTGGAAAAATTATTTCGGCAGATGAATTGGTTTGCGAACTGTGTTTTGACCAAATCAATTTTACTCATCACGAATTTGGGGAAAACAACCTGTTGAAAGAAAGATGCAAATTACTTTTTCCGGTTGAAAACGCTTTTGCTTTGATGCAGTTTGAAAAGGAAAGTTTGAGCCGAAGAATTGTCCACTCCCTGAAATATGGAAACCGTGAAAAAGTGGGAAAAATATTGGCGAACTGGACTTCCGAAAGAATTGATCTTACAAAAGACAAACCCGATTTAATCACCACTGTTCCACTCCATCCAAAAAAATTGAAAGAAAGAGGTTACAACCAGCTTCATCTTTTTGCAGACACTTTGCAGGAAAAATTTAAAGTTCCCTGCAACCATGAACTATTAAAACGAAACAGCTATAAAAAAGCACAAGCGAAAAAAAGTAAAAAAGACAGAACAGGTACAGAACACCTTTTTTGTCTAAAAGAGGAAATCTCGAACTCACAAGTATTGATTATCGACGACGTTTTCACCACAGGAAACACCATGAGCTCCGTTGCGTGGGAAATTCTAAAATCCGGAAATAACAAGGTGAGCGTTTTGGTAATGGCGATGGATTAAAGTCCGAGGTCGGGAGATTATAAAATCCCTCCACTAACTTAACTCAAATTTATCTGAAAAACTATCGCTGTAATTTTTCACCGTAAGACAAATCTCCCGCATCACCTAAACCAGGAGTGATGTAACCTTTTGAAGTAAGTTTTTCATCTATTGCTCCGACCCAAATTTTCGCGTTGGGATAAGCGTTTTGAATGGTTTCAACTCCTTGTTTGGAAGCAATTGCGGCAACAATATGGAGTTGTGTGGGATTTCCGTGGTTTAATAAATCTTTGATAGCTTCTATTAAACTCGCGCCGGTAGCCAACATTGGATCAGCGACGATTAAAGGTCTTCCATCAATATTTGGGCAGGTTAAATAATCTTGCTTAATGGAGAAATAATCGTTCGCATCGTGTTTTCTGTATGCCGCGACAAATCCACAATCGGCTTTGTCTAAATAATTTAAAATTCCTTGGAACAAGGGAACTCCTGCTCTTAGAATAGTTGTGATTACAGGTTGGACTGCGATTTCTTTAACGGTAATTTTATCTAAAGGCGAAATGATCTCCACTTCTTTCTGTTCCAAACCTTTTGAAATTTCGAACGCGGCGATTTCCCCGATTCTTTCCATATTTCTGCGGAATTTCATGCGGTCGTTTTGCACCTCGGTATTTCTTAAATCATTGATCCAGGAATTGACAAGCGAAAAGTTTTCAGATAAAACGTTAACCATTATTTTAGATTTATTTTGATACAAAATTAAAGATAAATTTCGGCTAAAGCCAACAATATTTAAAATAATAAAGCGGGCTAAAGCCCGCTCCTATTGATTCGATAAATTCTATTTCTGTCTGAAATACACCTCAATCGGAACTCCCGTGAAACCAAATTCTTTGCGCAATTGGTTTTCTGTAAAGCGTTTGTATGGCTCTTTCACGTATTGTGGTAGGTTGCAGAAAAATACAAATTGCGGACTTGGCGTTGGTAACTGAACACAATATTTTATTTTGATGTATTTTCCTTTCAAAGCAGGAGGAGGCGTATTTTCAAAGATGGGAAGCATCACTTCATTCAGTTTTGAAGTCTTGATTTTTTTTGCGCGGTTTTGGTAAACTTCCATCGCCACTTCAACTGCTTTCAGGATTCTTTGTTTCGTTAATGCTGAAATAAATAGAATTGGGATGTCTGTAAACTGACCTATTCTTTCTTTGATTTTAGCTTCAAAATCTCTCATCGTGTTGGTTTCTTTTTCCACCAAATCCCATTTGTTAACGAGGATAACGATGCCTTTTCTGTTCTTTTGAGCCAACCCAAAGATATTCATATCCTGCGATTCCCAACCTAAAGTTGCGTCAACCATGATAATCACGACATCGGAATATTCAATCGAACGAATGGAGCGCATTACCGAATAAAATTCCAAATCCTCGGAAACTTTTGCTTTACGACGCATTCCAGCTGTATCTACTAACACAAATTCATGACCGAACTTTTTATAAAGTGTTTCAATGGAGTCTCTGGTTGTTCCTGCAATATCGGTTACAATGTTTCTTTCGACATCGAGCAAAGCGTTTGTTAGGGTTGATTTTCCTACGTTGGGTCTTCCTGCGATGGTGATTTTTGGCAAACCTTCGAAAGGATCTTTATAATCGGTTGTCGGGAAATCTTTTACAATGTCGTCCAACAATTCCCCAGAACCAGAACCGGTTGCAGAAGACATGGTGTAATATTTTTCGATTCCTAATTGGTAGAATTCTGTTGCGGCGAGTTCTTCTTTTGCAGAATCTACTTTATTGACTACTATATACACTGGTTTATTTGAACGTCTCAACAATTCAAAAATTTCTTGATCCGTGTCAGTTAAACCTTCTTCCACATTCAGCATGAAAATAATTGAAGTGGCTTCATCAACTGCCAACTGAACCTGTTTTGAGATTTCTTCCTGGAAAACATCTTCGGTATTTACTTCGTAACCTCCAGTATCAATTACCGTGAACTCTACTCCATTCCAATCGGATTTTCCGTAATGGCGGTCACGAGTAACTCCTGCGGTGGAATCTACGATGGCTTCTCTTCTTTCTAATAAACGGTTAAATAAGGTTGATTTTCCTACGTTGGGACGGCCAACAATGGCGACAATATTTGACATAAAATTTTGTTTCTTTTCGATTTTCTTTGATGTTTAATTTTAAAAAAATCGTTTGGTTAAGAATGGGTTACTTCAACTTTTGAAGCCCAAAAATTTTTGCAAAGATAAGGTTTTCAAGATAAAACGAATTGGAAGTTGCAATCACAAAAAAGTTCTGAAAATTTTTCAGAACTATTATATTATTTTCATCTAACTATTAAATCCTTTCGATATCCGCTCCCAAAGCTTTTAATCTTCCGTCAATATTCTCATAACCACGGTCAATTTGCTCGATATTGTGGATAATGGATTTTCCTTCCGCTGAAAGTGCCGCAATAAGTAATGCGTTTCCTGCACGAATGTCGGGAGAAGTCATCGTAGTCCCACGCAACGGATATTCGTGATTTAAGCCAACCACTGTTGCACGGTGCGGATCACACAAAATAATTTGAGCACCCATATCGATGAGTTTATCAACGAAAAATAAACGGGATTCAAACATTTTTTGGTGCACAAGAACAGTTCCTTTCGCTTGAGTTGCCACTACCAAAATAATGGAAAGCAGATCCGGCGTAAATCCAGGCCATGGTGCGTCGGAAACAGTAAGAATAGAACCGTCTATAAATTTCTGAATTTTATAATGTTCCTGTGCAGGAATATAAATATCGTCGCCACTTTGCTCCAACTGAATTCCCAATTTTCGGAAAGTGTTTGGAATGACACCGAGTTGGTTCCAGTTCACATTTTTTATGGTCATTTCAGATTTTGTCATCGCAGCAAGTCCAATCCAAGAACCGATTTCAACCATATCGGGAAGCATGGTGTGTTCTGTTCCACGAAGATGATTCACCCCTTCAATCGTCAATAAATTGGAACCGATTCCGGAAATGTTTGCGCCCATTCTGTTGAGCATTTTGCAAAGCTGTTGCAGATAAGGTTCACAAGCAGCGTTATAAACTCTCGTTTTTCCTTTCGCCAAAACTGCCGCCATAACAATGTTCGCCGTTCCGGTAACAGAAGCTTCTTCCAACAAAATAAATTTCCCGTGAAGTTCTTTTGCTTTTAAAGAATAGAAATATTCCTGTTCGTCATAATGAAATTCCGCACCTAGTTCTACCAAACCTTGAAAATGGGTATCCAATCTTCTTCTTCCAATTTTATCTCCACCCGGAGTCGGCATATACGCTTCACCAAATCTTGCCAACATTGGTCCCAAAAGCATTATCGAACCGCGAAGCTTGGCTCCGTCTTTTTTAAATTCCTTTGATTTTACATAATCGAAATTGATGTCATCCGCTTTGAAGGTGTAATCACCGTGAGCGTTTTTATTAATTTTCACCCCGAAATCGCCGAGAATTTCAATCAGCCGGTTCACATCGTGGATGTCGGGAATATTTTTAATTCGTACTTCCTCGTCCGTTAAAAGTACCGCACATAAGATTTGAAGCGCCTCATTTTTAGCACCTTGTGGCGTAATTTCGCCGTGTAACTGTTTTCCTCCCCTTATTTGAAATGTTCCGCTCATCCTTATTTACGGTTTTTATTATTGTGAAAATTACGTCTTTTGTTTTGGCTGTTTTGGTTGCCTTTCTGATTGTTTTTATTGCTTCTGTTGGTTGCGTAATAAATTTTGCTCTTGTCTAAAGAATCAATACTCGTTAAATCCAGTCGATCTTCCGAAAGGTCTTTCAAATGGCGAAAAATTACCTCGTCCTGAACATGTTCTTTGTTATAAACATTGTAGGATTTCTTCATATTGTTCGCAATAACCTGAATGAGGGCGTCTTTCTCATCTCCCGCTTCTAACTCAATCGCTTTCTCGATAAGCTGCAAAATACTTTTTCCGTAAAACTTAAATTCACCTTGAAGAATCGGATAATCCATTTTCTTTGGTTTCTCGCGCATTTCTTCAATGGTTGGGAAAGGATAAGGCGAATCCACATCCAAATCGTAGCCCGAAAGAATGTACAGATGGTCCCAAAGTTTATGTTTATAGTTTTCTTCGTCGCGAAGCTGTGGATTTCTTTGTCCCATGAAATCTACGATGGCAACCGCCATTTCGTTGCGTTCTTCCTTTGTAGGAAGTTCTTTGCAGCGTTCCACGAGTTGCTGTATAATTCTGCCGTATTCAGGCAGGTGAAGTTGAGTCCTTTCGGTGTTGTATTCCATAGGTGCAAATATATAAATTTGGAACGAGGTTCGAGATACGAGTTATGAGTTGCGGGATTCGAGTTACGAGATTCGTGATTGAAGTTTGATGTTATTTTAAATTCTTTGAATTTGTTTGATGGCTGCAATATTGAATTTTACATCCACATCACAAAAAATATCATCCTAAAAACTTCTTCTTTTCCTCTTCGGTTGGAACAAAACATTTTTGAGATGGAATTTTATCTCTGTTTTCAGCCACTTTATCGTAAACGAAATCGCTCAACATTCTAGGGAAAAAATTCATATTTCCAAAAACACCGTTGATTCCGCCTAAGATTCTCCCGATGGCAAAAACCGCCTGTGATTTTTCGAGATAGTAAGAGTTCGGTTTCCATAAATAAAGCGTACCAAATTTATTGTTATTTAGATTCCGCTCTTTCAGAAAACCTTGCCCAAATTCAGATTGCAGTGCTGCAAATAGGAATTGGTCTTTTTTGTCGTTGTCTAAAATCCATTTTACCCAACGGTTGCAAAAACCGCATTCGCCATCATAAAAAACGTAATATTTTGAAAGATCCATTAACATAGCAGAAAATTTGTGTCAAGTTTCAAGTCTAAAGTTTGATGTGGTTTGAAATTGTTTGATTTCGTTTAATAATGTTGGTATATTCAAAAACTCAATACTTTATTCCGCCCCTTTTTCCGTAGGAAGATTATTCAAGATTCTAATATCATTTGCTTGGAACTTAAAATATTTGATCAGTTCCTGTTTTTGAGCTTCAGAAAACTTCGCTTCAGAATGCGCCAAAATATATGAATCTAAAGGCATCTCCCCTTTTTCAATCATTTCAGCGGCTTCATCTAATTTATGCGCCTGTTTTTTGGGTTGAAGTGTTGCAAAAGTTGAGAAATTAAGTTCTTTTCTGCCTTCATCGATATGATCCTTCAAAAACCAAGCAATCGGTTGTACATTAGAATACCACGGATATTTTGATTCGTTACTGTGACAATCGTAACAACCATTTCGAATTAAAGTTGCTGTAGTTTCCGGGTTTTTTTTAATATTTAAAAAATCCATTTGCGGCGTTGGCGCAGGATTATTTTTATCAATCGGGAAAAACTGAATGAGTACAAAAGCTACAAACAGAATAACTAAAATCTTTTTCATATCTAGGTATTTATATTTTTAATGGTCATATTGAATCTCCTACATCTTCATTAGTACTTGGCTTTCAGCAATGATGGCGATTTTATAATTAAGGGATTTCACGAAGTGAATTTAGCAATTTTTTCTGAATTTTTAAGTGTTTTACTACAAAGAAAGGCGTTAAAGTTTTAAAACTTTTCTTGTGTGTTTAGGTCAAAACATCATTTTTTATTTTGATTATCGGATTCATTATTCTGATAGATATTATAAATAAGTATTGCTTTTTTAATTGATGAAATCTTCATATCTTTGCACCGTCTAATTTTAAAACAATTATAACATGTCATTAGTAGGAAAAAAATTCCCAAACATCACAATCGACGCAATGTCTGAAATGGGAGACGATTTAAAAATCAACATTTTTGAGGAGGCAACAATAAACCAACAAAAAGTGCTTTTGTTTTGGTATCCGAAAGATTTCACTTTTGTTTGTCCTACCGAATTGCACGCTTTCCAGGAGGCTTTACCCGAGTTTGAAAAAAGAAATACCAAAATCATCGGTGCTTCTTGCGACACCAACGAAGTTCACTTCGCTTGGTTAAATACAGCGAGAGACAACGGCGGAATTGAAGGCGTAACTTACCCAATCCTTGCAGACACTCACCGTCAATTGGCAAATATTTTAGGAATTGTTGACCAAGATTTCGAATTCGATGAAGAAGGAAATGAGTTCTTCACCGGTTCCAATGTAACGTACAGAGCAACTTATTTGGTTGACGAAACTGGAAAAATCTTTCACGAATCGGTAAACGATATGCCTTTAGGAAGAAATGTAAAAGAATATTTAAGGTTGATCGACGCTTACACGCACGTTCAAAAACATGGTGAAGTTTGTCCTGCAAACTGGGAAGAAGGTAAAGATGCGATGAAGGCGGACAGAAAATCTACCGCAGAATATTTGGCGACGCACCAAAACTAATTAAACAATTTGAAAATTTGAAAATTTGAAAATGGGATAATTTGAAAATGATACAGCTTCTCAAATTAATTAGAACTTTCCCTTTTCAAATTTTCAAATTATTTCATTCTCAAATAAAAGAATTATGTATACAGAATTAGCAGAAGACAATTTGCAGCAAATCGTTGCAGACAATGAAAAAGTAGTGGTTCAATACGGCGCAACTTGGTGCGGAAACTGCAGAATTATGAAGCCGAAATTCAAAAAATTGGCTTCAGAAAATGAAGCGATTCCTTTCCTATATGTGGATGCCGAAAAATTACCAGAAAGCAGAAAACTAGCCAAAGTTGATAACTTACCAACTTTCGCCATCTTCAAAAACGGAGAATTGGTTGATCAGGTTCAAACGAACCAACAGGAAAGTTTAATTAACCTTTTTAAAGAACTGAATTAATGAAACTACCGATCATCAGACAGTTTTATCAAAATCAAACTCCCGAAAACCTTGAAAAAACTTTGGAAGTTTTGGAATCATTTTCAGAATTCCGAGGAACAACCGAAGAAGATTTGAATGTGGTGGGAGAACTAATTACCGATATTTGCGGAGCTTTAGAAGTTCACGCCAACGTAAAAAACGGAATGAGCGAAAAAGATGCTCTGAACGGATTTGCGCAGAAAGTAATGGGAAGTATCGATAAAGTTTAACCTTTTTTGGTGCAAGGTTGCAATGGTGCAAGTTGGCACAAATGACTTCCAAATTATAAAATGAAAAGAGCGGGAAAAATTTCCCGCTCTTTTTATTTATTGTTAGTCATCGTCTCTATCGCCGCGTTTTCCGTTTTGATTTTTGAACTTTTTGTTTCCTTTGTTCTTATCGTCATTTGCAAACCTACGGTTGTTGTGATCGTAAATTACTTGACCATTGTTATAATAACGCTGTCTTTTTTTCACCTGTCCAGGTGCGTAATCTTTCGCACTTCCACCGTAGATTTTTTTCGCCTGTCCCGGAGGAAGATTTCTCGCGTTATTGTTTGGATAATAAACCGTGTTGTTTCCACTTCTTCCTAAAATTCCCGGATTTCCGTAAACATCACCTGTTCTCACTACTCTACCATTTTGATAAACGTTTCCATCTCGGTCTCTGTACACATCACCTCTACCGTAAACTGTTCCATCAGGTGCTCTGTAAACTGTGCCGTCATTAGGATAGTTGGTCGGGTAATTATTTGGATAATTATTTCCGTAAGGATCGTTAACTGCACCACAAGAAGCCATAGTAAAAGCTAAACCTGCAACTGCCATTATTTTGAGTACTGTTTTCATTTCAATAAAATTTAAATATTTGACACAATGTTTCAATCTTGATGCCAAACTTTAAAATTTAAATTGAATAAGTTGCTTAAAACATTAAATTCCCACCACTGCACTGCGTCTTTCCAGCAAAATTACATCGCGCCAAACACCATTCATTTGACCAATTCTCTCCCTTGTTCCCACTTTTCGGAAACCTAAATTCACATGAACATTGATGCTCGCTTCATTTTCAGGAAAAATACCTGATTGTAAAGTCCAAAATTCATGTTCTTCAGAATCGAGGATTAGTTTTCTCAACAACATTTTTCCCAAACCTTTTCCCTGAAATTCATTTTTTAAATAAATGCTTACTTCGGCAACACCTTTAAAGCAATCACGGTTACTGATTGGCTGCAATGCCGCCCAACCAACGATATTTTCATTTTCGTCTTCCAAAACGAAGCGGCAGATTTTAAAGAATTTATTATCCCAAGCTTCCCAAGTAGGAACATTTTGTTCGAAAGTGGCGTTTCCTCCGTCAATTCCTTCCTGAAAAATTTCGATTACTTTTTCACCGTCACTGGGCTGCATTTCTCGGATTTCGTACTTCATTCTTTTAGTATGTTTGAAATGGTTTGATTTTGTTTGAAGTATTTGAAGTTTTTACATTCTTTTTTTTAAAATCGATGGCCTTTTCTAGGGAATTTCCTTTTATGCCGGCTGAAGTTGGTCTGATTATTTTGGTCTGTAGAAACGACAGAAATATTTCCATCCACTTCCAAAATAAAAAGATAAACTGCAAGAGAACGGAGCGTTATATCTAAAAATGAATTCATTCTGAATTTTTTATACTCAAAATTAACCAATCTACTTCATTTAAAGTCCGCGTTTCGCGGTAAATCATTCCCAATTTTTCTAAAACTTTTATGGATGCAATATTTTCGGGGATAACTCTGCCAACAATTTCTGGCATTTTAAATTTTTCAAAACCCATTTTTAAGCACAATTCTGAAGCTTCAGTTGCGTAACCTTTTCCCCAATGTTCTTTAAGAAATCGGAAACCTAAATCATACTCATTCAAATTTTCGTCATATTTTAAACCGCACCAACCGAGAAATTCTCCTGAAGTCTTATCTAAAACCGTCCATCTTCCAAATCCGTATTTTTCGTAATGGTCATAATTTTTTACCAAGTTTTCGGCTTCTTCTAAATTTTTGAAGGCTTTGTCACCTGTATATTTGATGCAATCCCAATCTTCATTCAGTTGAAATAGATGTTCTGCATCGTCTGGTTCAAATGGACGTAAAAGCAATCTTTGGGTTTGCATAAAATTCGTTTTATTCCAATTCCCTCTTCAAAAACTTCGCCGTCAAAGACTTCTTATTCTTCGCAATTTCTTCCGGGGTTCCTTCTGCAATAATTTTTCCGCCGTGTTTTCCACCTTCTGGACCGATGTCGATAATGTGATCCGCTAATTTAATCACATCCAAATTATGTTCGATGATGATAAAAGAATTTCCTAAATCCACGAGTTTGTTAATCGCTTCCATCAACACTTTTACATCCTCAAAATGCAGCCCGGTTGTAGGTTCGTCCAAAATGTAGAGTGTGTTTCCGGTTTGTCTTTTGGAAAGTTCGGTTGCCAACTTGATGCGTTGTGCTTCTCCTCCACTCAAAGTCGTAGATTGCTGTCCCAAAGTGATGTAACCGAGACCAACATCCTGCAAAGTTTTCACTTTTGCGAAAATTTTTGGAATCGGCTGGAAAAAATCCGTTGCTTCATCAATCGTCATTTCCAAGACATCGGAAATGGATTTTCCTTTGTAGCGAACTTCCAATGTTTCACGGTTGAAACGTTTTCCGTTGCAGGTTTCGCAATGCACGTAAACATCTGGCAAAAAGTTCATCTCGATCACTTTCAAACCGCCACCTTGACACGTTTCGCATCTTCCGCCTTTCACGTTGAATGAAAATCTTCCCGCTTTGTAACCGCGAATTTTTGACTCGGGAAGTTCGGCGAAAAGATTTCGAATATCGGTAAACATTCCCGTATAAGTTGCTGGATTTGAGCGCGGCGTTCTTCCAATCGGAGTTTGGTCCACATCCACGATTTTGTCGATATTTTCAATTCCCTCAAATTTTTTATACGGAAGTGGTTCTTGAACGGCTCTGTAAAAGTGTTTGTTGAGAATCGGATATAAAGTTCCGTTAATCAAAGAGGATTTTCCGCTTCCTGAAATTCCTGTCACTACAACCAATTTCCCGAGTGGAACTTGAAGATTGACATTTTTTAGATTATTTCCTGTCGCACCTTTTAAAACTAAAGATTTTCCATTACCTGTTCGTCTTTCTTTTGGAATTTCGATTTTCCGCTTTCCGGTCATGTAATCGGCAGTAATGGTGTCGGCTTTCAACAAATCTTTTGGTTTTCCCTGCCAAAGAACTTCACCACCGAATTTTCCTGCGCGTGGACCAATGTCCAAAACTTCGTCGGCTTCCAAAATCATGTCTTTATCATGTTCAACCACAATCACGGAATTGCCGATATCACGAAGATTTTTCAAGGAATTAATCAATCTTTCGTTGTCTCTTTGATGCAAACCAATCGAAGGTTCATCCAAAATATAAAGAACGTTCACGAGTTGCGAACCGATTTGCGTCGCCAAACGAATTCGCTGCGATTCACCGCCTGAAAGTGTTCTTGAGCTTCGGCTCAAACTCAAATAATCCAAACCAACATCCAACAAAAATTGAAGTCGGATTTTAATCTCTTTCAAGATTTCGTGGGCGATGATTTTATTTTTTTCGCTGAATTGATCTTCCACTTCATTCAACCAATCCTTCAAATCAGCCAATGACAAAGCGTTGATTTCCGCAATATTTTTTCCGTCAATTTTAAAACTCAAACTCGAAGGTTGAAGTCGAGTTCCTTTACATTCGGGACAGGTTTCTTCGGTGGTGAAATGACGTTCCAACAAAATGGCTTCGTAGCTTTCTTTGTCCTCAATTATTTCCTCGATGGTTGGAACAAGACCGTCGAAATTCACCTTGATTTTCTTGGTAATTCCTGCGTGTTTCAGTTCTTTGGAAACTTCTTTGTGAGCTCCAAAATAAATTAAATCCAACGCTTCCTGCGGAATATCTTTGATTGGAGTTGACAAATCCTTATCGAAAACTTCCAAAATATTTTTAATCTGACCAAGAATCCACTTGTTGGATTTAATGTCTTCCAACGGCAACAAACCACCCTGATTGATGGAAAGTTTGGGATTTTCAACGAAATAATCGGCATTCACTTTTTTGATGGTTCCCAAACCTTTGCAATGTGGGCAACTTCCTTTTGGGGAATTGAAGGAAAACGTGTTCGGTTCAGGCAAAGCGAGAGAATCGCCTGTTTCATCATCCATTAAATTTTTAGAAAAATAATGAATATCGGTTTCGCCTAATTTTTGCAAACCAATGGTTCCTTCTCCCATTTCCATAGCAGTTCGCAAAGATTTTTCCATGCGGTTTTCGGTGGCATTTTCTCCGATAATCCAACGGTCGATAACAATGTCGATGTCGTGAGTTTTATAACGGTCGAGTTTTAAATCATATTCGATGTCCATCAATTCGCCATCGATTCTTGCCTGTCCGTAACCTTTTTTCGCCATCTGTACGAAAAGTTCGTGATAATGCCCTTTTCGGGAACGGACAACAGGAGCGAGAAGCATTACTTTTTCACCTTTGTAATTTTCTTTGATGGTTTCAAGAATTTGTTCTTCGGTATAACTCACCAATTTTTTTCTTGAACTTAAAGAGTAAGCATCTGAAACTCTTGCAAAAAGCAGACGAAGAAAATCGTATA
>Ga0116181_1002206_pt1 | contig 16052 bp, 12 predicted proteins | sample AD_UKC075_MetaG_FD_89752 | JGI IMG/M metagenome (GOLD analysis project Ga0116181, IMG submission 89752) | Active sludge microbial communities of municipal wastewater-treating anaerobic digesters from USA - AD_UKC075_MetaG | ecosystem: Engineered > Bioreactor > Anaerobic > Digestate | place: USA...
AAAAAAAAACAAAAAATTAAACAGATGAAAAAGTCAATTCTTATTTTAAGCATGGTTGGTTTTGCGCTTGTTTCCTGCAAAAAGAATGAGGCAACCGCAACCACGGATTCCGCAACGACTACAGAATCGGTAGGTCAAGGACAAGAAGGTGTTCAAGACGATGTTTCCAATCCAAACATCGTTCAGTTAGCTGTAAAAAATCCTGATTTATCAACTTTGGTAAAAGCTGTTCAAACGGCAGGTTTAGCTACTTCTTTGAGTAACGCAGGTCCTTTCACCGTTTTTGCACCGTTAAATTCCGCGTTCGACAAACTTCCAAAAGGAACAGTTGAAGATTTACTAAAGCCCGAAAACAACGGCAAACTGACCGATATTTTAGGACACCACACTTATGTTGGCGTAATTAAAGAAGATCAAATGAGCGATGGACAAACCTTAGGAATGGTGGATGGAAAAAATATCACCATCAAAATGGTCGACGGTAAACCAACCATCAACGGAAAAGCAAAAATTGTTGCGACAGTTCCCGCTTCCAACGGAATAGTTTACGCGGTGGATGAAGTGATTTTACCTGAATAAAGGAATTCTTAGTTTATTAAATTTAATGTTGAACGGTTTTCAGTTTTTGCTGAAAGCCGTTTTTTTCAGATTAATTAAAAAATCAGTCAGATTGCCTGTCTTTCAAATTCAAGAAAATGATCAGCAGGGAAACCATCATCAAAACCGAAAACAGCAGCAGAAAATGATTTGCCAATGGAATCGCGATATATTTAATGGAGAAAATCCCCATTAAACCCAACGTGTCTTCATTTAGGAAAATCCCCAAAAGCAGAAGTTTTAAACCAAACAAAAGAGGTTTGGTAATAGTGAAAAAATTCGTCGCTAAAATTTGATTAACCAAAAAAGTCGCAATACACATCAACAAAACCAAATGCAGATACGCAATCACAATATTTCTGAAGCCAAACGCAAACTGATTCACCGCGGGAATATTGGAACCCAACTGTAAAGCAATTTTCACGGCAAATGCAAATCCCGCAAAAATCAAAACGAAACGCTGCATTGGTGACCATTTCAACACCAAATTCGTCCAACTTTTTTTCACAAAATCATACAACATCACCGCTCCGAAAGTTTGCGCTAGAGTCGCAATCACAATCACAACGAAAACATAAATCGGCATCTTCATCCACAACACAGAAAGTCCGTAACCAATCAAACAGCCGAAAAACATCAGCCAAAAAAGCAGTTTATTTTTCTTTTCGGAAATCCCAGAACCTGCTTCCTTCAAAGAAAACAACAACAAACCGATGCAGGAAAAAATGAAGAAACCGTTGTACTGGTAATGAAGATAATAATATTCAGAAGCCAAAAACTTGTCCATCGTCATGCTATTCGTAGATTTCATGTATCCCAAATTGATAACGCCGACTGAAGAAATCACCGCAAAAAACAATCCACCCAAAAACCAGATTTTTGATGCATCATGAATTTTTTTAGAATCCTGAATAAAGAAAAAGAAAAATACAAAACTGCACAGTAATGCAATGGCAGAAGCTAAGATCGATCCCCAAAAATAACTTCCATACATAAAAGTTACAAGCATAGCGAAAGACGCAAGCAGATTGACGACAATTAAAGCTTCATATTTTTTCAAATTAATTTCAGGATTTACTTTTCTTAAATAATAAGCGATCAAAACATAAATTGCATTGGTAATCCAGCCATAAAACGCAAAATGCGAATGTGCTTGCTGCAAATGTTTCTGATCCAAAAAAGGAAATGAATACGCGATTTTATAACGCATAATAACGCCGAGAAGCGCTACCAAAAAGAAATTAAAAATAGAAAATTTCAGCCAAAAGGTTCTTTGCATTAAAAATAAATTTTATGATTGATGAGTTCAATTTTTTCCTCGCGTTCCATCTTTTTCACTGTGCGAATCACGGTTTCTATCGCCAATCCTGTAGAATTAGCCATCTCCTTTCGGGTGACATCGATCATGGTTTTTTCACAAGGTTCGATACCGAGACTCCGCTTGTAATGCTTAAGGAAATTGATGATTCGTTCGTTAGGATTTTGATGAACGATGGACTTCATCTTCATCGTTTTGTTGTAGGCTTTTTTGGCAATTTCTTTCGTAAAATCAAACAAAGATTCTGGATTATCGAGCATGAATTTTTTAAAATTCTCTTCGCTAAATCTAAAAATCTCCGCAATATCGCTTGCAACTACAGCGTTTGCGGGATATCTTTCGCCCAACAGAAAAGGCGGTTCGCCCAGGAAATGATGAGAAGATACTTTCTCAATCAAAAATTCCTTTCCCTCCGAATCGGTGTTGTAGATTTTGATTTCACCTTCTGCTAAGTAAAAAAGATTCGCCGCCTTTTCATCCTCGCGGAAAAGGGTGTCCTTCCTTTTCAGGTGCAAAACAGGAACCTTATTTTTCAACAGAATTTCGCGTGAAAACATACTTTTAGTTTCACCAAAGTTAACGAAATTTAAGATGGGCGCCTATGACTGTAATCATACTTTCTTGAGGAGCAATGAGTAATGAGTAATGAGCAATAGTTGAAACTCGTATCTCGCAACTCTTACCAATATTAAATTTTTCAGAGGCTGTTTGACTTTGTCGGCAAATTCTCTATTTTTGAGAAATCTAATAAAAATCGAAAATGCCGAATCAGTTTAATCCGAGAGATATTACGTGGCTTGCCTTTAATGAGAGGGTTTTACAGGAAGCAATGGACGAAAATGTGCCGCTCCATTTGAGAATACGTTTTTTGGGAATTTTCTCCAATAATTTGGATGAGTTTTTTCGCGTTCGTGTTGCAGGATTAAAGCGTACAATGGATTTCAAGGATAAATTTATTACCGAATCTTTTTATCAGCCCCCGACAAAGATTTTGCAGAATATTAATGAAATCGTCATAAAACAACAGCAGAATTTCGACAAGACTTGGAGGAAAATCCAAATTGAAATGGCGGAACAAAAGGTTTTCATTAAAACTTCCAAAAACCTTACTCCTGAACAAAAAATTTTCGTCCGAAAATATTTTGACGAAGTGGTGGAAAGCAATGTGATTCCTATCCTTCTCCACGAAAATGTTCCGATGCCTTATTTGAGGGACAAATCGCTCTATCTCGGAATTGCAATGCGAAAAAAAGAATGGCAATACGAAAGCAAATTTGCAATTATTGAAATTCCTTCGCGAGTTGTCGGAAGATTCGTTTTGCTTCCTTCCGAAGATAAAGACGAAAAAAATGTGATGCTTTTGGAAGATGTAATCACTTTCAATCTTCCGCATATTTTTTCCTATTTCGGTTACGACGATTTCGAGGCAAATTGCTTTAAAGTCACTAAAGATGCAGAATTCGATTTAGATAACGACATCAAAACCACACTTGCCGAAAAAATTCAAAAAGGCATCAAATCCCGAAGAAAAGGGAAACCGACACGATTTGTTTTCGATAAGGAAATGGATAAAGCGCTTTTAGAATTTCTCATTAGAAAACTGAATTTAACCAAAAAAGACAGCATTATTCCTGGTGGAAAAATTCATAATTTTCGCCATTTCATGGATTTTCCCGATGTTTTTAAAGCGTATAAAAAACCCGAAGAACGAACATCTTTCGACCATCCCGAATTTGTGGGAAAAAGAATAACCGACGTTATTCTGAAACATGATGTTCTGCTCACTTTTCCTTACCATACTTATACACCCGTTATCGATTTGATGCGTGAAGCAGCGATGGATCCCGAAGTGAAATCCATTCAGATTACAGCATATCGATTGGCAAGTAATTCCAAAATTGTGAATGCTTTGATCAACGCAGCAAGAAACGGAAAAGAAGTTACGGTGATGCTCGAATTGCGTGCAAGATTCGATGAAGAAAGCAATTTGGAATGGAAAGAAATTTTGGAACAGGAAGGCGTAAAAGTTTTGATGGGAATTCCCAACAAAAAAGTTCATGCAAAATTGTGTGTCATCAAGAAAAGAGTTCACAACAAAACGATTCAGTACGGATTTGTAAGTACGGGAAATTTCAATGAGAAGACAGCGAAAATTTACGGCGACCATTTGTTGATGACTTCGGACAGAGCAATTATGGCAGATATCAATAAAGTTTTCAATGTGTTGAGAAAACCGAAAGGCGATATTATTCCGGTCTTGAAAACTTGTAAAAATCTGTTGGTTTGTCCACAGTTTATGCGTGAAAAAATCATCCACCACATCGACAAAGAAATCGAAGAGGCAAAAGCAGGAAGAAAAGCGGAAATGATTATCAAAGCCAATTCATTGAGTGACAGGAATTTAATTACCAAACTTTACGAGGCCGCAAAAGCAGGAGTAGTCATTAAAATGATTATCCGCGGAATTTATTGTGCCGTAAATCAGAAGGAATTTAAAGAGAAAATTCAGGCAATCAGTATTGTTGACGAGTATTTGGAACATGCAAGAGTAATGTATTTTTACAACAAAGGAAGCGAAGACCTTTACATTTCTTCCGCCGACTGGATGACTAGAAACCTCGATTATCGAATTGAAGCTGCCGCAAAAATCACCCAAAAAAATCTGAAAAAAGAAATCAAAGATATTTTAGAAATTCAGTTAAGCGACAATGTGAAAGCGAGAATTCTCGACAAAAAACTTCGGAATGAGTACGTGGAAACGGGCAAAAACCCCATCCGTTCGCAGATTGAGACGTATCATTATTTGAAAAGTAAAAGTTCGTAGGTGCAGTTGGTGAAATTGGTCATAATGCAGATTTTTGGAAATGAGGGACTTTTTAGGGGAACCTGGAGCGGCGGCTTCGCCGCCGCTCCAGGTTCCCCACTACACTGATAAAAAAGTCATTCCGAGCAAAGCGAGGAATCTCTTATCACAAAACACTTTCTGCAACTAGAAAACTTTTTTTTAAATAAGTATTTCAAAATCTCAGAAGCCGAAACTCGCATCTCGAACCTCGTACCACTTTTTGTAATTTCCATTTCGTAATTCGTACTTTAAATCCTATCTTTGCAGCACTTTCGGAAAAGGGAATCGCGTGAAATCCGCGAACTGTCCCCGCAACTGTAAATCACGAGAAGTCTGAAGTCCGAAGACGGAAGACGAAAGTAAAATTTTCAACAAACAATCCATTGCGAAAAGCGAGAAGGAGTTGAAAAGTGAAAGTCAGGAGACCTTGCTGAAAGTTAACTTTAAATTAAAAAACTTTCGGAGGAAAAGTTCTGACAATGACTAAAACTGACCTTTTTTCGGCGGCCTTTCTGCTTTTTTCTTTTTGGAGTTTTGCTCAAGAGAAAACGATTGACACGGTTTACATTTTCGACAATCAGTTAAATAGCTCCAAAAAAGTTCAAAAAATATCAAAATTAGAGCAAGCAGATTTATTAAAAAATTCGACGAATCTTTCAGAAGTTCTGCGCTTTCAATCACCGATTTATATTAAAGAAAACGGTCGTGGAATGGTTTCCTCACCTTCTTTCCGTGGAACTACGGCGCAACAAACCGCATTTATTTGGAACGGAATTAATGTGAATTCACAATTTTTAGGACAAGGCGATATTAATAATTTGAACCTTCTTGGTTATGACAATCTGCAAGTAAAATCAGGCGGCGGAAGTGTAATTTACGGCAGCTCTGCAATCGGCGGAACGATCCACTTAAATAATGAGTTGACTTTTAATAAAGGTTTTCATAACAGTTTATTTGCAGAATATGGTTCCTTTAAAACTTTAAATACATTTTTAAAATCCTCTTACAGCGACGAAAAAATCAGCGTGAAAGTTTCAGGAAATTACGTGGAAAGCGAAAACGACTATGAAGTTCCCGAAAAAAACTACATCAATCTGAACGGACAATACAGCAACAAAACTTTCAACCTAGGTTTCGGCTACAAAATCAATCAGAAAAACACCTTTTCTTGGCAAACGCAATTGTACAGCGGAATTCAACATTACCCTATTTTTTCTGAATATGCCACAAAAACGAAATATTTAACCAACAATTTCAGGAGTTTGGCGAGTTGGGATTTTAAATCTATGAAAGTGCAGAACATTTTGCGGCTCGCTTTTCTTGAGGAAGAATTTCAGTATTTTGCCTACATTGACCGACCAAAAAGCAGCGGCGGAACAGGAAAAAGTTACACTGCGAAAAATGATTTCAATTATTTATTCAACGACAAAATTGCCTTAAACCTCATCGCTGAATATCAGTTAAACAAAGCGGAAGGTTACCAATCGGGAATCAAAGACGTGAGTAGAAATGCAGGTTCGTTTGCGGGTTTGCTCCGTTGGATTCCGAATCAAAAATTCTATTTTGAAATAGGTGCAAAAAAAGATTTTGTGGAGAAAATTGAAAGTCCGTTTATTTATTCTTTTTCGGGAAAATTTAAAGCAACTGATTGGTATTCTGCTGTTTTCAACTTTTCTAAAAATTTCAGGTATCCCAGTTTGAACGATTTGTATTGGAAACCGGGCGGAAATTTAAACTTGAAATCTGAAGTTTCGCATCAAGCAGAATTAGGAAATAATTTTGCACATAAAGGTTTCAAGCTCAACCTCACTCCTTATTATATGAGGATTGAAAATATGATTCGTTGGTTACCGAATTCGGTGGGAATTGCGTCACCGATCAACACCAGCAAAGTTGAAAGTTACGGTTTAGAATCTCAACTCGATTTTGAAAAAAGTTTTGGAAAAAACAAAGCAAAAATTTCAGCGGGATATGTTTTCACGCATTCAAAAGATTTGGAAACCAATCAATTTCTCACTTACGTCCCGAAATATAAAATCTTTGGAAATGCTTCCTACGGTTATGATTTCGCGGAAATATTTTTACAGGGAATGTATAATGGACTGACTTTCACCACTTCCGATGAAAAATTGAGCAGTGCTATTCAACCCTATTTTGTGATGAATGCAGGATTAAATTTCACGGTTCTAAAAATCTATCGTTTAGGTTTTAAGGTAAATAATGTGTTTGACGAAATCTACGAAACAACCGCTTATTTTCCTCTGCCAAAAAGAAATTACAGCGCTAACTTGTTCATTAACTTTTAAATATATAAAAATGAAAATTTCAAAAATTTTAACTCTTGTTCTTGCGGGAACCTTACTCTTCAACATTTCTTGTAGAAACGACGACCCAGTTCCTGCTCCAACTCCAAAAGGTGCATACGAAAACGGAATTTTGATTGCGAACGAGGGCGGATTTTTAACTCCTACAGCTTCGGTAAGCTTTATCTCAAACGATTTATCGAAATTGGAAAACAATATTTTTAGCACCAACAACAGTAATGCTGTTTTGGGAAATGTGTTTCAATCCGTTGGATTTAAAGGTGATAATGCCTTTTTGGTAACAAACGTTCCTAATAAAATTGAAATTGTTAACAGATACACTTTCAAAAAAACGGGAACAATCACGGCAAACCTGAACGAAGCACGATATATCGCATTTTCAGGAAACAACACTTATGTTACCAACAACAACTTCTTTGATGTAAGAAAAGTGAATATTTACGATAATTCCAATGCCTTTGTAAAGAGCATCAATTTTGACCGTTATGCAGAAAAAATCGTTTCTGCTGATGGATTTGTTTATGTGCAAACCGACGGTGTAACTTATGATGCGAATTATAATGAGCTTCCTACAGGCCACACGATTTCTAGAATTAATCCTGCCACAAACAATGTGGATAAAACCATCACTTTAACGGACGACACCATTATTCGTGATGTGATTGCAGATAATTCCAATGTGTATGTTTTGAGTTCGGATTACAGCAATTCGTACATTTATAAAATTGATGCAAAAACGGGAACAGCTGCACAAACCAAATTAGCAGGAGTTTCAGGTGCCCTAAAATTGGCGGTTGATAACGGAAAAATATATTTCTTGACTTCAGGAAAAAAATTGTATTCCTATAACGGTACCACTGCAACTGCAATGTTTGATGTAACGACAAGTAATGTTTACGGTTTCAATGTGATTGATGACAAAGTATTTGTTTCCGACCCTTCTTTTTCAAAAGATAATGACGTAAGAATTTACAATCTTACGGGAAATCTTCTTAAAACCATTACGACAGGAATCGGAACCAACGGTTTTTACAAGAATTAAGGTTTATTTAATGTTTAACAGAAAACCCTTTCTAACATAGCTTTAGAAAGGGTTTTCAATTTTTAAGGAAACCCAACAAGTTTTAAAAATTGGTTAGGTTTAGTTTATTTTCAAGCCTAAAAGTTTCGCTTCTTCAATCACAAAACTTCTCGCTTCTTCTTTATCGTTGGTAATTTCGCCTTCCAAAATTGCCTCCTTTACTTTTTCCTTCAAAATACCGATTTCGCGGCTTGGTTTCAGGTTGAACATTTCCATGATTTCTTCTCCCGAAATCGGGGGCTGAAAATTGCGGATGCTGTCTTTTTCCTCAACTTCCTTTATTTTTTGGGCAACGTATTCGAAATTCTTTTTGAATTTTTCCTGTTTCGAGGAATTTTTGGTGGTGATGTCGGCTTTGCAAAGCGTGAACAAATCTTCCAAATCTTCACCCGAATCAAAAAGTAATCTTCTCAAAGCAGAATCCGAAGTTCCATCATCGATTAATGCGATGGGTCTTGACGAAAGTTTCACCAATTTTTGAACATATTTCATGTCGCTTCCAAGAGGAAGTTTCAAACGGTAGAAAAGATTCTTTACCATTTTTGAACCCAAAAATTCATGCCCGTGAAAAGTCCAGCCATTTTTTTTGTCGAACTTTTTTGTCGGTGCTTTTCCGATGTCGTGAAGCAATGCCGCCCAACGAAGCCAAAGATTTTCGGTATTTTTAGAAATATTGTCAACCACTTCCAAAGTGTGCCAAAAATTGTCTTTGTGGGTTTGTCCTTCCACTTCTTCGATTCCTTTTAAAGCGGTGAGTTCGGGAATAATTAAAAGCAAAAGTCCTGTTTGTTCCAAAAGTTTTAAACCAATTGATGGCTTCTCGGAAAGCATGATTTTATTGAATTCCACCATAATTCTTTCCATGGAAACGATTTTGATTCTTTCGGCTTCTTTTTTTATCGCCACCAAAGAATTTTCCTCAATTTCAAAATTTAAAGTCGAGGCAAATCGAATCGCACGCATCATTCTCAACGGATCGTCTGAATAGGTTTGCGACGGCTCAAGCGGCGTTCTGATGATTTTATTTTGAATATCTAAAATTCCGTCAAAAGGGTCTATTAATTCACCAAAATTTTTCTTGTTTAAAGAAATTGCCAATGCATTGATGGTGAAATCTCTACGTTTTTGGTCGTCTTCCAAAGATCCTGTTTCAACGGAAGGTTTTCGCGAGTCTTCTGCATAGCTTTCTTTTCGAGCGCCCACAAATTCCAAATCCAAACCGTTGTGTTTAAACATTGCCGTTCCATAAGTCTTGAAAATGGAAACTTTCAAATTGGGATTGATTTCTTTCGCAACACATTTTGCCAATTCGATTCCGTTTCCTTCGGTCACAAAATCAATATCAGTCGGAACTTTTCGACCCATCCACAAATCACGAACATAACCGCCGACGATGAAAACGGATTGGTTGTTCTTTTCTGCGACTTCGGAAATAAGTTTGAAAAGTTTGAGATTTCTATTTTGATTAAGGTTAATCTGCATTTTTTGATTTTACTTCTAAAGAAATATTTTTTAAACCACATAGACACATAGAAAATATTCTTAATGAGGATTTAAAGGTAAAATAGAAGAATACCACTATTTTTACTTTATCTACGTTTTTATTTTCAAGAAAAACTATGTGACTATGTGGTTTATTGAATTAAAGATTTGCAAAGATAACCAAAAAAGAAAACCCATATTTCTACAGGTTTTCTTAATTATTCTAGGAAAAGTCTTACTGCAAGGTATTATTTTCGTCTAAAAGCCAATCATCAATCTCCTCTTCAAGATATTCCGTTTGAAGTTTTACGGCATTCAAAAAATCATCGGGAATGTTAGAAATATCACTGTTTTCCAGATTCCACAATTCATCTGACATCAATTCGTACTCAGAATAAATTCTTTTGAAGCGCGGACTGCTTTTTTCAAGTTCGTCAATTTTTGCTTGTTGGGGTTTGAATTTTCGGTAAGGTCTTTGCGGATTCATTGTTTTTTGTTTTGTGGATTTGAACTAATATGCAGCTGTTCATAAGTCATTCAAGATAAAAAATCAATCCCACAAACTATTGAAAATGAAAAATTTATCAGGTAATACTTCCTCGTTTCGAAGATTAAAATTAAAAATAAATTTGAACAAAAAAAATAATTTAACAGATTTTCTTAATGTTTAACATTAAATTTTAAATTTGCGGTGAAATACTTTTATGAAAGAACTTTTATTAAAACAGAAACAGGTTTTGCTTTTCATTGTTGCGGGAGCTTTGAGCGCTGTTGTAGAAATTGGTTCCTTCAAACTTTTCAGTGTGAATTTGCCGATACTTTTTTCAGAGGAAACCAATTTTCACGGCATCCATTTTCCTTTAAGTAACATATTTTCAACTTTTTGCGGAATCATCGCCAATTATTTTTTAAGCATTTGGTTCGTTTTTGAACGCGGCAAACATTCAAAGAAAAAGGAGTTTGCCTATTTCATGTTTGTTTCATTTCTATCTACAATTTTAAGTTTGACTTTCTTCCAAGTTTTCTTTAGGTTGGTCTTCAAAGACCATTTGGATGTAGGTTTCTTTGTGTTCAGCCAGGAAATGTTGAGCAAAATTTCAGCGATTCTGTTGGTCTCTATTTTGAATTATTCCGTGAAGAAAAAGGTGATATTTAATGGATGAGTTGAAGTACGAATTACGAAGTTTGAATTACGAAAAGGAAATTTTAGAAACGAAATGACGAAAATTCTCAATTATATTTGGCGCGGTTGGATGATAATTTTGGGTGCGGTTCTCACGATTGTTCTCGGAATTCCTGTTTTGATTCTTTCTATCAGAAAAGAACATTACAAATATGCCTACCAATTTATCAGAATATGGTGTTTCGGAATGTTTTACGGAATGGGATTTCGCTACGAACTTATTAAACTTTCCAAGGAAAAAATTGAAAAAAATCGGCAATACGTCTTTATTTCAAACCACACCTCGATTATGGATGTAATGTTGCCGTGTCTTTTAATGCCGAATCATCCGCTTTGCTATGTTGGCAAAAAAGAGTTGGTTAAAATCCCGATTTTTGGAACGATTTATAAAAGAATTTGTGTAATGGTTGACCGAAAATCCGCAAAAAGCCGCGCCGATGTTTACCGACGATGCGCCGAACGAATGGAGGAAGGTCAAAGCATCGTGATTTTTCCTGAAGGCGGCGTTCCGGATGATACATCCATTGTTCTTGACAATTTTAAGGACGGCGCATTTATTCTTTCTTCAAAACATAATGCCCCAATTGCGATTTTCACCTTCGTTGGATTAAAGAAGATGTTCCCATTTGACAATTCAAAAGGTTTTCCCGGAAAAGTGAAAGTTTATTTCAACGGAATTCTCGAGCCCGGAAAAAGTGCTAATGAAGAAAAAGCGGTCGCCTATAACGAAATTAAAAAAGTTTTAGAAAACTCAATTTGAGATAATAAAATAGTTTATATTTGTTATTAAGAAATTTTTAACAAATGTCAACAAATTATTCTAAGCAAACCAATTGGGGACAGTTCGTGCCTTTGGTAACTGTGTTTTTCTTTTGGGGATTCGTTGCGGCGAGCAACGATATTTTGATTCCTGTTTTCAAAAAAGCATTTAATTTGACTCAAAGTCAGAGCCAGTTGGTTTCTTTCGCATTCTACATTGCTTACACTGTTGGTTCACTTATTTACATGTTCGTCTCTAAAACGCTGAAACAGGATTTGGTGAACAAAATTGGTTACAAAAACGGATTAATTTTAGGACTTCTCATTTCTGCTGCAGGTACGCTTTTATTCTATCCTGCTGCAAATACGGGATCATTTATGTTGATGATTTCGGGGCTTTTTATTGTGGGTCTTGGTTTTTCGCTTCAACAAATTGTGGCAAATCCACTTGCAATTGAGGTTGGTCCAACAGAAACCGGCTCCCAACGTTTGACAATGGCGGGAGGAATTAATAATTTCGGAACCACGATTGGACCTTTGATTGTTTCGTTTGCTATTTTCGGTTCTGCAACCGCTTCAAATACTGAGGCTAGTATTGAGTCTGTAAAAATTCCTTATTTGGTTTTGGGTGCAGCGTTTATTTTGGTGGCGATTTTACTAAAGTTTTCTTCACTTCCACAAATTACCCCAACAATCGAGGAAAATACCGATGATGCAATTCCTGGTGAACACAGAGATTCTGCTTTAAAATATCCACAGTTGGTTTTGGGAATGATTGCGATTTTCGTTTATGTGGGTGTAGAAGTTTCTACCGCGAGTAATTTGCCTGCATACATGGAAAAATCTTTAGGATTTGAAACTAAAGATATTGCACCGTATGTTTCACTTTATTGGGCTTCATTGATGATTGGTAGATGGACAGGAGCAGTTGATGCTTTTGATTTCAGTGCGGGCTTCAAGAAGATTCTTCGCTTTTTAGCGCCTTATTTGGCGTTTGGCGTTTTCCTTTTGGTGAACGCGATTGCCAAACATGATTTGTCACACTTTTACATTTACGGCGTAATTATTTTGGTAATGATTGCTTGTGATATCTTAAGTAAGGGAAATCCAGCAAGAATGCTTTTGATTTTTTCAGTAATGGGTATTTTAGCCTTAATCATTGGAATGATGACTACGGGGATGACTTCGGTTTATGCTTTTACAAGTGTCGGATTATTCTGTTCTACACTTTGGCCATGTATTTTTGCTTTGGCGATTAATGGTTTAGGAAAACACACCAATCAAGGTTCCGGTTATTTAATCATGATGATTATGGGTGGTGGAATTATCAGCTTATTACAAGGTTATATTGCGGATCTCACCAATATACATGCAAGTTATATTGTGGGAGTTTTATGTTTTGCGTACCTCGCTTTCTATGCAATTCGTGTGACGGGAATTTTAAAGGCACAAGGAATCGATTTAGAAAAAGTTCAAAAATCTGGTGGTCATTAAAAATAACAAAATATATAGTAGAAAGAGATTTTGGGCGGGTTTATTACTTGCCCAATTTCTTTTGTTTTTTATATTCTCTAAGATAGATTTCGTTGTTAAAGCTTTTGAGGATTTTTTTGAGTTGCAAAAAGGTGTGCATCAGAGGATGTTTTCTTCAATTCCTTTTTCAGTTGGTGATGTGTTTTACATTTTATTAGGAATTTCGTTGATCTACTTCTTCATTAATATTTTTAATAAGAATAAGCGCAACGATATTTTATTGAGATTTGCAATGCTTTTGAACGTTCTATATTTTATGTATCAAATTTTTTGGGGAATGCTTTACTTTCAAAAGCCAATCAGTAATAAGCTTCCAAAAGGTGAAATTGATATAAAGCGAACCAAAGAACTGACCGTGAAATACCTTAATCTTTGCAAGCAAACCCGCAATTTCGTGAAAGAAGACCGCAATGGAGTGTTCAAAATCTATGATTTAAAATCGATTGAAACTAAAATTTTATCCAATCAAAAAAAACTTCCTGATTTCATCAAAACCAAAGCAGGAACAGAAATTAATTCATTAAAACCAAGCCTTTTTAAGGGAATCATGAGTTATTCTGGAATTTTGGGTTATTACAATCCTTTCACAGCAGAGGCTCAGTACAATTCTGAATTACCTTCGAGTTATCTTCCGTTCACATTAGCTCATGAAAGCGCCCATCAATTAGGTTACGCACGAGAACAGGAAGCAAACTTCATCGCATATTTAATTGGTAAAAATTCCGAAAACTTCGATTTAAAATACAGCACCGAATATTTCGTTCTGAAATCGCTTTTGAATTCTCTATCTTCAGAAAATCCCGAGTTTGTAAAAGGAGTCCTTCACCATTATTCCCCATCAATGAAGAAAGACCGTATCGCCGAGAACATGTTTAGCAAAAGACATGAAGGTTTGTTAGATATCTTTTTCGGTTTCACGAACGATCTATTTTTAAAGAGCAATCAACAAGAAGGCAGCGTAACCTATTCGTATTTCGTCGATCTACTCATCCGATACGAGAATGATGGGATTTGAACAAAATAAAAAGAATCGCATCTTGCGACACGATTCTAAAAACACAAATGATGAAAAAAAATTTATTGCCTCATTAATGACCAGTGTCATCATTAAAGCGTTCTAAAATTAGTATTAATATTTCAATTATCAAAATAAATTCCAAAAAAAATAATTCCAATTGGATGTTTTTTTTGTTTCCCATAAACTAGATTTTCTATCATATTTTTTAGGTAAATGAACAAAAAAACCCAACAAATTTGTTGGGTTTTTGTAGCGAAGACGGGAATTGAACCCGTGACCTCAGGGTTATGAATCCTGCGCTCTAACCATCTGAGCTACCTCGCCGATTAAGGTGGTGCAAATATAAAAATTTTTTGTAATGTGGCAAAAATTAATTCACTTTAAAATAAGACAAAACATCGGCTGCGTGATCCGGTTTAGCGATAACCTTGTTTGAGCTGTCAAGAATAAAGTATGTTGGGGTTGACTGCACATTATAGATGTCTGCAGTACTACTGTACCAACCTTTTAGTTCTGAGTCATTTATCCAGGGAAAGTCTTTTATCTTCTTTTCATAGGCGTCTTTTTCATTATCAAGTGAAAAAGCAATCACTTCCACACCTTTACTTTTTAACAAGCTGTATTGTTTCGCGATTTCTGGCAATTCGCTTTCGCAGTGTGAGCAAGTGGATGCCCAAAAAACGACTACTTTTTTATCTGCTTTAACGTCATAAATAGATTTTGCAGTAGTGTTAGCAGGTCTGACAAAGAAATAATTTGTAAATGTTGCTCCAACTTTAGTCCCATTATTCTTTGTGATTGTCGCTAAAAGTCTTTCATTAACAGGTTTTTTTAAACTTTCAGCAGTTGCAAGATATTTTTCCTTAAGCTCCTGCATTGAATACATATCAAAAATTTCAATAAGCTCCGCCAGTATTGTTTGTCCTCTAGAAGTGTTCGTGCCCGTTGCTGCAATTAACTTGTCAACATCTGCCGAAACATTGTTACTAGGACCAATATTTAAATAAGCAACTAAAATAGGACGCAGTAATGATGAAGACTCTAACAAGTTTGATGACTGGCTCAAGAAATTGCTGATTTCCTCATGAGTAAGTGGTTTTTTAGACGCATTTTTTTCAATAAACCTGCCATAATTTTGATTATAAAAGTTTATGAACGGATATTTATCTAGACTGACCTGAGTTTTAGATAATCTTGAAATCTCCTCCTCTAAAGCAGATCCGAATGCTGACTTACCTTTGTAATAGTCTTTAATCTGATAAAGTGCGGGGAGGATATATTCCTTCTTTTGCTGTGTATCCTGCAAGCCGTTCATCAAATTATTGCTTTCATCGAGATAATTTATATTTTCAATTTTTCTATTGTCAGTATTCAAAACCATCTTCACGTCTTTGTTTTCTGAGATAAAATTCATTGAGGCATTAACTTCCGGAAAATAAGCTTTTAACATTCCCATATACGGCTCATTAAAGTTAATCTGCCAAGAATTTCCTTTACGGGTTTCCTTACTGTATAATTTGTCTTTTGAACCATCTAACGTATAGATATACACTTCTTTTGATTCAAAATTCGCAGGTGCCTCAATATTAATTTTAAATTGTGCACCTAAATGGTTTATCGCGATCAAACCTCCAATAAAAAGTAATTTTTTCATAGGGTAAATATAAAAAAACTCACTGTATTATTCAGTGAGATTTTATTAAATGTGTAGATATTAAACTGTTTGATTTCTGTAATATTTCCTTACATAAAAAAATATCATAAAGACGGCAATAATAGCAAGCATATAAACATACATATCAATTGGAGATGTAGCAGTCCCGAAACCATCTCCACCTGCACCACCGTCACCGGGAGCGTTCTGAGGTTCTGGGGGATTTTCCGCTTTAAGATAAATACTTAAAATTAATAA
>Ga0116181_1002207_pt1 | contig 16051 bp, 13 predicted proteins | sample AD_UKC075_MetaG_FD_89752 | JGI IMG/M metagenome (GOLD analysis project Ga0116181, IMG submission 89752) | Active sludge microbial communities of municipal wastewater-treating anaerobic digesters from USA - AD_UKC075_MetaG | ecosystem: Engineered > Bioreactor > Anaerobic > Digestate | place: USA...
CGCCTGGTCAGCCTGTCGGCCACGGTGAGCAACGCCGAGGAGTTCGGCGGCTGGATCAAGACCGTTCGGGGTGACACCGCCGTCGTGGTCGACGAACACCGGCCGGTTCCGCTGTGGCAACACGTCCTGGTGGGCAGGCGGCTGTTCGACCTGTTCGACTACGACGCGGGGAAAGCCGCCCCGGGCGGGAAGTTGCGGGTGGATCCCGAACTGACCCGGCACATCGCCCACCGCCGGGAGGCCGAGCGGCTGACCGAATGGCAGCCGCGCCGCGGACATCGCGACGGTCGGCCGGGCGGAACCGGCCTGTTCCGGCCGCCGTCGCGGCCCGATGTCATCGCCACCCTCGATCGGGAGGGCCTGCTGCCGGCCATCACCTTCATCTTCTCCAGAGCCGGCTGCGACGGCGCGGTGAAGCAGTGCCTGCGCGGATCCCTGCGACTCACGACCGAAGCGGAGCGGGCCCGGATCGCCGAGGTCATCGAACGGCGCTGCGCCGACCTCGCCGACTCCGACCTGGCGGTTCTGGGTTACCACGAGTGGCGGGAGGGCCTGTTGCGCGGGCTGGCCGCCCACCACGCCGGGATGCTGCCCATCTTCCGCCACACCGTCGAGGAACTGTTCACCGCCGGACTCGTGAAGGCCGTCTTCGCCACCGAGACACTGGCTCTCGGCATCAACATGCCGGCCCGCACCGTGGTCCTGGAAAAGCTGGTGAAGTTCAACGGCGAGCAGCACCTGCCGCTGACACCGGGGGAGTACACCCAGCTGACCGGCCGGGCCGGGCGCCGGGGCATCGACGTGGAGGGCCACGCCGTCGTGCTCTGGAACCCGCAGGAGAGCACCGCCGAACCGACTGAGATCGCCGGGCTGGCCTCGACCCGGACCTTTCCGCTGCGGAGTTCCTTCGCGCCGTCGTACAACATGACCATCAACCTGGTCGGCCAGATGGGTCCGGAGCAGGCCCACCGACTGCTGGAGCGTTCCTTCGCGCAGTACCAGGCCGACCGGTCGGTGGTGGGTCTCGTGCGTGGCGCCGAGCGGGGTGAGAAGTTGCTCGACGACATCGCCGCCGAACTCGACTGGGACCGCGGGAAGAACCCCACCGAACCGGTTGTCCTTGATTACGTCCGGTTACGCGCCAAGATCGGCGAGCGGGAGCGCGCCCAGGCCCGGATGTCGCGGCTGCAGCGGCGCGCGGCCGCCGGCGACGCCCTGGGTGCGCTGCGGCGCGGCGACATCATCACCATCACCGGTCGGCACGGCGGGCTTGCGGTGGTACTCGAACCGGCCCGGGACGCCGATGATCCGCGGCCTCTGGTGCTGACCGAACACCGGTGGGCGGGACGGATCTCCTCCACCGATTACACCGGGGCGAGCGGCCCGATCGGCTCGATGACCCTGCCCAAGCGGGTGGAGCACCGTCAACCGAGGGTGCGCCGCGATCTGTCCTCGGCCCTGCGGTCGGCGGCCGAGGGCTTGGTCCTTCCCTCGGCCAGGAGGCGAACCCGTGGGTCCGGAGACCCCGCCGACGTCGATCCCGAACTGATCGCGCTGCGCGAGGAGGTGCGCCGGCATCCGGGTCATCGGCTGGCCGACCGCGAGTCCCTCGTCCGCGCCGCCGAGCGCTACCTGCGGGTGGAGCGCGACAACGCCGAGATCGCCCGGAAGGTGAACGCGGCCACCAACTCGCTGGCCCGGACCTTCGATCGGATCGTCGGGCTGCTGACCGAGCGGGGGTTCATCGAGTCTCCCAGCGGGCAGGAGCGAAGCGACTCGGGGATCAGGGCCGGCGGGCAGGAAGGTGACGAGCTCCGGGTGACCGACGACGGCCGGCTGCTGGCCAGGATCTACAGCGAGAGCGACCTGCTCGTCGCCGAGTGTCTGCGCAGCGGGGTGTGGACCGGGCTTCAGCCCGCCGAACTCGCCGCCGTCCTCTCGGCGATGGTCTTCGAAGCCCGCGGCGGCGACGGACCCACCCCGGCCCACACCATCGACCTGCCGACCCCGGCCGTCCGGCGTGCCCTGGCGAACACCCGCCGGCTGTCCGGGCAGTTGCGCGCGGACGAGCACCGGCACCGGTTGCAGCCGACCCGGGAGCCCGACGAGGGATTCGCCCCCGCGATTCACCGCTGGGCCACCACCGGCGATCTGGCTGCCGCGCTGGCCGCTTCGGACGCCGCCGGCAACGGTTCGCCGCTGTCGGCCGGGGATTTCGTGCGCTGGTGCCGCCAGGTGCTCGACCTGCTCGACCAGGTTCGCATCTGCGCGCCGGAGGCCGGGCTGCGCAAGGCCGCGAAACGCGCGGTCGACGATATCCGGCGCGGCGTCGTATCTGTTGACAGCGGGTAGGGTGATCCGGACGCTACGGTAGGTCCGGAGCACCGCCCGTGAGGCCCGGCCCCGGCAGCGCTGATAGGCCGCCCGGACGGGTGTGTAGGTAGGCGTAGACAGGCTAAGGAGAGACGATGAGCGGACCGCAGGGATCTGAACCTAACCCCTGGCAGGGTCAGGATCAGCCTGCCTCGAACCCCGATCAGGGGTCGGAGCAGCCCCCGGCCTGGCAGCCCCCGGCCTACACGCCGCAGCAGTATCCCCAGTACGGCCAGCCCCCCGGCTACCCGCAGGGTCAGCCCTACGCCCCGCCGACGGACTACCCGGGACCCGGGTATGGCCAGCCGGGCCAGTACCCGCAGGGCCAGTACCCGCCGGGGCAGTACCCGCCGCCGTACGGCCAGTACCCGCCGGGGCAGTACCCGCCGCCGGGGCAGCCGGGCCAGTTCCCGCCGGGTCAACCGGGTCAGTACCCCGGCTACGCCCAGCCCGGCGCGGCGGAAGCCTCGAAGAAGTCGATGAAGGTCGTCGGCGGTGTGCTGGGGGCGTTGGCGGTCCTGGTCGTCGGGGTTGTGCTGATCCTCGGGTTCTGGAAGCCGGGCTTCTTCGTCACCACGAAACTCGACGTCAACAGGGCCCAGGAGGGTGTGCAGCAGATCCTCACCGACGAGGCCAACGGGTACGGCGCCAAGAACGTCAAGGACGTCAAGTGCAACAACGGCCAGAACCCTACGGTGAAGAAGGGTGACACCTTCAACTGCGAGGTGAGCATCGACGGCACCAAGCGCCAGGTGACGGTGACCTTCCAGGACGACAAGGGAACCTACGAGGTCGGCCGGCCCAAGTAACCGGCCTACCGGCGTCACTCAGAGCGAGTCCATCGCCTTCTGCAGGCGGGCGACCGACGAGGTGACGCCGTAGCGCTCGGCCAGTGTGGCCACCCGGTCGGGGTCCGCGGCCTGCACCGGAAGGCGGTCATCGGCCGTCGCCAGCTCGACGGGCGCGTCGCGGGCGACCCGCACCACGCGATCCGCCGCGGCGATGTAGTCGGCCGCGGTGTGGAGTCGGTTCCGAAACGCTTTCGGCAGGTCTGAAGCGGGGTCGGCGGCGGCCGCCAGGATCGCCGCCAGCGAGCCGTACCGGGTCAGCATGGTGGCGGCCGTCTTCTCCCCGACGCCGGGAACGCCGGGCAGACCGTCGGACGGGTCGCCGCGAAGCAGAGCCAGTTCGGCATAGGCGTCGCCCGCCCTGTCCCGCGGGACGCCGTATCGCTCGGCCACCTCGGCGGGTCCGAATGTCGTCGCCTTCGCCAGCCCCTGGCCGATGTAGAGCACCCGCACCGGGACGGGTTCGTCGGCCACCAGTTGCAGCAGGTCCCGGTCGCCGCTGACCACCACGACGGGGTCGCGGCGCTCCGCGGCCGCCAGTGCGCCCAGAACGTCGTCGGCCTCGTACCCCGCGGCTCCCGCGGTGGCGATTCCGTAGGCCTGCAGAATCTCCAGGATCATGTCGACCTGGGGAGTGAGGTCGTCGGGCACCTCTTCGACGTCCACCTCCTCGGCGCTGAGCTCGGGGCCTGATTCGGTGACCTCGGCGACCACCCGGTGCGCCTTGTAGGAGGGGATCAGGTCCACCCGCCAGGCCGGACGCCAGTCGAGGTCGAGGCACACCACCAACCGTGCGGGCCGCTCCCGCGTGATCAGGGTCGCCACACTGTCGAGGAATCCCCGGACGGCATTGACCGGGCGACCGTCGGGCGCGGTGATCGACGCGGGAACCCCGAAGTAGGAGCGGAACCACATGCTGGCCCCATCGAGCAGCAGGAGAGGTGCGGACACCCCTGGCACGCTAGCCCAGCGACTCGGCAGCCAGCGCCCGCTCGGCGCGGATCACCGCGGTGACCGCGTTGATCAGCGCCAGATGGGTGAAGGCCTGCGGGAAATTGCCCAGATGGCGTCCGCTGTGCGGGTCGATCTCCTCGGCATAGAGGCCCAGCGAGCTCTCGACCGAGAGCAGCTTGCCGCACAACGTCTTCGCCCGCTGGAACTCACCGATCGCGACCAGCGCCGACACCAGCCAGAACGAGCAGATGGTGAAGGTGCCTTCCTCCCCGCTCAACCCGTCCTCGGTGTCGTCGAGGCGGTAGCGCAGCACCATCTCCTCCTCGGTCAGCTCGTCGGCGATGGCGAGCACGGTGTTGCGGACCCGTTCGTCATCCGGCGGAAGGAAACCCATCAGCGGGATGAGCAGCACCGAGGCGTCCAGCGCCTTGGTGTCGTAGTGCTGCGTGAAAACCCCGCGTTCGTCCACCGCGTTGGCCAGCACATCCGCGTGGATCTCCTCGGCGGCGGCCCGCCACCGCACAGCCAGTTCCTTCTCGCCGCGGATCGCCGCCATCCGGGCACCGGCATCGGCGGCCACCCAGCAGGCGACCTTCGAGGAGGTGAAGTGCTGCGGACCCGACCGCACCTCCCAGATCCCCTGGTCAGGATCACGCCAGTGCTGCAGTGCGCACTCGACCTGGGTGTGCACGATCCGCCACAACCGGTCCTCGACACGGCGGTGGCTGCCGGTGTGCAGGTCGATCGCCCGGACGATCGCCCCCCAGACGTCATGCTGGCGCTGGCTGTAGGCCCCGTTTCCGATTCGGACCGGTCGTGCGCCCTCGTACCCGGAGAGGTGATCCAACGTCGACTCGGGCAGTGCCCGTTCACCGCCGACCCCATACATCAACTGGAGGTTGCTGTCGGCGGCGCCGGCGACGTCGGCGATGAACCGGAAGAAGTCGTTGGCCTCCCAGTCGAATCCCAGCGAGTTCAATGCCCACAGAGTCCCGGCGGTATCCCGGATCCAGGTGTAGCGGTAGTCCCAGTTGCGTTCCCCGCCCGGCGCCTCGGGGAGCGAGGTGGTGGCCGCGGCGATGATGGCGCCGGTCGGACCGAAGCTGAGGCCCTTGAGCGTCAGGGCGCTGCGCTGCAGGTGACCCCGCCACGGGTGGTCGGGGAACTTCCCGCGATCGAGCCAGTGCTGCCAGTGGTGGCAGGTCCACCGCATCCGGCTGCCGGCCTCCTCGAGCGTCCTCGGCGGGGCGTGCTGGCTCCACCACAGGGCGACGAACCGGCGGTCGCCCTCCTTGAGCAGCGTCCGGGCGGTGGCCGTCGGGCCTTCGAAGCCCACATTGAGGTCCGTCGTCAACCGTAGCCTGGGCAGCGGGTTCTCGGCCGCCGGCGGGTCATCGGTCCGGCGGCCGCCCTCCACCCGGTCACCGGCGCGGCGGCCGATGAGCGGTTCGGCGATCGCGTCGTGATAGCCGTTCTCGCCGTAGGACCAGCGCGCCTGCAACCGGCCGTAGTCGAACCCCGGCGTGCAGTCCATCTCCACCTGGACCTGTCCGTTGACGCAGCGGATCTCCCGCAGCAGAACGTGCGATGCGTCGTAGTCGGTGGGGGCTCGGCGATGGGTCTCGGAGCGTTCGTCCTCGTGGTGCCACGGACCGATCAGCAGCGCGTCGGTGACGACCAGCCACCCTCCCGGCGTCCACCAACTGGTCTCGAGCACCATCGTCCCGGGGATGTAGCGGCGCGCCGAGGGGACGTCGACCCCGGCGGGACTGATGCGGAAGTGCCCGGCATCCCGATCGAGAATGGCGCCGAACACGCTGGGGGAGTCCATCCGCGGCAGGCAGAGCCATTCCACCGCGCCGTTCGGTGCCACCAATGCCGTTGTCTCGCAGTCGGAGAGGAATGCGTAGTCCTCGATCGGCGGGAAGTGACTGCGGTTGATCCCGATCGGCTGGGCGCCCCTGTCCATGGCGTCCCACCTCCCTCGTCGGCGTGTTGTGACCTGGCAGGTAAACGTTACGCGCGGCCGGGTGCGGCGCGGGTCGGGTTGGCGACGCCGCTCACCGGCCAGTCCCAGCCGACCAGCCCCAGCCGACTAGCCTTGCCCTCGTGGGTGAGCGACGTTTCGGTAGTGATGTGTACGCACGTCGACTGGCCGCCGCGGCGACCGCGGCCGCGGACGCGGGCCTGGCGGGTTTGATCGTCACCCCCGGGTACGACCTGCGTTATCTGACCGGTTCGCGGGTGCACACGTTCGAGCGGCTGACGGCGTTGGTGATCCCGGCGGCCGGGCCGCCGACGATGATCGTCCCGCGACTGGAACTGGCGTCGCTGCGGGATTCCGCCGCCGCCGATCTCGGCCTGGCGGTGCGGGACTGGGTCGACGGCGAGAGCCCCTACGATCTGGTCGCCCCGTTGCTGGCGGGCGGCGGCCGGGTTGCGGTCACCGATTCGATGCCGGCGCTGCATCTGTTACCGCTGGCTGAACGACTGGACGCGGTGCCGGTGCTGGCCACCGGTGTGCTGGCCGCATTGCGCATGGTCAAGGACGACGCCGAGATCGCCGCATTGCGGGTGGCCGGTGCGGCGATCGACCGGGTGCACGCGCAGGTGCCGCACTTCCTCCGGCCCGGGCGCACCGAGGCCGAGGTGGCCGCGGACATCACCGAAGCCATTGTCGCCGAGGGTCATTCGGAGGCGGCGTTCGTCATCGTCGGCTCTGGCCCCAACGGAGCGGACCCGCACCACGAGTGCTCGGACCGGAAGCTGGAGATCGGTGACATCGTCGTCGTCGATATCGGCGGACCGGTGGAACCGGGCTACAACTCCGACTGCACCCGGACCTACAGCATGGGGGAGCCGAGTGCCGACATCGCCGCTCAGTGCGCGATCCTGCAGCGGGCGCAGGCCGTCGCGGTGGCCGCGGTGCGCCCCGGTGTCACCGCCGAGCAGGTCGACGCCGCGGCCCGCGACATCCTGGCCGAGGCCGGGATCGCAGACTTCTTCGTGCATCGCACCGGGCACGGCATTGGACTGTCGGTGCACGAGGAGCCCTACATCGTCGCCGGCAACGATCTGCCGTTGCGTGCCGGTATGGCGTTCAGCGTGGAGCCGGGGATCTACCTGCCGGGACGCTGGGGCGCGCGGATCGAGGACATCGTGATCGTCACCACCGATGGCGCCGAGTCGGTGAACAACCGACCCCACGGGTTGACCGTGGTACCGGTCTGAATCAGCTCTGAGTCAGCCGCGATCCAGCAGCGACGACGACCCGAGAACCCGCTTCACCAGCACCTCGATGACCACCCGCCGCGAATTGGGCTTCGGGATCCGGTAGCGCTGGGCGTACCGCAACTCGGCATCGCGGACGGCGTCGGCATCCCGGTTCACGCTGGCGACTCCCTCCAGGGAGAGCCAGCGCGCCCCGTCCACCTGGGAGAGCACGCCGACGTTGCTGCGCTCGGCGTTCACGGCCTTCTGGGTGCCGTCGCTGGTGATCACCCTGGCGATGTGGGTGTGCGGGTCGAAGGTGAAGCCGACCGCGACGACGTGCGGAGAACCGTCCGCCCGGAGGGTGGTCAGCATGGCCAGGTGGCGTTCGGTGAGGAAGTCCAGCGCTTCGCTGCTGAGCCTGGTCGTGGTGTTGGCCATCGGGGTTCACGCTATCGCAAGGAATAATCCGAGCCGTGCAGGACACAGCGAACACCGCGGGGGCGGTGGTCATCTTCGGCGGCCGCAGCGAGATCGGGCTCCAGATCGCCAGCCGGCTGGCACCGGGAGCGACGGTGGTGCTGGCCGCCCGCCGGGCTGATTCGCTCTCCGACGAGGTCGCCGCCGTCCGCGCGGCCGGGGCGCGGGCCGTGCACACGGTCGAGTTCGACGCCGACGACGTGGGCTCGCACGGGACGGTGGTGGACTCGCTGATCACCGACTACGGACCCATCGGTACCGCCGTGCTGGCCTTCGGGATACTCGGCGACCAGACCCGGGCCGAGGCGGATGCCGCGCACGCGGTGGCCGTGGTGCACACTGACTACGTTGCGCAGGTCAGCCTGTTGACGGTGCTGGCCACCCTGATGCGCGCGGCCGGCCGCGGTCGGCTGGTGGTGTTCTCCTCGGTGGCCGGCGTGCGGGTGCGCCGGGCCAACTACGTCTACGGTTCGGCGAAAGCGGGTCTGGACGGGTTCGCGTCCGGGATGGCCGATGCGCTGCACGGCAGCGGGGTGTCGCTGCTCATCGTGCGACCCGGGTTCGTGATCGGCCGGATGACGGCCGGCATGGATCCGGCCCCGCTGTCCAGCACCCCCGCCCAGGTGGCGGACGCGACGGTGCGTGCGCTGGTCGCCGGGCGTCGCACGGTCTGGGTTCCGTGGGCGCTGCGACCGTTGTTCGCCGGGATGAAGCTGCTGCCGCAGGCAGTGTGGCGCAGGCTGCCCCGGTGATGAACGAAGTGAAGAACCGAATCGGGTCCCGGTGATGAACGAAGTGAAGAACCGAAGAGTGATCCGGTGATGAACGAAGTGAAGAACCGAAGAGTGGTCCGGTGATGAACGAAGTGCGGCGGATCGTCGTCGTCGGCATCGGGGCCGACGGGATGCCGGGCCTGTCGGCGGAGGCGCGGCAGGAATTGCAGCGCGCCACAGTGGTTTACGGTTCGCCCCGCCAACTCGCCCTGCTCGACGACACCGTCACCGCGAACCGCCACACCTGGCCGTCACCGATGCTGCCCGCAGTGGAACGGTTGCTCGATGATGCCCCGCCGGCCGGTGCCATCCACGTCGTCGCCAGCGGCGACCCGCTGCTGCACGGTATCGGTGGCACCCTGATCCGGGTGCACGGCGCACACCAGGTCCGGGTGCTGCCGCACGTCTCGTCGGTGACGTTGGCCTGCGCGCGGATGGGCTGGAACGCCCATGACACCGAGGTCATCAGCCTGGTCACCGCGCCGGTGCACACGGCGGTGCGGTCCGGGGGCCGCGCCGTCGTGCTCTGCCGGGACACCGCCACCCCGGCGCAACTGGCGGCCGTCCTGGCCGAAACCGGCCGTGGTGCATCGGAATTCACCGCCCTGGAACTCCTCGGCGGACCTGGGGAGCGGATTCGGACGTCCAGTGCCGCGCAATGGGCCGCGTCGCCGCCGGCCGTCGATGCACTGACCGTGGTGGCGGTCCGCTACCTACCGGACGAACCGTTCGGTCCGATCCTGCCCGACGAGGCCTTCCAGCACGACGGCCAGATCACCAAGTACACCGTGCGTGCGGTCACCCTCGCCGCGTTGGCCCCGCGGCCGGGTGAACTGCTGTGGGATGTCGGTTCCGGGTCGGGCAGCATCGCCGTCCAGTGGTGCCGGGCCGCCCGGGGCTGTCGGGCGGTCGCGTTCGAGAGCAACCCCGGGCGCCGGGATCGCATCCAGGCCAACGCCCACCGGTTCGGTGCCGACATCGAGATCCGCGGCAGGGCGCCGGAGACCTTCGAGGGTGCCGCGCCACCCGCGGCGATCTTCATCGGCGGGGGAGTGACGAACTCCGGTCTGCTGGATGCATGTCTGCAGGGGCTGGCGCCCGGCGGCAGGCTGGTGGCCAACGCGGTCACCGCGGAGTCCGAAGCGATGCTGGTGGACTGGCACTCCCGGCGTGGCGGCGAACTGTTCCGGTTCCAGCACTACCGCGGTGAGCCTCTGGGCGGTTTCACCGGGTGGCGACCGGCGATGCCCATCACCCAGTGGGTGGTGAGTGTGCCGTGACGGTGTACTTCATCGGGGTGGGGCCCGGGGCGGCGGACCTGATCACGGTGCGGGGCCAGCGGCTGATCCAAAGCTGCGAGGTGTGCCTGTACGCGGGCTCGATCATGCCCGACGATCTGCTCGCGCTGTGCCCGCCCGGCGCGCGGATCGTGGACACCGGACCGCTGACCCTCGATGAGATCGTCGACACCGTCGAGGCCGCCGACGCCGAGGGGCATGATGTGGCCCGGCTGCATTCCGGCGACCCGTCGATCTACAGCGCGCTGGCCGAGCAGTGCCGGCGACTGGAGGCGCTGGGCATCGACCACGAGATCGTGCCCGGCGTGCCGGCCTTCGCCGCGGCCGCCGCGGCGCTCGGCCGGGAACTCACGGTGCCCGGGATCGCGCAGACGGTCACCCTGACCCGGGTCGCCACCCTGTCCACGGCGATGCCGGAGGGCGAGGATCTGACGACGCTGGCGGCCTCCGGCGGCACCCTGGTGATCCATCTCGCCGCGCACCGCATCGACGCGATCGTCGCCGATCTGATCGCCGCCGGCCGTCGCGCCGACACCCCGGCGGCGGTCGTCGCCTTCGCGACCTGGCCGCAGCAGGTGGTGTTGCGGGGCACGTTGGGCGATATCGCCGGACAGGTGCACGCCGCCTCCGTCACCCGGACCGCGGTGATCGTCGTCGGGGACGTTCTCGCCGCCGAGGGGTTCCCGGACAGCTACCTGTACTCCTCCGGTCGTACCCGGGGAAGCCGGCACTGATGCGGGTGCTGCTGCTCGGCGGCACCTCGGAGGCCCGGGCACTGGCCGCCCGGTTGCATCCGCGGGTGCCGGTCATCAGCTCGCTGGCCGGTCGGGTACCCGACCCGGCGTTGCCGGTCGGCCCGGTCCGGGTGGGCGGGTTCGGCGGTCCGGCGGGGCTGCGGCAGTGGTTGGTGGACAACGAGATCGGCGCCGTCGTCGATGCGACCCACCCGTTCGCGGCCACCATCACCGCAAACGCCGCCGGGGTCTGCGCCGACCTCGGCCTGGCCCACCTGGTGCTGCATCGCCCGCCGTGGGATCCCGGTGACGCGATCCTCGTCGGCTCCGACCAGCGGGCCGCCGAAGTCGTTGCGGAACAGGGCTTTTCCAGGGTGTTCCTGACCACCGGCCGCTCCGGTACGGCAGCGTTCCGGGACAGCACCGCCTGGTTCCTGATTCGGATGGTCACCGAGCCGGATGCCGGGAATCTGCCGCGCCACCACCGGGTGTTGCTCTCCCGGGGGCCCTACGGCTACCACGACGAGGCGGCACTGCTGCGGGAGCACCGCATCGAGGCGCTGGTCACCAAGAACAGTGGTGGTGGGCTGACCCGCGCCAAACTCGATGCCGCCGCCGGCCTGGGCGTTGCGGTGGTGATGATCGACCGGCCCGCGCTGCCACCGGGTGTGCGGGTGGTCGATACCGTCGACGCCGCCGTCGACTGGGTGCTCAGCCCGGGTAACGCCGCGGGGTGAAGACGACGTCGCCGGTTGCGGAGGGATACCACTGGGTCTGCGACGAGCCGACGATCAGCAGGCACCGCATGTCCACCTCGGCCGGGTCCAGGTCGGCCAGGCGCACCACCCGCACCGATTCCCGGGGGCCCGACACGTCCCGTCCGATCACCACCGGAGTTCCGGGGTCGCGGTGTTCGAGCAGCAGATCACGCATCGCCGCCACCTGCCAGGTGCGGGTCTTCGAGGCCGGGTTGTAGACGGCCAGCACCAGGTCGGCGGCTGCTGCCGCCGAGATTCTCGCCGCGATGACGTCCCACGGCTTGAGCCGGTCGGACAGCGAGAGCACCGCGTAGTCGTGGCCCAGGGGAGCGCCCACCCGGCTGGCCACCGCCTGCGCGGCCGTCATCGCCGGGACCACCCGAACCGACACCCCCGGCCACTGTTTGGCCTCCTCCAGCACCGCGCTGGCCATGGCGAAGACCCCCGGATCCCCTGACGAGACCACCGCGACGGACCGGCCCTGCTCAGCGAGTTCGCAGGCAAGGCGGGCGCGTTGCGCCTCGTCGGTGTTGTCCGAGGGATGACGGCGCTGACCCGGCTGGTTCGGCACCCGGTCCAGGTAGGGGCCGTACCCGATCAGATCGGTGGCGGCGGCGAGTTCACGGCGGCATTCCCGGGTCGTCCAGGAACTGTCGCCGGGCCCCAGTCCGACCACCACCACCGTCGCCGGCCCGGTGGACGGCTGCCGGGCCGTTCCGGCTCCGGGCAGGACCACCAGGGAGAAGTACGGCACCTCGGCCTCGTCGACCCCGGCTGCCGGCAGCACCCGCTCGCCGGTGGTGCTGGCGCGCTCCACGTACAGGGCGTCATCGAGCCGTCCCGACAGCGAAAGTGCTTCGTGGACTTGCGGGTAGGTGCGACCGAGCTTCATCACCACCGCCGCGTCGGCGTCGGAGAGGCGGCGGGCGAGTTCGGCGACCGGCAGCGTCCCGGGCAGAATCGTCAGCACCTCGTCACCGGTCACCAGCGGTGTCGACACCGCCGCCGACGCCGCGCTGACCGAGGTCACCCCCGGCACGATGACCGCGTCGAAGCGCTGCGTCAGCCGGGTGTGCATGTGCATGTAGGAGCTGTAGAAGAGCGGATCGCCCTCGGCGAGCAGGGCGACGTCGCGGCCGGCCTCCAGATGCGCGGCGATCCGTTCGGCGGCCTCGGCGTAGAACTCCTCCATCGCCCCCGCGTAGCCACCCGGGTGGTCGGTGGTGCCTGCGGTGACCGGGTAGACGAGGTGTTCCTCGATCTGACCCGGCCGCAGGTAGGGCTCGGCGATCCGGCGGGCGATGCTGCGGCCGTGCCGCGCGGAGTGATACGCCACCACATCGGCGGCGCCGATCACCCGGGCGGCCTTGACGGTCACCAATTCCGGGTCGCCGGGACCCAGTCCGACCCCGAAAAGGGTTCCGCGACCGCTCATTCCGGGCCTTTGGCTCATTCGGCAAGCCTCATTCGGTGCTGACTGCTCATTCGGCAAGCCTCATTCGGGGCCTCTGGCTCATTCGGGCAAGCCTCATTCGCGCGAACTCGCGACCGCGTTGACCGCCGCGGCCGCCATCGCGCTGCCGCCGCGCCGGCCCGTCACCACCAGGTACTCCATCCCGCGCCGATCGGCGATCAGCGCGTCCTTGGACTGCGCCGAGCCGACGAACCCGACCGGGCCGCCGAGCACCGCGGCCGGCACCGGCGCCCCGTCGTCGATGAGTTCCAGGAGGCGGAACAGCGCGGTCGGGGCGTTGCCGATCGCCAGCACCGCGCCGCCCAGTCGATCGGCCCACAACTCCACGCCCGCCGCCGAACGGGTGGTCTCCTGCCGGGCCGCGAGGTCGGCCGCGCGCGGGTCCGCCACCAGCGAGACGACCTCGTTGCCGGCCGGCAGCCTGGCCGCGGTGATCCCCGCGGCCACCATCGAGGAATCGCACAGAATCGGCGCGCCACCGGCCAGCGCCGCGTGGCTGGCACGCACCACGTCCGGGGTGAACGCGATATGCCCGGTCAGGTCCACCTGCCCGCAGGTGTGGATCAGACGCACCACGACGCGGGCGACGTCGTCGGGGAAACGATCCAGGTCGGCTTCGGCCCGGATCGTCGCGAACGACTGCCGGTAGATCGCGGCGGGATCGCGCAGATAGTCGAGCACCCGATCACCCTACGACCGGCAGGTAGCCGTCCTCGGTGGCGACCAGCACCTGCCCGGTGGGCGGTCGGCCGCAGGCTCGTCGGCAGCCCACATAGTGAACCGACCCGGCCCGGGTCGCCTCGGCACCCGCCCGCACGGCCCGGGTCGCCTCGGCGCGGACGTCGGCGGCCGAGTTCGCACACCCCGGACTGCCCACGCAGGCGGTGACGTTCAACCAGGCGGAGGTGTCGTCGAACACCAGGCCCAGCCCGGGCAGCACCCGCACCGCGGTATCGGCCACCTCCTCGCTGAGGTCGCAGATGAGCACCGAGCGCCAGGGGGTGATCACCACCGGCGCGCCGACGGCCGCGACGAACCGGGCCTGCCGGGCGTCGAGCACACCCAGGGGCACCGCCGCGCCCAGCGCCACCTGACCGTTCCGTTGCGGAATCCAGCCCACCCGGGGACGGGTCGTCGGAGTCGGATGGAGCAGGCTGCCGGACTCGGGGGAGTACCCCGCCAGCAGCATCTGCACATCGTCGAGTTCCTTGACGCGCCAAGCTTGTTCGCGGGTCGCGGCGAACCGGCGGGCGATTCTCACCAGTGTCTCGACCGCGTCCTCGTCCGCCACCCGCACCCCGGTGTCCCGGCCGGCCAGCAGCAGCGCCACCCGTCCGTCGCCGAGCGCCTGGATTCCGGCGTCGGCGGCCAGCCCCGCCACGTCGCCGGTGCCGTCGTCGAGGGAGAACAGGAACCGCCCGGGCAGGTCGGTCAGGTTCGGGTCGGCCTGGATCGCGGCGTCGAGCCGCTCCACCCACGGCCGCACGTCGACCAGCCCCCCGGCCCGACCTGTCAGCGGCGAGGCCACGATGTTGCGGACCAGTTCATGTTCGGCGGACGGCAGCAGGCCCGCCCCGGCGACTACCTCGGCTAGTGCGCCGGGGTCGGTGATCGCACGGAGTTGCACGTTGCCCCGGGCTGTCAGTTCCAAGGTTCCGCCGCCGAACTCCTCGGCCGCCTCGGCCAGTGCCTCGAGTTGCCCGGCGGTGATCGCGCCGCCCGGAAGCCGGATCCGGGCCAGGGCGCCGTCGGCGGCCTGATGGATGCGCAGTGCGCCTGGACAACCGTCCCGGTCACGCGTTCGCATCACGTCATCCAACTTACGGTGCCGGGCGCACGACTCACGGTGCAGGATGGGAAGGGTCAGGCACAGGCAGGGGTGGCCATCATGACCGGCGCACGGCAGATCGGCGCGTCCGCCGTGGGCGGCCGCCGCCGGTCGAGGTGGGCGATCGCCCTGCTGATTCTGGTGTTCGTCGTGGTGACGGCATTGCGCGGCCGGCTGCCGGACATGGGACCGCGCGCAGTCCGGGAGCCGGCGGAGAGCAGCCCGGCGACAGTGGCCGGCCTGCTGATCCTGCTCAGTGTGTCCATGCTGGTCACGGCCGTGGCGCTGCTGACCCGCCCGCCGCGGATCGAGCGGCCCGCCGTGCTGGAGGAGCGCAGGTTCCCGGCCGGGTCCGGGGTCTGGTCGCTGCGTCGACTGCTGATGTTCGGTATCGGGGTGGCGATGGTGGTGCTGGTGGCCGTCCTGATCGCCGATCAACTTCCGCAGTTGACCGTGCGTGGACCGGCGGTCCCGTCGGAGTCCCCGCCGACACCGACCCCGACGACCCCGGCGACCCCGGCGGCCCGCCCCAACGGCGGTGACCGGTCCGAGGATCCCGTCTTCGGCTACCTCGCGGCGACCGTCATCGCGATGGCGGTCCTGATGGTGGCCAGCGCGGTCATCGCCGGTCGCCGGCGCACCGGACTGCCGCTGATCAGTGTCGCGACCGGCGGGACGACACCAGGGGAGGCCGAACCCCTCGCGCTGGCCGCCGAACGCGGCCTGGCTGCGGTGGAGGACCTCAGCCTCAGTCCCAGGGAGGCCATCATCGCCTGCTACGCCGCGATGGAGCAGGCCCTGTCCGGGGCCCCCGGGGCGGTGCCACTGGACTCCGACACGCCCTCGGAGGTGCTGGCCCGCGCGGTGGCGAACCGGGTTCTGCACACCGCCAGCGCCGCCCCGTTGGTGACGGTGTTCGCCGAGGCCCGCTTCAGCGCCCACACCATGACCGAGGAGCACCGCGGGGTGGCCGAGCAGGCGCTGCGCGCCGTTCTCGCCGACGTCCGGAGCGGCTGGTGAACCGGCTGGTCGCGGGGGGATTCGTCATCATCGTGCTGATCCAGACGGTCGCCTTCCTGGTCGATCACCGGCTTGCCCTGCCGGTCAGCGGGATCGCCGTCGCGGGCCTGGTCCTGATGGTCGCCACCCGACTGGCCGGGCACCGCGACGCCGAGGACGGTGGTCCGGCCCACTCCGATGCGCTGGAGTCGCTGCGGCAGTGGCGGTCCCAGACCGAGGCCGCGATCGCCTGGGCCGACGGCACCCGGGGCGACTGGGACCGGCACCTGCGGCCCCGGCTGGCCCGGGAGTTCATGCTGGC
>Ga0116181_1002213_pt1 | contig 16007 bp, 15 predicted proteins | sample AD_UKC075_MetaG_FD_89752 | JGI IMG/M metagenome (GOLD analysis project Ga0116181, IMG submission 89752) | Active sludge microbial communities of municipal wastewater-treating anaerobic digesters from USA - AD_UKC075_MetaG | ecosystem: Engineered > Bioreactor > Anaerobic > Digestate | place: USA...
CGCGTCTTCGACCGCTTCTACCGCCGCTCCGGCCAGTCGGCGAGCGGCAGCGGCCTCGGCCTGGCCATCGTCCAGGCCATCGCCCGCCAGCACGACGCACAAGTGACGCTTGACGACGCCCCCGGCGGCGGGCTGCGGGCACGGGTGGTGTTCGCAAAACGCAGTTGAGGCGCCGCCGCGCCGCGCAAAACCGCCTGTTGCGGTCGACCGCCAAAAAAGGGCAAAAATGAAACGCGAACCCCGCGTGGCCTTAAGTCGCTCTTAAGTTTCCCTCTGGCATTCTCGACGCAACGACCGGGCTCTCTGGCCCGGCCATCCAGACAGGAGGAATGCCATGGGTAGCAACAAACTGAAACTGAGCGTGGCGGCGGTGGCCGTGGCAACGGCGGTCGGCGGCGCTTATTCGCTGGGCCATGCCAACGCGGCGGCCGACCCTGCGGCGCCAGTGGCGGCGGTGCAGCCGACTGCTGCGCTTGCCCAATCGAGCGGCATGCAACTGCCGGACATGAGCGGCATCGTTGCCCGCAACGGGCCGGCGGTGGTGAACATCAGCGTTTCCGGCACGCGCAAGGCGGGTGCCGAGATGGAACTCGACGACGACAATCCGCTCAACGAATTCTTCCGCCGTTACCGTGGCGGCGGCGCACCGCGCGGCGAAGCGCCGGTGCGCGGCATGGGCTCGGGCTTCATCGTCAGCGCCGATGGCACCGTCCTGACCAACGCGCACGTCGTTGACGGCGCCGACGAAGTCACCGTCAAGCTGACCGACAAGCGCGAGTTCAAGGCCAAGGTGCTGGGCGCCGACAAGACCAGTGACGTGGCCGTGCTCAAGATAGACGCCAAGGACCTGCCGACGGTGAAGATCGGCAAGCCGGCCGAAACGCGCGTCGGCGAGTGGGTGCTGGCCATCGGCTCGCCGTTCGGCTTCGACAACAGCGCCAGCGCCGGGATCGTTTCCGCGCATTCGCGCAACCTGCCGGACGGCAGCTACGTCCCCTTCATCCAGACCGACGTTGCGGTCAACCCCGGCAACTCGGGCGGCCCGCTGTTCAACATGGCCGGCGAGGTGATCGGCATCAACTCGCAGATCTATTCGCGCAGCGGCGGCTACCAGGGGATTTCCTTCGCCATTCCCATCGATCTCGCAATGCGCGTCGAGCAGCAACTGGTGACGACCGGCAAGGTGCAGCGCGGCCGGCTCGGCATTTCGATCCAGGAAGTGAACCAGTCGCTGGCCGACAGCTTCGGGCTCAAGAAGCCGGGTGGCGCGCTGGTCGGCCAGATCGAAAAGGACAGCCCGGCGGCCAAGGCCGGGCTTGAGCCGGGCGACGTGATCCTTTCCATCAACGGCAAGGAAATCGCCGGTTCGGGCGAGCTGCCGGCAATCGTCTCGGCGATGACGCCGGGCGAGACGGCGAAGCTGCAGGTCTGGCGCAACGGCGCCGCACGGCAGATCGACGTGCCGGTCGGCCAGTTCCAGGAGGAAAAGGTCGCCAGCGCCGACACGCCGCAGGCCGCCAAGGGCCGGCTCGGCGTCGTCGTGCGCCCGCTGAACCCGGAAGAGCAGCGGCGCAGCGAAGGCGGCGGCGTCGTCGTGCAGGATGTGGCCGGTGCCGCCGCCAAGGCCGGCATCAAGCCGGGCGATGTGGTTGTCGCGGTGAATGGCGAGCGCATCACCGGCACCGAACAACTGCGCGACCTGGTGAACAAGGCCGGCAAGCGCATCGCCATCCTCGTCGAGCGCGGCAATTCGCGCATCTTCATCCCGGTCGAGTTAGGCTAAATACAGGGGTTAAACGCCAGACTCGACCCGGCTCGGGCCGGCAGCGACACGACGGGCGCAGCGATGCGCCCGTTTTCATTCGCCTCCCCGGCTATTCACCCCACGGTGGAAGCGGGTCGAACAGCGCCTCCAGTTCGGCGAGAAAGGCGCTCACCTTCGGCACGCGCACCCGGTTCGGCGTGTAGCAGGCGTACAGGTAGCGGCCGACGCTGCTCAGCGGCTCGTAATCTTCGAGCACGCTGACCAGGCTGCCGCGCGCAAGATCGGGGCCGCACAGATAAGTGGGCAGCATGCCCAGACCATGGCCGCCGAGAACGGCGTTGAGTATGCAGTCGATGTTGTTGAAAGTGAACTTGCTGGCGACCGGGATGCGGATTTCCTCGCCCTGGCCATCGACAAGTTGCCAGACCTGGCCGCCATCGCCCGGCAGCATGGTGAAACATTGATGGTGAACGAGGTCGTGCGGCGTCGCGGGTTCGCCGTGCGCGGCGAAATAGGCCGGCGTGGCGCAGATCACCCGCTTCATGTGCACCAGTTTGCGCGCCACTGCGTCTTCGGGCGGCGCCTTGGTCAGGCGCAGGGCGAGATCGATATTGTCCTCGACCAGATCGACCAGCGCGTCGGTCAGCACCAGTTCGCAGCTCAGTTCGGGGTACTTGGCGACAATTTGCGGCAGCAGCGGCGCCACGTACATGCGCCCGAAGGTGATCGAGGCGCTGATGCGCAGCACGCCGCGCGGCGCATCGCCCTGATTGCGTAATGCGACCTCGGTACTCTGGATGGCCTCCAGGGCCCGCTGCGCATGCTGGAGAAAAATCTCGCCAGATGGCGTCAGGCTCAGCCGGCGCGTCGAGCGCTCGAACAGACGCACGCCGAACTCGCGCTCCAGTTCGCCGATCTGCTTGCTGATCTGCGCCCGGGTACAATCCAGACGGCGCGCCGCAGCGGCCATGCTGCCCGCCTCGACAACCTTGACGAAACTATCCCAACTGCCAAGCCAGGCCATATTGTCAATTCTCCGTTGACGTTACGGCAATAATTATGGGCTATTTGGAAACGATTTTGGCAACTATAGTCCACCAACCTCGACGCGTTCACACCAACCCGAAACCCCGCCATGCTGCGCTCTCTGAATCGCCCCGACATCCTGCTCGTCACCCTGGCCGCGGCCGGCATCCTGATGGTGACAATGGGCGCGCGCCAGTCGCTCGGGCTGTTCGTCGCCCCGATCGGCGCGTCGACCGGACTCGGCATCGCCACCATCAGCCTGGCGCTGGCCATCGGGCAATTCACCTGGGGAGCCATCCAGCCGGTCGCCGGCGCCATCGCCGACCGCTACGGGCCACGCACGGTGCTCTTTGGCGGCCTGCTGGTGCTGGCCCTGGGCAGCGCCATCACGCCCTTCATGGGCAGCGGCTTTGGGCTGATCGTTTCGCTTGGCCTGCTCTCGGCGATGGGCTCCGGGGCCGGCAGCTTTTCGGTACTGATCGGCGCCGCCGCCCAGCGCCTGCCGATTGAAGCGCGCGGCTCGGCCTCCGGCGTCATCAACGCCGGCGGCTCGTTCGGCCAGTTCGTGTTCGCCCCCATCCTGCAAAAGCTGATCCAGACCGTCGGCTGGATGGGCGCCATGTGGTCGATGGCGTTGATGACGTTGGCCGCGTTGCCGCTGATCGGCAAACTGACGCCCCCGGCCGGCGCCCAGACCCAGCATGCGCATGAAACCGGCGGTCTGCGCGCGGCTATCGGCACTGCGATGAAGGATCGCAGCTATCTGCTGCTGCACGCCGGCTTTTTCACCTGCGGCTTCCACATCGCCTTTCTGGTCACCCACCTGCCCGGCGAAGTGAATCTGTGCGGGCTGCCGCCGTCGGTCGCCAGCTGGTCGCTGGCCATCATCGGCCTGGCCAACATCTTCGGCAGCCTCTACGCCGGTTCGTGCATTTCGCGCTATCGCAGCAAATACGTGCTGGCCGCGATGTATGGCTCGCGAGCGGTGCTGATCGCCCTCTACCTGGCGCTGCCGCGCACCGAACTGAATTTCTACCTGTTCGCCGCCGGCCTCGGCTTTACCTGGCTGGCGACGGTGCCACCGACGGCGGCCATCGTCGGCAAGCTGTTCGGCATCCGCTACCTCGCCACGTTGTTCGGGCTGACGCTGCTGACGCACCAGATCGGCGGCTTCCTTGGCGCCTACCTCGGCGGCCTGGCAATCACCCGCTTCGGCGACTTTGGCTGGATGTGGTACGCCGACATGGCGCTTGCCACGCTGGCCGCGCTGCTCAACCTGCCGATCCGCGAAGCGCCGGTCGTCAGGTCCCTGGCGCCGGCCTGACCGGCAACCCAACTTTCAACCAGGACGAGACGCCATGAGCAAATTGCGCCCGGAAATCACCCTCGCCACGCTCAACGCGCTGGGCGAAGAATACCTGCCCGGCTATCTCGGCATCGAGATCACGGCACTGGCGCCCAATTCGCTGGGCAGCCAGATGCCGGTCAGGAAAATGCACATCGCCCCCAACGACTTCCTGCACGCCGCCAGTATCGTGGCGCTGGCCGACACCACCTGCGGCTACGCGACCATCGCCCATCTGCCGGAGGGTGCGCAGTCCTTCACCACCATCGAGCTGAAAAGCAACCACTTGGGCACCATCCGCGAAGGCAGTTGCAACTGCGTCGCCACCGCGCAGCACCTGGGACGCACGACCCAGGTCTGGGATGCCGTGGTCAGCGACGAGGCCAGCGGCCGCAAGCTCGCGCTGTTCCGCTGCACGCAGATGATCCTGTGGCCGAAAAACACCGTGGAGCGGACGTGAACAACGAGCAACGCGAGCGCATCAAGGTACTCGGCGCCGGCATTTTCAGCCTGATTCTGGTACTCGGCGTCGCCCGCTTTTCCTATACGCCGCTGTTGCCACTGATGCAACAGCAGGCCGGGCTGGGCGTCGCCGAAGCCGGCTGGCTGGCGGCGATCAACTACGCCGGCTACCTGAGCGGCGCGCTGATCGCCTCGCTGATCAGCGATCTGGTGCTCAAGGACCGCCTCTACCGCATCGGCATGGTAGTCGCCGTGCTGAGCACCGTCGTCATGGGCCTGACCACCGACATCACGATCTGGGCGCTGTCGCGCTTCGTCGCCGGGCTTTCCAGCGCTGCCGGCATGCTGCTGGGCACCGGGCTGATTCTCAACTGGCTGATCCGCCACCATCACCGCAGCGAACTGGGCATCCACTTCGCCGGCATCGGCCTCGGCATCGCCGGCTGCGCCGCCGCGGTCGCCGTGATGAGCCACTGGCTGGACTGGCGGCAGCAGTGGTTCGCCTTAACCGCCATCGGCTGCCTACTGCTCGTCCCCGCCTTGCGCTGGCTGCCGGCGCCCGACACCAGTGGCATGACCAAATCCGGCCAAAAAATGGAGGACAAGCCACCAAGCCGGCTCTTCATGCGCCTGTTCATGGCCGCCTATTTCTGCGCCGGGGTCGGCTACGTGGTCAGCGCCACCTTCATCGTCGCCATCATCGAGCACCTGCCCGGCCTCGCCGGCCAAGGCAACCTGGTCTTCCTGGCGATCGGCATCGGTGCCGCGCCGGCCTGCATCAATTGGGACTTCATCGCCCGCCGCATCGGCGACCTCAACGCACTGGTCGCCGCCGCCGTGCTGCAGATCATCGGCATCCTGCTGCCTGTCGTGGTTGGTGGCCTGTTAGCGGCCATCTTCGGCGCGCTGCTCTTCGGCGGCACGTTCATCGGCATGGTCAGCCTGGTGCTGACCATGGCCGGCCGCTACTACCCGACGCGCCCGGCCAAGATGATGGGCAAGATGACTCTCTCCTACGGTGCCGCACAGATACTGGCGCCGGCGATCACCGGCTGGCTGGCGACCCGTTTCGGCAGCTACGAGGCCGGGCTCTACCTGGCCGCTGCGGTGATGGTCGTCGGCACGGCGCTGCTGCTGATCCTGAAGGGCGTCGAGAAGCGCGATGCGATTGCCGACGCCAAGATACCGCCCGCCTGCCCGCAGCACTGAAGCACACGGCACCGGAAATCCGGGGATCGACGGCGCGCTCCCCGGTGCTTGGCGCCCCATTTGATTTTTGGCCTTTTTTGCCGGTCGACCGCAACAGGTGCCGTTCGGCTACGCCAGCGTCTTCGGCCACCAGCTTTGCTAAGCTTCGCACATGACCAAGCCGAGACTCTCCGAACTCTTCAACCACCGCTCGTTCATCCTGTTCTGGCTGGCTCGGCTGGCCGGTATGCTGGCGCAGCAGATGCTCATGGTCGCCGTCGCCTGGCAGATGTACGACATCACCGGCAGCGCCTGGGATCTCGGCCTGGTCGGCCTGTTTCAGTTCGTGCCGGCGCTGCTGCTGACCCTGCCCGCCGGCCACCTCGTCGACCGCTGGCGGCGCGGGCGGATTTTCGCGGCCTGCCTGCTGGTACAAGCTGCCGTCGCCCTGCTGCTGGTGCTGGCGACACAAGGCCAGTTCGTCTCGCGCGAATTGATCCTCGGCCTCTCAATTGCCCTCGGCGCCTGCCGCGCCTTCCAGATGCCGACCCAGCAGGCGCTGGTGCCAATGCTGGTGCCCACCCATTTGCTCGAGCGCGCAGTCACCCTCAGTGCCAGCGGCATGCAGGCCGCCATCATTTGCGGCCCGGCGCTTGGCGGCGTGCTTTACGTAGTGGGTGCCGGCTGGGTCTACGGCACCTGTACCGCCCTGCTGACGGTCGCCTTCGTGCTGATGCTGGGTGTCCACGACCCGCATCAGCCGGCCAGGGAAAAAACCACCTTGCGCAGCGTGCTGGCCGGCGTTCGCTACGTGTGGGCCAACAAGCTGCTGCTCGGCGCCACCTCGCTCGACCTCTTTGCCGTATTGCTCGGCGGCGCCACCGCGCTGCTGCCGATCTACGCCCGCGACATTCTGCACACCGGGCCTCAGGGCCTCGGCCTGCTGCGCGCCGCCCCGGCCGCCGGCGCGCTGCTGATGTCGCTGATCCTGCTGCGCTGGCCAATTCAGCGCAAGGTCGGCGCCTGGCTGATGGGCTCGGTCGCCATCTTCGGGCTGGCGACCGTGATCTTCGGGCTCTCGGAACATTTCGGCCTGTCGCTGCTCGCCCTCGCCGTCACCGGCGCCTTCGACCAGATCAGCGTCGTCATGCGCATGACCCTGGTCCAGCTGGAAACACCGAACGAAATCCGCGGCCGTGTCTCCGCCGTCAATTCGATCTTCATCGGCGCCTCCAACCAGCTCGGCGAATTCGAATCCGGCGCCACCGCAGCCCTCTTCGGCACGGTCGGCTCGGTGGTCATGGGCGGTGTCGGCACCCTGCTCGTCGCCGCCACCTGGACACGCCTGTTTCCAGCGCTGGCCAGGCGCGACCGGATGCTTGGCTAAACGACACCGGCCGGCACCACAAACCGGTACGCGCTGTTGCAAACCGTTACTTGAACCGGCATGCACCTCCGGTTACCTTTAGTCCGTGCGCTGATTCCCCCGTCAGCCTGACGGCCTTCCCCTCTCCTGCGAAAGACCCCCGGCCGTCGCGAAAGCCCCGCATTACTCCCTGGTGCGGGGCTTTCGCTTTTCTGCTGCCGACACGAATTACGATCTGTTTTATAGTTCGCGCTCCTTTCCAGAGAACTTCGCGATGATTTTTTTCGATCTTTTCTCCCACGACCCCGACATCAAGACTGTCGCAGCCGGACAGCCCCTTTTTACCGAAGGCGAAGATGGGCACCTGATGTTCGTCCTGATTAAGGGAAACGCCGAGGTGATCGTCAGGAACAAGGTGGTCGAGATGCTTGAGCACGGCAGCATTGTCGGCGAAGTCGGCATGGTGCTGCCTGGTCCTCGCTCCGCCACGGTGATCGCCAGGACTGACTGCGAGTTCGTTTCCGTCGACGAAAAACGCTTCCAGTTTCTGGTTCAGCAGACACCATTCTTTGCCACCCAGGTGCTCCGGGTACTGGCCGAACGCCTGAAAAAAACCGATCAGATGATCTGACGGCCAAAGCGCCGGAAACACAAGCAGTCAACTGCCCGCGCACATGCTGGCACCCTCAGGCGCTACGCGGCTTGAGCATCCGCGTGATGCAGATCGCCATGAAAAAAAGTCAATTCAGGGAAACCATTTCTCCCGATTAGCACTCTTAGTTCGCGAGTGCTAAAATATATTTGGCTTTTAAGGAGAACACATACGCTATGTCCAATGCCTTGACGCTTCCCATCCCCTCGACCGTTGGTAGCATCGATGCCTATATTCAGGCGGCGAATCGTTATCCGATGCTTTCCGAGGCCGAGGAGCAGCGGCTGGCCAAGCGTTTCCACGACGAGGGCGACGTCGATGCGGCGCGCCAGTTGGTGCTTTCGCACCTCCGTCTGGTGATTTCGATCGCGCGCGGCTATCTTGGCTACGGCCTGCCGCACGCCGACCTGATCCAGGAAGGCAATATCGGCCTGATGAAGGCGGTCAAGCGTTACGACCCGGCGCGTGGCGTCCGTCTGGTGTCGTTCGCGATGCACTGGATCAAGGCTGAAATCCACGAGTACATCCTGAAGAACTGGCGGCTGGTCAAGGTGGCGACGACCAAGGCGCAACGCAAGCTGTTCTTCAACCTTCGCAGCCTGAAGAGCGACTACGAAGGCGTCGATACGCTGTCCGGCACGCAGGCAGCCGAAGTTGCCGCCCGCCTCGGCGTCAAGCAGGAAGAAGTGGTCGAGATGGAAACCCGCCTGAGCGGCCGTGACCTGGCGCTGGAAGGCAGTCCGGACGACGGCGATGACGCCTTCGCACCGATCGACTACTTGGCCGACTCGCGTTACGAGCCGACCCGCATGCTGGAAAACAAGGCGACCGCCCGCCTGCAGGATGAAGGGCTGCACGAAGCGCTGCAGGAACTCGACCCGCGCAGCCGGCGCATCGTCGAGGCACGCTGGCTGCACGACGGCGAAGCGGCGACCCTGCACGAACTGGCCGCCGAGTTCAATGTTTCCGCCGAGCGGATTCGCCAGATCGAGGTCAAGGCTTTGCAGAAGATGCGCGGTGCATTGAGCGCCTGAGTTAGCGCAATGGCAAAGACAATGGGGAGCCACTGGCTCCCCATTTCATTGGCAGAGGCAGATTAATCCGTCCTGGCGGTTGAGGCTGGATTGTTGAAGCGCAGGCTGAAAGTGAAGACTTCTTTCGAGCAGACGTCGATGCAACGGCCGCAGTTGGTGCAGTTCGCGGCAAGAATCACCGGACCGACGCCCTTGCCTTCGCCCTTCAGGGCCGGGCGGATGACCTGCGGCTCGGGGCAGACCTCGAAGCAGTCCATGCAGTCGTTGCAGGCGGTGCGTTCGCGGGCAGCGACGCGCACCGGACTCCAGCGCCCGAGCAGGCTGTAGAAAGCCCCCACTGGGCACAGTCGACCGCACCAGCCGCGCTTCGTCACGAAGAGATCGAACAGGAAAATGGCGACTACCACGGTCCACGCCGCGCCAAGCCCGAAAATCAGGCCGCGATGCAGCATCGACACCGGGTTGATAAGCTCCCACAGCACGACGCCGGTTGCCGCCGAGCCGATCAGCGTCATTGCCAGAACCCAATAACGGGTATTGCGCGAGAGCTGCGCGCTGCCCTTGATTCCGAGCCGGTCGCGCAGCCATCCGGCGGCATCGGTGACCAGATTGACCGGACAGACCCAGCTACAATAGACGCGGCCACCGACCAGGAAATAGAAGACCAGCACGATTGCGAGGCCGATCAGCCCGAGCTTTTCCGGCACATGCCTGGTCATCGCTGCCTGTAGCGCGACGTAGGGATCGGTCAATGGCAGGAAATTCAAGGTATAGCTGTAATTCAGATTGCCCTTGACGATCCAGATGCCGGCCAGCGGCCCGAGCAGGAACAGGGCGAGAATGCCGAACTGCGAGAGGCGCCGCAGGATCAGCCACTTGTAGGCGCGCAGCCAACCTTTCGCCGCGACCGCCTCGGCGCCGATATGCTTGCCGCTCATGGCTTGCCTCCAAGACCCGACGGCGCGCCCGGGAGGATGCCGCCCTCGGCGCCCGACAAGCCACGTGCCGGCGCGGTCTGGCCGCTGGCCGGGTCGTAATGGCCAGGTAGCGTGGCGCCTTCCGGCAGGCGGTCCGGGAGGTCGATCATCTTCGATTCGTCGATCAGCGAGTGGCCGGCCTTCTTCTGTTCCTCCCAGCCCAGCCGGTAGTGGTGGCCGAGTTCGCCCTTGGCCAGTTTGGGCGGCAGGACGCGGATCGCTGCTTCTTCCAGGACGCAGGATTTCTCGCACTTGCCGCAGCCGGTGCAATGTTCGGAATGGACGGTCGGCAGGAACATGGCGTGGCGGCCGGTGCGCGGGTTGGGCACCTTTTCCAGCGTGATCGCCTTGTCGATCACCGGGCAGACGCGGTAGCAGACGTCGCAGCGCAGGCCGAGGAAATTGAGGCAGGTTTCGTGGTCGATGAGCACGGCGATACCCATCTTCGCCTTGTTGATGTCGGTCAGCTGATGGTCGAGCGCCGTCGTCGGGCAGGCCTTGATGCAGGGAATGTCCTCGCACATCTCGCACGGAATGCTGCGCGCCGTGAAGTAGGGTGTGCCGGTAGCGACAGGGGTTTCCGGCTTGGCGAGCTCCAGCGTGTTGTATGGGCAGTCGCGCACGCACAGGCCGCAGCGGATGCAGGCGCCGAGAAAGTCGCTTTCCGGCAGCGCGCCGGGCGGGCGCAGCGCCAGCGCCGGCAAGGCTTTCGCCTGTTTGGCATAGAGCCCGAGACCGAGGCCGAGCATGCCGACGCCGCAGGCCATCTTTGCCGCGTCGAAAATGAACTGGCGGCGCGCGGTGCCGCTCTTGGAGGATTTGCTGTTCGTCGTCGCCATACCAAACCTCGGGTTGCAGCCAGCGGGCGGGGTCATCGCCCCGCCCTTGTCCCGGCACTCCCTGATTGCCCGTTCCCGAAGGGAACCCAACACTGGCAATCTACTCCATTAGCGTTTGCGAATGATTAGCGCAGATCAAACACTTGCCATTTGGCCACGCGGAATTTGCGGGCCCAGCGGGCGGCCGTCAAAGGCCGGACAGGATGGTGCGCGCGCTGGCCGTCGTTGCGGCGGCGATGTGTGCGACGTCGACGCCGCGCAGTTCGGCCAGCACGGCGGCAATGCGCGGCAACTCGCCCGGCGTGTTGCGCCCGCCGCCCAGCCAGGCCGGCGGGATGTCCGGGGCGTCGGTTTCAAGGACGATGGCATCGAGCGGCAATTCGGCGGCCAGCGCGCGGATGCGCGTCGAGCCGGAAAAGGTCATGGCGCCACCGAAACCGAGCTTGAAACCGAGCTTGATGAACTCGTCGGCCTGCTGACGGCTGCCGTTGAAGGCGTGGGCGATGCCGCCGCGCACGCGGATGCGACGCAGGTGCTTTAGAATCTGGTCGACAGCCCGGCGAACGTGCAGCAATACCGGCAGATCGAATTCGCGGGCCAGCTTCAGCTGCTCGACGAAGAAGAATTCCTGACACCCCGGGTCGACGTCGGTCACGTAGCCATCGAGGCCGACCTCGCCGACCGCCACCGGCGTCTCCTTCGCCAGCCAATCGCGCAGCACAGCCAGATCGGCTTCTTTCGCCTGCATCACATAGAGCGGATGGATGCCGTAGGCGGCAACGCAACCCGGATAGCGCTCGACCACGGTTTTTGCCTTCTGGAAGCCGTCGACCGCAACCGCCGGCACCACGATGCGCTCGACCCCGCCGGCCAGTGCCGCAGCATGTACCGCGTCGCGGTCGGCCTCGAATTCCGCCGCGTCGAGGTGGCAATGAGTGTCGATCAGCACCGCAAAAAGGGAAAATCCGGCGCCGGGCGCCGGCCGTCGATGAGATCGGCAAGGGCGGCGGCGGAACCGCAGGACATCGTCCAGCCGAGTGTGCCGTGACCGGCGTTGAGCCACAGGTTGGCGTAGCGCGTGCGCCCGATGAAGGGCACGTTGGACGGTGTCGCCGGGCGCAGGCCGCACCAGAATTCCGGCTCGCCCGTGGTCTGCAATGCGGGAAAGAGTTGCCGCGTGCGCTGCATCAGCGCGGCGCAGCGCACCGCGTTGAGATCGAGATTGTAGCCGTTGAATTCCGCCGTGCCGGCGATTCGCAGGCGCTTGCCGAGGCGCGAGAAGACCAGCCGGTGTTCGTCGTCGGTCAGGCTGACCGTCGGTGCGCCGGCGTCGTCGGGCAGCGCCACGGTCGCCGAATAGCCTTTGGCCGGCACCACCGGCAAACGGATGCCGAGTGGCTTCATAAGCAGCGTCGTGTAGCTGCCGAGCGCCGCGACGTAGGCATCGGCGGTCAACAATTCGCTGCCCTCCGGCCCGCTGACCAGCACTCCGGCGATCTGGCTGCCGCCGGGCGCGATGCGGTCGACCGTCAGATTGAGGCGAAAATCGACGCCCTGCGCGGCAGCCCGTGCCGCCAGCGTGCGTGTGAATTTGTGGGCGTCGCCCGATTCGTCCGACGGCGTGTAATCACCGCCGACCAGCAGTTGGCGTGCACCGGCCAGCGCCGGTTCGATTTCGATACAGCGCTCGGCGCTGACCGTCTCGCGATCGAGCCCGAAGCGACGCATGGTCTTCGCCGCCTCGATCGCCTGGGCGAAGGCAGCGGGCTGCGTGTAAACATGCAGGATGCCGCGTTCGAGCTGGTCGTATTCAAGGTTCAATTCACGGCGCAGGGCTTGCAGGCAGCCGCGGCTGTAAAGAGCCAGCGCGACGATGGCGGCGATATTGTGCCGGGTGCGGCCGGGCAGGCATTCGCGCAGGAAGCGCAGGCCCCACATCAGTTGCGCCGGGTCGGCGCGCCAGCGCCAGAGCAGCGGCGCGTCTTCCTTGCCCAGCCACTTGAGCACCTGCGGCAGGACATGCGGATTAGCCCACGGCTCGGCATGTGACACCGATATCTGGCCGCCGTTGGCAAAGCTGGTTTCGTTGCCGGCCACCGGCTGCCGGTCCACCACCGTCACCTCGTGACCGGCGCGCGCCAGATACCAGGCGCTGGTGGTGCCGACGACCCCGGCCCCCAGAACCAGAACCCTCAAGCCTCGCCTCCGCGTTCGCGGACGATGCGCGTGACCTCGGGGATGTGGCGCAGGCCGCGCATCACTGCCGCCAGGTGATTGCGGTGAGCGACCTGGATGGTGAAGCGAAGCAGCGTAAACAGCCGCTCAGGATCGGAATCCATCGCCACATGCTCGATGTTGGAACCGGCCTCGGCGATGGCGGAGGCGACCTGGGCGAGCACGCCGCGCGTGTTCTTGACCTCGACCTTGATGCGAATCTCGAACAGCTTGCCTTCTTCCGGCTCCCATTCGACGTCGATCCACTTCTGCGGCTCGGTCGAACGCGACTTGCGGATGGTCGGACAATCGTGGGTATGGATGACCAGGCCACTGCCCTTCTTGATCGAGCCAATGATCGGGTCGCCGGGAATCGGCTGGCAACAGCGCGCCAGCTGGATCGCCATGCCCTCGGTGCCGTGGATGGCCAGCGTCATGTTGCTCGGCGAGTCGGCAGACATGTCCTCGCGCGCCAGCAGGCGACGGGCGACGACCGACGGCAGCCGCTTGCCGAGACCGATGTCGGTGTATAGCTCCTCGATCGATTTCTGGCCACCGGACTTGACCAGTTGGTCCCAAGCTTCGGTCGGGATCGAGATCGGCACCACGCCCAGGGTCAGCAGTTCCTGTCGCAGCAAGCGCTCACCGAGGCGCGCCGACTCCTCGTTCTGCATGGTGCGCAGGAAATGGCGAATCTTGCTGCGCGCGCGGCCGGTCTTGACGTAGTTGAGCCACATTGGATTGGGGCTGGCCTGCGGCGACGTGATGATCTCGACCATGTCGCCGTTGCGCAGCTCGGTACGCAGCGGAACGAGATCCTGGTTGATGCGTGCCGCCGAGCAGTGATGTCCGACGTCGGTATGTACGTTGTAGGCGAAATCGACGATGGTCGCCCCGCGCGGCATCGCCATGATCTTGCCTTTGGGCGTGAACACGTAGACCTCGTCGGGAAAGAGGTCGATCTTGACGTTTTCGAAGAATTCGGCGGAATCGTTGCTCTGCATTTCGAGCAGCGACTGCAGCCATTTGTGCGTCTTGATCTGAAGGTCGGCGCCACTTTCCTCGGTGTCCTTGTACAGCCAGTGCGCCGCCACCCCTTCTTGGGCGACATGGTGCATTTCCTGGGTGCGGATCTGCACCTCGACCGGCGTGCCGTAGGGGCCGATCAAGGTCGTATGCAGCGACTGGTAGCCATTGGCCTTGGGAATCGCGATGTAATCCTTGAATTTTCCAGGCACCGGCTTGTACAGCGCATGCAACGCGCCAAGCGCCAGATAGCACATCGGCACGTTGTCGACGACGACGCGAAAACCGTAGATGTCGAGCACTTGCGAGAACGACAACTGCTTCTCGCGCATCTTGCGATAGATAGAATAAAGGCTCTTCTCGCGCCCGAACACTTCGGCATTTAGGCCGGCGGATGCCAGCTTGCCGATGACGGCATTCTGGATTCGCGACAACAGTTCGCTCCGGTTGCCGCGCGCTGCCTGCATCGCCTTGGCCAGCACTTCAGCTCGATGCGGGTGGATCAGGCGAAAGGAAATGTCCTGCAACTCGCGGTAGAGCTTGTTCAACCCCAGACGCAGGGCAATCGGCGCGTAGATGTCGAGCGTCTCGATGGCGATGCGGCGGCGCTTGTCGGGACGCATCGCCGCCATGGTCTGCAGGTTGTGCTGGCGGTCGGCCAGCTTGATCAGCACGACGCGCAGATCGCGCGCCATGGCCATCAGCATTTTGCGGAAGTTCTCCGCCTGGGCCTCCTGGTAGGAGGCGAATTCCATCTTGTCGAGCTTGGACAAGCCGTCGACCAGCTCGGCGACCTCGCGCCCGAAACGCTCGGCCAACTCGCGCTTGGTGGCGCCGGTGTCTTCCAGCACGTCGTGGAGCAGCGCGGCGGCGACGGCATCGCCATCCATGCGCCATTCGACCACCGCGCCAGCAACCGCCAAGGGGTGCGTGATGTAGGCCTCGCCCGACATGCGCTTCTGATTCGCATGGGCGCGCGCCGAGAAGGCATAAGCCTCCTTGATGCGTTCTATGTCGGCAGGGGAAAGATAATCGAGACTGTCGAGAAAAACCCGGTAAGCGGGTTCCTCAGTGGCGGGCGGTTGCTGAGACGGCGCTGGAACCATCAGACTTCACCGCCCCCGCCCTCAGGCCTGACCGCGGTTCAGGACTTCGACGCCGAACTTGGCGAGGGCCAGTTCGCGCAAGGCAATAACCGTCGGCTTGTCGCGGTTGGCTTCGACCATCGGCGTCGCACCGTTGGCGATCTGGCGAGCACGGTAGGTGGCGGCCAGGGTCATCTGGAAGCGGTTGGGAATCTTTTTCAGGCAATCGTCAATCGTTACGCGGGCCATGCAATACCTCTAGATCAGATCAATCGGGCAAAAAGCGCCGCGTGGCGGGCACGCTGCGCATCCAGGTTCAGGCGGGAAGCGCGCACCACGGCACGCAGGTCATCCAGCGCCTGTTCCAGACTGTCATTGATAATAACATAGTCGAATTCGCCGACATGGCGCATCTCGTCCCGCGCCGCCGCCAGCCGGCGGGCAATGACCTCGGCGCTGTCGGTGCCGCGCCCGGTCAGGCGGCGGGTCAGCTCTTCCATCGACGGCGGCAGGATGAATACTGCAATCGCCTCGGGAAATATCGCGCGCACCTGTTGCGCGCCCTGCCAGTCGATTTCCAGCAGGACATCGTGATCCGCCGCCAGCTGATCGGCAATCCATTTTCTGGAGGTACCGTAGAAGTTGCCGTGCACCTCGGCCCATTCGAGAAACTCGCCGGCGGAAATCATGCTTTTGAAGCGGTCGACCGCAACGAAGTGATATTCACGACCGTCCTGCTCGCCGGGGCGCGGCGAGCGCGTCGTAAAGGAGATGGACAGTCGCGGCGCCTGCTCGGTTTCGAGCAGCATGCGAACCAGCGTGGTCTTGCCGGCACCGGAAGGCGCGGCCACGACGTAAAGATTGCCGCCCATGGCTACTCCAGGTTCTGGATCTGCTCGCGCATCTGCTCGATCAGAAGCTTGAGCTCCATCGATGCCTGCGAAACTTCGGTAATCGCCGATTTCGAGCCGAGGGTGTTGGCTTCGCGGTTGAGTTCCTGCATCAGGAAATCGAGGCGCTTGCCGCAG
>Ga0116181_1002221_pt1 | contig 15970 bp, 14 predicted proteins | sample AD_UKC075_MetaG_FD_89752 | JGI IMG/M metagenome (GOLD analysis project Ga0116181, IMG submission 89752) | Active sludge microbial communities of municipal wastewater-treating anaerobic digesters from USA - AD_UKC075_MetaG | ecosystem: Engineered > Bioreactor > Anaerobic > Digestate | place: USA...
AGCACCTGATCGGCGGCAAGCCGCGCGACGTGTGGCTGAACCCGCCACCGGTGCCGCTGACCACGGCCGAGATGGACCATGTCTTCGGCCTGCCGTATGCGCGCAGCCCGCATCCGCAGTACGCCGATGCCCAGGGGCGCCACGACGGGCCGACGAAGATCCCGGCCTGGGAAATGATCCGCTTCAGCGTCAACATCATGCGCGGCTGCTTCGGCGGCTGCAGCTTTTGCTCGATCACCGAGCACGAGGGCCGCATCATCCAGAGCCGCAGCGAGGACTCGATCGTGCGCGAGATCGAGGCCATGCGCGGCCAGCCCGGCTTCACCGGCGTGGTCAGCGACCTCGGCGGCCCCACCGCCAACATGTGGCGCCTGCGCTGCAAGAGCACGGCCATCGAGCGCGCCTGCCGCAAGCCCAGCTGCGTGTGGCCCGGCATCTGCCCCAACCTGGGCACCGACCACGACCCGCTGATCCGCCTGTACCGCCGTGCACGGGCGCTGCCGGGCGTGAAGAAGGTGCTGATCGGCTCGGGCCTGCGCTACGACCTGGCGGTGCGCTCGCCCGCCTACGTGAAGGAACTGGTGACCCACCATGTCGGTGGCTACCTGAAGATCGCGCCCGAGCACACCGAGGCCGGGCCGCTGGCCAAGATGATGAAGCCGGGCATCGGCAGCTACGACCGCTTCAAGCAGCTGTTCGACAAGTTCAGCGCCGAGGCCGGCAAGCAGCAGTTCCTGGTGCCGTACTTCATCGCCGCCCACCCGGGCACCAGCGACGAGGACATGATGAACCTGGCGCTCTGGCTCAAGCGCAACGGCTTCCGCGCCGACCAGGTCCAGACCTTCTATCCCAGCCCCATGGCCAGCGCGACGGCGATGTACCACACGGGCCGCAACCCGCTGCGGGGCCTGAGCCGCGATGCGGCCAAGCCCGACGGCAACGAGCGGGTCGACGTGGTGCGCAGCGAGAAGCGCCGCCGACTGCACAAGGCCTTCCTGCGCTACCACGATGCCGCCGGCTGGCCGCTGCTGCGCGAGGCCCTGCAGGCCATGGGCCGGGCCGACTTGATCGGCAACGGCAAGAAGCACCTGGTGCCGAGCTACCAGCCGGCGGTCAAGACGGCGGCCAGGGCCGAGGCGCCCGCCGCCACGCCGAAGCGCGGCACGGTGCTGACGCGCCACAGCGGCCTGCCGCCGCGCACCGGTGCCGCGCCCCGTCGCAAGCCGCGTTAGGCGCGCCGCCTCACTTCAGCACCTCGCTGGCGTCGGCGGCGCCGATCAGCGCGTCGGCGTCGACCGTGCTGCCGGCGAGCCTGGGATAGACGCTGTCCGGCGGCAGCGTGCCTTTCATCACCCACTGGCGGAAGTGCGCCCGGATCGCGTTGACCGTCTGCGTGTGCGGCACGGGGTTGGCCGGCAGCACGCCGGTGCCGAAGTTGTTGCCGGGGCAGTTGGGGCCGGTGGCCGGCAGTCCCTTGCCCGGCAGGCTGCTGTTGAAGCCGCCGGCACCACCACCATGCGTGCTGCTGGGGATGTCGTAGCGGCGCACGTTGGCCGGCAGCGGCAGGTCGGCCCTGGCGTCGGTGCCCACCCACTCGGGCGTGAGCTTCAGCGCCCAGACCTCGGCCGAGCCGAAATGCTCGACCACCTTGGGGCAGGTCTTGCTGGCCTCGCAGCGGTCCAGGGTGCCGGCCGCCGGCCCACCGCGCACCGGGTCGGGATGCTTCGCCCACCACTGCGGGCCTTCGCTGCCGGCCTGGTGGAGCTCCAGCATGCCGTCGGGCTGGGCCCAGCGGAAGTTCAGCGCGATGCGCCGGCCGGCGATGATGGGCCACAGGCCGTCGTGCACCGGCTTGCCGTCCTCGCCTTGGTTGAAGCCCAGGTGCAGCCAGCCGCGCAGAAAGTTGCCCGACTGCGACACGCCGCGCGCGATGCTGTGCGTCACCCGCTGCGCCACCGGGTTGGGCGTGCCGGTGTCGTCGGCGGCGGCGGTGCGGAACCACTGGCCCACGTCGCGCCAGGCGGCGAAGCCCACGCCCAGCAGCCAGGGGTCCTTGGCGGTGTAGACCACCATGTAGAGTTTGGCGGGGTCGAAGCCGCCCTTCACGCAGACCTGGCTGGCGTCGGGCGTGCCGGGGAAGGGGTTGGCCGCGTCGCAGCGGGCCCAGGCCCAGTCGCCTGGCGCCACCACCTGCTCGCCGATGGCGGTGCCGTCCTGCAACTCGCCGCTGCGGGTGACCAGGCGGGCCTGGGCGGTGTCCAGCGTCGCCGGCCTGTAGGGCACCGGGTTGGTCTGCACGATCAGCGGCTGCGACCCCGGCCCGCTGCGGTTGACGATGCGGCCGAACACCAGGCCGGTGACGGCCGAGCCGTCGGCGTTGCGGGCGATGGGCAGCTGCAGGAAGTGGCGGCCGTCGACCGCCATCGCCGGCCGCACCGCCGTGCCGTTCTGCGGGTTGATGGCCGCGTTGTCGCCCTGCCAGGCGCTGGCCAGGCCGATGTCGCCGAAACCGCGCTCGATGGCGTTGATCGGCGCCGGCGAGCCGCGGTTGGGCACGTCGTGCCACAGCAGGCCGCTGGCCTGCTTCAGGTCGACCGGTGTCGTGAGCACGAAGCTGGCGACGTAGCGGACCTTGCCGTCGGCGTCCTTGCCGAGTTCGATGTCCTGGATCAGCGCGCCCTGCGGCGGCTGTCACAGCACGGGTGTGACACCTGTCACCCTGTGACAGCCGTCGATCGCTTGCTGCGCTGCAGCAGGTTCGCGCTGTCGACCACGGAAAAGCCGCGCCTGCATTGGCCAAGCGCCGATGGTGCGCCGCCGCATGCGCTGCCCGCCCCGGCGCGGCACGCACCTTGCGCAGATCCAGCCGCACGGCCGACCGGCCGCTGCACGGTTCAGCAGAACACGGAGACATGCCCACCATGACCGACACCACCCCGACCCAGCAGGCGCAAGCCTGGCTGAGCGCCTTCGACAGCGCGCTGCAGCGCCGTGACATCGCCGCCGCCGTGGCGCTGATGGGCGACGACTGCTACTGGCGCGACCTCGTCAGCTTCACCTGGAACATCTGCACGCAGGAAAGCCCGGCCGCCGTGCGCGCGATGCTCGAAGCCCGCCTGGACGACGTGGCGCCCAGCAACTGGCAATTGATCGGCGAGGCCACCGCCGCCGACGGCGTGACCGAGGCCTGGCTCACCTTCGAGACCCGGCTGGCCCGCGGCAAGGGCCAGGTGCGGCTGATCGACGGACGCGCCTGGACCCTGCTGACGACCATGGTCGAGCTCAAGGGCCACGAGGAGAAGACCGGCAAGCGCCGCGTGGCCGGCGCCGAGCACGGCGTGCACCGCGGCCGCAAGAGCTGGGCCGAGCTGAAGGCCGACGAAGCGGCGAACCTGGGCCGCACGGTGCAGCCCGAGGTGGTGATCATCGGCGGCGGCCAGGGTGGCATCGCGCTGGGTGCGCGGCTGCGGCGCCTGGGCATCTCGCACATCGTCGTCGAGAAGAACCCGCGCGCCGGCGACAGCTGGCGCAACCGCTACAAGAGCCTGTGCCTGCACGACCCGGTCTGGTACGACCACCTGCCCTACCTGCCCTTCCCGGACGACTGGCCGGTGTTCGCGCCCAAGGACAAGATCGGCGACTGGCTGGAGGCCTACGTCAAGATCATGGAGATCAACTACTGGGCGTCGACCACGGCGACCGGCGCGCAGTACGACGAGGCCAGCCAGACCTGGCAGGTGACGGTGCAGCGCGGCGGCGAGACCCTGGTGCTCAAGCCCAAGGAACTGGTGATCGCGCTGGGCGTGTCGGGCTACCCCAACGTGCCGCAGATCCCGGGTGCTGAAACCTTCCAGGGCGACCAGCACCATTCCAGCAAGCACCCCGGGCCCGAGGCCTGCAAGGGCAAGCAGGTGGTGGTGCTGGGCAGCAACAACTCGTCGCACGACATCTGCGCCGCGCTGTGGGAGCACGGTGTCGACGTGACCATGGTGCAGCGCAGTTCCACCCACATCGCCCCGAGTGCCAGCCTGATGGAGCTGGCACTGGGCGGCCTGTACAGCGAGGAGGCGATCGCCGCCGGTGTCGACCACCACAAGGGCGACCTGATCTTCGCCAGCCTGCCCTACAAGATCATGGCGCCGCTGCAGGTGCCGGTCTACGACGAGATGAAGCGGCGCGACGCCGACCTGTACGCACGGCTGGAGAAGGCCGGCTTCCTGCTCGACTTCGGCGTCGACGGCTCGGGCCTGTTCATGAAGTACCTGCGCCGCGGCTCGGGCTACTACATCGATGTGGGCGCCAGCGAGCTGGTGGCCAACGGCAGCATCAAGCTGAAGAGCCGGGTCAACATCGAGCGCATCAACCCGAAGAGCGTGACGCTGTCGGACGGCACCGAGCTGCCTTGCGACGTGCTGGTCTATGCCACCGGCTACGGCTCGATGAACCAGTGGCTGGCCGAGCTGATCTCGCCCGAGGTGGCCAACCGGCTCGGCAAGGTGTGGGGCCTGGGCAGCGACACGCCCAAGGACCCGGGGCCCTGGGAAGGCGAGCTGCGCAACATGTGGAAGCCCACCCAGGTGCCGCACCTGTGGGTGCATGGCGGCAACCTGCACCAGAGCCGGCACTACTCGCAGTTCCTGTCGCTGCAGCTGAAGGCGCGGCTGGCCGGCATTCCGACGCCGGTCTACCAGCTGGCGCCAGTGCACCACTTGCGCTGACATGCCCGCAGCGGCGGCGCCGGCCCATCACGCCGGGGCCGCCGCTGCGGCTCAGGCCTTCTCGCTGAACTTGAAGCCGAGGTAGGTGCCGTTGCTCAGGCCCATCAGCAGCAGCAGGGTCTGGCTGAACTCGGGCATCGCCATCGTCGAGGCGATCGAGAAGACGAAGACCACGCCCAGCGCCAGGGTCCACGCCACCACCTGCACGCGCTGGACGCTGGGGCCGTTGCCGTCGTCGCACAGGTCGCGCCAGAACGCCGCCGGGCGGGCATTGAAGGCCTGGACGCGCGCCAGGTCCTGGTCGATCTCGGCCAGGCGCACATGCTCGGCCGGTGTCAACGCCACCGGTGGTGACGCGGCGGGCTTGGCGCGCAGCGCATCGGCCTCGGCCTTCAGCGTCGCCAGCCGGTCCGCCGGCGGCTGGCCGATGAAGGCCGCCGCCACGCCGGTGACCGCGCTGATGCCCATCAGCATCAGGGTCTGGTTCGGGATGTACTCCAGCGTCTGCGTCAGCACCCACACCGCCAGCCAGCCCAGGAACACCAGCAGTCCCCGGAAGGCCATCTGCGTGCGGCCCAGGCTGTAGTGGCCGCCGGGCGCGTCACGCAGCAGGCTGGTGCTGCGCACCATCACGGCTCTTGGGGATGGGCGTCCTGCGGCGCCTGCCAGCACAGCCGCAGGCGAGAATGCGCGCCGGCCCGGGCGCGCCGCTGGCACGGCCCCGGTTGTCCGCCACAGGAGCAGAGCATGGCCTTGCAGAAGATCCTCGTCGCCCAGGGCGGCGGCCCCACTGCGGTCATCAACCAGAGCCTGGTCGGTGTGGTGCTGGAGGCGCGCCGCCACAAGGGCATCGACCTGGTCTACGGCGCCCGCCACGGCGTGCGCGGCATCGTCGACGAGGACTTCGTCGACCTGACGCGCGAGACCAGCCACAACCTGGAACTGGTGGCCGGCACGCCCTCGTCGGCGCTGGGCAGCACCCGCGACAAGCCCGATGCCGCCTACTGCCACCGCATCTTCACCGTGCTGAAGGCGCATGGCATCGGCCACTTCTTCAACATCGGCGGCAATGATTCGTCCGACGTGGTGCGCATCATTGCCGACGAGGCCCGCGCGGCCAGCTACCCGCTGCGCTGCATCCACATTCCCAAGACCATCGACAACGACCTGGTGGGCAACGACCACACGCCGGGCTTTCCCAGCGCGGCGCGCTTCGTCGCCCAGGCTTTTGCCGGTGCCAACCTCGACAACGCGGCGCTGCCCGGCGTGTACATCGGCGTGGTGATGGGCCGCCATGCCGGCTTCCTGACGGCGGCCAGCGCGCTGGGCAAGAAGTTTCCGGACGACGGCCCGCACCTGATCTCCCTGCCCGAGCGGGTGTTCGACATCGACCGCTTCCTGGCCGACGTGCAGGCGGTCCATCAGCGCCATGGCCGTTGCGTGGTGGCGGTGAGCGAGGGCATCCATGACGCGGCGGGCGTGCCCATCCTGGCGAAGCTGGCCAAGGACATGGAGCGTGATGCCCACGGCAACGTGCAGCTGTCGGGCAGCGGTGCATTGGCCGACCTGCTGTGCGAGGAGATCAAGCAGAAACTGGGCATCAAGCGCGTGCGTGGCGACACCTTCGGCTATCTGCAGCGCAGCTTCGTCGGCTGCGTGAGCGACGTCGACCAGCGCGAGGCGCGCGAGGTCGGCGAGAAGGCGGTGCAGTTCGCGATGTGGGGCGATCGGGACGGGTCGGTGGCCATCCAGCGCACAGGTTATTACTCGGTCGACTACAACCTGGTGCCGCTGGAGACCGTGGCCGGCAAGACGCGCACGATGGAAGACCACTTCATCGCCGACAGCGGCACCGACGTGACCGACGCCTTCCGCCTCTACCTGCGCCCGCTGCTGGGTTCAGGCATGCCCGACGCCTTCCGCCTGCGGCCGGCGCCGGTGGCCAAGGTGCTGAACGCGAAGGGCTGACGGTGGACCACGCCGCTGAGCGCGACGCGATCATTCGCCACGCCAACCGCCTGCAGCCGTTGGGGCTGGCCACCGGCACCTCCGGCAACCTGAGCATCCGCACGGCCGAAGGCATGCTGATCACGCCCAGCGGCATCGCCTACGACACGCTGCAGCCTGAGGACATCGTGCCGGTGCGCTTCACCGGGCCTGGCACGGCCGGCTGGAGCCATCCGCTGGACCCGAGCAGCGAGTGGGGGATGCACCAGGCCGTCTACCAGGCCCGGCCCGAGGCCGGCGCGGTGGTGCATGGCCACCCGACCTACGCCACGGTGCTGGCGATCCAGGGGCTGGAGATCCCGGCCCTGCACTACATGATCGCCGCGGCCGGCGGCGCGCCCATCCGCTGCGCGCCGTACCACACCTATGGCACGCCCGAACTGTCGGCCGCCGCGGTGGCCGCGCTGGCCGGCCGCAAGGCCTGCCTGCTGGCCCACCACGGCTTGCTGGCCTTCGAGCGCAACCTCGACCGCGCCATGTGGCTGGCCGGCGAGGTGGAGACCCTTGCCCAGCAGACGCTGATGTGCCTGCAGATTGCCGGCCCAAGCGGGCCGCGGCTGCTGCCGGCCGACGAGATCGCCCGCGTCGTCGACAAGTTCAGCCGCTACGGGCTCAAGGCCCGCTGACGGGCCCGCTGGCAGTCCCGCTGACGGGCCCTGCTCAGGCAACTGCTGCGCCACGCCGCCGCGCCAGGAAACCCAGGCCCAGCAGGCCAGCCAGCAGCAGGGCGGTGCTGGCGGGCTCGGGCACGGCCACCACCGCGCTGTTGCCCGAGAAGGTCAGCACCGTGCCGGCGTCGGTGACCGAGCTGATCGTGAGGAACCGGCCCGACAGCGCCTGGCCGGCGTCCGACAGGCCCACCCGCACCCGCAGCATCTGGCCCGGGCCCAGCAGGTCGGCGTTCCACTGCAGCGCCGCGGTGGCGTCGCAGGCCAGGCCGCCGGTGCAGGCGGCGTCCAGCGGCCCGGGGAACAGCGGCAGCTCCGCTTCGGTCAGGTTGTTGTTCTACGCGATGCGGGTGAGGATGCCGTTGGCCGCGTCGAAGGCGCGGCCCTCGCGCCGCACCGGTTCGCCGGCCGCCGGCCCGCCCCAGGTCTCACCGATGCGGTCCTGGAAGTCCACGCCGTCGCCGTCGGGATTGGCGAACACCATGAAGCGCAGCTGGCTGAAGCTCTCGACCGGGCTGGTGTTGCGCACGCGGTACTCGATGCTCAGCAGGCCGCTGCCGTCGCCGGTGACGCTGCGCTCGAACTGCAGCAGCGGGTTGCGCTGGGCCACGGCGCGCGGGTTGTCGGCGCTGCCCAGGCCCTGCACGAACAGGCGCGGGATCAGCTCGTACACGTTGCCGGTGTTGCCGTAGGCGATGTCGGCGAAGCTGCCATCGGCCTCGGGCGGCGCGCTGGTGCTGACCACGGCCTGCGCCGATCCGGCGGCCAGTGCGGCAACCAGCGCGGCGGCCAGGGCCAGGGTGGTCGGATGCAGCACGCGGCTGCGGCGGGGGGTGCAAGGGAACGGATGCATGTCGTGGTCTCCTGGGCGGGGTGGATGGCAGGCGGCGCGTCGCCGCATCAGCGGGCGGCGCGTTCGGTCTCGACCTGGGCGACGAGGTCGTACTCGCGCACCAGGCCCGGCGGGATGAAGGCGCGCTCCGACGACTCGACGCGGCCGGTGCCGGGCAGCGACACCATCACCTGCAGCGCCGGGCGCAGCACGCCGCAGCGCTTGCACTGCGGCGAGTCGGGGTCCTCGGGGTTGGGCAGGGCCTGGCGCAGGGCGATCAGGATCGACAGGCTGCCCACCTTGCGCACACCTTCGCCGTACAGGTCGTCGGTGATCTCGTCGATCAGGTCGGCGCTGCGCTTGGCCCGCCGCGGGTCCAGCTTCGGGTCCATCGGCGCATCGGCCCAGCCGTCCAGGCGGGCGAACTGCACGCCGCTGTCGGTCACGGCCAGCGTGGCCAGGCCGGGCGCCGGCACATGGGTGAGCACGATGCCGGTGTTCGGGTCCTTCAGCAGGCCGCCGGGCACGGGCAGCGCACGCGGCAGGGTCACCATCTTGTGCACCGTGACGCGGGCGGCGGTGCTGCCCTTCTCGTCCAGTGCGGCGGCTTCCAGGCTGCGCACCGGCAGCGGGTTCTTCACGCCCGGCGGCGGCTGCGGGATGTCGCTGCGCGGCACGCCCAGAAGCTCCATGAACTTCAGCGCCTGCGCGTAGGCGTCGGCGTCGCTCAGCTTGGCCGATGGGGGCACCGTGGTGGCGGCCGGGTTGAAGGCGGCGCGGCGGGTGAACATCAGGTCGCCGCCGCCGATGTTCTTGGCATAGGCCAGCAGGGTGTAGGCGCCGGTCTCGCTGTCGCGGCTGCCGGCCTCCACCACGCACAGGCCGGCGTCGGCCTCGCCGGCGGCGTTGGTGGTGCTGCGGCAGTCGGGCGCGAAGGTGGCGGCCTGGCGGCCGAACAGGCCGCTGGTGACACGGGCGGCGTCGAAGCGGCTGGCCAGGCCCGGCTCGGGCCGCACCTGCAGCAGCCGCTCGACAACGGGCCCGCTGCCGTCACCCAGCAGGTTGCGCACCTGCTGGGCCACGGCGGCGCGCAGCAGTTCCTTGGGGTCGGCGGTCTGGGCGCCGGCCAGCAGCGGTGGCAGGGCCAGCAGCGCGGCGCACAGCGGCGCCAGGCGGAAGCCGGAGAAGCGTTGGGGCAGGGGACGCGGGGTCATGGCGGTTCCTTCGAAAGTGCGGGCGAACGGAGGGCCGATGCGGCGGCTTGGCGGCCCGCATGGCGTGGTGTGCGTTTGGGGGATCAGGCGCTGCCGGGTGCGGCGGCGCGGGGCGGCGGGTTGCGCCTCTGGTGGCGCCTCTGGTGGCGCTTCAGGGCGCGAAGCCGTTCTCGCCCGACGGGTCGCAGCCGGGGTAGCCCATCCAGGCGTAATAGGCGCGGCCGCTGGGCGCGCCGAAGGCGGCGCTGTTGTTGTAGCGCTCGTTGAGCAGCCGGTTCAGCGCCGATGCCGCGGTGGGGCCCACGGTCATCGCCGTGGGGCACTGGTCCTGGCAGGTGCCGAACCAGTTGAACGGGTCGTAGGGTGCGCAGGCGAACTTGTTGGACTTGTAGTGCGCGCCGGTCCAGGCCCGGGCCACCGACTGCGCATGGCCGTTGATCGCGGTGGCCGCGTAGTCGCCGTTGAACGACGACGAGATCCACATCAGGCCATGGAAGCCGGTGAAGACATGCAAGCCCTTGGCGGCGCCGGTCTCCTTCATCGCCGAGCGCATGCCGCTGAAGTAGCTGTCGTTCAGGCTCAGGCAGGACGAGGCGTGCAGGAACTTCAGGTTGCCGTCGCCGAAGGCCATGTTGCCGCCGTTGCCCATGATCGCGCTGCAGGTGCCCAGCGCGGTGTTGCGCATCAGCGCGCCCCAGCGGTCGCCGGCGTTGTAGCCGTGGGCAGCGATGATGGCCGCGTCGGGCCAGTCGATGTAGAGGTAGTCCTTGCAGCCGGGGTTGGCGGAGGGGTCGCAGAAGCGCTTGACCGTCATGTCGCCGTCGACGAACTTGCCGGTCTTGCTGTGGCCCATGGCCCCCATCCAGTCGTACCAGGCATTGGCCATGCCCGGCCAGCTGCCGCGGTCGTTGTCGGTGTTACCGGGGGTGCAGTTGCCACCGCTCCAGTTGCCGATGGCGTACATGTCCACCTTCAGCGCCAGCGCGGTGCCCAGGGCCGTGGACAGCGCCACGCCGGCTGCGCAGCGCAGGGCCAGCCGCAGCTGCGGATGGGTGGTGAAGTGCAGTGCTTTCATGTCCGTTTCTCCTGAGGCGACCGGATGCGTTCCGGCCTGGCAGCAACCTTAGGAGTGCGCGGCATGGCGGGTCAACGGATGCGCCGCGAGGGGCTCATCCAGCCGGATTAATCCGCTTGTTGAGCGGCTTTCAGCCGCTTGGCGGACGACCTGTGACGCGTGTCACAGGTCCGCTGTGACTGCCCGGAGCCGCCCTGGCTGGCGTCTTCGGGTGGACGCTCACATGATGAGTTGGGTCTGCGTGACCACGGCACACAGCTTGCCCTGGTCGTTGCGGATCATGGTCTGCCACACATGCGTGGTGCGGCCACGGTGCAGGGCCACGCTCTCGCCGGTAACGGTGCTGCCCACCTTGGCGCCGGCGATGAACTTGGTGCTGCTGTCGGTGGTGGTGGTGCGCTGGCCCTCGCCCAGGTTGACCACCGTGCCCACCGCGCCCAGCGTGTCGGCGAAGGCCATGTAGGCGCCGCCGTGCAGGATGCCGCCGCTGGTGCACAGGTTGTCGCGCACCGCCATCTCGGCGGTGATGCGATCGGGCGCGACGCTGGTCAGGCGGATGCCCATCAGGCCGGGAAACACGGGGTCGAGCATGGCCTGCACGGCAGCGGCGTTGAGCATGGGGCGGGTCTCTGGTTCGGGGTGGTGGAAGGCTTGTCAGCGGATCGACAGCGGCGGTCGGTACACTGGCGGCTTCTGCTCGTCATTGGGGAGTAGCCGCCCGGCCAGTGCGCAACCACTTTGCGTTTGGCCGGGGCGGGCGTCAACACACTTGGCCCGGGGACATTCCCGATCCGGCCATGGCGCCCGCAGCATCGCAACCACCACGGTTGCCGCCCGGCAAGACCTTTGACCGCGCTGCCTCCGTCTGTGGGCCGGGGGGCGGCGTGGTCATCGGTGTCTCGCCGGCCCCTGAAAGACCGTTCGCATGGAAGCCTTCCTCGTCTCCACCGGCATCGTCGCGCTGGGGGAAATGGGCGACAAGACGCAGCTGCTGGCGTTGCTGCTGGCCGCCCGGTTCCGCAAGCCCGTGCCCATCGTGCTGGGCATCCTGGTGGCCACGCTGGCCAACCACGCGATGGCCGGCGCCCTCGGTGGGCTGCTGGCGGCCTGGATGGGTCCGACCTGGCTGCGCTGGGTGATCGGCGGCTCGTTCCTGGCGATGGCGGTGTGGATGCTGATCCCCGACAAGCTCGACGATGTCGAGACCGAGGGCCAGGGCCGCAGGCTAGGTGTCTTCGGCACCACGGTGCTGGCCTTCTTCGTGGCCGAGATGGGCGACAAGACCCAGATCGCCACCGTGGCCCTGGCCGCGCGCTACACCGACCTGGTCGGCGTGGTGGCCGGCACCACCCTGGGCATGATGATCGCCAACGTGCCGGCGGTGCTGCTGGGCGACCAGATCGCCAAGCGCGTGTCGATGACCCTGGTGCACGGCATCGCCGCGGCCATCTTCGCGGTGCTGGGCGTGCTGACGCTGATGAACGTCGGCAAGCTGTTCTGATGTTCAGGGCCGGACGGCAGGTGTCTCCACCGCCATGCCTGCCGCGCGCTGCGCCAGCCAGGCTTCCAGCGCCAGCCACTCGGGGGCATCCGGCGCCCAAGGCTCGGCGCGCACGCCGGTCACGCAGCCGCGCAGGCGGCGCTGCAGGCTGCCCAGGCCCTGCCATTCCAGCCGGTAGGCCGGGTAGCCGGTGGCATGGCCCTGCGGGATGGTGGCGCCGCCCAGGCGCAGGCCGGCGCGCTGGTCGTGGCAGTGCAGGCAGGCCAGGTTCAGCTGGCCCAGGCGGCGGCTCCACAGCACCTGGCCCTGCTGGCGCAGCGGGTCCAGGCGCGGGTCGTCCGGCGGGCGCAGCGGCTGGCCGCGCGACTGCAGGCCGACGTAGGCCGCCAGCGCCAGCAGGTCGGCGTGCTCGCCCGGCAGCGCATTCGCCTGCTGATGCCGCACACGGCAGGCGTTGATGCGGCCAGACAGGTTCAGCGCGCCCCCGATCGCCGCATCCCAGGCCGGGTAGCGGGCGGCGACACCCGCCATGCTGCGTGGCGCCTCGCCATGGCAGTCGGCGCAGCGCTTGCCGCTGCTGCCGGCGGCTGTCGACCACAGCTGCTCGCCGTCCTGCACCGCCAGCATGGCCGGGTTCTGGGCGTCGTCGCGCTGCAGGGCCTGCAGTGCCGGGCTCATGAACTGCAGGCCGGAGCGGCGGTTGTCCTCGGCTTGCGCCGAGACCGCGACCAGCAGCAGCGCGATGCCGGTCGCCCGCTTCATGCCGGGTTGATCTGGCGCGTCTCGCGGTGGCTGAAGCCCCAGTCGCCGGTCCAGTCGAAGCGCAGCGTGCCGGGGCCGTCGGCCTTGAGCCAGAACGCCAGGTAGGGGTTGGCCGCGACCGCGGTGTACAGGTCGGCGGCGAACACCAGCTGGTCGTCCAGCCGGCACTCGAAGCGGGTGACGATGCTGCGCGGCACCACGTTGCCGTAGCCGTCGTGGCGCAGGCCGTTCTCCATCGGGTGGCCGAGCGTGACGCGGACCTCGCCCGGCTGGCCGCGGCGCAAGGCGTCCAGGCCGTGGATCAGGCTGCGGGCACGCGGGGCAGGGGTTGCGTCGGCCATGGGCTTCAGGGTTCGATGCAGGCGGCCAGGGTCACCAGCACATCGACATGCTGCGACCAGCGGCTGCCGTCGCTCATGCGCGCCAGCGCCACCAGCTGCTGCGAGGTGGCCAGGCGGATGCGCGTCTGCACCTGCGCCACGCCGTTGGCCGGGCCCAGGAAGCAGCGCACCACGTCGCGCTGCGGGTTCTTCTCATTGAAGACCACGATCTCCTGCACATGGTCGGCGGCCGTCATCGGGCTGTCGACCTTGACCAGGATCGGCACCGTGTTGCCGTTCTCGACGAGCGCGGCGATCTCGAAGTTCACCCGCCCTTCGGTGATCGGCCTGCCGCCGGCCCAGTCCAGCTCGACCGTGCGCAGGCTGGGTGCGGCCGACACTGCCGCCACCGGGCGGCAGTGCAGGGCCAGGCCCAGCGCGGTGCCGGCGCCCAGGCCCAGCATGCGGCGGCGGGGCAGTGCGATGCCGCTCATCGCAGCGTGGCCAGCCAGGCCACCAGGTCGTCGATCTCGGCCGCGCCCAGCAGCGGCCTGCCGCGCTGGGCCGGCGCCACCTGCTGCAGGCCGTCGGTGCGGCCGTAGGCGGGCATCACCGTGGCGGGGTTGAAGCGCTCGGGCTCGACCAGCCGGGCGCGCAGCGTGGCCACATCCAGCCGGCCGGCCACGCCGGCCAGTGGCGGGCCCACCGTGCCAGCCAGCGCCGCCGGCTGGCCGGGCAGGGCGTGGCACAGCACGCACAGTCCCTGGCTGCGGCTGGCGGCGATGGCCGCACCGCGCGCTGCATCGCCTTGCGCGGCGGCGGCGGTGGCACACAGCGCCGTCAGCAAGACCAGCCCCTTCATGCGCGTTTGAGGTCCTGGTTCTTCAGCGGCAGCTGGCGCACGCGCTTGCCGGTGGCGGCGAAGATGGCGTTGAGCACCGCCGGCGCAGCCACGGCGATGGTCGGTTCGCCCACGCCGCCCCAGAAGCCGCCCGAGGGCATGACGATGGTTTCCACCGCCGGCATCTGCGCCATCAACAGCACCGGGTAGCTGTGGAAATTGGTCTGCACGAAGCGGCCGTTCTCCAGCGTGCATTCGCCCAGCAGCGCCGCCGACAGGCCATAGGCGAACGAGCCCTCGACCTGCGCCTCGATCTGCTGCGGATTCACGGCATGGCCGCAGTCGGTGGCAGCGACGATGCGGTGCACCGTCACCTCGCCGTCCTTGCTGACCGACACCTCGGCGCAGGCCGCCACATAGCTGCCGAAGCCCATGATCTGCGCCAGCCCGCGGTGCACGGCCTGGCCGTTGACCGGCTTGGCGGGCGTGCCCCAGCCGGCGCGCTCGGCCACGGCGTTCAGCACGGCCAGGTGCTTGGGCGATGCGGCCAGCAGCTGGCGGCGCAGTGCCAGCGGGTCCTGCTTCGTGGCATGCGCCACCTCGTCGAGAAAGCACTCGACGTAGACCGCGTTGTGGTTCAGGTTCACGCCACGCCAGAAGCCCGGCCGCACCGGCGGGTTGCGCATGGCGTGGTCGATCAGCAGGTTCGGGATCGCATAGCCGAAGGCGCCCTCGGCACCGCCCTTGTTCAGGCCCTGGAACACCACCGGGTCGATGCCGTCGCGCATGTTCTGCGGGAACAGCCCGGCCAGGATGGACTGGCCCGAGATGCGCATGTGCAGGGCGTTGAGCTTGCCGCTGGCGTCGATGCCGGCGCGCAGCCGGCACTGCGTCACCGGGTGGTAGAAGCCATGCTGCATGTCCTCCTCCCGGCTCCACACCAGCTTGACCGGCGTGCCGGGCAGGGCCTTGGCGATCTCCACCGCCTGGCGCACCCAGTCGGTGGCGCCGCGCCGGCCGAAGCCGCCGCCGAGGTGGATCTTGTAGACCTCGCACCTGGCCGGCGGCAGGCCGGCGGCCTCGGCGGTGGCGGCCAGGGCCGCCTCGCCGTTCTGCGTCGGCGTCCAGACCTCGCAGCGTTCCGGCGTCCACCGGGCGGTGGCGTTCATCACCTCCATGCAGGCGTGGTTCTGGTACGGGTAGCCGTACTCGGCCTCGATCACCTTGGCCGCGCCGGCCAGCGCCTGCTTCGCATCACCGGCGGTGTGGCCGACCAGGCCGTCGGCCGCGTCCAGCCCGGCCTTGAGCATCTGCGCGATCTGGGCGCTGCCCAGCTTGGCATGCGGGCCTTCGTCCCACTCGATGGGCAGAGCATCGACCGCCTTCTTCGCCCGCCACCAGGTGGTGGCGACCACGGCCACCGCGGTGTCGCCCACCGGCACCACCTTCTTCACGCCGGGCATGGCCATCACCGCGGCGGCGTCGAACTTGCGGACCTTGCCGCCGACGACGGGGCAGTCGCGGATGGCCGCGTTCAGCATGCCGGGCAGGGTCAGGTCCATGCCGTAGACCTGCGAGCCGTTGGTCTTGGCCACCGTGTCCAGCCGCGGCAGCGACTTGCCCGCGATGGTCCAGGCCTTCGGGTCCTTCAGCGCCACGTCGGCGGGCACGGGCAGCTTGGCGGCCGCCGCTGCAACTGCGCCATACGTGGTGCGCCTGCCGCTGGCGGCGTGGCTGATCACGCCCTTGTCGACGCTGCACTGCGCTGGCGCCACGCCCCAGCCATCGGCGGCGGCCTGCACCAGCATCAGCCGCGCGGCGGCGCCGCCCTTGCGCACGTAGTCGTGCGACTCGCGCACACCCCGGCTGCCGCCGGTGCTGAAGTTGCCCCACACCCGCTGGCGTGCCAGGTTCTGGCCCGGCGTGGGGTATTCGGTGCGCACGCGGGCCCAGTCGCACTGCAGTTCCTCGGCCACCAGCTGGGCCAGGCCGGTCAGCGTGCCCTGGCCCATCTCGCTGCGGGCGATGCGGA
>Ga0116181_1002224_pt1 | contig 15932 bp, 17 predicted proteins | sample AD_UKC075_MetaG_FD_89752 | JGI IMG/M metagenome (GOLD analysis project Ga0116181, IMG submission 89752) | Active sludge microbial communities of municipal wastewater-treating anaerobic digesters from USA - AD_UKC075_MetaG | ecosystem: Engineered > Bioreactor > Anaerobic > Digestate | place: USA...
CGCGCTCGTGCTCGCGTGCATTGTCTTCAACAAGGTCGGCTCGCCGCAGTTTCAGACCTGGCTGATCGCGCCGCTCGTGTTGGCCGTCGTCCTCAACCGGCATCGCGCCTGGCCGACCGTGGTGCTCGGCCTGCTCTCCGCGGGGCTCACGCACCTCGTGTACCCGATCATGTACGGCGAGGTGCTCTCGGTCGACCCGCTCGGCATCGCGGTGCTGAGCGCGCGCAACCTCGTGCTCGTGATCCTGCTCGTCGTCGCCGTGACCCAGCTCTCGCGGGTGCCCGGGCGCGACGAGGAGCGGGAGATGCCCGCTGCGGCCGCGGTGCCAGGCGCCCGGCGCGCGGCGCCGGTGCCTCCGGTGCCCCCGGGTCCCGCGACGTCCGGCGGGGGCGCCGCGGCCGCGCCGGAGCCGACCCCGCCTGAGCCGACGTCGCCGCCCACCCCCGAACCCACGCCAGAGCCTCAACCCTAGGAGTCAGCATGCTCGTCGCATTCTCAGTCGCACCCAGCGGAACCGGTCGCACCGACGGCTCGGTGCACGACGCCGTCGCCGCGGCCGTCAAGGTCGTGCGCGACTCGGGCCTGCCCAACCACACCGACGCGATGTTCACCACGATCGAGGGGGAGTGGGACGAGGTCTTCGAGGTGGTCAGGCGCGCCACGGAGGCCGTCGGCCGGTTCGGCTCGCGCGTCTCGCTCGTGCTGAAGGCCGACATCCGGCCCGGGCACACCGGCGAGCTCGACGCGAAGGTGCAGCGACTCGAGGCCGCCCTCGAACGCGCGGGCGACGCCTAGGCGACGGCCCGCGCGCGGGGAACCGGGCCGTCGTGCCCGCAATGAACGACGAAATGCGCTCGGCGCGCGCGGCGGCGCCTCTAAGCTGAGGCAATGACCAACGACGGTTCCTCCACCTCAGCGCAGCCCGGCGACCAGGCAGCGGCGCAGGCGCCCGCGGCGCACGACACCACGGTCCACGACGACGAGCACACGGCGCTCGTCGCCGCGACGGTGATCCTGGTGCGCGACGGCGCGAGCGGACCGGAGGTGCTGCTCATCGAGCGGCCGGATCGCGGCAGCTTCGCCGGCGCGTGGGTGTTCCCCGGCGGCAAGCTCGACCCGGAGGACGCCGACGGCTTCGAGGGCGAGCCGAGTGAGATCGACGTCGCGCGCCGCGCCGGCGTGCGCGAGGCCTGGGAGGAGACCGGCCTCGAGAGCGTCGAGAGCGAGTACGTCACGCTCTCGTGCTGGATCCCGCCAGCCATGGTGACGCACCGCCGCATCCGCACCTGGTTCTTCGTGGCGCCGGCACCCGAGGGCGAGCTCGTGCTCTCGCAGGACGAGGCCGTCGATGCCCGCTGGATCCGACCGCAGGACGCGATCGATCTGCACACGCGCGGGGAGTTCTCGCTCTTCCCGCCGACCTGGGTGACGCTCGCCGACCTCGCGGGGCACGCTGACGCTGCATCGATGCTCGCCGCCACCCGGGCCGCGGCGCCGCGTGCGTTCCGCAGTCGTTCGATCACCGACCGCAGGATCCTCACGTGGGAGGGCGACGGCGCGTTCGAGACGGCGCGGGATGCCTCGCCCCGCCCCGACAGCGAGACCACCGACCGCAACCGGCTCGACATGAACACCCTGCCGTGGGTGCTGGAGCGAGCGGGCGCAGGTCTCTGACGCTCGCCGCAGCGGTCCCCTTCCTCAGCGGGAACGGTCGCTCAGGCGCTCCGCGACGACGGCCGCGGCATCCCGTGGCTATTCGGCCAGCAGGCGACGCAGGTGCTCGGCGACCTCGGGAATCTCGATGAGGAACCCGTCGTGGCCGAAGTCGCTCGAGATGACGGCAGCGCGGTCGCCGTCGAGGGTGTTGCGGATGCCGCGCGCGATCTGGTGCTGCCCGTCGACCGGGAAGAGCCGGTCGCTGTCGATGCCGAGCACGAGCGTGCGCGCCGTCACGCGGGCGAGGGCATCCTCCACCCCGCCTCGATCGCGCCCGATGTCGTGCGAGTTCATGGCATTGACCAGCGCGATGTAGGAGTTCGCGTCGAAGCGGCGCGTGAACCGGTTGCCGTGGAAGTCGAGATAGGACTCGACGGCGAAGCGGCCGCCGTGCCCGAGCGGGCTGATGCCCGACTGCCACGAGCGCCGGAAGCGGTCGTTGAGCTCGGCGGGGCTGCGGTAGTTGAGCAGCGCCATGCGGCGGGCGAGGGCCAGTCCACGGTGCGGGCCGTCGCCGTCGCCCGCGTCGTAGTACTCGCCGCCCTGGAAGCGGGGGTCGATCAGGATCGCCTCGAGCTGCACCGAGTTCAGCGCGATCTGGTCGGCGGTGGTCGTTGGGGGTGCGGCGATGATCGCGGCACGCGCGACCCGGTCTGGGTAGCCCACGGCCCACTCGAGCGCGTGCATGCCGCCCATCGATCCGCCGACGACGGCCGCCCACACGTCGATGCCGAGCGAATCCGCCATGGCGGCGAGGGCGGCCACCTGGTCGCGGACCGTGAGGAAGGGCCAGTTCGGCCCCCACTCCACCGCGCCGGGGCCGATCGATGCGGGACCGGTCGAGCCCTGGCATCCGCCCAGCATGTTGGGGGCGATGACGCACCAGCGATCGGTGTCGAGCGCGAGGCCCGGCCCGACGATATCCTGCCACCAGCCGGACGTGGGATGCCCCGGCCCGGCATCGCCGCGCACGTGGCTGTCGCCGGTGAGGGCGTGCAGCAGCAGGATCGCGTTGTCGCGCGCCGCGTTGAGCGTGCCCCACGACTCGTAGGCGATGCGGTACGAGGGCAGGGTGGTGCCGACCTCGAGGGCGAGCGGGCCGAGGAAGGCGAATCGGCGGTCGCCGACGGGGTCGCCGTCGCGCCAGGCGCCCGTCGCCGGGGGACGACCCAGCAGCGAGCGCGCGTCGGCTTCGGTGACCGGTGCCGACGGCACGGTGTCTTCGGAGCTCTGCCAATCCATCCTTGTATTCTTCCCTGTCGGCGGGCGGTTCGCGGAATCGTGACTGCGACGGCGGGCGCCCCGCTCGCGCCGCTCGGCGGGCGCCGAGGCCGAGCACGCGAAAGGGGCCAACGCCGTGCGGTCGTTGGCCCCTCGCGTGCGGTGCGGTCGGACTAGCCGCGCGACGCTTCGCTCAGCGCGCGCGCTGCGGCGAGGCCCGTCTCGAGGTCTGCCTTGAGGTCGTCGATGTTCTCGAGACCCACCGAGAGGCGGACGAGGCCGGGGGTCACGCCGCCGGCGAGCTGGGCCTCGGGGCTCAGCTGCGAGTGGGTCGTGGATGCCGGGTGGATGACCAGCGAGCGCACGTCGCCGATGTTGGCGAGGTGGCTGAACAGGCTGAGGTTGTTCACCAGCTCGCGGCCGGCGAGCACGCCGCCCTTGAGCTCGAACGAGATGACCGCGCCGACGCCCTTCGGGGCGTACTTGTTCGCCGCCGCGTACCAGGGGCTGCTGGGCAGACCCGAGTAGTTGACGCTCGCCACGTCGGGGTGGTTCTCGAGCCACTCGGCGATGTCCTGCGTGTTCTGCACGTGACGCTCCATGCGCAGCGAGAGCGTCTCGATGCCCTGGATCAGCAGCCAGGCGCTGTTGGGAGCGATCGCGGTGCCGAGGTCGCGCAGCAGCTGCACGCGCGCCTTGATGATGAACGCGAGGGCGTCGCCGACGGCGGTCGTGTAGCTGGCGCCGTGGTAGCTCGGGTCCGGCACCGTCAGGCCCGGGAACTTCTCGACGTTCTTCGACCATTCGAACGTGCCGCCGTCGACGATGGCGCCGCCGATGACGGTGCCGTGACCGCCGAGGAACTTCGTGGCCGAGTGCACGACGATGTCGGCGCCGAACTCGAACGGGCGGATGAGGAACGGGGTGGCGATCGTGTTGTCGACGATCAGCGGGATGCCGTTCTCGTGCGCGATGTCGGAGACGAGCGAGATGTCGAGGATGTTGATCTGCGGGTTGCCGATCGTCTCGGCGAAGAACGCCTTCGTGTTCGGGCGCACGGCGGCGCGCCATGCCTCGGCGTCATCCTGGTCGTCGACGAACGTGACCTCGATGCCGAGCTTCTCGAACGTGTAGCGGAACAGGTTGTACGTACCGCCGTAGATCGACGACGACGAGACGATGTGGTCGCCCGCGCCCGCGATGTTGAGCACCGCCAGCGTCACGGCCGACATGCCCGACGACACCAGCAGGCAGCCGGTGCCGCCCTCGAGCGCGGCGAGGCGCTGCTCGACGACGTCGGTGGTCGGGTTCTGGATGCGGGTGTAGATGTTGCCGAACTCGGCCAGCGCGAACAGGTTCGCGGCGTGGTCGGCGTCCTTGAACACGTAGGAGGTGGTCTGGTAGATCGGCGTCGCACGAGCGTTCGTCACCGGGTCGGGCTGCGCGCCGGTGTGGATCTGCTTCGTCTCGAAACGCCAGTTTTCGGGTGCGTTCGTCATGGGCTCTGCTCCTGAGATGAGGGGCTCGGGGGCTCCGGGCCACGATGAGCCTACGGCCGGCCGGCACGTCGCGCCAAGCTCGCCGCAATGTCTCGTAACACCCACGCTAGCCTGGTGGGCATGACGATGCGGCGTGCGGTGGTTACGGGAGCGAGCTCAGGGATCGGCGAGGCGACCGTGCGGTCGCTTCGGGCGGCGGGATGGGATGTTGTCGGCGTCGCCCGCCGCGCGGACCGGCTCGAGTCGCTCGCCGCCGAGACGGGCGCCAGCGCCTTCGCGGCCGATCTCACGCAGCAGGCCGACGTCGACGCGCTGGCCGAGTGGCTCGCCGCGTCCGGCCCGGTGCACGCCCTCGTCACCGTCGCCGGCGGTGCGCACGGCACCGACCTCGTCGAGGACGGCCGCACCGAGGACTGGCGCTGGATGTTCGAGATCAACGTCATGGCGACGCAGCGCGTCGTCGCCGCGCTGCTGCCGCTCCTGCGCGAAGCCGCCGACGTCGAGGATCGAGCGCAGGCGCACGCCGACCTGGTGTTTCTCACCTCCACGGCCGCGCAGCGCGCGTACCCGGGCGGCGCGGGATACAACGCCGCGAAGGCGGGGCAGTCGATGATCGTCGACGCCCTTCGCCTCGAGCTCGCGGGCGAGCCGATCCGCGTGGTCGAGGTCGCGCCCGGCATGGTCTACACCGAGGAGTTCACCCTCAATCGCCTGCGCGGTGACCAGGCGGCTGCTGAGCAGGTCTACGAGGGCGTCGAGCAGCCGCTGCTGGCCGCCGACGTCGCCGACGTCATCGCCTACGCGCTCGGCACGCCCGGCCACGTCAACCTCGACCTCATCACGATGCGCCCTGTCGCGCAGTCGGCGCAGCACCTGCTCACCCGCGGCCCGCTGCGCGTGCGGCGCTGAGCGGCGTTCACGCGCGCCTCACGGCCCGCGGCGGTCGCGGCAAGCTAGATCAGCGGCCGGACGCCGCGGTATCCATCCGTGACCACCCGTGACGGGGTGTCGAAGACCCGCGTCTGCCTGGTTGCATCGGTGTAGGCGGGCCAGCCCGGCTCGCCCGTCGTGACGAACGACACCGCGCCACCGTGCACGTCGTCGGCCAGCGCCTGCGGCGGGTTGGGGCCGGCGAGCGGCTCGATCGCGACGGGGGAGTCGAGGCAGTCGAAGAAGAATGGCACGTCGAGGCAGTGCTCGGCGAAGCCGAACCGCCCGGACGGCCAGGAGAAGCGGTAGACCCAGGTCGGCGCGGCGCCGCGGGCGGCGACCGTCCGCAGCAGGGCGCGGCGGAACATGAGATCGGTGAGGAACCGGCCGCCGATCCGCGCCGTGCCCTTGGCCGCGACCTCGGCATTCGCCGCGAGGTACGGCTTCATCGCGCCCTTCGGCATCCCGAGCTTGCGCAGCAGGACCCACTTGGGGATCCAGCGCATCTTCTTCTCGGCGTCGGCGAACACCATCGAGAACTCGTCGTCGGTGGCGCCGATCACCAGCGGCTTGTCGGCGCCGACGCCCGCGGCGAGCGACTCGTCGGTGCGGCGGACGATGAGCTCGCCGTCGACGACCGGGCCGAGGGCGAGGCCCTCCTCGATCACGGTGGTGAACGACGCCGGTGTCATCGCCGTGGCCTGCTTCTGCGCCTCGAGGATGCGCTCCTCGCTGATCGATGCGAAGCCCTCGCGCGTCGGCGCGACGCCGAGCCGCTCTGCCAGGTCGCGTGTGAACTGCTGGGCGCGGGGGAGCGCGACATCCGCGGTCGCGCCCGAGATGGAGTACACGGCGCTGAACAGGTGCTGCGCGGCCTCCATGCCGAGCAGGGTCTGCACGGCGCCGCCGCCTGCCGACTGCCCGGCGATGGTGACGCGAGCGGGGTCGCCGCCGAAGCGCGAGATGTTCTGCTGCACCCATTCGAGGGCGAGCATCCAGTCCCGCACGCCCCGGTTGCTCGGGGTGTTCTCGATCCAGCCGAAGCCGTCGAAGCCGAGGCGGTACGAGATCGTCACGGTGACCACGCCGTCGCGATTGAATCGTCGACCGTCGTACCAGGGGCTCGCGGGCGAGCCGGCGAAGAAGCCGCCGCCGTGGATCCACACCAGCACCGGGAGCCCGTCGCCTTCGCTGGGGGCTGCCGGCGACGGGGTGAACACGTTCACGTTGAGCGTCGACTCGCCGGGGACGCTGGGCTCGGGGATCAGCGTGACGCCCGGGTCGCCGCGCTGCGCGCTGGCACCGAACTCCAGGGTGTCGAGCACGCCCTCCCACGGCGCCTTCGGGACGGGCGCGGCGAAGCGGAGCTCGCCGACCGGCGCCTCGGCGAACGGGAGGCCGAGGAACGCGGCGGACGCCTCGGCCGAGCCGGGCTCGCCGCGCCAGAGTCCGCGAACGCGGCCCGCCAGGGTGTCGACCTCGACGAATGTGGTGGTGTCTGACACGAACCGCTCCTCACGTGCGCCTGCTGGGCTTGGCGGCGGGCCGATGCGCCGCGCGCCGGTGCCAAACGGATTGGCAATCGGTGTCGAGTATGCCAGCGGGGCAGGGACGAGCTCAACGGCTCCGAGCTGGGCGGCACGTGATCGAGGCGCGCGGGTGCTCGGTGTCGTGTGCGGGTGGCCCGCGTGGGGCGGGCGGCGTGTGGCGTGCGCGCGGCATTGCGTGCGTGGCATCCATTCGTCTGCCGGCGGCGCGTCGTGCCTAGGATCGATGCGTGCCACCTCGTTCTCCGCTGCCGCCGCGGCACGGCCTGAGCGCCGCCTGGATGCGGACGCCCGACCGCGACCCGGCGGACCCGTCGCCGTGGCCCACGATCAGCGAGTGGCTGCATGCGCGCCTGCGGGAGCACATCGACGTGCCGGCGTGGATCGCACAGGAGCGCTTCGTCTACGAATCCGGTGCGCCCGTGCGCGCCGCGGACGCATATCGGCCGCACACCTTCGTCTGGTTTCACCGGGAGCTTCGCGAGGAGGCGCCGGTCCCCGGCGAGATCCACGTGGTGCATCGCGACGAGCGGCTGGTCGTCATCGACAAGCCCGCGTTCCTCTCGACGATTCCGCGGGGTCGACACGTGCAGCAGAGCGTCGTCGTGCGGATGCGCGCGCAGCTGGGCCTGCCCGAGCTCTCGCCCATGCACCGGCTCGATCGCGTGACCTCGGGACTCCTCGTCCTGACCACCGAGCGCCGCTGGCGCGGTGCTTACCAGTCCATGTTTCAGGCGGGCACGGTCGACAAGGTCTATCACGCGCTCGCGCCCGTGCGCCGGGATCTGGCGCTGCCGGTCACCGTGCGCAATCACCTGACCAAGCGACGGGGCAGCATGCAGGCAGAGGTCGTGCCCGACGCGCCGGTGAACGCGCAGACGCGGATCGAGCTCGAGCGTGCGATCGGCGACCTGGGGGTCTATCGCCTCAGCCCGCGCACCGGGCGCACGCACCAGCTGCGCATGCACCTGCATGGCCTCGGGATTCCGATCGTCGGCGACCCGCTGTATCCGACCGATCTCGATGTCGCGATCGATGACTTTCGGACGCCGCTGCAGCTGCTCGCCCGCGAGCTCTCGTTCACCGACCCGATCGACGGCAGCGCTCGCCGCTTCGAGAGCGTGCGCGAGCTGCCGCTGCAGGCGGCGGAGGGTGCGGGGTCGGCGGGGGTGACCCGGGTCGCGTGACCGGCAGGCCTGGCAAGCATCCAGGTATGCCGATTGGCGCATATGCGCCCCGCGATGCTCATTCGTCGTAGTGCAGGATGTCGCCGGGCTGGCACTGCAGGACCCGACAGATCGCGTCGAGGGTTGAGAAGCGCACGGCCTTCGCGCGGCCGTTCTTGAGCACCGCGACGTTCGCTGGCGTGATGCCGACGGCGTCGGCGAACTCACCGACGCTCAGCCCGCGATCGGCGAGCATGCGGTCGATCGAGATCCGGATCGCCATCACACGACCTCGTCGAGTTCGGCACGCAGCGAGATCGCGTGCCGAAGGAGCGAGCGCAGCACGAGCGACACGCCAGCGAGGGCGGCGAGGGCGAGTATCGCTGGAATCTGGATCACGCCGAGCAGCGGGGTGCCGGCCTGTGCGGCGAGGATGACCGCGACGCTGGCGATCATCACGGCTGCGCCAGCGATGAGGCAGGCGATGATGATGTCGACCCACACGATTGACAGACGGGTGAGGATCGTGCCGCGGCGGACGCGGGCGATCAGCAGCGCGATCATCGCGATGGTGAGCAGGGCGAGCGAGACGAACGCGATCGCGAGCGAGAGCAGGGGCACGCGCAGCCCCGCATACTCGGGGAGGCCGCAGGCCGCCTTCTCGGAGGCGACGGGCAGCAGCAGGATCGCCATCAGGCCGATGATGAAGAGCCCTCCGAGGAGGAACTGCGTGACGATCACGGTCGCGAGCGGGGGTCGCGGGAAGTGCGGATGCATGCATCGATAATCGATAGATATCGATCGATTGTCAATAGATTGATCGGCGTTCGTGGGTGCGGGCGGGTGGGCGTGCGAGCGCCGGGGGTGGGTCTGGTTGGGCGCGCATGGGTCCGCGAGCCCGGAGCTGCGGGGGCTCGGTGCGCTGGCTCCGTGTGCTGGCACGGTGTGCTGGCACGCTGTGGCGGGTTCCGTGCACTGGCACGTCGCGGCGCTGACGTGCGGCGGCTCCGCGCCGCCGCGATTGTCGCTCGCCGGCTCTCGGTGACCGCCCAGGTCGCTGACCGCGAGCGACCGGCGACCGCCGCAGGGCGTGCAGGATGAATCTGCGTTCGAAGAAGGTACTCACAGGTGCGCCCATACATCGTTTGAATGTCCGTGGGTGGTGTGATCATTGTGCTATGACGGGCACTGGGGCTGGCATCGCAACACCCGAGGAACGGGTGGCGTTGGATGCCGCGTATTCGGCGCTTGCCGGTGCTCGGGTGCAGGTGAATGCTTGGCAGGCGCGTGAGGCCGAGTTGGTGCACGCGGTCACGGCGATCGCGGGTGCGATCTCTGGGCGTGGTGCGGCTTCGAGTCGGGTGTCTGAGTTGCCGTTTCGGGAGGTCGCGGCCGAGATCGGCGGGGTGCTGCGGGTGAGTGATCGCACTGCGCAGCGGTTGATGGGGTCGTCGGTGACGCTGGTGGAGGAGTTCCCGGCGACGTTGCGTCGTTTCGTGCGGGCCGGCTCTCGCGTGGGCATGTGCATGTGATCGTCGACGCGGGGGCGCATGTTCGGGATGCGGTGGCGCGTGGGGTGTTCGAGGCGGAGGTGGTGCCGTTCGCGGAGCGTGAGGTGCCCGCCCGGGTGCGCCCCTTCGCCCGGCAGGTGGCCGAGCGGGTGCACCCGCGAACCCTGACCGAGCGGCATGCCGCTGCGGCGAGGTGCCGTGCGGTGCGGGTGGTGGATCTTGACGATGGCATGTCGGAGCTGATCGCGATCCTGCCGAGTGTGATCGCGCACGGGGTCCTCGACCGGGTGCAGCAGATGGCACACACCGTGCGGGAGGCCGGAACGCGGCGCGAGCGCGAGCGGCGCCGTGCGCCACGGCGCGTGGGCGAGGCAGGGCTGCGCGGTGGGTGCGGGGAGCCGCACGGGTCTGACGGCGGTCAGCAGCCCGGAGTCGGCGGTGGTCGGCCGCACCGACCGAACGCTGGCCAACAAGATCCGGCCGACGAGCCGGTCGATGCCCGTTCGATCGATGAGATCCGGGCCGACATTCTTGCCGATCTGCTCCTCACCGGCGCACCCGACGGGCATGCGGGTAGCGACGCCGATGGCGCGTCCGGCGGCTCCGGTGGCCTGAGCGGGCCGGGTGGGCTTGGTGGGCTGGGTGCGATTCGCGCCCGGGTGCAGGTCACCGTCCCCGTGCTGTCCCTGATCGGCCGGAGCGATGCCCCCGGCACGCTCGCCGGGGTCGGGCCGATCGACCCGGACACCGCCCGGGAGCTCGCCGGCGGCAGCACCGGGTGGGACCGCGTCCTCACAGACCCGATCGCGGGCTCGGTGCTCGCCGTCGACCGATACACCCCCTCGCAACAGCTGAAACGCACCCTGCGTGTGCGAGACGTGCACTGCCGGTTCCCCGGTTGCCGCCAATCCGTCGACTGCAGCGACATCGACCACACGATCGACTACGCCCACGGCGGCAGAACCACACTTCGCAACCTCGCGCACCTGTGCCGAAGACACCACACACTGAAGCACGCCACCGCATGGCGCGTGACGCAGCAACCCGACGGCATCCTCGAATGGACCAGCCCCACCGGACGGGTGTACCCGGACGTGCCGACCAGCACGGTCATGTTCAGACCCGTGCACCAACGGCACTTCAGTCGAGGCGATGACAGCAACGGGGACGCGGCACGCGGGGACGCTCCACAGGGGGTCGGGCCGAGCGTCGCTGGCGTCGCATCCGGCGTGACCGAGGACCCGCCTCCGTTCTAGGTGTACTGGCCTCGTCCGTGGCCCGCGCGGACGCGACCGCGTGCACGTGCGTCTCGGATCGCAAGCGTCGTCGGCCGCGATGGTCCATCGATCACAGCTGAGGCAATCTTCGAGTGGCGGGATTTCATCATGTCGAGGTGTGGGTCGCAGACCTTGATGCAGCGCAGGCCGAGTGGGGGTGGCTCCTCACACAGCTTGGATTCACGTGCGAGAGCGCGTGGTCGGAAGGGCAGTCGTGGGCTGCGGGCGGTGCCTACCTCACGTTGACGACCTCGCCGAACCTGACGCGGTCGACGCACGATCGCCGCAGCGCGGGAGTGAACCACCGCGCATTCAAGGGCGGCACTGCCGGGCAGGTCGACGGGCTCATGACGAGCGCACAGGAACACGGCTGGTGCCCGCTGTACCACGAGCGATATCCGCACGCGGGCGGGACCGAACACTATGCGGGCTGGCTGGAGAACTCGGCAGGGTTCAAGGTCGAGATCGTCGCCGATCACGCGTGATTGCCTGTGCAATCATCGGCCGCGCCGCATCCCGCAACGAATGCGGCTCGCGTGCCACTCGCGAGCCGGTGCCCTCCTCGGCCGTACGGCCACCCGCGCGCTCGGCCCGGGGCCGGGCGAATGCGGCGCAGCTCGGCGTCAGCTCGCCGAGGCCGCCAGCGGATCGTCGCCGATCATGCGCCAGACCGTCGGGGTGAGCTCAGGATGCTCGAGCGCGATCTGCCGCAGCACCCGATAGTCGCGCAGGTGCGACGGCAGCTGGCTGCCGTTCGCGACGATGGCGTCGGCCCGCAGCAGCCACACGACGAGCTCGTCCACGGTCGGCAGCTCTTCCATGAACTCCCATGGATCCTGGCCCGAGCGGAGGCGCTCGTGGACCACGGTCTCGAGCTCCTGCGACGCCTCGGCGCGCAGCACCTCGAGGCTCGCGCGTCGATGGATCCGGATCTCACTCACGGTTCAACACTACGCCGGTTCATCGCCGCAGCCCTGTGGGAGCCGAGTTATCCACATGGGTGCGGAACGCGGTGCGGGCGGTGCGGCGGGAGGGGGAGGTGCCAGTGCCTTGAACGCACGCCAGCCTGTCGGCCCGGATGTCGGAACGACTCCGCCCGGAACGACTCCATCCGGAACGCAGCCGCCCGAGATGCAGCCGCTGCTACGCCCGCCGGAACTGCTGCACCATCGGGCAGTCGAACGGGTCGCGCGCAGAGAGCCCGACGCGGTTCAGGTACTCGATGACGATCGCGTAGGAACGCCACAGCGTGGTCTCGGTGTACGGCACACCGAGCGTCTGGCAGTGCTCGCGCACGACCTCACGCGCGCGAGCCAGGTGCAGGCGCGGCATGTTCGGAAAGAGATGGTGCTCGATCTGATAGTTCAGCCCGCCCGTCAGCGGATTAGGCTGAGGCGATGAGCGATCCCGCGACGCCGGCGACGCGCCTCGAAGCGCTCATCGCCTTCGCGCTCCGGCGGCGCATCGTGCGGGCATTCCTGCGCTATCAGGATGCGGGCGGACCGATGCTCGCCGACAGCGTGACCTACCGCGCACTCTTCTCGCTGTTCGCCGGCGTCTTCCTCGGGTTCTCGATCGCGGCGATCTGGCTGCTCGCGCACCCGCAGGCGTTCGAGGCGCTCGTGACGACGCTGGAGCGCCTCGTGCCCGGGCTCATCGGCGCAGGTGGCGCGATCGACCCCGACGAGCTGCTCGCCCCCGTGGCATTCACGATCGCCGGGGCATTCGCTTCGCTCGGACTCGTCGGTGCCGCGCTCGGCGCCGTCGGCTCGATGCGCAGCGCGCTCAGGCAGATCTCGGCGGCGCGCACCGAGCCGACCCTGTTCGTCTGGGAGATCCTGCAGAAGCTGTGGGTGGCGGCGCTGGTGGGCCTCGCCTTCGTGCTGGCGGCGGCGCTCTCCGTGTTCGGCAGCTCCGCGCTCGGATGGCTCCTCGGCCGGGTGGGCGTCGGCGACATCGAGATCGTCTCGTACGGCACCGACCTGCTCTCGGTGCTCGTGATCCTGGGCGTCGACGTGCTGATCGTGGCGCTCCTGCTCGGAGTGCTCTCGGGGGTGCGTGCGAGTCGGCGGGCGCTCTGGGCGAGCGCGCTGCTCGGTGGCCTCGCCCTGACGGCGCTGCAGCTGCTCTCGCGGCTCGTGGTCGGCGGTTCGCTCGGAAATCCGCTGCTCGCATCGTTCGCGTCGCTGATCACGCTGCTGCTCTGGCTCAACCTCTCGAGCCAGGCGATCCTGCTGGCCGGGGCGTGGTTCGTGACGAGCGCCGAGGAGGAGCACGACCGGGTGCGTGCGCGCTTCGGTGCGCAGAGCTTCGGCCTGCGCCGAGTCCAGCGAGCGGAAGACGCCGTGTCGGCTGCGACGGCCGAGCTCCACGCGGCGCACGTCGCGCTCGAGGCCGAGCACCGCGGTGGCGGCGCCCCGGCGCGCGGCCGCGACGCCCAGGCCAGCGGCGACGGGGTGAGACGGCAGCGCCGCGCGCGCGACGGATCGTACGTCGGGGAGCCCGCGCGCGGCGCCGGCGCATCCGATTCCTGAGCGATCTCGGCGCCGCGGAGCCGGAATGGTGGCATCCTGAACAGGAGCGATGCCGCGCGCCCTGGCGCAGGCGATGCCGCGTGGCGTCTGCATCACGATGCGCACGTTCGCGCTATGGTCAGCATTCAGGAGGAGACATGGCAATTGCACGTTTGCACGGTGGGCCGCTGGATGGGCAGGTCATTGCGCTCGACCCGTCGGTCGGCGACGAGATGATCGTTCCCTACGGCGAGGGGCAGGTCATCTATCGCCGCGTGGGTGCGCTCACGAACACTGGGCCGTCCGACGGCCCGACGGCGGCGAGCTTCGAGTACGTCGCCGCGACCGAAGACATCGCACCGGTGAACGACTGACCCGGCGTGAGTGAGGCCCAGCCCACGGTTTCGATCGAGGTCGAGCGCAAGTACGACGTCGACGCCGCGGCGACGGTGCCGGTGCTGCGGGCGCTGCCAGGTGCCGCGTCGTTCGACGGCCCGGTGCATCGGGCGCTCGACGCGGTCTACTTCGACAGCGTCGACGCCGTGCTCGCGCGCGCGCAGGTCGCGCTGCGCCGTCGCGAAGGCGGCCCAGACGCCGGCTGGCACATCAAGGGCCCGAAGCTTCCCGGCGGCGGGCGGCGCGAGCTGCAGTGGCCCCTCGGGGATGCCGCAGCAGTCGGTACCGGCACGCGCAGCGCCGCCACCCCGGCCCCGGCGACGGCTGCCGGCGGCGCGGCGCCCGAGGAGACCGCGGCGACAGGCGCGGCCGTCGTGCTTCCCGCCGCTGTGGCAGAGGCGGTCGCGCACTGGAGCGGCGGCGCGCCGATGCTGCCGCTGGCGCGCGTGCAGAACGCTCGCGAGGTGTGGAACGTCCGCGACGCGCATGGCGGGGTGCTGATCGAGTTCGTCGACGATCACGTGACCGGCACCGACCTGCGCGGGGGCGCGGTGCGCTCCTGGCGCGAGTGGGAGGCCGAGCTCGGCCCCGCCGCGCCGGCAGACGCCCCCGGTCGTGAGGCGCTGTTCGCCGCGCTGGAGGCGCTGGTGCTCGCGGCCGGCGGGCGCGTCTCGGCATCCGCCTCGAAGCTCGGCCGCGCGCTCGGCGTCACCGGCGACGCGGACTGACGCCGGCAGGCTTCGCCGGTGCCTCGGGCCGACACAGCCGGGGCCGCCGGTACCGCGGACTGATCGAGCCCGGCATCACCGGCGCCGCGGACTGATCGAGCCCGGCATCACCGGCGCCGCGAGCCGACACGGCCCGGCGCCACCAGCACGACGGCGCGCAGGCGATCAGAAGTTGATCATGTGCCCCGTGAGGCCGTGGAAGCCCTCCTGCAGCGCCTCGCTCAGCGTCGGGTGCGTGTGCACATTACGGGCGAGCTCGGTCGCGGTCAGGTCCCACTTCTGCGCGAGCGTCAGCTCGGGCAGAAGCTCCGAGACGTCGGGGCCGATGAGGTGGCCGCCGAGCAGCTCGCCGTACTCGGATTCGGCGATCAGCTTGACGAAGCCGGTCGGCTCGCCGAGGCCGTGCGCCTTGCCGTTGGCCATGAACGGGAACGTCGCGACCTTGATGTCGTAGCCTTCGTCCTTCGCCTGCTGCTCGGTGAGCCCGAAGCTCGCGACCTGCGGCTGGCAGAACGTCGCGCGCGGCATCATGCGGTAGTCGCCGAGCGGCATCGTCTCGGCGCCGCCGATGGTCTCTGCGGCGACGACGCCCTGCGCCTCGGCGACGTGCGCGAGCTGCAGCTTGGCGGTGACGTCGCCGATGGCGAAGATGTGCGGCACGCTGGTGCGCATGTAGTCGTCGATCGCGATGGCGCCGCGCTCGGTGAGGGCGACCCCGGTGTTCTCGAGGCCGTAGCCGGTCACGCGCGGAGCGAAGCCGATCGACATGAGCACCTTGTCGGCCGTGAGCTGGCCGGGCTGGCCGTCCTTGCCGGTGTAGGTGACCGTCACCGAGTCGCCGCCGTCGACGACGGTCTCGACCTTGGTCGAGGTGAGGATCTCGATGCCGTAGCCCTTGTACTGCTTGGCGATCTCCTTCGACACGTCGGCGTCCTCGTTCGGGAGCGCGCGGTCGAGGAACTCGATGATCGTGACCTTCACGCCGTAGTTCGAGAGCACGTATGCGAACTCCATGCCGATGGCGCCGGCGCCGACGATGACGATCGAGGAGGGGAGCTCCCGCGTCATGATCTGCTCCTCGAAGGTGACGACGTTCTCGCTCAGCTGCACGCCGGGCAGCAGCCGCACGGTCGAGCCGGTCGCGATGATCGCGTTGTCGAAGGTGATCGTGTCGGCGCTGCCGCCGCTGAGCGCGACCGACAGGGTGTTCGCGTCCACGAAGGTGCCCAGCCCCTGGTACTCGGTGACCTTGTTCTTCTTCATCAGGAAGTGGATGCCCTTGACGCGGCCGTCGGCCACGCTGCGGCTGCGATCGAACGCAGCGCCGAAATCGAAGTGCACATCGCCCGACATCCCGAAGGTGGATGCCTGGTGCGTGAAGATATGCGCGAGCTCAGCGTTGCGCAGCAGCGCCTTCGACGGGATGCA
>Ga0116181_1002226_pt1 | contig 15917 bp, 9 predicted proteins | sample AD_UKC075_MetaG_FD_89752 | JGI IMG/M metagenome (GOLD analysis project Ga0116181, IMG submission 89752) | Active sludge microbial communities of municipal wastewater-treating anaerobic digesters from USA - AD_UKC075_MetaG | ecosystem: Engineered > Bioreactor > Anaerobic > Digestate | place: USA...
CTGGCGCTTCATCCCGGAGCGGGTCCTCACCCATCTGGAAGAGCTGGCCTACCTGTGGCAGCGGCGCCGTGCGTCCATTCGCTCCGACAGCCTGACCCTGCGGGATTTCGCCGACCTCAGCGAAAGAATCGAGGCGCACGTGCAGGGAGCCATGGTGGCCGGCGCGGCCCTCGACGACATCGCCGGCAGCGTGCTGGCGTCCCCCGACCGGGATGAGGTCTTCGCCATCGCCTGGGCCCTCCTGCGCTGCGCTGCGGACCACCAGGTCTCCCGCGTGCTCGAGGCCTTCCGGCACACCAGAGGGGCCGGGCTGACCGGGCTTGGAGAGGCGCTCACCCTCGTGCCCCTGGCATCCACGGAGGCCGCCTTGCGCGCCGCCCTTACCCACGAAAGCGCACCCCAGGCGGCTTGGGCGAGCCTTGCCCTGGCCCACCACGGGCGCCTAGAGGCCGATGCGGCCGGGCTGGCCGGCCTGCTGGTGCATGACCAGGGTACCGTGGCGGAAGTGGCCTGGCGGGCGGCCCGGTGCGTCGACACCCGCCATACCGCGCAGCCGCGGCCCTACGCCGAGGCGCTTCGCCACGCGGATCCGGTGGTGGTCGAGGCGGCGGTCGAGGCGGCCATCTGGACGGGACAGCCCTGGGTGCTGGAAACCCTGTGGCGTCTCGCTGCGGTGCCAGAGCGGCAGCGCTGGGCGTTGGGGTGGCTTGCGGCGCTGGCGCCCCCCGACGGGCAGGCCGCCATTCTTGCCCGGATCGGCGAGCAGCCCGCCGCGCAGCGTGGCCCCCTGGCGGCACGCCTGGGCTCCTGGCAGGCGCTGGAGCAGGTGTGCGCCTGGATGACGTCGGACGATCCGGTGCTGGCCGCGTCGGCCCTGCACGGCTGGAACCGGATGACCGGGCTGAGCGCAGATGGCGCGCGGGTCATGGCCCCCGCAGTCGAGGGGGAGGACCCGGCCTTCCAGGATCTCGGCGAGGAGCTCGTGCTGCCCGAGCTCGCAAAGGTCCGCCAGCTCCGGGACGAGCACGGCAAACGCTGGCAGGGTGGTGTACGCTGGTGCCGGGGGCACGACATCCGGGACAGCCTGAGCCGTGAGGCCCAGCGCTGGATCGACCTCGAAGCCCGCTGGGATTTTGGTGCCCGGGCCGTGCTGGCGGGGCAGGGGGTCATTCCGCCACCGCCGTCTGTCTGACACAATCGGATCTATCAGGATTAAACGAGCATTTGCTTATGCGCATCGTCGTGATGACTTTCAAGGGCGCTCCGCTGGCTGAGCCCATCCAGGCGGAGTTCGGTGCCGGCGGCGGGACCATCGGGCGTGAGGCGGGGAACCGCCTCATGCTGCCGGACCCCGAGCGCCACATCTCCCGGGTTCAGGCGCGGGTTCTCGTCGAAGGCGGGCGCTACATGCTGGAGGATCTGGGCGGCAATCCGACCCTCATCAACGATCGCCCGGTAGGGCGCGGAGCCCGCGTGCTGCTCACCGATGGTGACCGGGTCTGCGTCGGCCAGTACGAGATGCGGGTTGATCAGCGCCCTGCCCAGGCGGCGAGCCAGGGGGCCAGGTCGGTCGGCAGCGACCCGCTGGGGCTGTTTGGCGGGGCCTCGTCGGGTGGTCTGGACCCCTTCGGGGCGCCGCCACGCAGCCCGTCCCTGGCGACCCCGGCCGAAGATCCGTTCGGTGTGTTCTTCAACGCTGCCGCAGCGCCCCCCGAGTCGCCGGTGCCGGCGGCCTCCCTGCCCGATCCCTTTGCCCCGGCACCGCGTCCGGTGGCGCCGCCCCCCGCCGTGATGGGCGGGGTGCCCGGGCTGGATGCGAGTGTCGACACCCTGTTCGGTATCCGGGCGGGAGATGGAACCAAGGACCCCTTCGCCGGCACCGCCCTCTCCGGCAATGTCGCGCCGACCCTGGGTCAGGCGCCCGTCGTCGATGATCCCCTGGCGCTCTTTGGTGGTGCCGTGCGTGAGGCCGTGCCGAACCCGGTGCGCGACGACGCGTCGCTGCTGGCCGAGAACATCGGGTTGCCGCGGCCCCTTGCGGCGCAGGCTCCGCCCCCCGTCCCCGAGCGTGCAGCGGAAGTGCCGCCGGTGCCGGATCCGGCCCCCGCGGCGGTGACATACTCGCCCGAGCCGCCGCCCCGTGACCCGGCCGGCGCCGCGCCGGGGGCGGGCATCGTGTTGTCCTGGTCTGCCAGTGAAGGCCCCAATGGCGCGCCCGCACCGGCCCGGGAGCTGGGGGCGCTGCCCCAGACGGAGATCTACGAGCGCCGCAAGGACGTGTCGCCGCCGGCTTCCCGCCCGCCCCGGGCTGCCGGTGCGCAGGCCTTTGATGTGGTCCTCACCCCGCTGCCGCCCCTATCATCCCCCGCCGCGCCCCTCACGCCCGTGCCCGAGCCGGCGGCGCCTGCCGCCGCTGCGCCTGCCTCGCCCGATATTTCGGCGGAGCTGCTGGCCGCCTTCCAGCGCGGGCTGGGCATGCCGATCTACGCGCACGGGGGGCTGACCCCCGAGCGCATGGAGCAGCTCGGGGTCGTGGTGCGGGAAGCCGTGGCCGGCACGATGGGCCTGCTCAAGGCCAGGGCCCTGACAAAACGCGAGTTCAGGGCCGACATGACGATGATCGTCAGCCGGGAGAACAACCCCCTCAAGTTTGCGCCAGACCTGGAGTTCGCCCTGTTTCAGCTGCTGGAGCCCAAGGGAGGCGGCTTTCTGGCGGCGGAGCCCGCGATGCGCGACGCCTACCTCGACCTGCGCTCCCACCAGTTCGGCTTTCTGGCCGGCATGCGGGCGGCGATCGGCGGGCTGATTGAGCGCTTCAAACCCGAGGTGCTGGAGAAGCGCATCAGCCACGGCGGCTTCCTGGCCAGCGTGCTGCCCGGTGCACGCAAGGCCCGCCTGTGGGATCTCTACGAGCAGCACTATGCCGCCATCTCCCGGGAGGCCGAGGACGATTTCGATGCCCTGTTCGGACGGGAGTTTCTGAAGGCCTACGAGGCGCAGATCGAGCGCCTCCGGGACGAGGCGGAGGAGCAGTGATGGAGCGCTCTATCGCCCTCGAAACGGCCTATCTCTCGAAGCCCGGCGGCAGGGGCTACAACGAGGATGCCTGCGGCTTCTGGAGCAACGACAGCGCGGCATGCTGGGTCGTTTCGGACGGGGCGGGCGGACACGGCAGCGGCGACATCGCGTCACGGCTGGTGGTCAGCAGCATCCTCGAGGCGTTTTCCGCCAATCCTTCGGTCAGTTCGGACCGGGCGATCGAGCTTCTGCGCCATGCCAACGACGCGGTGATCAGTGCCAAGCAGAGCGGCGTGACCAAGGACGACATGCACGCCACGGTGGCCTTGCTGATGGTGGATCGGGCTGCGGAGTCGGCGATCTGGGGGCATGTGGGCGATACCCGCATCTACCTGTTCCGCGACGGCGACATTGCCTACCGCACCCGTGATCACAGCCTGGTGCAGAGTTTCATCGATGCGGGCTACAGCAGCCCGAGCGATCTCCGCACCCACCCCCAACGCAGTCTGCTCACCTCCGCCATCGGCTCCGCCGAAACCATCGAGCTCTCGGTGGCGGGGTCGCTGGTGGGGCTGAAGCAGGGCGACGCCTTCCTGATCTGCACGGATGGATGGTGGGAGTACGTGGACGAAAGCTGCATGCTGTCCCGGCTGGCGGGGTCGATCGAGGCCAATGACTGGCTGGTGAGCATGGCCCTGCAGGTGGAGCGGGTTGCCAAGGCCGAGAACGACAACTTCAGCGCGGTGGGCGTTTTCTATGGCGCCCGGCCTCCTGCCACCACCGTCATCCGGCCTTATCCGTCGCCCCAGTGAGCGGCGGCCTGAGCCTGCCTTGAGGGGGGACAGTCAGGCCCCGGCGCTGCCCCGGAGCATGTCCACAAAGGCCGGGCCGGAAGGCAGACGGGCGTGGGCAATGGCCTGCTGTCCGTCGCTGTCCCACCACAGGCTGTAACCCCCCAGGAGTTCATTGAGCGCTTCGCCGGCCAGCCCGTCGAGGGCCGGGGGCTGTCCCGGGCGGCGGGGCAGCGGGCAGGCCCGGTTGCGGGCTTTCAGCGCGGCCAGGGCTGCGCCGCCGGCCGGTGGCGGCCCCAGATCGAGGGAGCCGGCCGCGGCCAGGGCGGCTTCAAAACCCGCCACCGTGGCCTCGTGGGTCAGGCAGGCCCGGGCCGCATCCTCAAGACGATTCAGCCATGCATCCAGCGCCGCGGCCTGGGCGGCCGCCCAGCTGAAGGGCGGGAGCGCAGTGCAGACGGTGAGCGGAAAGTAGCGCCCGACCCGATCCACGGAGGGGAGCAGGATGCCGCTCCAGCTGCGCCCATCCACCACCCCGGGGGCAAGCACGAAACGCCAGACCGGCGCCCGCAGGTAGGTGGCCAGCCAGTTGGCCCCCAGGGTGCGCTGGCTGTCGACGATCACCGCCTGCAGCCAGGTGTCCCAGCCGGTGATGAAATCCTGTTCCAGCCGACGCTGGGCGAAATCACCCAGCGCCGGCAGCTTGCCATACCAGCCTGCGGTCATCGTCGGGCTCCTGTGTGACTGTTCCGGTCATCCCGTCCAGGCGGGGCTAGAGGCCTCCGGGGCAGCGGAATTCGGCGAGCTCCCGCAGCCGGAAGGGGTTCTGGACGCTGCCCGCGGTCACTTCGAAACTGGCGCTGCGGCCATCCACGTCAAAGCTCACGCGGAACTTCTCGGGTGCGCCCAGGCTTTCGATGCGGGCCTTGTCGAAGAGCCGGAACAGCGCCCACGGGCCTTCGGTGGAAAAGCCGGAGTTGCCGCTGGCGGAGGGCGGATTGACCTGCACCCGGGCGCTCAGGCCGCCCTTGGCACCGGGCCACTGTACCGACTGGAGCACCTGCGGGCCGTGGGCGTAGCGGATCAGCTGGCCATCCACGTCCAGGGTGATCTGGGTGAGGGCAGGGTCCATCTCGAGGGGCTTGAAGTCGAGGCGCAGGGCGCCGCCGCTGCGGAAGAACACGTCACGGATGACCGCCGCCCGCTGGAACTGGACCAGGCTGCCCGGGTCGCCGAGGGACTGCTCCTGGACCTTCTTGAAGGTCCACTGGCGGGTCGAGGTGTCCACGTACTGGGCCAGGTTCTTCTGGAAGAAGTCGTCGATGATGCCGCCCGGAGCAAACAGCCGGGCGAAGTCTTCCCGGGTGACGTCCCGGCTGCTGCCCCGGGTGAAGGGGTAGCGCCCCTCCAGGGCGCGCTGGCAGAACTGGCCGACCTGGCCGCCCACGTTGGCCGACAGGTTCTCGCGGGTGGCCGAGAGGGCCTGGCTGACGCCGGCGCTGGAGATCTGTTGCAGCATCGAGCGCAGGGGCTCGGGCATGCGCGCGCCTTCGGCCTTCACCTTGGCGGCGGTGCCCCCCGGCGGCGGCGCCACCTTGTCGCGCAGGGCGGTTTCGGTGGCGGTGAGGTTGACGTAGACCTCGTTGAGCAGGGCCATCACGCCGTCGATGGGGGCGCTCTTGCCGTCGCTGCTGTCTACCAGGTTGCGGATGGGGGCGAAGTGCTCGTCCACCATGCTCTCCTGGGACGGGCCCTGGGGCCCGCGCACGCTGGCGACGGGGTCGAAGCCGAGGATCTTGCCCAGCTCCTGGCGGGCGCCGGAGATCTTCTCCTTGGCCGCATCCACCACGGTCTTGTCCTCGGGCTTGCGGCTGAGGGATGTCTCCCGGGCCACCGCCTTCAGGAAGCGCGGCAGGGGCGAGTCCGGGGCCGACAGGGTGCGCGCCTGCTGGATGCTCTGCTGCAGGCTGTTGGAGCGGATCAGGGTCACGTCCTTCAGATATTCGTCCCACACCGCGATGTAGTCCGCCAGGTAGAGCCGGCGGACGTCCTCGATGAGGCGGGCGGCGTCGGGCGGGGTGCCGGCGGCGCTGCCCAGCACCCAGGTCTCCTCGCTGGCCAGCTGCTGGGTGACGCGCCCGACCTCCCGGTCGAAGCCCTTGTAGTAGCCGTCGTGGGTGTACAGGCCGGCGATGCCCTTGGTCAGGGGTTGGCCGCTCTTGCGCACGAAGACCAGCGCGGCGGACGGGCCGGCGGCCCGGTCGAGGGCGAAGTCGGGGATGTCCCGGCCGACGCCCTGGCGTTTCAGGCGGCTATACACCCGCGCCGGCAGCGAGAAGCGCAGCAGCTGGTTGCGGGCCTGGGCAACCAGGGCGCTGTCGGTGGCGACCGGGGAGCTGACGGCGCCATTGGCAAACAGATTGTCCAGGTGCTGGTTGAGGGCGCTGCGCTGATCGGTGGTGGTGCCGGCGGGGAGGGTCCGCTCCCAGTCGCTGGTGATCCACGCCTTCAGCGCCTCGGCGTTGAAGCGGGCCGGGTCCTGGAGCATCAGGTAGGCCTTGAGGGCCTCGTAGGTGAACTCCAGGTTGTTCCGCGACAGACTGTCACGCAGCTGGGCGTCGATGCGCTGGGCGATGCGCGGCATCAGCGCGTCACGCAGCAGGTTGCGGTAGGCCTGCCCGGCCGCGGCATCGAGCTTTTCGTCCTGGGCCAGGCCGAAACCCAGAGACATGGGCGTGTTGCCGTTGGGGCGGGCGGCGGTGACGGAAACGCCCTGCACCGCATCGATCACCGGCAACAGCCTGAGCAGGTCGTCGAGGGGCAGGTCGGAGGCCTTGACCGTGACGGGCTTCAGCTCGGCCACGCGGGCATTCACCTCGTCGATGTAGCCGCGGTTGCCGATGTAGGAGAGGGTCCAGGCCAGCAGCAGCCCCACCGACACGAGGCCGATGGCGGCGAAGGCGCCCAGGCGGATCAGCCCGCGGCGGCGCTCCCAGGCCAGGTTGGCCTTGCCGATGCCCTGCTCGGCAAAGATCACCTCCCGCAGCAGGCGCGTCATGAAGAAGCTCTTGCCCGAGCCGAACTGGGGCGGCAGCACGCGCCGCTCCAGGCTGAAGGCGCCGCCCAGGGTGGCCAGCACGCGGTCGATGGGGCTGCCCTCCTGGGTGCCGCTGGTGAAATAGACGCCGCGTACGAGGGCGTCGTGCTTGAAGCCCGAGGAGGCGAAGATCTGCTCGATGAAGCTGCCGAGCACGCGGGTGGCGCCGGCAAACTGGTGGGGGAAGGCGGCGATGGCCTCGCGCCGGGACAGATCGCGCTCGGTCTGCAGGCGCTCCAGGAGCTGGCCGTCGATGCGCGCCTGGAGGCCCGCAAACCGGGCGCCCAGGCCGGCCAGGGGCTTGGCGTCGTCGTCCAGGGGCAGGGTGGTGCCCCACACCTGGTCGCGGGCGTCCTTGCCCAGGTTGCCGAAGAACTCCTGGAAGCCGGCGATCAGGTCGGACTTGGTGACCAGCACGTAGATCGGCAGGCGCACGCCGAGCTCGGTGTACAGCTCGTGGATGCGCTCGCGCAGGGCCGCGGCGTGGGCGCTGGCGGCGGCCTCGTTCTGAGTGAGGAGGTCGCTCAGGGAGAGGGTGAGCAGGACGCCGTTGAGGGGCTGGCGGGGGCGGGACTTCTTGAGCAGGGCCAGGAATTCACGCCACGCGCCCTTGTCGGTCTCCCGGTCGGAATCCTGGGTGGTGTAGCGGCCGGCGGTGTCCAGCAGCACCGCTTCGTCGGAGAACCACCAGTCGCAGTTGCGGGTGCCGCCGACGCCCTTGACCTGGTGCCCGCTGCTGCCTTCGGCGAGGGGGAAGCGCAGGCCGGAGTTGATCAGCGCCGTGGTCTTGCCGGAGCCGGGGGCGCCGATGAAGACGTACCAGGGCAGCTCGTAGAGGTAGCGGCTCGAGCCCATGGCGGCGAGCCGGTCGAGGGCGCCGCCCTTGGCCTCGCCGCCTATCCGGCGCTGCTTGAGCACCGCGGTGCCGTCGGCAAAGCGCTGGCGCAGGATCTGCAGCTCCGGGGATTCTTCCTTCTGGGCGGGCTTGCCGGCGATGCCGTCGATCAGCTCGGCGTTCTTGCGGCGGGCTTTCCAGCCCCGGTAGGCCAGGTGGCCGGCGATGGCCAGCACGCTCAGCACGATGAGCACCAGCCGGGCGGTTTCGGACTCGAGGGGGGCGTGGCCGGCGATGGCGATGAGGGGCCCCACGTACCAGATCACCAGGCTCAGGGCGATGAGGCCGATGACGGTGATCGCGACGGGGTGGAGGAGGGCCTTGAAAAAGCTTTTCATGGAGGTGTCCAGCGGGTCAGTTGCCCGGAGCCGGGGGGAACACGACGATTTCGACGCGCCGGTTGCGGGCGCGCCCTTCTGGCGAATCGTTGGAGGCGACCGGCACGCTCTCGGCCATGCCTTCGGCCCTGATGCCGCCGTTACCCGGCAGACGCGCCGCCAGCAGGGCCGCCACGGCGTCGGCGCGGGCCTTGGAGAGGTGCCAGTTGGACGGGAAGCGCGCCGAGCGGATCGGCTGGTTGTCGGTGTGGCCGCGGACCACCACGCTGCCGCCCACCTTGCCGACGGCGGTGCCGATGTGATCGAGCAGCTCGATGAAGGTGGCCGAGGGGGTGGCGCTGCCGGCGTCGAAGAGCCCGTCGCCCTGGGTCAGCACGATGCTCCGGTCGGCCAGATCCTGCACCACCAGGCGGCCGGAGCGCACATCGGCGGCCAGCTGGCCGGCCAGCCGGTCGGGGGCCGGAGCGGCAGGGGGGGCGGCCTTGGCGACGGCGCTGCGGGGCGTGACGGTGAGGGCCAGGATGTCGGAGAAGGTCGGGTCGGACTGGCGGTTGAGGGCGAAGGAGGCGCCGACGTAGGCCAGACCAGTAAGCGCCGCCGCCACGGCCGCTACGGCCCAGATGGGCAGGCTGTCGCGCAGGGGCTTGTGCTGGCTGGCGGTGGTGCGCCAGTCGGGGGAGAGCTCCCGGTCGGGTTCGCTGCGCACCCGGCTGAGCATGGCGTAAAGGCGCTCGCGCACCTGTTCGAGCTGGGCTGCACCGTTCTGCAGGACCCGGTAGCGGCCCTCGAAGCCGAGGCTGATGATGAGGTAGAAGAGTTCCAGCAGGTGGCGGTGGGTGTCGGGCTGCTCGGCCACCTTGCCCATCAGCTGGAAGAACTTCTCGCCGCCCCAGGCTTCGTTGTGAAACTGGATCAGCAGGCTGTTCTGGGCCCAGATGCGCTCGCCCCAGGGGGTGTTGGCGGCGGCTTCGTCCAGGAAGGTGCACAGGGCGTAGCGGGCCGCCACCACGTGTTCGTTGGGGCTGCCGGAGGCGCGGGCGCGGCGCTCGAACTCCTGCAGCGCCTGGGCCAGGGTGGCGCGCAGGCCGGACGGGTCGGGCGGGGCCACCTGGCGCAGCTGGGGGGCCAGGTTGAGCAGCGGGCTGGCGGCTGCGACGAGGGGGTTGAGCCCGGTCTCCCAGTCGAGGGCGCTCAGGTCGGTGCGTTCGAAGCGCCCGCCGCCGGGGAGCGGCGGGGGGGAGCCGGCCTGGGGGGCCGGGCGGGCGCCCGGGGACGGAATGATCAGGGTGCGATCGGCGGGCATCTGCCCGAACGGATCATCGTGTGCCATGGGGCAAACCTCTCAATGGCACCCCCGCGCCGGCGGGAGTGGAACGATTGCGCCGGGGCCCGCGCTCAGGCGCGGATGGCCCACAGGGAAAGATCAAGGCCGGGAAAGTCACCGGTCACATAGATGCCGAGGGCGCCGGAGGCGTCCAGCTGTTGCCAGAGGTCGCCGGTGTTGTCGAGCTCGAAGTAGGAGAAGCCGCGTGGTAGGGGATCTGCCGCGGGGCCACCGGCAGCGGACGCAGGGCGATGCCGGGCAGCTGCAGATTGACCAGGTCGCGCATGCGCTCCAGCGGGCCGAGCTTGGCCTGGGCCGGGAAGCGGGTGCGCAGCATCTCGCCGGGCAGCTGGGCATTGACGGCCAGGATGAAGCCGGCGTTGCGCAGCAGGCTGCGGTCGATGATGTGGCCCACGTAGCGCCCCTGCTTGTGGTCCTGCAGGTCGATGGCGATGGCGTTCTGGTCGAGCAGGGTGGTGAGCCCCAGGCGGATGGCGCGGATCAGGGGCAGGAAGCACAGGTCGAGCTCGTCGTGGCAATACACCGGGAAATCCCCGGGGCGGCGCTCGGCGGTGGCGAGGGTGGACAGCTCGCCGGCCACTTCGAGCAGACGCTCGAACAGGTGGTGGGGGTGTAGCGGTCGGTCGGCGCGGAACTGGTCGAACAGCGGCTGGTAGCGATTGACCGTCATCAGGAACAGGAAGTCGGCCACCTCGGCCACGCCACCGGCGCCCGGGTGGGCCAGCCGCGAGGCGAGGGCGTCGCCGCGCTGGTGGAGCAGGGCGCTGACTTCCTTGATATAGCCCTCGAGCACCGGCGAAGCGGCGCTGTCGAGCACCGGGGGGATGTAGCCCCGGTCGAGGAGCAGGCTGTTGTCGGCACGTTTCTCGGTGACGCGGACCACCCCGATCCGGGCGTAGGCATCGGTCAGCGGGTCGCTCAGGGCCAGACGCAGCTTGGGTTGCCCCACCTGGATGCCGACGGCGCCGCCTTTTTCGGTGTGGGCGTCGCTGACTTCGAAATCCACCGGCTCGTAGCGGGCCAGGCGGGCGGTGGCGTCGGCGGAGTCGAGGCTGACCTCGAGCCCCTGGGCGCGGCGCAGGGGCAGGGCCAGGCAGACGAGCTGGTCCTTGGCGTCTTTGGGGAAGTCCAGCGCCGGCGGCGGGAGGTCGATGCCGGGAATGTCGAAGGGGGTGCCATCGGGCAGCACGCCGCGGGCTTCGACGATGGCGAGCTTGCCTGCCAGCAGCGCGGCCTCGTCGATGACCAGGTGGGAGAAGCCCCAATGGTTGCCGAACAGGGGCGCCACGCGGGATTCCACCCACCAGGCGGCGTGGCGGTCCTGCTGCTGAAAATGCTGGGGTTGGAGAAAGAGGCCTTCCGACCAGACAACCCGACTGAACCAAGACATTGTGATGATCTCCAGGGCCGGAGCCGGTCAGCGTTGGGGAGCGATGCTGACCGTGTCCCGCCCGACTTTCGCCTGCAGGGTATTGAGCGTGTTTCGCTGGATGGGGGCCACGGCCCGCCAGACTGTTCGATTGGGGTCGCGATAGGCCACGAAGACGCCGATCGACTTGACCTCGGCCCCCGGCCGCAGCAGGGTCTTGACGCTTTCACCCGGCCGCAGGGTGATCTCCTCGCGCTGCACGCTGGTGCTGCCGAGGGTCTTCTCGTCGGCATCGAAGAGCGAGAAGAAATCAGCCGCCTCGAAGGAGGCCGGGTGAGACAGCAGGTAGTAGCGCACCACCACCGGGGTGGAACGCCCGCGGCTGTCCTGATTGACGGTCGTATCTGCCTGAAGTGTCAGCTGAACCAGCGTGGGGGGAAGCTCCGGAACTTGCGGCTTGCTGCCGCCACAGGCGGCCAGCGCAATGCACAGGCCCGCCCAGCAACTGGTCTTGAATGGCTTCCACATGAATCGGGGTCCGCAAGTCGACGACCGCAGCAGTTTATCCTGTAACCACGGCGCTTGAGCGGCGGATAAAAGGCCACCGGGCATTATCATTTTTGCTAAGGTGAGCGGATAAGGACGTCGGCGTGCGAAGGCCTTTCCGGGCAGGGCGCGACCAGGCATCAAGCCATAACGTCATCACCGCAGAGGGAGCCCCACATGCGCGTTTCGCTCGTCTCGAAAGTGTCCGTCGCGTCTGTTGCCTGTTTGTTTGTCATGGGCCTGCTGGCCGGGTGCGGAGGCTCCGGGAGTGCCGACGGTGTCAAGAAAGGCACGGGTGCAACGCTCACCTCCCTGCAGGTGGAGGGGCGCGACGGGGATGGCGACAGTCTGAACTACCAGTGGCGGGTGACGGCCGGCAGCATCGACAACCGCAACGCCAGCGCTACCACCTGGACCCTTCCCGATGGCCCCGGCATGCACTTCGCCTACGTGCTGGTCGGCGATGGCCGCGGGGGTTACGTGGAGCAGCAGTACGCCGTCTCCAGTGATGCCTTCAGGATTCCCGCCCCGCTGGCCACGCCCGCAAGCTACGCCACCCCGGCGGTGGCCGCCGGCGACGAGCTGAAGGGGGGCACGGTACGGCTCCGCTTCATCGCCGATTTCGACACGACCTTCCACGATGGAGCGGCCTCGGGGGCCCGCAACGTCTATCTGCCAGACATCCGGGTCAGCGTGACCAGGGCCAGCAATGGTGAAGTGGTCCATTCCGGTAGCAGCAACCTCGGCGGCGAGCTGACGCTGCCGGCCCTGGCCGAGGGGGAGACCTTCAACATCGTCTGCAGCGGCCCCGGGGGGAACACCCTTGACGGTTGCAGCACGCTGACGGGCGCGGCGGTTTCGCAGGGGCTGCAGCTGGCCGTCAAGGCGCCGTCCAGCGTGCACAACCTGCGCCTGTACGGGCATGTGGGGCTGGCGGATGGCGGCATCTGCGGCGTGGACAACGCGTTTTTCGGCGTTCAGTCCGCCGCCACCGTCCAGGCGCTGCAGGCCGATGGCAGCGGCGTGGCCGCGCCGGTCCGGGTGAACCGCTTTGGCGACTATGTGCTGGATGCCGCGGTGCTGGTGAATGCCCGCCTCAAGCTCCGCATCCGCTGCGAGGCCTACTCGGTGACCCTCGATCTGCCCACCCCGACGGGGGGCTACCTGGGCAATGCCATCGAGTTCTCCCATGTCATTCCCAATAGCCGGCCGGCCCTGGTCAAGATGCTGGCCAATGGCCCGGACGGCAATGTGCGGGGGCAGATGGTGGTGCCGGTGGCGGGCGCCTTCTCCGTGGCCCAGCCCCGTTCCGACCACTTCCTGACCTACAAGGGGGCCGACAGTCGGGTGGGCGCCTGCAACTATTACCGAGCCCTGGGGGCGGTGAAGGACTGTGACGCCCAGGGCAACATGGTGGGCGCCATCACCCTGGAGGACTGGAAGCGCGAGAACCGGATCGGCAGCTACCGGGCCGGAAACGAGGAAGTTTCGGCCACCTATGTCAATCAGCGCGACCTCAACCTGGTCCGGCGTATGGTGGCCACGCAGGCCGCGCCGGACCGGATCGCCTTCGTCGTCTGCAACCACCCCGGCCCGGATGGTGAGACCCAGCGCGAGACCAATGAGGTGATCGAAACGGCCCTGGCCGACGAGAAGCTGGTCGCCTGCGTTGCCATGGAGTCTTCGCCGGCCACGGGGCGGAGCGATGGCCAGCCCTTCACCAAGTTCCTGACCTTCGGCCCCGACGGCAAGCTCGTGCTGTCGGTCAACCTGGACGGACGCGGCGAGAAATACATGCCCGGCGCCTGCGTGGCCTGCCACGGCGGCGCCCGCTACCTGGGGCGCTTCCCCGAATCGGGCCACCCCAGCCCCGATCTCCAGGCGAATTTTCTGCCCTTCGATACCGGCAACTACCTGTTCTCGACCCGCCGGGGCTTCTCCGAGGCCGAGCAGGCCGCCGCCATCCGCAAGCTCAACGATCTGGTCGTCGCAACCCGGCCTGCCGCGGCCACCCGCAAGCTGATCCAGGGCTGGTATGCCGGGTCGGCCCTGAATCTGGACAAGGCCTACGTGCCGCCGGCCTGGGTCAGCTACGACACGGTCAAGCCCGGTGCCGCGCGTTTCTACCGGGAAGTGGTGGGCACCTCGTGCCGGACCTGCCACGCCGCCATGCAGGACAATTTCGACTGGGACGCGGGGGCCGGGCAGCCCATTCTCTTGAGCCGTGTGGCCCTGCCCCACGTCTGCGGCGGCCAGGCCGATCTTTACGCAAATGCTTCCATGCCGAACGCCCTGATGTCCCTGGACAAGCTCCACACCCGCATCCAGGCGGACCCCTCCCTGGCGACGCTGGTGAAGGATTTCCTGGGTTGCACCACCCCCGCCCCGGATCCCGTCTATCCCCGTCGCTGACCCCCGCACATCCTGTCGGACCCTAGGAAAACCAGATGAAATCACCCACCCCCACCCTCAAGCTCCTGGCGGCGCTGCTGCTGGGCATGGGGCTCGCCGCCTGCAGCAATCTCAAGGAGCCCGCATCGGCGGGCAGTGTCCGCGCGGTTCCGGATACGTCCCGAAGCACGGCGGCCGATCCCGATCCGGACTACGCCGCAGAGGGCGCCCCGCAATCAAACGCCCGCTCCCCGCGCAAGCCCCTGGTCGCACCGTCGCCGATCAAGTTCGAGGACGCCATCACCCGCGCCGGCGACAAGCTGTTCGAGGACGCCCTGGCCGAGCTGGGCAGCGGCAAGCGGGCCGTGGTCATCGACCCCCTGATCGACGCCAACACCGGCGCCCAGACCGTCAGCACGGTGAAGATGGGGCAGCAGCTTCAGGCCCTGCTCAAGCAGCGCCGCTACAGCAATTTCACCGTCAAGCCGCTCACCCGCCAGAGCCTGGCGGAGCAGCCCCTGCTGCTGATCGGCACCCTCACGCCGGTCAATGTGGAGCGGGCCATCGACACGCCGCCCGACGCCTTCCGGGTCTGGCTCACGGTCATCGACCTGAAGACCCGGCGGGTGGTCGCCAAGCAGATCGACCGGGCCACCGTGGGCTCGGTGAATCCGGAGCCGCTGCCCTACTTCCGTGACAGCCCGAGCTGGCACAAGGACAAGACGGTGATGGGCTACATCAACTCCTGCCAGGTCAACACCCAGGTTGGCGACCCGGCCGACCCCGACTACCTGTCCCGTCTGCCCGCCGCCGCCGTCATCAACGAAGCCATGCTGGCCTACAACGACGGCAAGATCGGCGATGCCAATGCGCTCTACAAGGAGGCCTCCGGGCTCGCCGACCGGGGCGACCTGCGCGTCCTCAACGGCCTCTACCTGACCAGCTGGCAGCTGGGCCAGCGGGACGCCGCCCAGGACGCCTTCGGCAGGCTGGTGGCTTCCGGCCTGGAGGCCAGACGCCTGCCCATGAAGCTGCTCTTCAAGCCCGGCACGGTGAACTTCAACGACCTGGGCGACCTGCCCACCCAGTACCAGCTGTGGCTCGCCACCATGGCCCGGGAAGCCGGCAAGACGCCCGCCTGCATGAAGGTCGTCGGGCACACCAGCCGCACCGGCAGCGCCAGCGCCAACGAGCGCCTGTCCCTGCGCCGTGCCGAGGCGGTGAGCAAGCTGCTGGAAGGGCGCGACCGCTCGCTGCGCACCCGGCTGTCGGTGGGCGGCGTCGGCTCCCGCGAGGCCCTGATCGGGCTGGGGACGGATGATCAGCGGGATGCGCTGGATCGGCGGGTGGAGTTCCGGGTCGTCGATTGCATCTAGGCGTCGGCTTCACAACCGGCCCGGCAAGGGCCGGACACACGCATTCTTGGGGGGCACATGGGCATGTTCACGAATCTTCGGAATGCCGGGCGGGTCGCGCTGGCCTTGTCGGGTCTTGCCATGGCGGGTACGGCCATGGCGGCGGGCGCCCCCAGCTCGACACTCTGGACGGATGTCTGCGAGACCTGCCACCAGGGGAAGGACCACCCGGGCTTCGTGTCCACGCCGTCTAACCCTCCGTTGAATCCTCTTTACCCATCCATCCTCAAGTCCGCCATTCGATCCGACTACACCTGGCTGGATTCCGTCGCCGGCCTGAAGGCCCATATCGAGGCGGTGGCCACGCCGGGCTCGACCATGAAGTCGTACTACGACGCCTACATCGTCAGCGGCACCACCACGGTGGAGGCCCTGCGCGTCTTCCTGCTGGCCGCCCTGGATGGCGCCTTCGACAAGACGAGCATCAACTTCGGCAGCAGCGACATCAACGTCGCGAAGAACGACAGCATTACGATCACGAACCTGCGGGCGAGCAATCTGGTCGTGAACACCGGGTCGATCAGTGTCAGCGACCCGAGCAACTACCAGGTCAACGCGGCTTCAAGCACCTGCTTTACTCAGCCAAGCCTTGTGCCCGGTGGTGAGTGCACGATCTCCGTCTCCTTCAAGCCGGCCAGTGCCGGCCTGAAATCCGCCACCCTCCAGGTCCCGCTCGATCCCGCCGGTGGTGACCCCACCCCGAATGTGGCAA
>Ga0116181_1002234_pt1 | contig 15878 bp, 14 predicted proteins | sample AD_UKC075_MetaG_FD_89752 | JGI IMG/M metagenome (GOLD analysis project Ga0116181, IMG submission 89752) | Active sludge microbial communities of municipal wastewater-treating anaerobic digesters from USA - AD_UKC075_MetaG | ecosystem: Engineered > Bioreactor > Anaerobic > Digestate | place: USA...
CGCCGTCGACGACACGACGCGGAGCGCGTCGCTGTTGCGGAAGCTTGGCCAAACGGGAATTTCCTGAAAAGGCGCTGCGAACGCAGCGCCTGGATATCAACGGTGAGAATCCGTCTCCGGAGTGCCGGTCTCGCCTTCGCCGCCCGCCTCGTCGGCATAGTGACGATCCGATTCCAACGCCACGTCGATGAGCGCAGAAATCCGGTTGCCGGTCTCCACGGACGGATCGTAGACGAAATGCAACTCCGGCAAAGTATGGATACGGATGCGACGACCCAACTCGCGACGCAGGAAACTGCTGGCCCGACGCAAGCCCTTCTGGACTTCATCGAGGCCTTCCTGACCCTTCAGCGAGGTGAAGAAAATCTTGGCATGGGCGTAATCCGGCGTGATCTCCACGTCGGTCAGGGTAATGAAACCGACGCGGGGATCCTTCACTTCAAGCCGGATCAACTCGGCCAGTTCGCGGCGGATTTGCTCCACCACGCGCTGGCTGCGGGAATACTCCTTGGGCATGGCTTACAGAGTCCGCGCGACTTCCTGGATTTCGAACACTTCGAGCTGGTCGCCTTCCTGGAGATCGTTGAAATTACGGACCTGCAAACCACATTCGTAGCCGAATTTGACTTCCTTGACGTCGTCCTTGAAGCGCTTGAGCGATTCGAGTTCGCCGGCATGGATGACCACGTGGTTGCGCAGCACACGGACCTGGGCGTTGCGCTTGACGATACCTTCGAGCACATAACAACCCGCAATCGTGCCGACCTTGGAAATGGTGAAGACCTGACGGACTTCGACCAGACCCAGAATCTGCTCGCGCTTCTCGGGAGCCAACATGCCGGACAACGCACTCTTCACCTCATCCACGGCATCGTAGATGATGTTGTAGTAGCGCAGATCCACGCCGAAGGTTTCGGCCAGCTTACGGGCGTTAGCATCGGCACGGATGTTGAAACCGATGATGACCGCACCGGAGGCCTGAGCCAGGTTGACGTCGGACTCGCTGATCGCTCCGACGCCGCCGTGGATGACCTGCACCCGGACTTCGTCGTTGGACAGTTTGACCAGCGAATGGGCCAATGCTTCCTGGGAGCCCTGCACGTCGGCCTTGATGATCAGCGGCAGGGTCTTCACTTCGCCCTCGCTCATCTGCTCGAACATGCTTTCAAGCTTGGCGGCCTGCTGCTTGGCGAGCTTGACGTCGCGGAACTTGCCTTGACGGAACAGGGCAATTTCACGCGCCTTGCGCTCGTCGGCCAGCGCCACGACTTCGTCGCCGGCGCCCGGCACTTCGGACAGACCGAGGATCTCGACCGGAATCGAAGGACCCGCCTCTTCGATGGGCTTGCCGTTCTCGTCGAGCATGGCCCGAACACGACCGAAAGTCGCACCGGCCAGCAACACGTCGCCACGGCGGAGCGTGCCGGACTGAACCAGCAGGGTTGCCACCGGACCGCGCCCCTTGTCGAGACGGGCTTCGATGATCAGACCCTTGGCCATGCTGTCGCGCGGCGCTTTCAATTCCAGCACTTCGGCCTGCAACAGGATACCTTCGAGAAGCTCGTCGATCCCCTGACCGGTCTTGGCCGACACCTCGATAAACATCACGTCGCCGCCGTAGGCTTCGGGAACGACGCCTTCGGCGATCAGTTCCTGACGCACGCGCTCTGGATTCGCACCCGGCTTGTCGATCTTGTTCACCGCCACGATAAGGGGCACATGCGCCGCCTTTGCATGGTGGATGGCTTCCTTGGTCTGGGGCATCACGCCGTCATCGGCGGCCACCACCAGCACCACCAAATCGGTTGCCTTGGCGCCACGGGACCGCATCGCCGTAAAGGCCTCGTGACCCGGCGTATCAAGGAAGGTGACCATGCCGCGGTCAGTTTCCACGTGGTAGGCACCGATATGCTGGGTAATGCCGCCCGCTTCGCCAGCCGCAACCTTGGCGCGCCGGATATAGTCCAGCAGCGACGTTTTACCGTGATCGACGTGACCCATGACGGTAACCACCGGGGCGCGCGATTCCAGCAGGATGTCCTTGTGTTCGGCATTTTCCTCCAGGAAGGCATCCGGATCGTCCAGCTTGGCAGCCAGCGCCTTATGGCCCATTTCCTCGACGATGATCATCGCCGTATCCTGGTCCAGCACCTGATTGATGGTAACCATGATGCCCATCTTCATCAGCGCCTTGATGACTTCCGTGGCCTTCACCGACATCTTGTGGGCGAGATCGGCGACCGTGATGGTTTCCGGCACATGCACTTCACGCACGATAGGCTCGGTCGGCGCAACAAAGGAGGTCGTATCCTGGTGACGACCGCTGTTGCGACCACCGCTGCGACCGCCGCCGCGCCATCCACCGGCTCCGCCCGTCGTATCGCCCCGAGTCTTGATTCCGCCGCGGCGCTTGGCATCAGCCGGCGCTTCCTTGCCAACGACCTTCTTGGCATCCTTGCGGACACTCTTTTCTTCGGTTTTGGCAGGCTTGTGCAGCGTTCCCGTCTTGGGCGCAGCCTCGCCTTCGACCTTGGCCTTCTCGGCCGCGGCCAGACGTTGTTTCTCTTCCTCGACGCGCTGCTGAATAGCTGCACGGGCACGCGCCTCACGCTCCTGCTTTTCCTTCAGATCTGCAGCCTGACGGGCTGCGAGTTCGGAGTGGCGCTGCGCCTCCCGCTCGCGGGAAGCCTTTTCTTCGGCGCTCAGGATCGACCCGGCGACAACCCGACGCACAGGCCCGGCCTTGGGCGCAGCGGCCTTCGGCTCGGTCTTGGGCGCAGCGGCCACAACCACCGGTTCGACGACCGGCTCGGCCTTGGGCGCCTTGGCAGGCACAACCGGCTCGGGCTCTTCGGCCACGACGACGGGCTCCGGAACGGGCTCCGGAAGAGGAGCGGGAGCGGGCTCCGGTTCGGGTACGACCTCTACAACCGGCTCCACCACCGGAGCAGCAACCACCGGCTCCGGCTGAGCCGGCTCGACCGCAACCTCAACGACGGGCTCCACTACGACCGCCGATTCCATCTCGACAGCACCGACCGGCTCCACGAGTTCGGCCGCGGCACTGACCGCACCATCGGAACCCGGCGTTTCGTCACGTTTGACGAAAGTGCGCTTCTTGCGGACCTCGACCTGAACCGTGCGGGGCCGCCCGGTGGAGTCCGTTGCACGGATCTCACTGGTCTGTTTACGCGTCAATGTAATTTTGGACTTGCCCGCCATATCGCCATGGGCACGCCGCAGAAAATCGAGAAGCCGCGCTTTGTCCTGCTCGGAGAGCAGATCGGTTTCCAGGGTCTTGTCAACGCCAGCCTTCTGCAACTGTTCGAGCAACGCGGAGGCCGGCATTTTAAGCTCGCCGGCAAATTGTGTAACGGTTGTCTGTCCCATCTTGAACCTCCGGGTATTACTCGAACCAGTGCGCGCGCGCCTTGGTGATCAGATTCTTGGCCCGCTCTTCGTCCAGCCCCGACATTTCCATCAGTTCATCAACTGCAAGATCAGCCAGCTCGTCGCGGGTATGCACACCGCCCTGCGCCAATTTGGCCGCCAGGGGTTTGTCCATGCCTTCGAGTCCAAGCATGTCCTCGGCGACGGATTCCAGTTGCTCTTCGGTAACGATGGCTTCGGTTAGGAGCACGTTGCGGGCGCGGTTGCGCAGCTCGTTCACCGTATCTTCGTCGAAGGATTCGATTTCCAGCATTTCAGCCAGCGGCACGTAGGCGATTTCCTCCAGCGACGAGAAACCCTCGTCGATCAGGATGTCTGCCACTTCTTCATCCACATCCAGCTTGGCAATGAACAGCTGGCGGACCGAACTGTGCTCAGCCTCGGACTTGCGTTCCGATTCGGCTTCGGTCATCAGATTGATGGTCCAGCCGGTCAGCTCGGAAGCGAGCTTCACGTTCTGGCCATTGCGACCGATGGCAATCGCCAGGTTGTTTTCGTCGACCACGACATCCATCGCGTGGGCTTCCTCATCGACGACGATGGAGGAAACCTCGGCCGGCTGCAGCGCACCGATCACGAACTGGGCCGGTTCGGGCGACCACAGCACGATGTCGATGTTCTCGCCACCGATTTCATTGCGCACCGCGGTGACGCGGGAGCCGCGCAAACCGACGCAGGTGCCGATGGGATCGATGCGCGGATCGTTCGACTTGACCCCGATCTTGGCACGCAGGCCGGGATCGCGGGCACAGGCCTTGATTTCGAGAAGACCGTCGTCGATCTCGGGCACTTCAAGTTCGAACAGGCGCATCACAAACTCGGGCGCGGTACGCGAAAGGATCAGCTGCGGACCGCGGGCACCGCGATCGATGCGCAGCAAATAGGCCTTGACCCGATCGCCGACGCGCAGGTTTTCCTTCGGAATCATCTGATCGCGGGGCAGCACGGCTTCGAGGCGCCCCACTTCGATGATCGCATTGCCACGCTCCATGCGCTTGATGCTGCCGGAGATGATGTATTCCTTGCGCTCGAGGAAATCGTTGAGAATCTGCTCGCGCTCGGCGTCGCGCACCTTTTGCAGAATGACCTGCTTGGCCGCCTGGGCACCGATGCGACCGAAGTCGATGGGCTCGAGCCCCTCTTCGACGTAATCGCCAACCTGGATGTCCGGGTATTCTTCACGGGCGTCGATCAGACCCATCTGGGCTTCGTCGTTGTCGACGTCCTGATCGGGCAGCACCTGCCAGCGACGGAAGGACTCGTAATCGCCGGTTTCCCGATCGATGGAGACGCGCACATCGGCTTCGTCGTTGATGCGTTTCTTGGTCGCCTGGGCGAGCGCCGACTCAAGCGCAGAAAATACGATTTCCTTGGAAACGTTTTTCTCGCGGGCCAGCGCATCAACCAACAACAAAATTTCGCGGCTCATACCTGCAAACCTCCAAATCCCTTAAAACCTGGGAACCAGGCGGGCCTTCTCAATATCTTCAAATGGGATCTCCATCGATCCCTTTTCCGTCTCCAGGGTGACAACGCCGTCCTTCAGACCCTGAAGCACCCCGGCATAATTACGTTGATTGGCGATCGGCATGGCGAGACGGACTTGCACATCCTGCCCAGAGAAACGCTCGAAATCGGCCGGCTTCTTGAGAGCCCGATCCAGTCCGGGCGATGAAACCTCAAGGCGGTCGTAATCGACATCTTCAACTTCGAAAATCCGCGTCAGCTGATTACTGACAGTGGAGCAGTCGTCCACCGTGATACCCTCGGGCGAATCAATGAACACCCGCATCAACCGGCCGCGGGGTGAGGTCTCGAAATCCACTAGCTCGTAGCCAAGACCTTCGACGGTCTGTTCGATTAGTTTCAGAAGATCCATTTCCTCGCCCACAAATAAAAAATGGGCGAAACGCCCATCCCTGTTGAATTCGACCGGATGTCGGCTCTTTCGAACCGATAAAACGCGCTGATTATAGCAGCCCGCTGCCGCGGGCGCAATTTCAGCCCGGCATAACGCCTAGCGCGGCGTCGTCCGACGTGGCTGACGGGATGGACGTTTCCCCTTTCCACCTGGATTGACCGGCTTCGGCAGCCCGGCAAGGGCACACACCTCCTCTTCGGCCATGTCTTCCCACATGCCTCGCTTAAGCCGCGACGGCAACACCACCGGCCCGTAGCGGACGCGCATCAGGCGACTGACCGTGAGACCCATCGCTTCGAACATCCGGCGCACTTCGCGATTGCGCCCCTCGGACAGCGTAACCCGGTACCAGTGATTGGCCCCTTCGCCACCCGCATCGAGCAAGGTATTGAACTTGGCCGGGCCGTCCTCCAGTTCGATGCCCGCCAGCAAGGCGCCGCGCTGGGCTTCGTCGAGCTCGCCGAGAATCCGGACCGCATATTCCCGATCCAGCTCGTAACGCGGGTGCATCAGCTTGTTGGCGAGATCTCCGTCGTTCACGAAAAGCAGCAGGCCGGAAGTATTGAAGTCCAGCCGACCGACCGCAATCCAGCGCCCCTTGCGCAGCACCGGCAGACGGTCGAACACGGTCGGCCGTCCTTCGGGATCGTCGCGGGAGACAATCTCGCCTTCGGGCTTGTGATAGAGCACCACCCGGGGCACCCGCGTCGCAAAGCGCAAGGGCATCAATTTGCCGTTGATCCGGACCCTGTCGCCCGGACCGACTTTCTGACCTACATCTGCCGGCTCTCCGTTAACCGAGATACGCCCGGCGATGATCCAGTCTTCGATCTCGCGGCGGGAGCCGATGCCGGCCGCGGCCAGAACCTTGTGCAACCGCTGAGGTGCATCGTAAGTGGTCTCCTCGGGCCTTTTGCGCTGCTCGCCTTCGGCCGGCGGCAGAAGCTCGGTGCTGGCCAGCGGATAGCCGCCGGCCGTGCCGGAAAGACTGGACGCGGCGCCCAGCTTGCGAGCCCGCCAGTTGCCACGACCGCCGCCGAGATCGGACAGGCCGATTGCCGACGCGTTGCTCTTGGGCTGGCGCCCGCCATCGAACTCGCGCTCGGCACCGACAGCCCGATTGCCTTCGTTTTCCGGCCTGCCGCGACCGCGCCGCGGCCCTTGCCCTTGAGGCTGATTCCGGTCGGCACCGGCAGCTCGCGGACCGCCACCTGGGCGCGATCCACCGCCGGCGGAACGCAGGCTGCCACCGGCATTTCCGGCGTTACCCGCATTTCCACCGGGCTTGCCCGTCTTAGCCCTGAACGGACGGCTCTTCGGTTTTTGGGAGGTCGACAAGATCCATGATCCTTTCGATTTCAGTCAACGGAGGCAACTCGGTCAGGCTGCGCAAGCCGAGATCCTCCAGGAATTTTCGGGTCGTGGCATAAAGCCCCGGCCGGCCGGGGGTGTCCCGGTAGCCCACCACGTCCACCCACCCTCGCGATTCGAGGGTTTTCAGTACATTCGTCGAAACGACCACGCCGCGGATGTCCTCGATATCGCCGCGGGTTACCGGCTGGCGATAGGCGATGATCGCCAAGGTTTCGAGGACGGCCCGCGAATACTTCGGCGGTCGCTCCTGTTTCAGGCGGTCGAGATAGGCCTGATACTCGACGCGGGTCTGAAAACGCCAGCCCCCCGCCGTCTGCACCAATTCAATCCCACGGCCCTGCCAATCTTCGCCGAGCTCGACGAGCAGTTGGCGCACCACTTCCGAACCCGGATCCGCCTCGAAAAGACGGCGCAACTCGCTCACCGGCAGCGGCGCCTGTGCAGCCAGCAAAGCCGTTTCGAGCACCAGCTTGATCGTTTCAGTCGATTCCGGCTGCACTTTCGGCACGCTTCACATAAATCGGCGCAAAGGCCTCGTTCTGGGTAATCACCACCAGGCGCTCCTTCACCAGCTCCAGCGTGGCAAGAAAGCTCACCACCAGACTCGGCACGCCCAGACTGGGATCGAACAGGGATTCAAACGCCACGAAAGCGTCTTCATGCAGTTTGCGCAGGATCAGCGTCATGTGCTCGCGCACCGACAGTTCTTCCCGCTGGATCGTGTGATGCCGCTTGAGGCTGCTCCGGCGGGCGATCTTAAGCCACACCAGTTGCAGATCGTGCAAACTCACACCCGGCAGGCGCTCCACCACCTTTTCGGCGACGAAAACCCCCACCCATTCGAAATCCCGCTCAACGCGCTGCATCTCGTCGATGCCCGCCGCAGCCCGCTTGATCTGTTCGTATTCGAGCAGGCGACGCACCAGTTCGGCACGGGGATCGAGTTCTTCCGCCTCCTCAGGCCGCGACGGACGCGGCAGCAGCATGCGGGACTTGATCTCCAGAAGCGTCGCGGCCATCAACAGATAATCGGCAGCCAACTCCAGATTGTGCCGACGCATCGCTTCCACGTACTCCAGATATTGGGCCGTCAGCGGCGCCATTGGAATATCGAGGACGTTGATGTTGGCCTTGCGGATCAGGTAGAGCAGCAAGTCGAGCGGACCTTCGAAGGCGTCGAGGATCACCTCCAGCGCCTCTGGCGGGATGTAGAGATCCTTTGGCAGATCGAAGATCGGCTGGCCGTACATGCGGCCGAGAACGGTTTCCGGCTGCGCCGGATCGACGACAAGCGTACTCACCGGACGAATCCAGCCGCGGAGGTTAACACGGCACAAGCCGGCGACCAAGGCATATATCGACAACCCGACGCCGGCAAACCCATCAGCTGTAGCTCAAGCCCATCGCGTCACGGACTTCGCGCATGGTTTCCTGGGCCAGCTTGCGCGCTTTGTCGCAACCGTCGGCCACGATGCTGCGCACCAGGCTCGGGTCGTCGAGGTAGGGCTGGGCCCGCTCGCGCATGGCGTCCTGTTCCTTGAGCACCGCGTCGATGACCGGCTGCTTGCATTCGAGGCAGCCGATGCCGGCGCTCTTGCAGCCCTGGGCCACCCAGTTGCGGGTGCCTTCGTCGGAATAGATCAGGTGGAACTGCCACACCGGGCACTTTTCGGGATCGCCCGGATCGGTGCGCCGCGCCCGCGCCGGATCGGTCTGCATGGTGCGGATTTTCTTGGTCAGCGATTCGGCTTCTTCGCGCAGGAAAATCGTGTTGCCGTAGGACTTGGACATCTTCTGGCCGTCGAGGCCCGGCATGCGGGAGGCTTCGGTAAGGAGCGCGCCGGGCTCGACGAGGATCACCTTGCCGCTGCCTTCGAGATAGCCATATAGACGCTCACGATCGCCCAGCGAAAGGCTCTGAGCCTCTTCCAGCAGCGCCTTGCCGAGCGCCAGGCCTTCGTCGTCGCCGTTCTGCTGGAAGCGGGTGCGGAACTCCTCGTAGAGCCGGGCACGCTTGGAACCGAGTTTCTTGACCGCCTCCTTGGCCTTTTCCTCGAAGCCGGGTTCGCGGCCGTACATGTGATTGAAGCGCCGGGCCAGCTCGCGGGTGAATTCCACGTGGGGCAGCTGGTCCTCGCCCACCGGCACCTTGTCGGCGCGGTAGATCAGGATATCGGCACTCATCAGCAGCGGATAGCCGAGGAAACCGTAGGTGGTCAGATCCTTATGGACCAACTTTTCCTGCTGATCTTTGTAAGTCGGAACGCGCTCAAGCCAGCCCTGCGGCGTCATCATCGACATCAGCAAGTGCAGTTCGGCGTGCTCCGGCACCCGCGACTGGATGAAGATCGTTGCCTGGGACGGATCGACCCCGGCCGCAAGCCAATCGACGATCATGTCCCACACGCTGGACTCGATACCCCGTGGATTGTCGTAGTCGGTCGTCAGCGCATGCCAGTCGGCCGCGAAGAACAGGCAGGGGTGCTCGGACTGGAGCTTGACCCAGTTTTTGAGGACGCCGTGGTAGTGGCCGAGGTGGAGCCGCCCGGTGGGGCGCATGCCGGAGAGGACGCGTTCAGCGAACATGGATTTCAGAGTCCAAAAGCGGTTGCGAGAACAAAACGGAAAATGGCCACCAGCGGCCCGAGAATGTCGCCAAGGATACCGGTGAACAACAGAAACAGCAGAATCGGGAAGCCATAAGGCTCGATTTGGGCGAATTTGTAGGCTGGACCGGGGGGCAGCAGGCTGACTGCAATGCGACCGCCGTCGAGGGGCGGCAGCGGCACAAGATTGAGAACCATCAGCACCGCGTTGATCTGAATGCCTGCATCCGCCATCTTGGCCATCGGCAGCGCGTAGACACTGTCCGGCGCCACCACCGCGAGCTTGAACAGCAGCGCCCAGCCCAAGGCCATGAGCAGGTTGGCGAACGGCCCTGCCGCGGCGACCCAGAACATGTCCGCCTTGGGATTTCGCAGGCGCCCGAAATTGACCGGCACGGGCTTTGCCCAGCCGAAAAGCATCGCACCGGCGCCAGCCAGACTGCTCATGATGACGATCAACCCAGGCACGATGATCGTTCCCACCGGGTCGATGTGGCGCAGCGGATTGAGGCTGATCCGCCCGGCGAGCTTGGCGGTGGCATCGCCAAAATACAGCGCGGCGTAGCCGTGGGCGGCCTCGTGCAGCGTGATCGCGAACAGCACGGGCAACGCCCAGATGGTCAGCGTGGAGATGAGTTCTTGCATGGGAAACGTCCGTGCGGGGCCGCGATTCTAACAGACCTCGCCCGCCGCCCCGCCCCGCCGGGCGTCGCGGAACGCAATCGACAGCACATCCGGGAGCAAATCAGAGCCCGAAGGGCGCCAGACTGCCGCGCCCCTCACGCACCAGCACCGGGCTTCCGCCGGTCAGGTCGATGACCGTCGTGGCCTCGCCGCGGCATGGACCGGCTTCGATGATCAAGTCGACCTCCTTTTCCAGCCGGTCGCGGATTTCCTCCGGGTCGGTGAGCGGATGGTCTTCGTCGGGCAGGAGCAAGGTCGAACTGAGCATCGGCTCGCCAAGTTCGGCGAGCAGCGCCGAAACAACCGGATGATCGGGAACCCGCAGACCGATGGTTTTGCGCTTGGGGTGCAGCACGCGACGCGGAAGCTCCTTGGTGCCTTCGAGGATGAAGGTGTAGGGGCCCGGCGTCGTGGCCTTGAGCAGCCGGTACTGGCTGTTGTCCACCTTCGCGTAGGTGGCGATCTCGGAGAGGTCGCGGCAGATCAGGGTGAAGTGATGACGCTCATCGACCCCGCGGATGCGCCGAATATGGGTCAACAGCGCGTTGTCGCCGGTATGACCGCCAAGGGCATAGGCCGAATCGGTGGGAAAGGCGACAAGGCCGCCGTTACGCATGATTTCCGCCGCCTGCTTGATCAGGCGGGGCTGGGGCTGTTCGGGATGAAGGGTAAAAAACTGGGCCATGATTCAAAATGAAAGGATCAGATCAAGCGCGACCACACGGGAATGAGGTCGGGCGGCAGCGGCGGCGCTTTCCCGAGGTCGATCGGGCTGTCTTCCGGGCCGTGGAAATCCGACGCCCTTGAAGCCATCAGGCCGAATTTGCGCGCCACACGCGCAAAAGCCAGCACCTGACCGCCATCGTGGGCGCCGCAGGAAACCTCGACGGCATCGCCGCCGAGATCGCAAAACTTGTCAAACAGGATGTCCATCTCTGCGTGACTCAGACGGTAACGTCCCGGATGGGCGACGACCGCCAATCCGCCGGCACCTTTGATCCAGCCGAGCGCATCCTCCAGCGTTGCCCAGATGTGCTCGACATAGCCCGGTTTGCCCCGGGCCAGGTAGTGCAGGAAGACGTCATGGACGTTTTTCGAGACGCCGATCTCGACCAGATAACGGGCGAAATGGGCGCGACTCACGAGGGCCGGATTGCCGACGTAGCGCAATGCGCCCTCAAGGGCGCCGTGAATGCCGATGCGATCCAGTTCGGCAGCGATCCGCACCGACCGCCCGTCGCGACCGCCGCGAACCTTGGCCAGCCCTTCGATCAACGCCGGATTGGCCGGATCGATGCCAAGACCGACGATGTGCAGCGTCTGGTCGAGCCAGGAAACCGACACCTCCACGCCCGGCACAAAACGCAGCCCGAGGTCCGCCGCGGTGGCGCTGGCTTCGGGCAAGCCCAGGAGTTCGTCGTGATCGGTCAAGGCCAACAGATCGACACCGTTGGCGTGGGCGCGGCGAACCACTTCGGCAGGCGGCAAAGTGCCGTCCGAAGCGGTGGAGTGGCAGTGCAGGTCGGCGTTGAGTGCGTTCATGATTCCTCGGACAACAAGAATGTCTCGATGATCCGGGCAACTTCACCCGGCTGGTCGTGATGCAGATTGTGGCCGCTGTCGGCGACCTGCACTTCGCGAAAGTTCCGGAAGCAGACCCGCGCTTCGGCATGGGCTTCGTCCGTAATCCCGAGCTTGCGTCGCAAGCCATCGTCGGCCGGCTCGATCCACAAGGTCTGCGCCGTCACCCGCGCCCACGCGGCACGGGCCTCGGCGCGCCGGTAGAGGATTGGATTGACCCGCCTGTGAGCCGGATCGCCAGCCCGACGAATGCAGCCCTGACCGTCGGGCTCCCCCAGATGCTCGGCGAGAAAAGCCGCCTTTTCGTTCGAGAGACGCGGATTATCGCCCTGCAGCCGCGCCGCCAGCGCATCCCGGCTGGGGAAGCTGCCGAACTGCGGCGGCGTTTCCAACTCGCGCAGCCATTTTTCGAGCCGCCCGGGCGCCTGCCCGGCATCGCTGTCCGCCAAGCCGAAAGCATCCAGCGCAATGAGCCGCCGCACCCGCGCAGGCCGCACACCGGCATACATGCAGGCAACATTGCCCCCCATGCTGTGGCCGATCAAGGTCACCGCCGCCTCGGGCGAATAAAACCGCAGGATCGCGTCCAGATCGCCAAGATAATCGGGAAACCAGTAGGCATCTCCGCGCCATTCGGTAAGGCCGAAGCCACGCCAGTCCGGCGCGATCACGCGCCAATCTGCCGAAAGCGCGTCTACCAGGAACTGAAAAGAGGCCGAAACGTCCATCCAGCCATGCAGCAGGAAAAGCTGCGGCGCCCCGTCGGCACCCCACTCGCGCACGTGGTAGCGCACTCCGCGGATGGTCAGAAATCGGCTACGGGATGGCGTCATCCTTGCAAGTGTAGCAGACCCTTGCCCTCCCTCGCCCCGGATGGTAAGGTGCGCGCCGTCGTGTGGGAGAGCGCTCGCAACAGTTTTGAAGTCGAGCCGCCGAAGGCGCAACCCCCGGAACCGCTCAGGCAAAAGGACCGCCGACAAATCAACAATCTGGAGAGAGGTGCCGCCCGCCAAACGTGCCGGCCGCATCCACCGAAGGGGCACGCAGCCGGCACCCGCCGCAGCCGCAATCTCTCAGGTAAAAAGGACAGATGGGGCCGATACGATTGACGTCGTGTCGGCCCCATTGCTTTTCTACACTGAACGATTACCCACCGGAGATCTCCATGGCCCAGCACACCCCCCTTTACGCCACCCACGTCGCGGCAGGCGCCCGCATGGTCGACTTCGCCGGCTGGGACATGCCGGTCAACTACGGCTCGCAGATCGAGGAGCACCACGCCGTGCGCCGCGATGCCGGCATGTTCGACGTCTCCCACATGCTCGCACTCGATCTGGCAGGCGCCGACGCCAAGGCCTTCCTGCGCGGCCTCATCGCCAACGACGTCGCCAAGCTCGTCGAACCCGGCAAGGCGCTGTATAGCTGCATGCTGAATCCCGACGGCGGCGTCATCGACGATCTGATCGTTTACTTCCTCTCCGACACGTCCTACCGCATCGTCGTCAATGCCGGCACCGCCGACAAGGACGTGGCCTGGATCCAGCAACGCCTTGCCTCCACCGGCACCCAGGCCACGCTGACCGTCCGCCGCGACCTGGCGATGATCGCCGTTCAAGGCCCCAACGCCCGCACCAAGACCTGGGCTGCGATCCCCGGCTCCGAAGCGGCGTCCAACACGCTCAAACCCTTCCAGGCCGCCGCATTCGGCGACTTCTTCATCGCCCGCACCGGCTACACGGGCGAAGACGGTTTCGAACTGACCCTGCCGAGCGAACAGGCCGCTGCCACCTGGAACACCCTCGCCGCCGCCGGTGTCGCCCCCTGCGGTCTGGGCGCCCGCGACACCCTGCGCCTCGAGGCCGGCATGGCGCTCTATGGCAACGACATGGACGAATCCGTTTCGCCACTTGACGCCGGCCTTGCCTGGACCGTCGATCTCAAGGACCCCAATCGCGACTTCGTCGGCAAGGCTGCTCTGGTTGCCAACGGAGCCCGCCGCCAGGTACTCGGCCTGGTGCTCGAAGACAAAGGCGTGCTGCGCTCCCACCAGAAAGTCTTCACCGCCCAGGGCGAAGGCGAAACCACCAGCGGCACCTTCTCGCCGACCCTCGAAAAATCCATCGCGATGGCCCGCCTGCCCCTCGGCGTGGCCCCCGGCGACAGCGTCGAGGTGGACATCCGCGGCAAGCGCCTCAAGGCGCGGGTGGTTAAAGCCTCTTTCGTCCGCAATGGCAAAGGCCTAATCTGAGGCCCGGCATCCTTACCCCTCTCAACCCCTTCCAATTGGACTCGAACCAGGACACACCATGACGACTCCCACCGACCTGCGCTACACCGCCTCCCACGAATGGGTTCGCACCGAATCCGACGGCAGCCTCACCGTCGGCGTCACCGACCACGCCCAGGAAGCCCTTGGCGATGTCGTTTTCCTCGAACTGCCCGAAGCCGGCCGCGTCGTTGCCGCCGGCGAAGCCATCGCGGTGATTGAATCGGTCAAGGCCGCCTCCGACATCTACGCCCCGGTCGCTGGCGAAATCATCGCCAGCAACGAGGCGGCAGTGGACGCCCCCGAATCGGTCAACGCCGACGCTTACGCCGCCTGGCTGTTCAAGATCAAGCCCGCCGACGGCGCCGACACCGGCGCCCTCCTCGACGCCGCCGGCTACGAAGCCGCCATCGGCTAAAAGCCGTCCGCGGGGGCGCCCTTCCGGCACGCCCCCGCCTTGTCGCAGCCGTACCTCCAGACCCGAGTTCCCCATGTCGAAGACACTTCTCACCGCTCCTCTTGCCACGCTCGAACAGGGCGACGACTTCATCCGCCGCCACCTCGGTCCCTGTGCCAACGAGATGCCGGCCATGCTTGCCGCCATCGATGTCGACTCCCTCGACACCCTGATCGGGCAGACCGTGCCCGCCGACATCCGCCTGCCGGCTCCGCTGGCCCTCGGCGAGCCGACGCCCGAACACGTCGCGCTGGCCCGGCTGAAGGCCATCGCCAGCAAGAACGTGCTGAAGAAGTCCCTCATCGGCATGGGTTACTACGACACCATCACGCCCAAGGTCATCCTGCGCAACGTGTTCGAAAACCCCGGCTGGTACACCGCCTACACGCCCTACCAGGCCGAGATATCCCAAGGCCGGCTCGAAGCCCTGCTGAACTTCCAGCAGATGGTCATCGACCTCACCGGTCTCGAACTCGCCAACGCCTCCCTGCTCGACGAAGCCACCGCCGCGGCTGAAGCCATGGCCATGGCCCGGCGCGTATCCAAGGTAAAGGGCCAAGCCTTCTTCGTGGACGAAGGCGTCTTTCCGCAAACCCTCGATGTGGTGCGCACCCGCGCCGAATATTTCGGCTTCGAACTGATCGTCGGCCCGGCCTCCGACGCCGCGCACCACGAGGTCTTCGGCGCCTTGCTGCAATATCCCGATCAACGTGGCCTCGTCGCCGACATCTCCGCCCCGATCGCCGCACTCAAGGCCAAGGGCGCCGTCGTCGCCGTCGCCTCCGATCTGCTGGCCCTCGTGCTGCTCAAGTCGCCCGGTGAACTCGGCGCCGACATTGCCCTTGGCTCCGCCCAGCGTTTCGGCGTCGCGCTCGGTTTCGGCGGCCCCCATGCGGCCTTCTTCGCCACCCGCGAAGCCCACGTGCGCGCCATGCCCGGCCGCATCATCGGCGTATCCAAGGATGCCCGCGGCAAGACCGCCCTGCGCATGAGCCTGCAGACCCGCGAGCAGCACATCCGTCGCGAAAAAGCCAACTCCAACATCTGCACCTCGCAGGTTCTACTCGCCAACATGGCCGGCATGTATGCCGTCTATCACGGTCCCGAAGGCCTGCGCACCATTGCCGCGCGGGTTCACCGCCTCGCCGCCACCCTGGCCGAAGGCCTGCGCCAAGCCGGCTTCGCGCTGGCCTCCGAAGTATTCTTCGACACCCTGCAAGTCGAAACCGGCCCGCGCTCCAGTGCCATCTACGCCGCTGCCCAGGCCGCCGGCTACAACCTGCGCCGCGTGGACGGGCACGCCCTTGGCATCGCCATCGACGAGAAAACCACCCTCGGCGACATCGCAACGCTGCTCACAGCCTTTGGTGCCGCAACCGACGTCACGGCCCTCGACACCATCGTCGCCGCACGTGGCGGCAACCTGCCGGAAACCCTGCTGCGCAGCGATGCCATTCTCTCCCATCCGGTGTTCAACACCCATCACACCGAACATGAAATGCTGCGCTACCTCAAGCGCCTTCAGAACCGCGATCTCGC
>Ga0116181_1002250_pt1 | contig 15812 bp, 18 predicted proteins | sample AD_UKC075_MetaG_FD_89752 | JGI IMG/M metagenome (GOLD analysis project Ga0116181, IMG submission 89752) | Active sludge microbial communities of municipal wastewater-treating anaerobic digesters from USA - AD_UKC075_MetaG | ecosystem: Engineered > Bioreactor > Anaerobic > Digestate | place: USA...
AGTAATACTGTCAAACCAAGGGAGTATTCGCCCTTGGTTTTGGCGTATATTGGAGATGCAGTTTTTGAAATTTTTATCAGAACGGCTATTGTTGTAAAGGGAAATGCACCTGTTAATAAACTTCATAAAGCGGCAAAGGAATATGTAAAGGCCTCTGCCCAGGCTGAAATATATGAAAAAATCAAATCCTGTCTGACCGAAGAAGAAGAAAGTATTTTTAAAAGAGGAAGAAATGCAAAATCAGCTACTGTTCCCCAAAATGCCCTTCTGTCAGATTACAGGCATGCGACAGGTTTAGAAGCCCTTTTTGGTTATTTGTATTTAGATGGACAGATAGAAAGACTTCAATATTTAATGAATTTGGGGATAGAAAAAGAATAAAGACATGGAGGTTACAACAAATGTCTAAAGAGACAAAAACATTTATTAAGGGGGCAATTATTCTTTCTATAGGGGGAGTAATTGCAAAAATATTGAGTGCGTTTTTTAGAATTCCATTGACCCATTTGATTAAAGATACAGGAATAGGTTATTATCAAATGCCTTATCCAATTTATACACTGATGATAGCAATTGCTTATACAGGAATTCCTTCTACCGTATCAAAAATCGTTTCTGAAAGGCTGGTTCATAAAAAATACAAAGAAGCCCATAGAATATTCCAGTACACCTTTATTGTTTTAATCTTTACAGGAGTGCTTGCATCCTTATTTCTATTTTTAGGGGCAGACTGGTTAATCTATATGCAGGGTTGGGTTCCTGAAGCAAAATATTCTTTATTGGGACTGGCTCTTAGTCCGATTTTTATTGCTATCATGGGGGCTTTCAGAGGATATTTTCAGGGTATGCAAAATATGTTTCCCACGGCCACATCACAAATTTTTGAAAGTTTTGCAAGAGTCATTTTTGGTTTAGGTCTGGCTTATTACTTTATGAGCAGTAATTCTGGTATAGCCGTTGCTGCTGGAGGAGCATCTTTTGGTGCAACAGCAGGAGCAATTTTTGGTACTCTTATTTTATTGATATATTATTTAACAAAAAGGAAAAAAATTATAGAAAAAGTTCATGAAGACAATGAAAGTAATCAAGAAGTAGAGTTCTTACCAACGGCAGCAAGGATTTTATGGATTGCCTTTCCCGTTTCCGTAGGAGCTGCGGTTAATTCGGTTATGAATTGGGCTGATTCAGCATTGGTGGTAAGAAGATTGATTCATGCCGGAGCCACTCAATTAGAAGCAACCGATTTATTTGGACAAATTGGAAAGGCTTCAACTTTTATAAATATCCCTTTAACTTTTAGTATGGCTTTAGTAGTGGGATTGGTACCAAGTATCGCAGAAGCCATTGAAAAAAGAAATAAAAAAGAACTTCACGATAAAATCGAGTGGGGAACCAGATTTGCTATGCTACTTGGTTTGCCTTCAGCAGCTGGTTTAGGCATCCTGGCTCAACCCTTAATGACACTTATTTATTGGGAATATAATAAAGGTGCCAGCATTCTTGCATTATTGAGTATAAGCTTAGTCTTTATCATATTAGGGCAGGCCTATACAGGTGTTTTACAAGGAATGGGTAAATTTTATATTCCCGTAGTTAATTTGCTAATTGCAGTTTTATGTAAGGCTCTTGTTAATTATACCCTGGTTGCAGGACCATTAGGAGTAAACGGTGCAGCAATAGGTTCTATTATAGGTTATGGAGTTTTTGCAATCTTAAACTATATTTTTGTTAAAAAGTATTCAGACTTCAAGATGAATCTTAAGCTAGTAATTTTCAAACCATTATTGTCAACACTTTTAATGGCAGGGGTAACTTTTGGGGTATATTATCTGTTCAGAAACTTTACAGGTAATACGATTTCAACTTTAACTGCTGTTGCCTGTGGTGTTATTATTTATGCTCTTATGCTTTTATTAACAGGTGCAATTGCAGAAGAAGACTTCCATATGATTCCTCAGGGTGATAAGCTCCTCTGGCTATTAAAGAAAGTAAAAATTATTAAAGTTCAGAGCAGATCTTTGTAATAATTATCTTCATTAAATATATCAGATCTTTCTTACTTCTGGATTTTTGAAGTTTCGGGTATCATCGAATAAATATTTTATATAAAAATTTAATAGTATATTAAAAAAAAGGCTCAAAATAATATTATTATGATTCATATTCGTAAGAAGAGAGGAGTTTTTTTATGAAAAACTTTAATGAAGATGCTCTTCGGTTGGAAGGAAGAAATGCTGTTTTAGAAGCCTTGAAATCTGAAAGAGATATTGATAAAATTTTAGTTCAGGAAGGAAGTAAGGAAGGTTCTATTAAAAAAATCCTTGCCGAAGCCAGGGAAAGAAAAATTGTCATCCATACGGTTTCAAAAGCAAAATTAGATGAAATATCTGAAACTAAAAAACATCAAGGGGTTATCGCTTTTGTATCAGCTCATAATTATGTAGAACTTGAGGATATTATAAAGAGTGCCGAAGAAAAAGGAGAAAAACCTTTTATTATTATTTTAGACTCCATTGAAGATCCTCATAATTTAGGTGCCATTATTAGAACAGCCAATATTTGTGGTGCTCATGGGGTAGTTATCCCCAAACGAAGAGCAGTAGGTTTAACAGCGACAGTGGCAAAGGCATCTGCTGGAGCTATTGAATATATCCCTATTGCAAAAGTAACCAATATAGGAAGCGCAATAGACAAACTTAAATCTCTGGGTATATGGGTTGCCTGTGCAGATATGGATGGAGAACTGATGTATAAGACTGATTTAACAGGAGCCATTGCTTTAGTGATTGGCAGTGAAGGGGAAGGTGTCAGCAGAATGGTAAAAGAAAAATGCGACTATATTGTCAAGATCCCGATGTATGGACAAATTACTTCTTTAAATGCTTCTGTAGCAGCGGGCATATTAATGTATGAAGTTGTAAGGCAAAATAAATTTAAGGAATAAAATGTAAGTGATGCAAATGGTTATATTTTACAGTTTCCCTTAACAAAATAAATATATTGTGTTATACTAATTTATAGAGAGCAGAAAGGACAAGCTGCTTAATGAAATTTTTCTTTTTTCTGTACAGCAGTAATAGCAGTAAACTAAATAATACACAAAAGCATTAAAGAAACAGAACGGGGGGCGGGAACAATGAGCTTAAAATTAAAAAAGACCAGTAGATTCGTATCTTATGATGAAATGGAAGATGAAGCAATTGTTGATTTAGTAAGAGATGGCAACAATGATGCCATGGATTACTTAATCAACAAATATAAAAATTATGTTCGTGCAAAAGCCAGAACATATTTTTTAATCGGAGCTGACAGGGAAGATATCATTCAAGAAGGAATGATAGGTTTATATAAGGCCATAAGAGATTATGATGAAGAAAAAATTTCATCTTTTCGTGCCTTTGCTGAATTGTGTATTACCCGTCAAATAATTACGGCCATAAAAGCTGCAACTCGCCAAAAGCATATTCCCCTGAATTCATATATTTCTTTGCATAAACCAATTTTTAATGACGGCAGTGAAAAGACAACCCTCATGGATGTGATTATAGGGGGTAAAGTGGCAAATCCCGAAGAACTGCTTATAGGACAAGAAAACTTAGAATTTATTGAACAACAGATGGGAGAAATTTTAAGTGATTTGGAATGTAAGGTTTTATCTCTCTATTTGCAGGGAAAAGCCTATTATGAAATAGCAGAAGAAATGAATAGGGATATAAAATCCATAGATAATGCGCTGCAAAGAGTAAAGAAGAAATTAGAAAAATTTCTTAACAATAAAAAAGGATAATGAAAACATCAGTTATAATTCTGATGTTTTTATTATCCTTTCAATATATTTTCTAAAATACTTAAATCTGTTTCAATTGCTTTTAAATATTAAATTTAGCCGCCAGACAATAATGAGTGTAGTTCTCTGCCATTTTCCATCTATTTTTTTCTAAAAGAAAATCTTCACTAAAGATACAATCCCTGTCACTATCATTTTTAATTATTAAAGTTAATCCTTTAGAAGACAGACTGTCTTCTTTAACAAGCATACGGACTCCTTCAAGATTATTGACTGTTTCATATATGCCTTCTTCCCAATGTGCAGTATTTAATGAACTGCATCCTACTGATAAAATAATCGTTAAAATCATAATAAAAAGTAAAAGCGCATATTTTTTCATATAACTACTCCTTATCCTATTAGATACTGGGATAAAACATAAGTTTCCGGAAGAAAACGATTATAGAAATTTATCCGTTTTTTTGATATCTTTGCAATTGTCAATCCTTAAAGTATGTTTTTTTAGTAAAAAAGATTAAACAGCATCTAACTTTTATCATATTTTCCAGCATTAAACTTAAGAAAAAGCCTATAAAATGCTTGACTTAAAGCGAGAAACATGATAATATATCTAAGCGTTAGGCAAGAATTTAATAAATATGCTGCTATGGCTCAGGAGGTAGAGCGTCGCCTTGGTAAGGCGGAGGTCACGGGTTCGAATCCCGTTAGCAGCTTCACAAAATCAAGGTTCCAGTATTTAACTGGAATTTTTTTGCTTTTAACCCCTTTTTGCCTGAATGTCAGAAATAAAATGAGATTAAGTGTTTTATTTAGAAGATTATTTAAAAAAGATGACAACACTAAATTATTAAAATCGTCATTGTTAATTATACTTAGAAACTCTTGTAAAAGACTGAGAATTTAAGTGTAATTTGAGTTATTATTGATTAATTATTAAAATATGCTATAATTATTTGCGTTTATGAATTTTCAATCTATGAATAAGTATGGTAAAAGGAAGGATTGCAATGAAGAATACGATTTTATATGGATTGTTAGGTTTTATTATAAGTTTTACTATTTGCTTATCGATCATTCTTTTAATGGATAGTATTTTCTTTTCAATAGACATTTTATTTTGCATACCTGTGGGGTATGCTTTTATTGGGTATTTTGCCTGCAAAGGATTTAATTATGGAATCGTCAAAGACAATTTACCATATAATCCTGCCTATAGGATTCATCTTATTTTTATGTTGTATGTTATTGGATATTATTTTTTAATCCATTATGCATCTTATTTTATGGCAAGGATTGAGGATGGTTTTTTAGTATACAATTTAACTGGAGATCATATTAGCAATTATATTTTAGAGGGCTATGGATTAATGAATTTTTCTAAGTATATGAGATTGATTTCAGAACCGTATTCTTATAGATTTATTATATTTGATGGTCCTGCTGAGATTGAGGTATCCAGTCTTTTATCTGAAAGCCAGGTTCAGGAAAGCTATAATATAGAGAATATATTTACTTTGCTGCAAATGTTAACAGGCTTCATTGGCTTTATGTTTGGTGGTGTTCTGGCTGCCGTTAAGCCTAAAACAATGAAGTGGTGTGAGAAATGTAAAAAATATTACAGGAAGAAATTGCTTGCCAAAGCTTTTTAAGGAAAAAATTTATGATAATTTAGTCCAGGATATATTGGTTTATAATGTATTAAGATTAGACAAAAACTTGGAGAGATTTCATAAAAGTATTTTTTCGAATAAGCCTTATGTTGATATTGATGTAGAATACTGCCCTGATTGTAAAAATGCTGAAGTCCTCATCAGGCATTACTATAAGACTTTTTTAAGATATGAATTAGATGTTTTGAAAACAGAAGATTATAAAGATATTGATATTTCATCAGCTTTATAAGATCATCTTTCTTAATCATTTACATAGGAATAAAAGTCCGTTTAAATATTTCCAGGCCCCTTTCATTTGATATTATTGCCTAATTTATCCCAATAGCATTGATAGTAAAGGATAATTTGATTATTATCATAGAAAGAAAAATGAATCAAGAGGACAAAATTTGTTTATTAAATTCAGGGGTTTTAAAAAAATTTATATGCTTTATTTAGGCATCTGTTTGATTATTTTAGGAATAGCCCATAAGTATTTATTAACTCCAGCATTCGATAATATTTTTAATTCGGGAGAAGCTTCAGTAGGAAACTATAGCAGTATAGTCTTAATAATAGTTGGTGTACTTTTTATTGTATGGAATATCATTTCACTTATTATTAGAAGAATAAAAATATAATCAAACAAAAATAATACGGGAGAAAGATAACTGTCCAGTGGACAGTTATTTTTTTACGGGAAGAGAATCAGAAAGATTTATTTTGAGTTTTCACAGAAAGAAAAATTATAATAAGAAAAAAGAATGAATCAGAAAGGGGATGGAAGATGCTTAATTATCAAATTGAATGGAGAGGCAATGAACATACAAATTTTTCATCCAGAGAAGGAAATACTCCTTTAATCATTGTTAATCATGTTGCAGATGCTTCTGCAGCAAGTTGTGACAGTTGGTTCAGATCGAGTGAGAACAAGCATTCATCAGCACATTTTTTAGTAACCTTTAAGGGAGAAATCAGACAGTATGTCCGTATTGAAGACATGGCCTGGGCTAATGGTTTAAAGCTCTATGATATTCCTAAAGCGAAGAGTTCACTTGTAAGAAGCATGAAAATGAATCCCAATTTATACTCCGTATCAATAGAACATGAAGGTACAACAGGCCGATTAACAGAAGAGCAATTTCAGGCAACTTTGTGGCTGCACTGCTATATCCGGGATTATGTAAAAAATAAGTGGGGTTATCAAATACCTATGGACAGGGAGCATATTCTGGGACACTTTGAAATTGATCCTCTTAAGAAACCTGATTGTCCTGGTAAAGATTTTCCCTGGGAGCGTCTGATTAAAGAATTACAAAAAAAGAATACTGCAGAACAATGGAAATACGAAGGCATAGAATTTTTACATCAATACGGAATACTGAGCGATTTAGAGGGATGGAAAAATAAAATTAACGAACCCATGCCTGTTTGGGCTGTGTGTTTATTAATAGAGAGGATAATACAAAAGTATGAAACATTTAAACATACACAGAGAGTCTAAAACATGTTTGTCATTTGGGAAGAAGTATATGGAATAAAATTCAAAAAATCCTTGTGCAATTTTACAAAAGGGCCAGAAATTCTATGTGTGTTAAAAAATCGATTTTTTGGAAAAACATTTTTAATTAATTTTTACTTTAATTTTTTATAAAAATATTATTAAAAAATACTCATTTAAAAATAGTAAAAAACATTCCGTTTTGAGACTATTTCTGAATTTATGCCTGACATATTGGTCATGAAGAGATCCTGGATTATTGTTAGAGCAAGAAACGCGTTTCATAAAGAGTTCACTCCTAAAATAAAATAGGGAAGAAGTAAAATGAATTATAAAAAATCAATTATAATAAATGATAAGGAAAAAATTGACTACTCAGAATGTAAGACAGGGAATAAACTGATTATTACAAGAGATGTCAGTCATGATATCATACCTTCTTCTAATCCAATAAAATATGAATTTATTAATGAGGTTGTAAGGAACCTTATAACGGACTGGGATTTAACTTTATATCATTGGGTTAATGATAAAGTAGGAGATTTAGAAGATGAATTGGAATCTAAGAAGGACGAAGCAGTTGACGAGGATGATAAACTCGATGATGAAATTTGTGACCTTGAAGAATGGCTTGAGGAAATTGACGGATGTTTCTTAGGAGGAAAATTAAGAATGCTAGATGAATAGTTTGACGTTTGTAGTGATATAGATGAGATAGATCAATTAAAAGAAGAGCTTTCTGTTTTGGTTATGAAGGCAATACAAAAATATGTTTTAATCAAAAATCACGAAATATTAGACAGAAATCTTGATATTGCAAAAAATTTACAGATTTATATGTTGAATCGATGGAACATGAAAACAGAGTCGACATCAAAAATCTTGATAAAATTATATTCGCAATTATGAAGGAATACAATATAGACACTACAAAGCCAGAAGGGTGGGAAAAAATCGAAGACTATCTTGATGAGTATAGTGATTGTCTTGAATTTGCAAATTATAAAATGTCTTATGAAAAACTTTGCGATTTATTTGAAGAGGCAGTAAGCACTCATTAGAGGCTTAATAAAGTAGAAAAGAGCTGCATAAAAGCAGGGATTCTTTTTATGCAGCTCTTTGTTCTTTTGATTGACTTATGTAGCGGACAAAAGCAAATATAATCAGAAAAAAAGATAGATTTGACAGAAGGCAAATAAGTTCTAACTTTATTTTTTTGGCGTGAGTTTTTGAGTGCTGTATTTGATTTCATTAATATTTTCAAAGCTCTTTTCTTTTATTATTGAATAGCTGCTAAAAGTAGGAGGAATTTTATTTGGATTGATGGCAAATCGAAATTGAAATAAAAGAAGAATAATAATAGAACAAGCAGCAGCCATTAGAATAATTTTTAGTATTCGTTTTTTATTTATTTTAATTGTTTCTGACCAATAATAATCCTGCAGGTCTTTTTGGAATTTATCAGAAAGTAAAGTATAATCAGAACGCAGATTTTGAATAGTAAGCCACAAGATAAACAATAAAAAGGCAAATCCAAGTATTTTTATCCAGTTAAAGATGCTGTTTACACTTGCCTGGAAATTCATTATTTGTAAGTGTGGATATTTCGCACAAATATAATTTTCTAAAGAATATACTGTTCCATTTTGGCATTGAATTTCAATGTATTGTTCAGCACTTTCTGAAGGAAAAGGATAGGGCAGATATATTTTAGGTGTGTTATTGATAAAATGATCTATTTTGTTTTTATAGCTGACGATACCGATGATGCTGTAGTTTGTATTATTTATCATGACTTCTTCTCCGATGCAATCTAAATTGGCAAAAAGTTGCAATGCTAAAGATTTATCTAAAACAGCATAAGAATTTTTTTTGTTGATATCTGAAGAGATAAGAAATCTGCCCTTTAAAAGATTTAATTCTTCAAAGTTTAATCGTTTATGGTCTGAAAAGACGATTTCAATATCCAGATTATTTAAACGGCTTTTTTGAATGCAATAAAAGGAGACTGATTCGATTTCATTTAAGTTTTCAAATTCGGCTATCATATTTTGTGTGTTAATTATTTTTTGTTCAGAATCGATTGCCTGATGAAGTTGCAAAAGATTTTTATATGGATTTAGTTGAATAACGCAAAAAGATAAAAGAACTAAAGCAATGACCATTAAATGTGGATTGAATTTTATTTTTTTCATTAATTCTAAAACAACCCGTTGTTTATCCTTTAATTCTCTGTCCCATGAGACAACAACTTTGTCCCCTTGTGACAAGCCCATTTCAATACCTACCTCATTCATGTTTGCCATTCCTGCTTTTACGGAAACTTTTTCAACGTAGTAAGCTTTTCCCCAAAAAGCTCTGTCTTCTTCACGCAGGACATAAACGTGTTCCCCAATCAATGCACGGCAGGGAATAATGGCATCATAAAAAGAAGATTCTTTTGTTATTAACAGGGACTGTATTTCTTTTGTCTGTTCCCTGGTTAAATAGCTGCTTGGTTCAAACAAAAGATAAGTCTTTCCATTTTCTTCTGTAATACCTAATATTTCAACTTCTATCTGGTCATTTCTTAAAAGAAGAACAGCAGATTCGAGATTTTCAAAATAGCTTTTATCAAAATTGCTGATGTCTGCCTGGTAACGGATAGAACTATTAACTGGAATGATGGAAAATAATTCACTTAATCCCTGGTAGTAACTATGTTCTTTAATTTGAATTTCTTTTATTGTGCCATCACAAGGGGCAAGCACTTGTCCGGTTTGTAATAGGGTTTTTATGTTTTCGTAAAGATCCAGTAAACTATTATAGTCATTAGCAGGGTCCGGCTCGCTTTCTAAAGCAGCCAGTTCTTCTTCTTTAGCATTTTGCAAATGGATGATTTCTTTTTCATATTGGAGCATGGCTTTTTCATAGTTTTTTCAAGTCCGGATAAGGTTTCCAGGTAAGTTTTTGATAAAAATTCCAATTCTTTTTCTAAATTTTTTACTTCTTCTTTTTTGCTAAGAAGTTCAGCATAGGAGATTGCCCCTGATTCATATAAACTTTGATATGCTTCCAGCTGTTTTTTTGCTTGCTCATAACTGCTTTTTTTGACTTCTTGTTCATGTAAAATTTTTTGAAGCTCATAATGATTTTCTGAAACTGGTGACAAAAGGGCTTTTTCTTTTTCTAATAAGGCAAGTTCTAAGTCATATTTATTTTGAATTTGCTCTTTTTTTACTTCCCGGCTTTTGACTTTAGCCTCTGATTGACGGATCTTTTCCAGGATTTCTTTTTCTAAGGCAGTACAATCTTCAGGATTAAATTCCATAATAACTTCGCCTTTTTTTACATTTTTGCCCTGGTACGCAAGGATTTTTTACAAGCCTTTTTCAAAGTTATAAGGCAACCGTATGCTGTCTACATCAGTAAAATAAGTTTCAATTGTGTTAAAGGATTGATGATTAATGATTTTTCCGCTTTTTGTACTTTCTATCTGGACTTTTGGGGTCAGTATATAAAAAATACTGCGGGAGCAAAAAGTAAAAAAGAATAGAAAAAGTAAAAAGCTAATGCTTAATTTTTTTGTCCATTTTAGCTTGATGTTCATATGGCACCTACCTATCCTTTATCAATTGCAATTGTTCTTCTAAGGACTCTTGAAAATAAAAGTAAGCAATAATAATTGGAATGATATATATAACGGAAGCTGCAAAGACAATTTCCGGGTCATATTTCATATAAGCTAAAAGAACCGATAAGGGTTGTTCATAGAGATTATTATAGACATTTAAGGGTTGCTCAACCAGATTCCAGGCTTCTGCAAAAGTAAAAATAATCAGGATAACAATGGCGCCTTGGGCATAAGGATAAATACCATGGATAAATATATCCCACAAGGATGAAGAATCGATTTTCACGGCTTCTATTAGTTCATCAGGGATATTCCGTATAAATAAGGTAATTAAAACCACACCCAAAGGTGAAAAAATCATTGGTAAAATAATTGCCCAGGCTGTTCCGTCGACAGACAAACACTTAAAAATCATATAATGTGGCAGCATAGTGATTTGGTAGGGCATAAACATTGCTAATACAAAAAGAAGAAAGATAGCATTTTTATATTTTAATTTGCTTTTTGCTAAGAGGCTGCCCATAAAAACAGAATAAATACTGTTTCCAGCTACAATTGGTACCGTTAAAAAATAGATTTCCAGAACATCTGAAGGTACTCAAACCGCTCAAAGAAAAGAAGGTAATATTGCCTTATGCTGATTTTTTGTGGTATAAAAACAATCTGGTTTTCATTTAATGCAATTTCTTCCGGAGTCATTAACGAATTGCTAAAGGTCATCATTATGGGATATAAAAATAAAGAGCCTAAGATTAAAGATAAAAGTAAGCTTTTCTTTTTCATCCTAATTCTCCTTGCGGCTAATAAATTTATATAAAGTGAAAAATGCAAGCAAAATGGGGATTGAAAAGATTACAGCGGCGCTGCTCATCCTGCCGATATTCATATTAAAAAATTCCTCTCTGAAGTAATAAGGCAACAGGTATAACGATTCTTTTGGAACTTCTCCATAGAGAAGCAGAAGTTCCCTGCCAATTTTTAATTGCTGTATAAATGTAAATAAGATACTAATAAAGAAGGGTCCAGTCATAAGAGGAAGGGTAATATAAAATTCCTGTTGTCTTTTGCTGGCGCCATCGATAGCACTGGCTTCATAGATTTCTGATGGAATGAGCATAAAGCCAATCATAAAAATCAAAATATGATAGCCGCAATTTTTCCATATAAAAAGTATTAAGAGAGGCAGTATATCTTGCCATTGAGCTTTCCAGCCGGATAAATGAAAGATGTATTTGCCTATAAAATTTTCTTCCCCAAATAGAATTGACCAGACATGAGTAATCGCTGCAGAAGGAACCAGTATTGGAATTAAAAAAGGAAGCTTTATCCATCTAAATGAAAAGCCACAGGAAGAAAGTATCCTGGCTAAAGGATAAGCTACAAGAATCATTAATGGGATAGCTAATAAGAAAAAAATAATATTGTTAGAAAAGGCAGTTATAAAAAGTTTATCTTTAAAAAGAAGGATATAATGTTGTAGTCCGATAAATCAAATTTTTTTACCATAATCAATTACGGAAAAAAATATATTCATTAATACAGGAACAATATGGAAAAGAAAAAACAAACCCAGTCCGATGTAAAACAATATATTTGTAATAGCGTTTATTTTGCCTTTCATATCATATCCCTCAGATATTGTAAAATTATGAAAGCAATATAACATAAAATAGCTAAAAAGTCAAATATTTAACAATTATATTGACAATATTACTATTGTGTATTATCCTGTTAATGTTAATATTTGTAATTATTTATTAATGCAACTTATAAAAGAGTAAGAGACTAGAATATTTTTATTTTTTAAGTGTTTAATGATTTGGAGGTCACAAATGTAGTCGAAAAAAATTTTGTATTTTTTTGGGGTAATAGGAATTATAGGATTAATGATAGTGGGTTTATTTATTAGTAATAACCATAAAAAAAGTACAAGCAGTGAAGGGACAGAAGATTACACCTATATACTGAGTGGTTTAGGGATAAATAATTTCATTTTCGATATGGAATCTTATGAAGGGAAGCATTATATCTTAATGGATAAAGGTGTAGCCAGATTGGAGAATGACAGCTTAAATTATCTTTATAAAACGGATATGAATATAGAAGATCACAGCGCTCTTGCCGTTGGAGAAGAGCGGATAATATTTACAAAAAAAGCTGAAAAGCTTATTTACTGTTTAAGCATGAATGGAGAACTGATAGAGACCATTTCATGGGATCTATTAGATCAAAAGGATATGACTGATATTGCTGAAATTAAGATTAAAGATAATTATTTATGGATTTTAGCAAGAACCGATAATTATTATAACGATATTCTATTGAGTCTGAATATGGAAAATAAAAGTGTAAACAAAGTCTTAGAAGACAAATTATTTAGTTTTGACTTTATTTCAGATGATAAATTTATCTTTTCTTCTTTTATAATGGAAGAATATAAAACGATTCTTTGTGAATATAATCTAAATTCAAAAGTAAGTAAAAGATTAATGGATTTCAGTGATGAAATAGCAAGTATATGGGATATAAAATATGATGCAGAAAAAAACAGGCTTGTTTTCTTGAGTGATGAAGGATTGCTGGAAGTAGATTTAAAAGAAAAAAGTTATAAAAATATTTTTCATAACAGATATGCTGAAGAGGGAAGAAGAATTTTGTCTTTTTCCTTAGGAACGCCTTTCTTAGCTTTTAACGGAACAGAACTTTTTGAGCTTCAAAAAGCTCCCAAAAAGACTACAACACTGGTTATACTGGATAATAAAGAGGGAGTTGGAAACATATTATTACCAAACTTTCAAGCGGCTATAAGAGAAATCAGAAAAGAAGACGATAGTGTAGAATGCAGCAAAATGTTGGTTGAAAACTATGATGAGACGCTTGTTAAAAAGTTGCTCTCTAAACATAAAGACTTTGATATCTTTCTGGTACGTATCCAGGATATCAAGAACTTAAATCCGGAATTTTTGCAAGTCATAGATGAGATTCCTGTTGTTCAGGATACAAATAATATATTATTATCAGGAATTGTAAGGCTTCTTGTGTTAATGGAAGACAAATAGGCATACCTGCTGATTTATGGGTTGAATGTTGGGGCATCGATTCTAACCTTGCCGGAGAACTGGAGTTTGATCCTAAGGAAAGTATCCAATGGACTTGGGATGATTTTTTAGAAGAGACTGCTAAACACCGGAAAGACATCAATCATGATGGAAAAGCGGACATATGGCTAAGCGATTGGACAGGACCTAATATTGTAGCTTATATATACGAAACATCCTCCGGTACGAGCCCCTTAGCGAAAGAGGAGTGGAGGAATATATTAATTAAAATTAAAGAAGCTCAAGATAAAGGTATTATCATTAGGGAAGAAGAAAAACTGGCAGGAGAGGAAGGACGGTTTATTTTAGAATATTCAGACTTACATAAATATGTTGCGGATCATCATGAGGCAGATTATGTATTCTTCCCTAACATAGATCCAGAGAATCCTGTTTATATTTTAGATGGATGGATTTATTGCATTAATCCTTATTCAGATAAAATTGATTTGGCAGCCAGATTGTTATGTGAAGCAATAAAACCACAAAATTACATACCCACAAATAGTAGCATTCTTCATAATAATAATGCCTGGTATAATGAATATAATGATGATGAAATTATTTGGGCCAAACAAATATCTTTTGACGATGAAAGCTTTAGCAAGTATAGTCATGTAATTAATCATGCGATTCCGAAATCAAAAAGTCTTTACGAAACACCTCTTTATGACTTAGTAATAGAGTATTTTGGAAATAAAGCAGATGTCGATTTAGTAGCAGAAGAGCTGATAAAGTCTTATTCTTTTTATAAATGATAATGTTAATTATATTTTATTATGTTCAGACAGCCACTAACTGCTTTTCCAATAAACAAACAGTTGTAAATGGGAAAGTTGAAAAAGGTAAACTTCAAGCAGAACTAGCAAATAAATTTAAAAATGCTTCAGAAGCAATAATGTTTAAAATAATTGAAGATAGAGAAGAATAACATTATAAATTGCGGTAGTTTTCCTGACAGGACATTCCTGGATGAATGTCCCTTTTTTATTCATTTGCGTTTTTTGTTTTCTTGTGTCTCAATTTGCATTATGATATAATTATTTTTATCAACTAATCATTTAACGAATGAACGAACTAAAATATGACAGAGCACCATGGAGCATTAAGGACATTTTGATGGCTATAAGGGCAAAATGTCCTTTTATTTGATTTAGTTAGTTTATTTTTTGATAATATAAATTTTTTTAGAATCTCTTCTGCTAGTTATAAATTATTGGTTCCTTAAGGAGAGAATTTTAAATGGAAAAAATGAAAAAGCTTGACATAAAAATTTTTATTATCCCCTTACTTTTAATTACAATAATATTTATTGCTACAGGTCGGATGGTTTTTGATAGCGTCAGGGAACACTACTATCATTATTTAAATCAGGAGTCTGTCAAACTTGCCCAGGGCTATTCCCATAGCCTGGCCAAGGCTTCAGAAGCCAGGGAAGTGGTTAATCAATTATTAGAAGAACGGCTAATTGTTGCCGGTGATGCCGTTGTTTTATATGACGGACAATATAATAATGAGCTATTTGCTCGCTTGGCTAATATTTTAAAAGTTGATGAAATTGATTATTATGAGGCAGGCGGAAAGTTAATATATTCGAATTTGGAAGAATTGATTGGCTGGGAGGCATATGAAGGTCACCCAGTTTATGATTTTATGAAAAGTAATGAATTAAGCCGAATTGATCATATAAGACGAGATTCCATAACCGGTAATTACTATAAATATGGTTATTTTAAAGTATCAAATGGAGGACTTGTCCAGATTGGTGTAAGAGCGGATAAGGTTTACAGCTTTTTAGACAGGTTTAATATCCAGCAGTTACTGGATGAGATGAAAGTTGGCGAAGAAATTAGCTTAATTTATTTTATGGACAACGATTTTAATATTATAGGCAGTTCAGATACACATATGATTGGAGAAAAGTTTAAAAATGAAAAAGTGATTCCCGCTATTTTAAATAATGAAGTGTACAGTTTTGTAACTGAACAAAATGGAAAAATGATCTATGAGATTTTTCAGCCGGTATATTTTGAAGGAAAAAAATAGGTACGATTGCTATTGTAAAGTCTCTGAACAATGCAGAAACAATTATAAAACAACTATCTGTTTTAGGCGTGGTTATTTTAACAGTGATTTACTGTTTAGTCCTATTTATTAT
>Ga0116181_1002255_pt1 | contig 15789 bp, 14 predicted proteins | sample AD_UKC075_MetaG_FD_89752 | JGI IMG/M metagenome (GOLD analysis project Ga0116181, IMG submission 89752) | Active sludge microbial communities of municipal wastewater-treating anaerobic digesters from USA - AD_UKC075_MetaG | ecosystem: Engineered > Bioreactor > Anaerobic > Digestate | place: USA...
TCAAACACTTTTTTATATGGTTGGTCATCTTCACCGTAATCATCACCCCCGCCACCTACACGCTGAACAAGCTGGGGGCGGTTCGCGTGTTTCAGGGAACCGAAACCATCATGGACGAGTTAGTCCTGGATGCCCTTGTGGATCCAAAAAGTTCGTTCTTTGAAGCTTTCCGCGATTCCAAGCGGGCCAATGTGCTTCTTCTCGGTGTAAACGACGGGCTTACCGACACCATCATGCTGGTTAGCTACGACATGGAAAACCAGCACGTGGATATAATATCGGTTCCGCGGGATACATACTATGAGCGCAAGGGGGTCTCCTCGCCGGGCTCTCTCAAAATCAATGCAATTTACAAAAAAGACGGCGCGGTGGGGACGGCCAGGGCAGTAAGCGATGTACTGTTGGGAATCCCCATACATTATTACGCCGTAATCACCTATGACGGAATCGGGAGAATTGTGGATTCTATCGGGGGCGTGCCCATGGATATTCCGTTCCACATGTACTATAAAGACCCGACGGACGAACCGCCTCTGTACATAGACATACCGAAGGGACCCATCATACTCGACTCAAGCAATGTAGAGCAATTCCTCCGCTTCCGCAAGGGCAGCCCAGGCTATCCGGGCTATCCCGACGGTGATATCGGCCGGATAAAAGCCCAGCAGGAATTCATGAAATCCGCATTTAAACAGGCTTTGGGGTTCCAATTGCCCAAAGTCGCCAAGACGGTGATTCAAAACGTGGATTCGGATCTGCCTCTCTCCATGGCCTTGAAAATCGTGGCGAAAGCCCCGGGATTTAAAGGTGAAGATATACAAACCTGGCTTACTCCCGGAAAATCCGGCATGAAAAACGGAGCACCCTATTGGTGGGTGGACAAGGAAGCGATAGAAGAAATGTTGATGGAAATTTACTCCATTGAAACGGAAGAGCAACAATCCGAAGAACAGGTTGAATAGCAGCAATATTGCTTTTCTTTTCCGTTAAAGTAGTATAAAATATTTAAACATCGGAATTCTATTTTCAGGGTTCCCTGTTAAGAATTCGTTTGAGGAAAAATTCCCTTTGTGAGAAGATTCTTTTAAGAAAAGAATTTGTTTAAAAGGATTCTGTAACGAGAAAAAGGTTCGGTCTTTAAAAGGTCCGCCAGTTACCCCTCGAATGTGAAAATATTAGTGAAGGAACGGTCATCTGTCGATGAAAAAAACGCGTACGCGTAACAGAGCTGAGAGCTCTCCGCATAAAAAAAACTTCATAACTTTCATAAGTTACTTTCTGGTTTTCTTTATCCTTGCAACCGGCGGGTTCGTGGCTGCGGGAAAGGCTATTAAAGAAGTCGGCGAAAGCCCCATGTTTGGAGAAACGGAAACGAACCTGATGGACGATATGCCTGTGCTGGTCAGCAAGGACAGCATCTTCTTTGAAGCGTTCAAGGACAAAAACAGGATCAACGTGCTTCTGATGGGATTTAACCAGAATCTTGCCGACACCATCATGGTGGTGAGCTTCGACTACGAGGCCAAGCACGTGGACCTGATATCCATACCCAGGGACACCTATTATTATCGCGAAGAGTACAAGTACAGCCCCGGCTTTCTGAAAATCAACGCTATATATCAGAAAACAAAAGAACCTTTGGAGACGGCCATAGCGGTGAGCGAAATTTTATTGGGCATGCCCCTTCACTTCTATGCCATCGTAGACTACGACGGGATAAAGGAAATTGTGGATACCATGGGCGGGGTGCCCATGCATATACCTTTTCATATGAAGTATACGGATATTACGGACAAACCACCCTTGTATATCGATATCCCGGCGGGAGACCAGGTACTGGATGGTGAGCATGCAGTTCAGTTCCTCCGTTACCGCAAGGGCTATAGAGAGGGTGACCTGGGCCGGGTTAAGGCCCAACAGGAATTCATGAAATCCGCTTTCAAGCAGATGCTGGGTTTCGATTTGCCCAAGATCGCCAGGGTGATTCTACAAAACGTGGAATCCGATATCGATTTGGGCACGGCCATGAAGATCGCAACAAAAGCTATAGGCATAAAACCGGATGACATTACTACCTACGTGATGCCCCACACCCTTCAGGACGAAGCGCCTTACTACGTTTATCCCGACAGCAAGGGCATCGCAGAAGTGATTACGGAGATTTACTCTATTGAAGCCGAACCGGAGCCGGGGACGGAAAGTGAGAGTGAGTCTGAAACGGACTCCGGGTCTTCGAATTAAGCAGTTTCGAATTAAGTAGTAAGATTGAAAGAGGATCACTATGTTTAAAAAAATCTTTTTAATTATCCTTTCGGTCTTTATTATCACCACTGTTTCCCCGCTTACCGTTGCCGGAGAGTTTGCCCATGTGGCCTCCCGGTATAGCTTTACCGACGTATCTTCCAATTACTGGGGATATCAATACATCACCTTTTCAGCGGAAGTGGGAATCGTGAGCGGCTATCCCATGGAGGACGGCAGCTACCAGTTCCGTCCGGACAACCCGGTTTCAAAGGAAGAATCCATGCAGATGATCTACAAGGCGGTGACGAACTCCGGAATCGGACCCGCTTTTTCAGAAAATCTTCCCGAAAAATATGAGGCGCAACTCAAAGAAGCCGGAATTGCCCAATGGGCATGGGAATGTGTTTCTTACGGGTTGGAAAACGGCATATTGGAGACAAATGAGCTGGCCGGTTTTCGCGCCGCTGACGGTAATTCCGTTCCTGCTGCCAGAGAGGAAGTGGCCCGGTGGACCGCAAAGGCCATCGGCAGGGAACTGATGCCGGTAACAACCCTGGATTATTCGGACAGCCACCAGATCGCCAAAGAGAATTTGGTCTACGTGGATTTGCTCAATCGTACCAAAATCATGATCGGTGATGACACGGGCAAATTTAATCCCAAGTCTTCCATCAGGCGGGTGGAATTCGCCGTAATCTGCAATCGGGTATACGCCCTTGCTGAGGCGGATTTTGATCTCGATTCACAGATTCGTTCCCTTCGCGGTACGATAACCGGCGTAAACAAACCGGAAAATAGTATTTATTTGACTTCGGAAGATGGGTCTCTAAAAGTAATTAATCTGGAAAAAAAGATTGAGATTGTAATTAATGGAAATTTAGCATATAATGGATTAAACGATATCCCCATCGGTAAAAAAGCAGTTCTTGCCTGGGGACCTTTTGATCAGCTTCACGTTGCCACAGAGGTTGTTTCCGGAGATGCCACCGTGGCGGATCTCACTCCGGTGAGCCATGATTGCGTGGAGGTGGAGCTGCGCTTGAGGGACGGAAAGAGTGTATATTATTACATCGACGGGGAAACCTCTGTAATAGACGAACCTATGGAAGGACAGGACGTTATTTTCATTGTAGATGGTGTTAAAATCATAGAAATCGCAAACAAAAATTAGGATCATTAAATTAAATAGCGCATACTTTAACGTTGAGGCTGCAGTACTACGGCATATTTGACGTTGAAGATAACTGACGTTGAAGATAATATCGTCGCAGCATGCTTTGACGTTGAGGACAATATGGTCATAGAATAGTTTTGACGCTGAGTGCAGCTCGTCATATTCAATGTATGAATGTAATTTATGGATGTATGGATGATTCTCATCATGTTTTGCTCATTCTAAAGAGGGGAAAAGGTGTATGACAAATACGTATCAGTTGGATGAAGCCATTCTGAGAACAAAAAAAGTTGTTGAATTGCGAGAGATTGCCAGGGCTTTCGGAATTCCATACTATCAGAAACTAAAAAAAGCGGAGCTTTTGGAGGCCTTGATTAACGGGCTCCAGGCTGTCGCCGGAGAAAAAACCGAAAAGGGGCCGGAAACCCAGCAAACGGCGGAAGCCGGCGAAGGGGAACAGCCTGCGGCTCCCAGAAGGAGAGGCAGGCCGAGAAAGACTCCCATTGCTGTAGAGCAGGCAGCCGCAGAGGATAGAAAAGAGGAGAAAAAGCCTGAGGAAGAGGAAATATCCCAGGCAATGCAAGTTGCGGAAGAGTCCCGCGAAGGAGCGGAAGAGGCTGCCACAGACTCGGAGACCGCGGGAGGAGTCGGTGAAGAAGCCGATAAAGAAACGGATAAGTCGAAACAGTCCGCAGCTGCGGTTTCCGAAGATACTCCCAAAGAGGCACAGGAAGTCAAGCACGTTAAGAGAGTTTACCAGCCCAGTGAAGACCGTCCCGAAGTTGAAGGGATTTTGGAAATTGCCGACGGCGGTTTCGGTTTTCTCAGATTTCACAATTTCCTGACCAGCGATCAAGATGTTTACGTCTCGCCTTCTCAAATCCGAAGATTCAATTTAAAAACAGGAGATAAAATTAAAGGCATATCAAGGAAACCCAACGAAGGGGAGAAGTTCGGAGCCATTCTCTATGTGAAAGAGGTAAACGGCGACGAGCCCGGCGTTGCCATGCGCAGGCCTGATTTTGACGAGCTTACACCTATTTTCCCCAATGAGCGGATTTTTTTGGAGAACGGATCCACAGAGCTGTCCATGCGGCTTATCGATTTAGTGGCCCCCATAGGAAAAGGCCAGAGGGGATTAATTGTTGCCCCCCCTAAAGCCGGTAAAACCGTGCTGCTGAAAAAGATTGCTTCCAGCATCGAGAAGATGTACCCTGATATCGAGCTCATCGTGCTTTTGGTGGATGAGCGGCCGGAGGAAGTTACGGATATGCAGCGCTCCATCAAGGGTGAGGTTATTTATTCCACCTTCGATGAGATGCCGTCAAACCACGTGAAGGTGGCGGAGATGGTTTTGGCTAGGGCCCAGCGCCTGGTGGAGCACGGCAAGGATGTGGTCATACTGCTTGACAGCATCACCCGGCTGGCGAGAGCCTACAACCTGGTAATTCCTCCCACGGGCAGGACCCTTTCCGGGGGATTGGACCCCGGCGCCCTTCACAAGCCCAAGAAGTTCTTCGGCGCGGCCCGCAAACTGGAAGAGGGAGGCAGCATCACGATTCTGGCCACGGCCCTCATCGAGACGGGAAGCCGGATGGACGATGTTATATTTGAGGAATTTAAGGGTACAGGAAACATGGAGCTTCATTTGGACAGGAAGCTTTCCGAAAAGCGCATTTTCCCGGCCATCAACCTGAACAAGTCGGGAACGAGAAGAGAAGATCTGCTGATGTCTCAGGAGGAGTTGGAAGCCATTTGGTACATGCGCAGGGCTTTGGCCAATGTGGGTGTCCAGGAAGTTACGGAGACTATCATCGATTACCTGGCTCATACCAAATCGAATGCAGACTTCATTCAGCTCATCAGAAAAACAAGATTGGAATTGGATTAATACGAGATATGGATTTAGATAAAATATTTATCAAAGACGCCTGCCCCACCAAGATCGGCGGGCAAGCGGTGCTTGAAGGCATCATGATGAAGGGGACGGATCGCACGGCTGTGGTGATCCGGAAACCAAAAGGGGACATGCATATAAAGATCACACCCTTGCCCGAGACATCCAAATGGAGGAAGATACCTTTGGTTCGGGGCGTGCTTATTTTCGTGGATGCCCTGGTGACGGGGACGAAGACCTTGCTTTATTCGGCAGAAGTTCTGGAAAATGCCGAAGGGGGTCAGGAGTACGAGCCGGACAAGCTGTCTCTTTGGCTGGAAAAGCGGTTAGGGAAAAAGGCTGCTCTGAATGCCATGCTCTATGCTTCGGTTGTACTGGCTATTTTGTTCACCGTAGGGGTCTTTATTATTTTGCCCACCTGGGTTGTCAATATTTTCGAGCTTCTCACGGGGAACGAGATTGTGCTGAACCTGCTGGAAGGCGTGTTTCGCATTCTCATGTTCGTCGGATATGTGGCGGTGATTTCTCGCATGAAGGATATCCGTACCGTGTTTCAGTTTCATGGCGCGGAGCACAACTGCATCCACTGTTACGAAAACCGTTTGCCCCTTACCATCGAAAATTGCAAACAATTCGAAACGCTGCACCCGCGCTGCGGCACCAGCTTTTTGATGTTCGTAATGGTGGTCAGCCTGCTGCTTTTTTCCCTGCTCGGGTGGCCGAACCTGCTATTGCGCATAGCTTCCAGGCTGCTTTTGATTCCGTTTATCGCAGGGGTGTCCTATGAGCTGTTGCGGATGGCGGGACAGGGGAATTCTACCTTTATAAAAATTTTGAGCTTGCCGGGCCTGGCGCTGCAGAAGCTTACGACGCTGCCTCCCGACGATAAACAGTTGGAGGTGGCCATCGCTGCCCTCAAGGCGGTGCTGAATTCGGAGGGCCCGAAAGAGTTCGTCGGAATTACGGACATAGAAGGAAATCTGTTTCCGGAGACGGAGGAGGCTCTTATGGGGGAAAAGACGGAAATATGAAGCTGTTGCTGAAAGATATTCTGAACATGGCCGAAGCGCGTTTTACTCGGGAAGGATGTTTAACGCCCCGCTTGGATGCGGAGCTTCTTTTCTGTCATATGTTAAAAAAGGACAAGTCCTGGCTTTTCCTGCACTACGGGGATGAGTTGGACGACAAGATATGCGAGGAGTATTTTCGGCTGGTGGATATACGGGCGGGGGGTATGCCCCTGCAGTACATAACGGGAAGCCAGGAGTTTATGGGGTTGCCCTTCCGTGTGAATGAGAAGGTGCTGATTCCGAGGCAGGATACGGAAATATTGGTGGAGAAGGCTCTCGAGATTTTGAAGGCGCGGAAGGAGACTCGCGGAGGTTTTCGGATTTTGGACCTCTGCTGCGGAAGCGGAGCCATTGCCGTAAGCCTGGCCTATTATTTGAAAAAGGCCAAGCGGAAGGCAGCCGTCCTGGGGTCGGATATCAGTTCCGATGCTCTTGAGGTGGCCAAGGAGAACGCCAGGATAAACGGTGTGGACCGGCAGATTCGTTTTGTGGAAGGGGATCTGTTTGGGCCCTTTCCGAAAAACAGAAAAGACAGGGGAAGGAAGCAGTTTGATATGATCGTCTGCAATCCTCCTTACATTCCCACCGGGGTGTTGCCCACTCTCATGCGGGAGGTGCGGGAGCACGAGCCTTTGCTGGCGCTGGACGGCGGTGAGGACGGTTTGGATTTCTACAGGCGGATTTTGGAGGAGGCCTGGCGCTATCTTGTGGAGGAGGGCGTGCTCCTTTTAGAGATCGGGTATGATCAGGGGATTACAGTGCCACTGCTGGCGGAGGAAGCAGGCGCCTACGGACCGGTGGAGATTATAAAGGATTTGGCCGGGAAGGACCGGGTGGCCGTAATAAAAAGAAATGAAAACGCAGACAGATCGAATGTAAAGCGATGAGCGGCGGGAAGGCAATCCCGGGGTTTTAAAATATATTACATTTGTCAAGACTGCCAAACTGGCGACTACCAAGACTGCCAAGCTGGCGACGGAGTGGGTTATGGTGTACAAAGTGAAGCTGGATGTGTTCGAAGGTCCCTTCGACTTGCTCGTTTACCTCATTGAGAATGCGGAGATGAGCATTTACGACATCCAGGTTGCCGAGATCACAAAACAATATATTGAATATGTGGAGCGGATGAAGAGGATCGACGCCAATCTCGCCGGCGAATTCATGGTGCTTGCCGCAACTTTGATTGAGATCAAATCCAAGATGCTGCTCCCGAGGAGAGTCAGCGAAGACGATCAGGAGCTGATGGAGGATCCGAGGAGCGAGCTTGTGCAGAAGTTGCTGGAGTACAAGCAATACAAGCTGGTTGCTGCATTTTTGGAAGAGCAGGAAGAGCGCATGCAGCGGATCCACACCAAGCCCCAGGAGGATCTGTCCGTTTACACCAACGAACCGGATATCTATTTGAATTTGGATCTGGTTGCTTTTGTCAAGGCGTTCAAACTGTTTCTCGAAAGGAAGAAAACCCTGGAGGAAGTGCGGGAGCGCTACCGGATTATCGAACGCCAGCGGATGACCATAGAGGACCGCATCGAGCAGATCAAACATCTTTTTATTAAGAAGAAGCGATTGAAGTTCGGCGAGATTTTAGGCGGTGAGCGGACCAGGCAAAACGTGGTGTTGACGTTTCTTTCCATGCTGGAGCTGATGAGGCAGAAAGCGGTGAAGGTCCGCCAGCACGTGAATTTCGGCGAAATCGTAATCACGGTCAATGAAAAGGAGATGGCCGCTAAGGAGGGGAATAACCGGTGAGTTTGAGAGAAACTATAAAATCCGCGTTTGAATCCATGATGTTCGTCTGGGGAGAGCCCCTGGATTCAAAGGTGGCCGCAGATATTTTCAACATCGATCGTAAAGAAGCTTACGAATTGTTTAAAGAGCTTCAAATGGAGTATGAGACGCAGAACCGCGGCATTCGAATCCGCGAAATCGATAAAGCCTTTCAATTCTGCACCTGGGAAGGCAACGACGAGTACATAAGGAAGCTCTGCACTCCGGTGAAGGAGAAAAGGCTGTCCCAATCCGCCATGGAGGTGCTGGCCATTATCGCCTATAAGCAGCCTGTAACAAAGGCGGAGATTGAGTCGATTCGCGGCATCAAGTGCGACAGGGTTATCGAAGGATTGATCAAGAAGGACCTCATCGAGGAAGTAGGCCGCAGCACCGGAATCGGCAGGCCTATTCTCTACGGCACAACAAAGACTTTCTTGAAAAATTTCGGTTTTAAAAATCTTAATGATCTGCCCCGGATGGAGGATATCAGCGATGTAATCCGGGAATCCGAAGAAGGCGAAGCAGCGGATCCCCTGCAGATTACCCTGGAGATTCCTAACAAATAGCCAAATCTTGCATTTGATGACTGACACTTTTTGCAACATTTATTTCAGGCTTCGTTTATACAATCATTGGAACTAGTAGTCGCCACGATTATTTTTGCTTTTTAAAATCAAATACATGCTTCTAAATCAACTAAAAATTTGAAAAAACATCGAAATTAGATAAAGCTCTATTTTGTGTGTAATTCACTCTGTTGCGATAATTGAGGTCAATTGTATTAGGGGTCAAATCTATTGGTTCATTATATTTTATGTCCATTGTATTTTGTGTCTGGCACCAAATACAAATTGGTTATATTCAACACTTATTCTCACAAATAACTGAAGTTCCCATTTGATGTCTGACACTTTTTGCAAGTATAAAACTCCTGTTCTACTGCAAAACATAGTAGAGAGGAGTTTTTTTAATTTGGCGAAACTTGCATTTGGTGCCGGTTTGTATTTGGTATCTGCTGTATTTGGTGTCTGACACTTTTTACAACTCTTTGCATTCGGTGTCTGACACCAAATACAAACCGGAGAACCGAAAGGAGAATGTATGATTAATCCATATTTGCGACTGTTCACTGCTTTTACAATATTTTTTATTATAGTAGCGTGCTTGCTGGTTCCGCCGGAGAGCCTTGCAGAATCTCAACCATTGAACGGTGCTGCCCAAGCCCCCCCTCCGGATGTTTCAGCCCAGAGCGCCATTGTTATTGAGCAGGTTACGGGGAAAGTTCTTTATGAGAAAAACGGCAGGCGAAAGGTCTATCCTGCCAGCACTACAAAGATCGTCACGGCGCTTTTAGCTATTGAGTCCGGGGATTTGGACCGGGTCTTTCCGATTCCGGGAGCGGCGGTGGGAGTAGAGGGATCTTCTATTTACCTTTCCGCGGGAGAAAAAATTTCTCTCCGGGACCTGGTGTACGGACTGATGCTCCGATCGGGTAACGATGCCGCCACGGCAATTTCCTGCCTTATCGATCGATCGACGGAAGCATTTGTTCAGAAAATGAACGAACGGGTTCAGGCGATGGGGGCAATGGATACTCATTTTATGAATCCCAGCGGTCTGTTCGATGAAAATCATTATACTACTGCCTACGATATGGCTATCATCGCTCGTGAAGCCATGAAGAATCATGAATTCAAAGCGATTGCGGGAGCTAAATCCTGGGTTGCCGACCGGGAAGAGGGAAAGTACAGGCATTTTTATAACAAAAACAAGGTTGTTTTTGAATACCCCGGCGGAACGGGAATAAAAATTGGTTATACAAAAAGGTCGGGGCGGACTTTGGTAGCTTCGTCTGAGAGAAACGGGATGGAGCTGATCTGCGTGGTAATGAATGCTCCGAATTGGTTCAATGACAGTTACAAACTGATGGATTACGCGTTTGAATGCTTTGAAATGAGCAAAATCATTGAAGGGCAGAGGGTGTTGAAAGCCATTCCTGTAAACTCCGGAAACAAAGACCATGTCTTCGTTGGACCGAAAGATCCTATTATGTTGCCCCTTCGGAAAGGAGTAACGGAAAAACTTGAAGTGGTGTATCGCTTGCCGACAAATGTTCGCGCTCCCGTCCGTCGTTGGCAGGAAGCGGGGACCTTGGAGCTCTATGTGAGCGGTGAATATTTGTGCTCTCATCCTTTGTATTATCTTGAAGATATCGATGGGGTGGCAATGTAGCCAAAAACGCACCTTTCCTTCGTCACTCATTACAGTTTTAATGCATACTTTTATAGTAATTGGGCGCCAGCGCTGCTTGTAATCGATGCAGCAAATTCGGAGTCGGTTTTGGCAAAAGTTGTATTTGGTGTCAGACACCAAATGCAAGGAGTTGTAAAAAGTGCCAGACACCAAATGCAAGACACCAAATACAATTCGGGCTGGGGCCTACGATTTGAGAGAAGGTGCAGGTAGTGAGTGATCACAGCGTTGATTGTATAGATGTGGGTAGTGAGAACTGCCCATGTTATTTGGCATTAACTAACGATTGTCTTATCTGCAGCAGGCTTCAGGGCCGGGAAGGTTGTGACTGCAATTGGAAAGGCGTATGCGTCTACAATGAATTTATTCAGGGAAACAGGAGAGTCAATAATCCAAGGGCTGATTTTGCCGCGGAGATCGTATATAGGAAAAATTATTTAGACGATTTGATTGTTTTGGGGCTCAGGGTAGGAAAGGGATTTGCTATAAAGGCCAGCCGTCCCGGATCCTACGTTTTTTTGCGTGATAAAAACAGCGAATCTTACTATGCAACTCCGCTTTGCGTAATGGAAGCGAATATTGAGGAAGGAATCATTGCCGTTGCCATAAAAATCATATCCGCCAAAACTAAGACCCTTGCGAAAGCGGAGGGACAGTTAATGGTCAGAGGGATCTACAGAAACGGAGTGCTCGGAATCGATTCCATTACATTCAAACACGTAAAGGGCAAGAAAATCCTGGTTGTGGCAAAGGGCATTGGGCTTGCCCCCGCGATTCTTACGGCAAATTACCTGTGGAGGAAAAACCGCGTAGATCTGATCATCGACATGGAAAAGATCAGCGAAGATCTGATAGCTGATTATCTGGGCGAAGGCGAGGGGACTATTCGTTTCATTCAGTTGAACGAAGAAGGTTATCGGGAAGATATGGGCGAGCTCCTGGAAAAAGAGCAATACGACATAGTGGTTCTGTTTACGTCGGATTATTTTCTTGAGCAAATAGGAAATATGGTGAGGAAGCGTTTGCCCCGTGCTGAGCTGGCTGTCAGCAACAATTTTCGCATATGTTGCGGCGAGGGTATATGCGGCGCTTGCACGGTGGCCGGCAAGGATGGAGATTGGATCAAAATGTGCAAATGCAACACAAATCACATTTCCCACGCTTCTTCATATATTAAGTAGTATGCCAGATTCCACCAGATCCACGGTGAAATTGCCGGCGTTGGTTTTAAAAAGCTTTGGGTCAAACACTCGCGTTTGGGCAGAACGTGCAGGATTTTAGGATATTTTTTAAAAACCCGAAAGGAGATAGCGCGTAATGAGCAATTCCAACATGGACGTCACGATGGATGAAATCATGTCATATGAACCGGCTTACCCCGAGATATATTACAAAGTACAGCCCTTTATTATGGAAATTTGCGATCAGTTGGAAGCTTACGGCGGGACGATGCCTTCCATGGAGGTAATCGAAAGGCTCGTCGACAGCATCTACACGGATTTACTTACCATGTATCCCGATCTGTCGGAATACGCCGGCGGCGATACGGCTACAACATCAGTATCTGAACTGAGTGGCAGCCAGGATTACGCACAACCTGTCACCGTTCCTTTTTTCCGGCGTAGATTTCGACGTCGCGGGTTGTTCAGGGATTTCATTCAGATTCTCCTGCTTAATGAAATCTTCCGCCGGCTGTAAAGGAACGCAAAAGCAAGTTGCGGTGGAGTTGGCGTCAAAAATCAAAAGGGACTGTCCCTTTTGATTTTTGAGGGAAGGGCATGCTTATAAATACGGAATATAACAGAAATAAAGCCATTGAATACGCGGAAAGGTGGGCATTTGACCGCAATCCCAGGTATCTGGATTTCGAAAAGCTTGGCGGAGACTGCACCAACTATGTTTCTCAGTGCATTTATGCAGGCTGTGGGGTAATGAATTACACACCTACCTTCGGTTGGTATTACAATTCCGCTAACGACAGGGCGCCCGCCTGGACCGGGGTTCAGTACCTGTACAACTTTCTTGTAAATAACAAGAAGGAAGGTCCTTATGCCATTGTAACCTCCCCCTCTGAGGTGGCTATCGGTGATATCGTACAGCTTGGCCATGCCAACGGGCATTTCTACCACTCGCCCATCGTGTGCGGTATCATTGATGGTCGTATTTTTGTAGCTGCCCACAGTTTTGACGCCTGGATGCGGCCGCTTGATTCCTATAAGTTTGACGTTGCCCGATATCTGCATATACTCGGTGCAAGGAAATATGTGTAGAACATTACGTTCGAAAGCCGCGGTGGAAGAGCCGGAAAAACTATAGGAGGAGCTGGCAAAAATTAAATCAATCAAATTGACAAAATATTCTATCGTTATTAGAATAAACAATAATATGTAACGGAAGAGACAGCTAAAGACCAAAAAGTACCGGAAAAAACGCCGGATAAAAATAGGGAGGAAGTGAGTATGAGTTTAACGGAACAACAGATTAACGAATATTTTATGAACCATATCCATTGCTCTCAAATTGTTTTAATGGAGTGGGCCGAGGCTTTAGGTTACACAAAGGAAGAAGCGGCTCGGATTGCTGCACCTTTCGGTGGCGGTATGTTCAATGGAGATACCTGCGGCGCAGTAGCCGGCGCCATGCTTGCTATCGGCATGAAGTATGGGCATAGCGAGCCCGGCGACATTGAGGGCGATGAGAAAATGAGAGAAAAGGTAGCTGAATTCAACCGCCGGTTTACCGAAGCCAAGGGCTCTACTATTTGCCGGGATCTCATAGGATACGATTTTGGAAAGCCCGGTGATGCGGAGAAGGCGTTCGAGAGCGGTGTTATATTTGAGAGATGCCCCGGTTATGTTTTGGAGGCGTTGAAAATTCTGGATGATATTATGAAAGATGACTGAAACCTGTACATAAACGTAAATGAATATGTAGAGTAATGAATCTGTGCATAAACTATTGAAAAGCCTTCCCTTCAGGATGGCTTTTTATCTGCGCAAAAAATCAGGGCAGTTTCTTTTGATTTTTGACAACAAAGACAATCTGTGGGGGAACGGCGGAAAAAGTGCCAAGTTTGTATTTGGTGTCAGACACCAAATACAGACACCAAATACAAAAAGACACTGAATACAAAAATCAAAAGGGACTGTCCCTTTTGATTTTTGAAGAAAAGCATAGACAAATGAATTGGTAGCGTGTAAAATGGCTTTAAAAATCAATTATCTTAATTTTCAGTAAAAGCACAGGCTAGATTTATTATACGCCAAAATCGGAAACAGTTTCCGCTAATCGGAAATCAACCGGTAAGATGAGTAACAGTAGAAGAAAACTGGTGAAAATAAGACATGGATAAGAAAAATAGAAGATAATTGTTCCGAGATGAGTCGAAAAAGTGGCAGGGATGAGAAAAAGTAATGCAAAGGAAGGAAACTATGCAATCGATAGATCGGGTAATTTGGATTCTTGAAATGCTGGGCAACAGCAGAAACGGCCTGATGATTACGGAAATCAGGGATGAGTTGCAATTGCCTATAAGCTCTGTACACCGGATTCTATCCTCGCTGAAAGAGCATGGCGTTGTAACGCAGGACGAAATTACAAAGAGATACAAACTGGGAGTGAAGCTGTTATCCATTGCCAGCGGACTGCTGAATCACCTGGACATCAGAGAGCGGTCCAGGGATCTCTTGGTTGAGCTTTCCAACCAATTGGGTCGCATGGTTTTTCTGTCAGTCATGGAACAGGATAGAGTGGTGTGCATCGACACGATTTCAGAAAGCCCAAACTCCAATTTCTATGTGAGAATCGGCGCGCTGATGCCTTTTTCCGTGGCGGTCTCGGCGCAAGTGCTCCTGGCTTACCAGGAAAGACATGTCATTGAACGGATTGTTAACAACATGGAATTTATTCCCTACACCAAGTATTCCATCATGACCAGAGAGGACTTTCTTGCCAAGCTGCAGGACATAAAAGAAAAGGGCTACGGCGCATGCCTGGAAGAAATGCAGGACGGCGTCAACGGATACTCGGCTCCCGTGTTTAACAGGGATGGCAAATGCATTGCCAGCATCACCATTTTGGAAGGCAAAACGGACATCGGCGTGGACGAAAAGATAGCCATACTGAAAAAAACGGCGAAAGCAGTTTCCATGCTGCATGGATGCGGGGAGGATAAATATCATAATGATATTTATATAGGAAAATCAAAGAGTTATTAAAGAGTTATTAAGGAGGGTGTGAAATTGAAGAAGAAATGGGCTCTATTATTAGTTCTTTCAATGTTATTATTCACTTTGGCCGGCTGCGGCGCCGGAGGCGAAGCGCCGGACGAGGAAAACGGCGATGTAGCTGAGCTGCCATCAGTACATATTGAGCTCGGCCACAATCAGCCGGAAGCCAGCGCAGAGCATGACGGCGCAGTGGCATTCAAGGAAGAGATTGAAAGGCTCAGCGACGGAAAGATCACAGTGGACATCTATCCGGCCATGCAGCTGGGGTCCATGAGAGAGCAGGCCGAAGCGGTGCAGATGGGTGCAAGTCAGATGACCCTGCAGCCCATATCCGTTCTGACCCCCTTCGTAGAAGAGTTTGAAGTAGCCGACTTCCCGTTCCTGTGGCCGGACGAGGATACCATGTGGCAGGTGCTTGACAACGAGGGCGGCGATGTTCTGTTTAAGTATGCCAGGGAAAAAGGCTTTGAAGGCATCAGCTTCTGGGCTTCCGGCTTCAAGCAGATGACCACCAGCAACAAGGAAATTCATGTCCCCGACGATTTGAAGGGCTTGAAGATGCGAGTCATGCCGTCGCCGTTGCTCATGGAGCAATACAAGACCTGGGGAGCAAATCCGATTCCCATCGAGTTTGCCGAACTCTACAATGCGTTGCAGCAGAAGACTGTAGACGGGCAGGAGAACCCCATCGGTACGATTACGCTTCAAAAATACTATGAGGTTCAGGATTACTTAATGCTCAGCAATCACGGTTTCCTCCTGTATGCTTTGGTTGCAAACCTGGATTGGTACAACAGCCTGCCGGCTGAATATCAAGAGATGATCCAGGAAGCGGGCAAGGTGGCTGCAGAGGTTCAGAGACAATCCCTGAGGGACAAAGAAGCGGGCTATATGGAACAGATCAAAGAAACGGGCATCAAAATCGTAGAGTTCAGCGAGTCTGACCGCGCAGCTTTCGTGGAAGCATCCAAGCCCATCTATGAGACTTTTGCCAATACCCCGAGCAAACAGGAAGTACTCAATACCATCCTGGAGGCAATCGAAAAGTATCAATGATCATTTCCGAGCTTGTTTGACCTTACGCCCGGGCATTTGCTTGATGCTTTGTCCGGGCTAAATTCTATAACTCTATTATCCAAACCGCCAAGAGGA
>Ga0116181_1002256_pt1 | contig 15788 bp, 12 predicted proteins | sample AD_UKC075_MetaG_FD_89752 | JGI IMG/M metagenome (GOLD analysis project Ga0116181, IMG submission 89752) | Active sludge microbial communities of municipal wastewater-treating anaerobic digesters from USA - AD_UKC075_MetaG | ecosystem: Engineered > Bioreactor > Anaerobic > Digestate | place: USA...
ATGGAGCTCGCCCTGTCCGGCATCACGGCCGACACCCACCTCCACGTCTCCCTCGACCTCGACTTCGTCGACCCAGGCATCGCGCCCGGCGTCGGCACCCCCGTCCGCGGCGGCGCCACCTACCGCGAGGCCCAGCTCTGCATGGAGATGGTCGCCGACTCCGGACTGCTCGGCTCCCTCGACGTGGTCGAGCTCAACCCCGCCCTCGACGAACGCAACACCACCGCCGAGCTGGCCGTCGACCTGGTGGAATCGCTGTTTGGAAAGTCGACTCTGCTGCGCATGAGGTGATGGGTCAAGGGCGCGCCCCCACCGTTCCCTGAGCTTGTCGAAGGGCGGTCCCCGATCTGGCTAGGCTGATCGCCATGTCTCTGCCTGTTCTGCTTGCCATCGTGTGCTCCACTCGGCCTGGGCGGGTTGGTCGGCCGATTGGTGACTGGTTCGTGGCGGCTGCCTCAGCAGTGGGTACGTTTGATGTGCGGCTGGTCGACCTGGCCGAACTGAACCTGCCACTGATGGATGAGCCGAAGCATCCTCGGCTGCACGCCTACACCCACGAGCACACTAAGGCGTGGTCCCGTACGGTGGCTGGCGCTGATGCCGTCGTCTGGGTGCAGCCGGAGTACAACTTCTCGATGTGCGCGCCGCAGAAGAACGCGATCGACTACCTCGCGATCGAATGGTCGCTGCTGCCGACCGGGTTCGTCTCGTACGGCGGCATCTCCGGCGGGCTTCGCGGGATGGAGCACGCCAAGCAGCCGCTGGCCGCCGTACGGTCAGTCTTCGCCAACCCGAATGTCGCCGTACCGATGGGTCCCTCGATGGTCTCCGACGGCACCTTCACCCCGCCCGAGCCGGTGGAGAAGTCCGTTGCGCCGATGCTGGCTGACCTCGCCACCCTGCACGGGGCCCTCGGCGATGCTCGGCGCGAGAAGCTCGCCCCGCTGGGGTACTGACCCCTATGGCACCCGGCGTCGGCACAGAACCGCCTCGCATCCACGGGCTGACCTTCGTCAGCTGGCTGGGTCGGGGCGGGTTCGCCGACGTCTTCCTCTACCAGCAGACGTCTCCGCAGCGCCGCGTCGCCGTCAAGGTGCTGCGCGACCCGTCGATCTCAGACCTGGCCGTACGGGCGTTCCAGGCCGAGGCCGACGCGATGGCTCGCCTTGAGCACCCGCACATCGTGCCGGTGTTTGCGACGGGCACGACCGACGACCATCGCCCGTACATCGTGATGATGTACTACCCCCAGCCGAGCCTGGCCGACCGGATCACGTCACGCCCGCTCGGTGTCGAGGACACCCTTCGGCTCGGGATCCAGATCGGGTCTGCCGTCGAGACCGCGCATCGGGCCGGCATCCTGCACCGCGACATCAAGCCAGCCAACGTCCTGACGAACGCGTACGGGATCCCTGGGCTGACCGACTTCGGCATCGCCGGCAGGATCTCCGACACCGACAGCATCGGCCTCTCCATCCCCTGGGCGGCGCCCGAGCTGATCGCCCGTACCGCGCCGCCGTCGATCGAGTCCGACGTCTATGCCCTGGCCGCCACGCTGTGGCAGGCGCTGACGGGACGGTTCCCGCATGCCCGGGAGGGGGACAACTCCCCGACCGCGATGATGCTGCGGATCCGTACCCAAGCGGCCGAGCCGACCGGACGACCCGACGTGCCTGCCGCGCTCGACCAGATCCTGCTCGCCGGGCTGAACCCCGACGCCACGAACCGACCCTCCAGCGTGCGCGAGTTGATCACCTCCCTCCAGCACGTCGAGCGCGACCTCGGCCTCACGCCCACCGTCGCCCAGCTGGTCTCCGAGGAGTGGGGTCCCCAGCCGGTGCCAGGCCAGGACCTGGGCGACCGCGCCGACATGACCCGGACGCACCTGGTGAAGCAGTACCTGGAGGTGTCGCAGCCGAAACCGACAGGTGCCCCCTCGGCCGCGAAAGCCAACCAGGCGGTACGGCCCACCGCCAGCGCCGCGCCTCCCCCTCAGCCAGCGCCTCCCCCTCGGCCGGCGCCCTCCCCTCCGAGCGGGGCTGACGCTCCGGCGGCGCTGCTGCGACAGGAGGCAGTCGAGCCGACGCGGGTGGTGACACCGCCGCGTACTCTCCCCGAAGGCCGGCTGCCCGAGCGGCACATGACCGAGATGGTGCAGACGAATGTCCGTCCGGCCCGCGCCGTTCCGGCGGACCCGGAGGACCCGCGCGCGGAGCTGGAGCCGGAGGACGCGCTGGCCGGCGGGCACAGCAAGCGGTCTGGCCTCGGTGCGCCGGTCGGCCTTGGCCTTCTGATCGGTCTGTTGGCGGGGGTGGTGGCGCTCGCCGTCGTCATAGCCGGGGTGTTCATCTCCAGCAGAAAGCCCACGCTGGACGTGACCTTGAGGAGCCGCGACAACTACTCAGCGCAAGTCAGCATCCAGGTTGGAGCGCCGATCACCGATCCGGCCAAGCTGCGAGATCTCGGCCAGAACATGCACTCAGTGGTCGACTACTGCCAAGAGGACCCCGCCACCGTCGTCGTGGTGCCCATCAGGGCGACCTGGACGAACCGGACGGTCAGCGGGTATCCGATCGGGCCCAACTTCACGCTCGTGGCCACCCATGAGCCAGGGGTCCGGTGGGGAGCCATGTTCACGGGCGGGCCGCAGTGTCGCCCGGTCTCCTCCCCCATGGAGTTCGTGCTCGGCTCGGAGTCCAACCAAACAGGCCAGCAGGTGGTGACGGAGTTCTACGTCTACCTCCACGATGCGAAGGCCGACTACCAGTCCCGGCTGGATAACGTACAGATCCGCGCCGTCATGGCCAGCACCCGCAACAGCCCCGGCGGCCAGACAATGTACCCCACCGAGATCTCGAGGTCGATCAGTCTCGACGGCACCATCCGCTGACTTGTCGACCTCCGAAGCTCGACCTCAGCCAGCGACCGGGGCCGAGCGTCGGTTCTCGACGCCCGCGAGCCCCCACCGTACGGCCGCGGTCCCGAACGAGCCGAGGGGCCCGAGCGCCAGGTCGACGGGGCCGGGCAGGTCCAGCTCCAGCGCTTCTCGCGCCCAGTCCGGCAGAAGCGCCACCCCGCCGGCCGCCAGCGTCCAGTAGCCAGGCCGTGCCGCCCACGACAGCGGCGGCTGCCGCAGCAGGAAGGTAGCGGCCTCGATCGCCGGGGGGCTCGGCTCGAGCTCATCGCGGTACGACGCCAGCACCTCAGCCAGCTCCGCCACCGAGCGCGGCGGGTCAACCACGCCCAGCAGCCGGGCAGGGATGCCAGCCTGGGCCACGTACTCGTCGGCCTGCTCGGGGCTGATCGGCTCAGGGCCGTACGCCTGGTAGGCGCGCAGGAACGAGTCGATCTCGGCGGCGTGCACCCACGCCAGCAGATGCGGGTCGGAGGCACGGTACGGGCGGCCGCGGTAGTCCTTGCCCCGCACCCGGGCGTGTGCGGTCTTGACCCGCTCGATCACAGCGGTGGCGTCCTCGATCGTGGCGTAGGTCGTGGCGGCGATGTAGTTCGACGTTCGCTGCAGCCTGCCCCACGGGTCGGACTTGTAGCCCGAGTGATCAGCCACCCCCGCCATGGCCAGCGGATGGAGCGACTGAAGCAACAGGGCCGTCACCCCGCCAGCGAACATCGACGCGTCGCCGTGCACCTTCCAGATCGGGTCGGTAGCCGCGAACCAGCGCGGACCGACGGTGCCCCAGATCTGCTTGCCGCGCTCGTCAGCATCAGAGCCCGCAACCCGAGACCGCAGCGCGTTGCCGAGCGCCCGCTGCGCGGGCTTCAGCAGATCGTCGAGGCTCACCCGCCCAGGCTACCGAGCCATCCAAGGCGCCGACGACTCGGCCCGCCGCCTGTCACGTTGCGATACTCACAGCCGCGGGCAAGCCCATAGAGAGCCTCGCCGCGGCTGTGCGTATCGCAAAGTCACGCAGCGCCGTCTCCATCAACCCTTCTTGCGGTTCCTTGGGTCGGCCAGGGCATCCATCTCGGCCCATCTCGTGTCGCTTCGGGTCGTCGATCTCGGCCACGTACTAGTCCACTGTGGTTGCTCCGCTGCGGATCATGGCATGTCCTGGTCGACGAGTGCGAGGGTACGGCGCGCTTGCCGTACGACGGCCTCGTCGACGAACCGGCCGTCCGGCAGCGCGATCGCGCCCGTCCCCTGCGCGCCTGCTTCGTCGGCGGCCACGACGACCTCCCGCGCCCGCTCAATCTCTGCCTGGCCAGGGGTGAAGGCGGTACGGATGGCGTCCAGCTGGCGGGGATGGATGGCCGTCCGGCCGAGGAAGCCCAGTGCCCGGCCAGCCTCACTCGACCGCTTCAGCCCGGTGAGGTCGGAGACGTTGGCGAACACTGACATCGCTGGGGCCGGCAGTCCAGCAGCGGCCGCGGCCAGCACCACCCGCGACCTGGCCCAGAGCAGCCCATCGTCATTCGAGACGCCCAGGGCGGCGCGCAGGTCGGCCTCCCCAATGCTGATGCCGGCGACGGACGGATGACAGGTGGCGAGCTCGTACGCCCGCTCGATCCCGATCGCCGACTCCAGGAGCAGGTGGATGGGCCGGCCGTCGAGGTGGGTGCAGAGCGTACGGACCTGGTCGGGCGACTCCGCCTTGGGCAGCCGTACGGAGACCTCGCCCGGCAGGGCAGCGACGAGTGCGACGTCGGCCTCGTGCCAGGGGGTGCCCGCCTGGTTGATCCGCACCTGCAGGGCAGGTCGGCCTCGAGGGCTGGGGGTGCGGAGGAGCACGTGGATGAGCGCGGCCAGCAGGTCGCGGGCGTCGTCCTTGGCTGAAGGAGCGACGGCGTCCTCGAGGTCGATGATCACGACGTCGGCGCCAGCCCCGTACGCCTTCCGGACCCGGTCGGCCCGGTCGGCTGGCGCGTACAGAAGTGTGACGGGTGGCCTCATGCCACGTCTCCCGCCTCGCGCAGCGCGGCGATCTGGCTTGCGTCGTACCCCAACTCTGTCAGCACCTGATCAGTGTCGGCCCCCGGGGCCCTGCCTGTGAAGCGAAGCGGTGCATCCCCGTCAGACAGGCGTACGGCTGGCGACTGCATGGCCATGCGGCCCAGGTCAGGGTCGTCGACCCACTCGATCACCCCGCGCTCGATCAGGTGGGGATCAGCGGTGAGGTCGGCGGCGGTGTAGACCGGGGCGATCGCTGCCTGGGCAGCCTCGAACGCAGCGGTCACCTCGTCTGCGGTGTGCTGCGCGATCCAGGTGGCGACCGGCCCGTCGAGCTCGGCCCAGTGCTCGGCGCGACCGTGACCGGTCGCGAACCAGGGCTGGTCGGTGAGATCGTCGCGGCCCACCAGGCGCATCACCCGCTCGGCGATCGACAGGGTGGAGGTGGAGACGGCCAACCAGCGGTCGTCGGCGGTGCGGTAGATGTTGCGCGGCGCGTTGTTGCTCGAGCGGTTGCCCAGCCGCGGCTGCAGGGTGCCGAGCTGGTCCCATCGGGTGATCTGGGGGCCGAGCACCGACATGATCGGCTCGAGGATCGACACGTCGACGACCTGGCCACGGCCGGTCTGCTGACGCTGGAAGAGGGCCGCCATCACCGCGTAGGCGGTGGCGTACGAGGCGATGCCGTCGGCCAGGCCGAACGAGGGCAGCATCGGGGCTCCGCCGTCGTCGCCAGTCAGCGCAGCGAACCCGCTCATAGCCTCGGCGAGGGTGCCGAAGCCGGGGCGGTTCCTGTACGGGCCGGTCTGCCCGAACCCCGTCACTCGAGCCAGCACCAGCCCGGGGTTGCGCGCTGACAAGGTCTCGTACGACAGGCCCCAGCGCTCCAAGGTGCCGGGACGGAAGTTCTCGACCACGACGTCAGCGCGGGCCGCGAGGTCGGCGAAGACCGCGGCCCCGTCGGGGGTCGAGAGCGAGATCCGTACGGTGCGCTTGTTGCGGCCGAGGGTCTTCCACCAGAGATTCTGACCGTCCTTCTCCGGGCCGTGGCCGCGGGCCGGATCAGGCCGGGTGGGGTGCTCGACCTTGACCACGTCGGCCCCGAGGTCCCCCAGATGCTGCGCCGCCATCGGTCCAGCAAAGACGGTGGAACAGTCGATCACCAACAGCCCTGCCAGAGCGCCGCGAGGCCCTTCGACAAGCTCAGGGACCGAACTGGGATGAGCTCCGCCACACCAAGCCCCCTCGACAAGCTCAGGGACCGGGTTCTGCGGGATCTCGGTCCCTGAGCCTGTCGAAGGGTCGGTCATGCCGTAGCTCCTGGTCCAGGGACGTCCCAGGCGATCCGGAAGCCGATGGACGTCGACCGGTCGAGGCCGAAGCCGGGCAGGAGGTAGGTGGCAGCGAAGTCGGGTCCCCGTACACCGCCGTCGAAGTACCAGCTCGAGCTTTCGGCGCGGTAGCTCGAGCCGCCCTTCAGCAGGCAGAAGCGGGTGCGGCCGTCAGAATGCTCGGAGTCGGTCCACTCCCATACGCAGTCGCGGGCGCGGTTGAAGCGTGGGGATCTCGCGGCGAGCTGCCACTCGTCCTCGGTGGGCAGGCGGGCCCCGAGCCAGGACGCAAAGGCGCGGGCATCGGCCAGTCCCACCTGGGTGGCAGGGCCGTCGGGATCGGCGACCCGGACCATCGACCGCCAGTCGTCGGGCAGCAGGGAGAGGGGCCACCCGGTCCCGACGTACGGTTCCCACCACGGCTGTTCGACGCACAAGCCAACCTGATGCCCGGTCGTCGCGACGAAGGCGGCAAACTCCGCCCTGGTCACTTCATGGGCACCCACCGACACGGAACCGACGGTGACGGCACGCTCGACCGTACGCTGATCGTGCAGGCGCGGTGGCAAGGGCTTCCACTCATCGACGAACGGCGCCACCCCGTAGATCCCAGTCTCGCGGCAGCGGTAGCGCACCGTCAGGTCGTACCGCCCGGGCGTCAGGTCAACCCCAGCGAACCCCGCGTCGACAGGCCGGCCAGCGACCTTGGCCCCACCGGCGCGCGAGGTGAGACGGCGCTGCCGCCGGTACGGGAAGGACCCGTCGGCCACCTGGGCGATGTCGTCGTCGAGCCAGCCCGCGTCATCGCCGGCCGCGGGCCAGTAGGCGCCGCCGATCCCGTACGCCGGCACGGCCACCACCCGCTCGAGGCCGCGGCCGCCGCGGATGTCGCGGGCCGGTGACGCCAGGCGCACGATCGCGTCGTGGCCGCCGGTGTTGACCAGGCAGAGCAGCTTCTCGTCACCGAGCTCGTACGTCGTTCCGTACACCCCGTCCGGTACGGGACCGAGGTCGACGAGCGGCGTCCATTCGCCCTCAGTGGTGAGATGGGCGAGCCGCCGCTGCGCCCGAGACATCACCGCCAGCGTCGCGGCGTCGCGGGCGTTCCAGCCGACCCAGACCCCGAAGACGACCTCCCAGCACATCACTCCCACGCCGTTGAGCCAGGCCGACCTGAGCTCGGCAGCGTGGTCACGGTTCCAGCGCCGCACGTGATGCAGCTGGTGGCGCGGCTCGAACCAGCGCGCCCGGATCACGCCCGGGGCGGCCGAGTCGGCGAACCATTGCGCCCATGACAAGGGGTGATCCGCCAGCCGAGCCAGCGGCAGAGTCGACTCCCCTTCGCAGGCGACACCCGGTCGGGCCGCCTCCAGCGCCCGCAGCATCGTCGGGTCGCCTTCCTTGAGGGTGTCGAGGAAGACCCCGTCTGCGTCAAGATCCCGGACGACAGCCGCCAGCTGACCGGCATCGTCGCGCTGGGCGCCTGGACCGGCGGGCCGGGTGCCGGTGTCCCAGGGGTTGTAGTCGACGAAAACCCGTACGCCGAGCTCGTGGAACCGGTCGACCAGGGCTCGCAGGCCTGGTACGAGGCGGTAGTAGTCCCACTGGTTGCGGTCATCGATGCCGATGATCGGGTACGCGTGCCACAGCACCACCCCGTCGAAGCCGCCGAACCTCTCCGCGTCGGCGAGCAGCCGCTCGGGAGTGAACACGCGGCGCTCGTGGTCGTACAGGAGCTCGTCCCAGAGCCAGACCTGCGCGACGGTCACGCACGTGCGAGCCCAACGCAGGTCGTCGCGGGAGTAGAGCGCGTCGTCGAACGGGGCTGTTCGGCCGACGCCTGCTCGAGCTTCGTCGCGCCAGCGGAGGAGTGCCTCGCGCCACGCGGGCAGGTCTGCGGGATCGTCGGGCGCGGCCAGGATCTTGCCCTTGTCGAGCACCGTCAGGTCGGCGTCGGGCTCGAGGGGTACGGCTGTTGGCCGGTCGAGCGGTCGGGGGACGAGGGGGTCGAGATCAGGATCCACCGGTCAGCAGCTCCTCGTGCCTCTGGGTCGACTCTCTGACGATCAGCTCGGGGGCGATCCGCACCGTACGGGGTGGGAGTCCCGGATCGGCCAATCTGCCGAGCAGCAGCTCAGCGGCCAGCCGGCCACGCTCGCGTGCGCCGAGGGAGACGGTGGTCAGCGAGGGCGAGAACAGGGGCGCGAACGGAATGTCATCGATCCCGGTGACGGCCAGGTCATCAGGAATCCGGCGACCTGTCGCCCTTGCGGCCCGCATCACGCCGATGGCCAGCAGGTCGTTGGCCGCCAGAACGGCATCGCACTGAGTAGTGCGGCCCTCGCTGAGCAGCCGCGCCCAGGCCTGCTCGCCGCCATCGGCGGTGAAGGAGTCGGCGGTGACGGTGTCTGATGCGATCCCGACCCGTCGCGTGGCCTGCGCGAAGCCGGCCGCGCGCATCTGAGCTGGGACGGTGCTGCCGGGCCCGTTGACGAAGACCACGTGGCGGCGCCCGGTCGCGACCAGGTGGTCCAGCGCCAACGCGACGCCTGCGGCGGAGTCGGTGCGCACGCTGTCGAGCCGTACATGGTCAGGCATGTTGCCGACCAGCACGACGGGTACGGAAGCGGCCTCCAACGCCGCGAGAAGGACAGGCGGGCGGACCAGCGGGCTGATCACCAGCCCGTCGGCGTACCCCCGGTCGAGCGAGGCGACCAGGCTCAGCAGGTCCTCGACGGCGTGGCCGGTACTCGCGACGAGGAGGCGACTGCCCGAGTCGGCCAGCCCGGCTTCGACGCCGCCCATCATGTCGGTGTAGACGGGGTTGGCCAGGTCGTCGACGGCGAAGGCGACCTGCAGCGTACGGCCCAGCTTCAGCGCCCGGCCGGCTGCATCGGGCCGGTAGCCGAGCGCACGGACCGCGTCGCGGACGCGTTCCTCGGTCGTCCGGCTGCCGCCCTTGCCGTTGAGCACCCTCGACACCGTCGCGATCGACACCCCGGCCCGCTCGGCCACTTGATGGACCGTGGGTCTGGGAGTCAGCGCGGCACCGGAGGGCATGGTGCTCAGCCTGCCAGCGACACCGTACGGTTGGCGAGGTCGGTGAACGTCACCCCGTCACAGTCGGGCAGGGCGCTCGCCAGCCGACCCTTCAGGGGCGCGGTCCAGCGCTCGGCGATGGCAGCCGTTCCCCCCAGTGCCCCCGCGATCGACCCGACGGTGGCGCCGTTGGAGTCAGTGTCCCAGCCGCCCATCACCGTCAGGCAGATGGCCCGGTCGAAGTCCCCGCGGCTGGCAGCGAGCGCGTACGCGACGAGTGCAGCGTTGTTGAGCGCGTGCACCCAGTGCATGCCGGCGAACTCAGCCTCGAGCGCTCCGTAGGCCGTCGTTGGTTCGAGGTCAGCCAGCGACCGCCCGTACGCCAGCGCCCGGTGCATGCGGCTCTGGGGCGGTACGACTCCCAGCCCCGCGTCGAGCACCTCATCGACCGAACCCGCAACGACGGCCATCGAGCACATCGCGGCGACGGCCATCGCCCCGTACAAGCCGTTGCGGGTGTGGCTGACGCACGCGTCACGCCACGCCAACTCGGCGGCGCGGAGAGGGTCGCCGGGCGAGACCCAGCCGTAGACGTCCGTACGGATCTGGGCACCGATCCACTCCCGGTACGGGTTGCGGATGCGCGCCGACATGGGCGGGGAGACCCCTTCCAGCAGGTTGCGGTAGGCGACCCGTTCGGCAGTGAAGGACCGGCCAGCGGGCAGGTCGAGCAGCCAGCCCTGGGCGACGTCGTTGGGGGTGAAGTCGCGGCCGTGCTTCTCGACCACGCGCAGTGCCATCAGGGCGTAGTTGAGGTCGTCGTCCTCGGGGGTGCCGTCGATGTTCTCCTCCATCGAGGTGGTCTTCGACGCCTTGTTCCAGGGCCAGCGCTCGGTCACCTCAGTTGGGACGCCGACGGCGGTGATCCAGCGGTCAAGGGGCCACCGACCGTTGGATCGCAGGATCTCCTCGATCCCGACGCGGGGAATCTTCTCCACCGGCTTCCCGAGAACGCAGCCCACCGCCCGCCCGGTCCAAGCGGCCAGAATGCGATCTGAGAAGTCGTCCGTACGTGGTCGTACAGCCGCCTCCAGAGGCAGCGTCGCGAGAATCTCGGCCCAGTCCGACGGTTCCTTGTCGGCGCCCACCTCCGGCAGCCCGTCAAGCTCCAGCAGGAGCTCCGATGCCAGCTCGGATAGCTCGTAGCACTCGCCGGACGCGCCGACGTGCGGGGGCCCAACGATCCCGCCAGCATCGGTCCAGCGCGCCAGCTGCGACGAGACGTCGCGCCCCTCCGCCGCGGACTGCCACAGCTCGTGTCGTAGCAGGTCGGCCGGTTGCACCCAGGTGACCCGCATCACGCCTCCAGCAGGGAGCTCTGGGCCGCCTCTCGACGCGCCCACGCCGCACGGTCGGCCGCGATCACCTCGGCAGCCACCTCGGCCATCGTGATCCCGGACGCCCGCAGGTCGAGTCGTGACCCCTCCTCGACCGCCGTCACCCACTCACGCGGCACCGCCAGCTCGCCGCCGAGCGCGCCGCCGAGGCAGCCGCCCATCGTGGCAATCGAGTCGGAGTCACGGCCGTAGTTGGTCGCGCCCAAGACGGTGCCGCGCACATCGCCCTGGTTCACGACCAGAAAGCCGATGGCGACGGGCAGCTCCTCGATCGCCCGCAGCCGTGAAGGCCGCCGAGAGTCCTGAGCGGGCACTCGGTACACCTCGCCGACGGAGTCGAACGGCCGGATCGCATCGCGCAGCACGGGGATCGCCGCAGCCCAGTCGCCTGACGCGACCGTACGCGCAGCCTCGACACACGCCTGAATGGCAGCGCGGGTGCCGTCACGGGCCAGGTCGAGACAGGCGCCCACCACATCGTCGACCGTCGCCCCGACGCCCATTGCCGCCGCGACCGCCGCCGCGTACACCCCAGCCGCCTCGCGCCCGTACGACGACTGGTGCGCCCCGGTCATCTCGATCGCCTCGGCGTAGGCACCGGCCGGGTCACCTGCGTTCACGATGCCGACAGGAGCGATGTACATTGCAGCGCCGCAGTTGACGACGTTGCCGACGCCGGCCTCGCGTGGGTCCACATGCCCGTAGTACAGCCGGGTCGCGAGCCACTTCTCTGCGAGGAAGACCCGTAGCAGGGCCACCGTCTCCTTCTCCAGCTCGGGGATCCAGCGCACGTCGGTCATCATCAGGGGCACGAGGTGGTCGGCCATGTCGAAGGCGGTCAGGTGGCGCCGCTGGGCCTCGTACACCTTCACCAGAAGGTTGGTCATCAACGTGTCGTCGGTGACCCGACCGTCGCCCTTCCGGTACGGCGACATCGGCTTGTTCGTGCGCCAGTCCGGGTCGTAGTAGTCGACCACCCCCTGAACGTGTCCGCCGTAGCGCGCGACGATCTCCTCGGCCGAGCGACCCTCGGTCGCGCCCCCGATCGCGTCGCCCACTGCCGCAGCGGAGAGTGCCCCGATTGCCTTGTCCTGAAGTGCGTTCATGTCTCCTCGTCAGATCGTACGGAATGTCATGGGCGTGCCCGGTCCGCCGCGGTCCGGCCCCGACCCCATGGCCGGACCGCGGCGTCACGTTGGTCGTCGCTCCCCAGGGCGACGACGTGGCGTCCCCGAGTCAGCTGTTGACCTTCACCCACCCGTCGCTGAGGTTCTTGCCGAGGGTGGCGAGGTCGATCTTCGCCTGCAGGAACTGCTGGTACTGCGGCGTGGCAATGTCACTCTTCCACTGGGCGAACTTGGTCGCCTTGAACCACGGCGCATCGGCCAGGTTGGCACCCGACTTGAGGATCACGTCCCAACCGTTGGTGGTGCCGAGCTGCTTGGCGGCGATGTCACCCGCGGACTTCGTGACAGGGATCAGCGAGTCCCCGATTCCGATGGCGGCGAGCTTCTCGGCTGTCATGTAGTGGTTGATGAACGCCATCGCCTGCTGCGGGTACTTCGACTGCTTGGCCACCGACAGCGTCTGCGGGCCAGCCGCCTGGTTCTGCGACGTGCCCTTGATCAGCGGGATCATCGTCCACTTGAGCGTCGCCGGGGCGGCGGACTTGATCTGCGTCGCGACGTAGTTACCCGCCATCACCATGGCGTACTTGCCGGCGTAGAAGCCGGGCAGCACTTCCGTACCCGACATCGAGACCGAGGTGGGCGCCATCGCCTTGTCGTTGATCATCGCCATGATCCGCTTCGGCAGTTCGAGCTCGGCGTCGCCCACCTTCATGGTCGGCTTACCCTCGTCGCCGGTGACGAAGGTGCCGCCGAAGGCCAAGCCAGCGTTCATCAGACCGGCGGTCGGGGACTTCAGGCCCCAGGCGAAGCCGAAGTTGTCACCCGACGAGAGCTTCTTGGCGTTGGCGGCCAGATCGTCGTACGTCCATGGCTTGTCAGCGGTCGGCACCGCGATGCCGGCCTTCTGCAGCAGGTCGGTGTTGACGAAGACGTTGTAGACCTGTGCGATCGTCGGGATGCCGGTGATCTTCCCGCCGTACGTCACCGACTTCCACACCGAGTCAGCCACGTCGGACTTCAACGCGGCGGGGATGAGCGACGTCAGGTCGGCGAGGTAGCCCTGCGCCGAGAAGCCCGCGAGGTCGGCCGACTCGTCGTGGATGATGTCGGGCGCTGATCCGCCAGCGAACTGGGTGACCAGCTTGTCGTGAACCGACGACGCATCGACCTTTTGCAGCTCGACGGTGATGTTCGGGTTGGCCTTGTTCCAGCTGTCGACGATCTCCTGGGTGGCCTTGACGGTGGGCTCCTGGAACGCGTACGTCGAGAAGCTCAACTTGATGGGGGTGGTGGGTGTGGAGGCGGCTCCCGAGGGAGCGGCCGCGGAGCCGGCACCGGTGCCAGCGCTGCCGCCCGTGCCCGACAGGCAGCCGGTCGAGACGGCCGCCGTACCGAGAGCGGCTGCGGAGAGGAAGAGACGACGCTTCATGATGGTTCCTTTCGGTCTATCCCTTGACCGCGCCCGCCATCATCCCCGAGATCAGCTTGCGCTGGATCACGGCGAAGATGAGCAGTCCCGGCAGGGTGGTGATGAGTGCAGTGGCTGCGAGCGGGCCCAGTTGGACGTTGCCCTCGGCGCCGACGTAGCGGGCGAGCAGCAGCGGCGCCGTCTGCAGCTCGGGTGACTGGATGACAACAAGGGCGAAGAAGAACTCGTTCCACGCCGAGATGAAGGCGAACATGGTGGTGGCGACGAGTCCCGGCACTAGCAACGGGAAGATGATCTGGATCAGGGTGGCGAGCTTGCCTGCTCCGTCGGTGGCGGCCGCCTCCTCGAGGTCGCTGGGGATCGCGCTCACGTAGCCCAGCAGCATCCACAAGGTGAAGGGCAGCGACCACACCACGTAGACGAGCACCAGACCCTGCAGCGAGTTGAGCAGCCCGAGGTTCTTCAAGACGATGAACAGCGGGATCACGATCAGGATGAAGGGAAACACCTGGCTGACCAGGATCCAGCCGATCGTCACCGTACGGAGCCGACTCCGGTTGCGAGCCAGGGCGTACGACGCCGGCAGGGCCAGCACCGTGGTGACCACGGCCGTCGACACGGCGACGATCAGCGAGTTGAGCAGAGCCTGACCGAGGTTGTTGTGGGTCATGGCGGCGAAGAAGTTGTCAACCGTGGGCATGGTCGGGAACAGCGTCGGGTTGATCGTGGTGAGCTCGCGAGGCGACTTGAACGCCGTGGTGACCAGCCACAGCAGCGGGAAGCCGAGGAAGCAGATGAAGAATCCCAGGGCGATGTACTGCAGCACCCGCACGTACGGCTTCGGCTTCATCTACTTCGCCTCCCTCATCTGCCGCCACAGATAGGTGCCCATGATCGCCAGCACGATGAGGACCATGGCGTTGCCGAGAGCCGAGGCGTAGCCGAACTCGCCGTTGCCAAAGGCGCGCTGGTAGGCGAACAGCATCGGCAGCATGGTCTTGCCGCCAGGACCGCCTTCGGTGAGCACGTAGACCAGGCCGAACGAGTTGAAGTTCCAGACGAAGTCGAGCGTGGTGATCGCCACCACGACGGGCTTGATCGCCGGCCAGGTCACCGTGGTGAACCGCTGCCACGTGTTCGCGCCGTCGAGCGCGGCGGACTCATGCAGCTCGTACGGGATGTTCTGCAACCCGGCAAGCAGCGCGATCGTGGTCTGCGGCATGCCCGACCACACACCAACGACGATCACTGCCGGGAGCGCCAAGGAGAAGTCGCCCAGCCAGTTGATGTTGTGGGTGATCAGCCCGGCGTTCTTGAGCATGGCGTTCAACAGGCCAGCGTCGGGGTGGTAGATCAGCTTCCACAGGATCGCGGTGATGACCGACGGCATCGCCCACGGCACGAGGGCCAATGGCCGTACCAGCCACTGCAACCGCAGACCCGCGTTCAGCAGCAGCGCCAACGACAGCGCGAGGAAGAACTGGATGACCGTCACCGAGAACGACCAGATCAACCCGATCTGGAAGGAGTTCCAGAACAGGTCGTCCTTCAGCAGCTTGGCGTAGTTGTTGAGCCCGTTGAAGCTGAACCGTACGTCGTAGCCCGCCGCGGCGTCGGTGAACCCCAGCCAGATGCCGTTGGCGAGCGGGTAGACGCTGAACGCGATCACCGGGATCAGCGACGGCAGCAGCAGCCACCACATCGCCCGATTCTGCCGCTGGGCAAGGTTGACCCGACGCTTGGGCGCGGTCGTGGTAGCCACGCTGGCGACCGAGTCAGCCATCCCAACCCCCTCACGTCACGACGTTGTAAACGTTTACGGCTGGACTCTAGCCGGTCGTTCCGACAGTCGCCAGAGGTTGCGAACGTCGGTGTCCGAATCGTTATGTGCAGGGTGGCGAGCACTCACGCTGAGCCATCCTGGCTACGATCACCCCACGGACGTGCTTGATGGTCAGCTCAGGATCGAGGCCTCAAGCCCCCTCTCGCAGAACGGATGACCAGGTGTTCCAAGGAGCCGTCATCGCGGCCGTCGTTCCGGCGTACCGCGAGGAGAAGCTGATCGCCACGGTCATCACGACCATGCCCGACTTCGTCGACCACATCGTGATCGTCGACGACTGCAGCCCCGACGGTACGAGTGCCGCCGTCGAAGCGGTGGGCGACCCCCGCGTCACCTTGATCCGTCACGAGAAGAACACTGGCGTCGGGGGCGCGATCGTGACGGGCCACAAGGCCGCGATGAAGCTTGGCTCCGACATCAACGTGATCATGGCTGGCGACGCCCAGATGGATCCCGCCGCACTCCCGGCGCTGCTTCGACCGATCACCGTGCAGGGGTACGGCTTCGCCAAAGCGAACCGCTTCTTTGCCCCCGAGTCGTTCAAGGGAATGCCGGGATACCGCGTCTTCGGCAACATCGTGCTGTCATTCATGACGAAGCTCGCCTCGGGCTACTGGAACCTCTTCGATGCCCAGAACGGCTACACCGCGACCCGTACGGACGTGCTCGAACGCCTCCCGCTCGACCACATCTCCCAGGGCTACAGCTTCGAG
>Ga0116181_1002263_pt1 | contig 15760 bp, 12 predicted proteins | sample AD_UKC075_MetaG_FD_89752 | JGI IMG/M metagenome (GOLD analysis project Ga0116181, IMG submission 89752) | Active sludge microbial communities of municipal wastewater-treating anaerobic digesters from USA - AD_UKC075_MetaG | ecosystem: Engineered > Bioreactor > Anaerobic > Digestate | place: USA...
CACCGCACCACTTGCCACCGGGTTGATTTCTTCGGCCTTCACTTCTTCTTCATTTGCCTTGGCCACAGAGCGCGCGCGTCCCTCACAAAAAGCGACGGCTCCGTAACCCACCACGGCCGAGCGATCACCCGATGTGTCGCCACTGTTCCGATAATCAAGCAGAATGGGTTCCCATTGGAAACGGCTCGCCAACCGAAGCAAGACAAGAATGCCCGTATGGCCACAAGGACACAACTCTGGCTCGTAACGGAGACCCTCGAGGTAATCGAAATCCATTTGGATGATTGCTTGGAGTGTCCGCTGGTCAACACTACACGCCCGACGGTAAGGCTGGTAATGCGAGAGATCTGAACTCACGACGATCAGCGTCCGGTCGTCGAGAATACTCGCCAGGGCCTCGGCAGCCTGGTTGACATTCACCCGACCGAAAACGATCGGGACGATCTCAAACTCTTTCAAGATGACTTGCAGAAAGGGAAGCTGCACCTCAAGCGAGTGCTCAAATGTATGTGGTGTGCAGGCTGAGGTCCCCGTGGTCGTCCAGCCCCGCGGGGCCTGAACCACGGCCGGAGGATCAAAGGCATACGGTTCCTTCTGCGCCAAGATCCTGGCCTTGTTTGCGATCGCCACTTCGCCAAGCGGAGTCGCAAAGGCGTCCACGTCTGGCAGGGCACCGCCTTCAAAATGGGCAAAGTGCGACGGACCGAGCAAGACCACCGTGTTATAATCCCGGCCAGCAAGCTGCTTATAGGCCACACCGGCCACCGGACCGGAATAGCGATATCCCGCGTGGGGTGCAATGATAGCGCGGATCGTCCGGTCGGGTCCGCAAATGACCGGTGCCTCGGCCAGGAACTGGTCAAGCATTTCTCTGAGACGCTCCCGTTGGGCGGGATAAAAGGTTCCCGCCACAGCCGGCGGGCGGATTCGATCCGAAAGTCGAGCGTTCACGGCATGGACACCTGAGACCCTGAGGAGGTCCTGCGCGGTCTTTTTCACCCCGTCCATTCTACGCCAACCACCCAGGAATACAAACCACCCACATTAAAACCTATGGATTGAACAAAGCTTCCCCGTAGGCGACGCGCACACATTCACGGTCTCAACGAGGCGCTTTCGCTTCCGTGATTGCTCAGTATCTCAGCAAAACCCATAGGGTGGCCTTGCCGTAGCGGGAGCTACGGAGCAAAATGGCAGGCCTATTGGGCTGAAAGTCAAACCAAGCAAATGGCACACCAATGGCTGTAGAGTCCACCCCCGCTGCGTCTTCCCAGGAAAACCTCCCATCTTCGCTCGTCAAACAATGGAGAAGCAGGTATGATAAATCCAATTACACTGGGTGGAAGGATGGTTGATTCACCTCACCCAAAAGGGCTGTCGCGCCGTGGATACTGGAGCCGCCCAGATACTCGTGCCTGGAGTTGTTTTTCTGCCCGGCCTTGGTCTCGACCGGTCCGCCGGCCGTGTCGAGCCGGGATCGTTTATTGCGGGCGAAGAGAACTGGGTAGCCCTTGCCGCTGTCCAAAGGATGATTGAGCCCCACCCACCCAGTTGCTTCACACTCTTCGGTCCGACGGGGACGGGTAAAACGCACCTGTTGGGCCTTCTTTGCGGCCTTTGGAAGGAAATCTGGCCACACTGCTCCGTTGTTTCATCAACAGCCGCCGAGTTCGGGCAGGCCTTCGCCGAGGCCCTCGTTTCCCGCAAAGCCCGTCAATTCCGCCGCCATTGGGAAGAGGCGGACTTCATCGTCATCGACGATCTCCAATTCCTCGGCGATTACCCGGCGGCGCAAGAGGAGTTTGTCGCCCTCCTGCGGGCGGCTGAACGTGGCACACTATGCGTGGCCGTCGCCTGTCGTATCCCGCCTTGGCACTGCGAGAATCTCAACCCCCGCATTGGGTCCATCCTCCAGGGGGGATTAACAGCTCGCCTTCAGCCCCCCGGCGAGGACGCCCGCAGGGCGATTCTCCAGATGGCGTTTCGCCAGAAGGGCGTCACCGTGACCGCGGCTCCGCTCCAACTCTTTGCGGAAGAGCTCGCCGGCTCGCCCCGCCAGCTCCTCGGATTTGCCTTAAAACTGCGACAGGCCGCCGGTCGCGGACCAGTGGACTATCCTGCCGCGCGGGCATTCCTGCGACGATACTCGCCCCGTCCGGCAACCTCTATCGACCGGGTAGCCAAGGCTACTGCGCGGTATTTCGGGATTCGCCTGAAAGATCTCCGTGGGCCGGGGCGCTCCCGTGCAGAGGTCCTTGCCCGCAACGTGGCCATGTACCTGGCCCAACGCTTGACGGGTGCCAGCCTCCAGCAGATTGGACATTACTTTGGGGGAAGAGATCACACCACTGTTGGGCATGGCTGCCGTAAAATCGAGGCCCTTAGCCGGTCCGACCCCAGCATGCAGCAGGCCATCTTCATGATTGAAGAACGGCTCATCCCCGGCGAACCGCAGACCATATGCTCCGCAGCGGACGAGACACACCCGTCCCGCCGCAGTTGATCCGCAGCCATTAACACCCCGTGTCAATAGCCGACCAAGTTGTTGACACCACTAACAGCGGACGCGAAAACTCCTCTAAATCATCAACACAAACGACAAAGGGCTAACTCACTGTCAACAGCACAACAACAGGTTACCCCCAGCCACTACTTTATTGTAAATGGCCGTCATCGCGCGACTTGCGTGCCAACGCACCGCGCAACTAACACCCGGCGCCCTGGTACCTATAATAGTCAGCTGGCTTACATATCCTTTATGATTTGGCGCGTTGGTTACACCCGCCCGCTGGAAACCTCAGACCGCCATCTGCTTTCAAGAGATATCGGCTGAGGAGGATAGGTTTTTTAAGTGATTTGGGAGCTCCGGGAAACCTCGGTAAGAAGACAGCGAAGCCATTGCCCAATCCTTGGTAATTTGGGAGATCTGAACTGAAGGCATCGATTTCACATCATGGCAGGGAGCGAATCATTGAAAGGAGGAACTCCGCCAGTCGGTCGCTGGCGCGGAGTGCCAATTCGTTGAGTTGCCAAAGGTCCTTAATGCTGCCCGGTCGGTTCCACAAAGCCCCAGCGACAGCCCCGAGCTTTTCAGTCCACTTGCGGGGCTTCATCAAGTAGCTGACCTCCGGTGGAAGTTGATCATCGACGCCGTCCGTGACGATCTTCACCACCCACATGGGGACCTGGTAGCGTCGGCAGACCTCCGCCACGGCAAAACTCTCAAGATCGACAGCCACCGCGTGGTGCTCTTCCGCGAGCTTGCGGCGCTCGAGCGGGTGACGGACAAGCTCTGGCACGGAAAGCAGCGGACCAACATGGATGCCCTTCGTTTGGTCCGCGTCAAGCGTCAGACCGACCTGCAAGGCCCGGCCGGTCAGGTCGGTGATTCGGTTGGGAATGATTAGCTCCATTGGGCGAACGTGTTCGTTGAGAGAGCCGGCGAAACCAGCGGCCACAATCCAGCGGGGATGATGACCGAGAATCAAGGCCTCCGTTCCAACGTGGGCCGACTTCGCCCCAGGACCGGTGACAATGATGGCCACGTTCTTTTGCCCAGCACGGCCAATAACCACCTGGCCGGCTTCACCACGGATCCAGATCTTTTCTTCCAGGCGGTCCTCCAGACCTCCACTCTCGGATGCTAAAGCAAAGACGATACCGACGTCGATGGGCCGTGGGGGGCTATCAGCGGCCGGCTGCGCGGTCTCGTGGGCCATTTCCTCCACGCGAGCTTGAAAGGCCTCCGCCGCGGTTTGTTGCGCCCATTGTCGAAGGATCGATCGCCACATCGGTATCGTCCTGTTTCGAGGATTCCAAACGACGCGAATGTTGTCCGCACGGGATGGGAGGGACGGCGTCCTCGCCGTCCCGAATTGCGGTCACCGAGGACGATGACCCTCCCGAGGTTGCCGAAGGTTGGGGCATAGGGGAGGATGACCCTTGGGAATTGTTATCCTTGCCTGCGTGACAACCCCTTCTATTGTAGAGAAAATATGGCGATGGGAGGGATGGCGTGCCTGCCGTCCGAGCCGCCGTGCCCGCGCAGGGTCACCGAGGACGGCGACCCTCCCGAGGTTGCCAAGGATGATCTTGGAGTTGCGGGTGTAGCTCAGAAAGATTCCCCGTTCGCTGGGAACGGTTACCGATTTTTCAAATGTGAGGAGTCCCTCTGATGAGGCTTTGGTACTATGCGAAGGGGCCGAATCGCTTTGGACCGATTGAGGAGGCTGAGCTGCGGCGTCGCTTGGGGACCGGTGAGATCGCTGCCGAGGACTGGCTTTGGACGGAGGGGATGAGCAATTGGGTCAAGGCCGCCGAATGGCTCAGGACCGCAGGTGATCCAGTCGTTGAGAAGCCTATCGTGGCCGAGGCCGTTGCCGGACCATCAGCCGCTGTCGTCGTAACAGCGAGTCCGCCGCCTGTCAACGATCTAGCAGCTGGTAGCCTTTCTCAAAGGATGCTCCCCGTGCGGGAGCTGTACGAGCGTATTGAGCGAGAGGTACGAAAGGTCTTTGTCGGTCAGGATGAGCTTGTTCTGGGGACGTTGACGGCGCTGTTTTCGGGTGGCCATGTCTTAATTGAAAGTGTCCCTGGGCTAGGAAAGACGCTCTTTGTGCGGACGTTGGGACGGGTCCTCGGCTGTAAGTTCAATCGAATCCAATTCACCGCGGACCTCATGCCGTCGGACATCACGGGTTCCCCCATCTTTGATGTGAAAACCCAAGAGTTCATCTTTCGCCCTGGGCCCGTGTTCACGAATATCCTCCTGGCGGATGAAATCAATCGCTCGCCGGCTAAGACGCACGCTGCCCTCCTCGAGGTCATGCAGGAACTGAGTGTCACCGTAGAGCGGACACGGCATAAGCTCGATCGACCGTTTATGGTCCTGGCGACGCAAAATCCTGTTGAATCGGAGGGGACGTACAATCTTCCCGAGGCCCAGATGGACCGCTTCATGTTCAAACTGATTATGGATTATCCGCGGGAGGAAGAAGAGGCCAGGATCCTGATTCTGCACAGTGTGCGCGAGGACATCGACCAGCGCTTGCAGGAACTGAGCGTCGTCACGAATCCCGAAGAAATCATGAGCGTCACGCGATTGGCAGGAGAAGTTCGCGTTGACCCGAAGCTGGTCAATTACATCAATGCTTTGGTGCGGAAAACGCGAAACTGGCCGCAAATCCTCGTTGGGGCTTCGCCGCGGGCAGGATTAGCTCTGATGCAAGCGGCACGGACGCTGGCTGCCTTCCGTGGTCGGGACTATGCGGTGCCTGACGATGTGGTCGATTTGGCCCTACCGGCCCTCCGCCATCGCGTCATCTTGGCACCGGAGGCCGAGGTCGAAGGCTATCGGGTGGACGACGTATTACACGAGGTCATCCGCTCCGTAGAGGTCCCACGGCTGTGACCCCAATCCTGATGTTTCTCGGATTCTCCCTGCCATTCGTCGCGCTCCTAGCCACCGCGGCGGCGTGGGGGGTTTATCCTTCTCTGCGAGCCGTTCTGTTGGGCCTCATTCCTGTGACGGCCACATTGGGGCTTGTTGTGTTGGAAAGCGCCTGGGTCGCCGTGCTTATTGTCGATGTTGCCTATCTTGTGATTATCATCAGGGACCTTTTCACAGTTCCCAGAAAAAATTGGTTGCGGTGCGAACGCAACCATGCCAAGGTGGCGTCCTTGAAAAAACGCCATCCTGTGTCCCTGACCATCACATCGCTGGCCCCTTGGATGGTAAAGGCGGTCATCCGCGATGGTGCTGACCGCATCTTGCAGCCGACGCCGCCGCTGATTCACGTCGCGCTCAGACCCGGCTTACGGACGGTTGTCGATTACGAACTTCGTCCGCAGCGACGCGGGGCCTTTTCCATGTCGGCCGTCTATATCCGCGGCAACAGCCGTTACGGGTTATGGTTCCGGCAGATGACCTATCCCTGCGAGACGGTCCTCCATGTCTATCCTGATATCAAGCAGCTTTCCGAATACGCCATGCTTGCCCGGGTGAATCGGCTCAGTCTTATTGGCGTGCGGCGTGTTCGCCGTGCCGGGCACGAGGACGAGTTCGAGCGCCTGCGGGATTACACCATCGATGATGAGTATCGCTGGATTGACTGGCGCGCCACCGCCCGGCGGAGAAAGCTCACCGTCAAGGACTTCCAGCAGAGCCAAAGTCAGCGCGTTGTCTTCATGGTGGATTGTGGTCGGATGATGACCAACGAATGGGCCGGTTTGAGTATGCTCGACCACACCTGGAATGCCGTGCTGCTACTGGCGTATGTCGCCCTGAAGCATGGCGACTCCGTGGGGCTGTTGGCCTTCTCCGATGAAATCCACGCCTTTTTGAACCCGCGTGGGGGAAAGCACCAGATGGCGCGGCTCATCAACATGGCCTTCGATCGCTTTCCGCGGATGGTGGAGTCCCGTTATGACCTGGCGTTCCGATATTTGGCGGCCCATGTCCGAAAGCGGACCCTCGTGGTGCTCGTCACGCACTTAATCGACGATGTCAACGGCCGACAGGTGGAACGTTACCTCACCAATTTGGCGGGACGGCACTTGCCGCTGGGGGTCTTCCTCCGCGATCACACAATGTTCGCCCCACTAAGCGACGGGCAAAAGGAAAGGGACGACCTATGGAAGGCGGCGGCCGCGGCGCGCATCCTCACCTGGCGTCATCATGTTATCACCGCGATCCGCAGTAAAGGGGCACTCGTGCTGGATGTGTTTCCGGAAGAAATGACGGCCCCGCTCGTCAATCAATACCTTGAGATTAAGGCGAGACGGTTGCTTTAGGACGTTGATTGGACGTAGGCGGAGTGAGCGGCTGAGAAGAGGAGACCTCCCGGTTTGTCCGCAGGAGTCGCTGGGCGGCTGCCCGGGCGGCCAGCTCAACATCCCAACCCTCGTACTTGATCCGACTGTTGAGATACAGGAAAAACCGCACCACGCGGTTAAACCCCCCGGCGATGCACGCGCCGAGCTGAAAACCGACAAGGGCCCAACCCCAACGCCAGGGAGTCTCAAACGTCAAAAAGGAGAAGTACATTCCTGCCATGGTAAGTCCGATAATAAAAAACGTTAGCAAGGCAAAAAAGGCACCAAGCTGGTTTATGGATAAACCGTAACTGGCTAAGGCTGTAAGTCTTCGCCGGATGGCCGCGCGACCTTCCCGCGTGGTGGGCACGAGTCGCTCGAGTAAAACGATTTCGGCAATGGCAGGGCCGCGACTCGCAAAGGGCATGAGTTGCACCAGGAGCATGTAACCAAGCCGAGAGATCCACGCTCGCCAAACTTCTCGAAACGTGGGCCGTTTGACGAAAACGCTCATCCCCAAGTGGAGGGTCAGTAAACCGCTGAGCAAAGAAAGCGGCGTCAGGCCCGCCACGCTGATGAGGAAAGCGTATCCGATGAGGGAAAACTCGGGTTCCGGCTCCCAAAGTCGACGGAAAAAAATGACGAGGATCGAATCGACCACCACCAGATAGGGAATAACCATCAACAGCCACCAGCGGAGAAGCGACCAACCATCGCGGCGGATCGCCGCCAGGGCGAGATCGCAGAGGTCGCCGATCTCCCGCGCGCGAATAACCACCCGTGTCTGTGCGAGATCAACCATGGCTCGGTCTGGTGAAAAAACCTGTGGAGAAATAGACGACGAGCACGACCGTGGAAAGCGTGGCAATCCAACGTTTGGTCTCTACCGGCGTGGCCGACGGCGACACGAGGCCTTCGATGATGGCGGCCAAAACGAAGAAGAAACAGGCCACCAACAGCACCGGGGCCACTTGTCGGGCGGCGAGCCGTAGGGAAGCCAGCCGCGTCAATTCCCCGGTCTCTAGCAGCGAAAAGCCCAGCCGCATGCCGCATCCCGCCGCCAAGCAAATCCCCGTTAATTCGAAAGGCCCGTGTCCCGTGACGAATTCAAAGAAGGTGTCGGCCTGGGCGGCCACGCTCATGTGCCCAAAAACCGTTCCTAACGTCACAGCGTTGAACACCAGGATAAACAACCCCGGCAACACAAACAGGATACCCAAAGCAAAGCACCGGAGAGCAATCCCGATATTGTGCATGATATAAAACCCAACTGCCACAATCGTCGGGTATTCGTCGCTGAACGGCCGAGAGTACATATCCTCAATGGCGTCAAGCAACTCTTGGCCCACAACAGCCTCTGCGAAGGTCTCACTTTGTCGGGAAAGAAAAGCGGTCAACAAGAAAAGGCCCCAAAACGAGGCAAAAGCCAGCCAAATCATCTTGTCGCGAATGGCGTAGGCTGGAACCTCGATGAAGATCGCGCGGAGCCACTGCCGGGGTAGGCTCTGCGGGTGACGGTAAAGCACATTATGGGCCTGCCCCACAAGGCGATGTAGATAATCCAACACCTCCGGCGATAGCTGCTGAGCCTCGGCTAGTGCCAGGTCCGCGCAGGCCGCCCGATAAAGCTCCGACAACCGGCAGACCATTTCGGCGGTTGGTCGCTCCGTCACGCGGTTGGCAATGTGACAAATGTGTTCCAGTTCGAGCCAGTCCGCCTGCCGTTGCTTGAGAAAATCCGGGACCTGTACCATGGCATCACAGTGTCCAACAAGGAAACTTCATGAGGGACTACTTTGACTTAGAGCGTATCCCACAACCTCCCCTCTCTCGTTGGGCGGAAGAGGGGCCGGGGATGAGGGTGGCTTGAATCGCTGCCGGTTTTGTCAATTGACTCCGACGGTCGCTTGCCCTCACCCCAACCCTCTCCCAAGGGGAGAGGGAACTTTGGGATAGGCCCTTGTGGCGAGATGCTACTCTTTCAGCCTTCAACCGAAAACGAGATCCCCGCCGCGGATTGCCACGCAAAACCAAATCCACGCTGAAGATTTATTGTCCCTTAACCGTGGGCAATTTTCGAGCCATCATCCACCGGCGGCTCGGGGATTTTACCGGTGGGGAATGGGGGCTTGTCTCTGGGTTGTGTTTAGCTATCTTTACAGAGGTTCCCCAATTTATCTACGTCTCGCCGTGGGGGCTGCGTAGAATAGAGAGTAGTAGCGGACAAGCATCACCGGCGGACAGGCCAGGCAACCGGAGCTTGCCGCCCAAGTCCGGGGTGACCGTGGGGTCACTGCCGGGGTACGGATGTTTTTGGACAACATCGCCCTGACTGGCGTCGGTGGCGGTCACCCCTCGCCGAATTGGTGGCCAGAGAGCGTTGTCGGTCAACCTGTAACTGTTTTGTCGAATATAACGCCAATCATCCCGCCCAAAAGCGGCTAGGCCGCGGAGGCGTCGTTTATGGATTACGACGATCGTGAAGTTCCTTCGTCTTGTGAACATTTCCTCTTTGTGACGGGTCAGTTGGCCGAGCCCCTTCTCAACCGAATGTTGCCGGACCTTGCGACGGCGTTCGAGTTTCAGTACTCGGTGGCCGTCATGCCGATCACGATCGCTGGGCTGATGAGCGTTCCCTGGATCAGCGAGCGGTTGAAAGTGCCGCCGAAGGTGACGCGGATTCTTTTGCCCGGTCGTTGTCAAGGCGATGTGGGCGAACTATCTCGGCGGACGGGCATCCCAGCGGAGCGAGGTCCGAACGATCTTCACGAGTTGCCCGATTTCTTCAAGCGACGCTATCGGCCTTGTTTGCCCCAAGACGAATATGATCTCAAGATTGTGTCGGTCCTCAAGGATGCCGCCAATCTGGAACCGTCGGTGGTTCTGGATTTGGCGGACCGCCTAGTCGCAGAAGGGGCGGATGCCATTGCACTGTGGCATGAGGATCGCGAACCATTTCCGAATCTGGGGAAATTGATCAAGGCGTTGCGTTCCCATGGGCATCGGGTGTGGATCCGATCGCTGGAAAAGACGAGCTATCAAGCGGCAGCGGCAGAGGGAGCAGATTTTTTAGAGCCGTTCCGTCCAGACTGGGCGGAGGTATCGGCGGAGACGTGGGCCGTGGTTGAGCCGGAACTTCCCGGCACGTGGCAGGGGGTCGAGGAGGTCATTGCCAGTTTGAGCGAGAAGCATCGCCGCTTCCTGCTTAAGCAGCCCATGACTCCGGTCGGTCTGGGATTGACGCAGAGCATCCTTCGGTGCGTTGAGGCAAGAGAGCGCTGGCCAGAGGTACCGCTGGTGATGGATTTGTGCCCGCTGTTGTACCATTGCCCGGCGGATACCGGCCCAATGCTCTTGGTCCTCCTGGGTTTGGCAGAAGAGATGGGCGCTCGCTGGATCACCACCACGCACGAGGTGAATACCGCGAGGACCTCCGTCCGAGAGTGCCACGTCATCCGCCGCCTGACCCACTGTGCGAAACAGTTCCACGTAACGTTACGAAATGTGGATTCTTCCTTTGCTATGTTGCGGGATCACCAGATCAGCGATGGCGATGAGAAGTATCTCGAAGAGCTCCGCGCTCGATTGCGTGATCCCTCGCCGCGGCTGTTTGTGGTGAAAGATCAGCTTCGCAGTTGGGCGTTTGGCCAGGAACTTCAGGCCGAAGACGCTTATCAGCTCTTTGACAAAATCCTCGCCGCGGCCGAATCGCAGGGCCGAGAGATTGATGTGGACACGGCCTTTTATTTGGGCTACGAGTTGTGCAAGGCCTCCATTGCTCGGCAACTGGGGAAAAACTATTGTCAGGATGAAGCCCTTCATTGGGGTCTGCACACCATTCCGGAACCTTCGCCCCGAGAACGGCGCATCCAGCGGTTGAAGCGACGTCGTGGCCGCGCCGGTTGTTCAGAAGGCAAGAACTAATCCTTGTTCGATGTCTCGCTCGCTGCCCCTGGTTGTCGAGGTCCCCTATGCCGATTGGCGGCGGAGTGTTGCCGTCTTTGCCCAGTTACCTTGGCTTGTTGTCTTTGACAGTGCCCAGGAGGACCCACGGTTGGGGCGATTTTCCTTTGTGGCGGCTGATCCCTTCGAACGTTGGCTTGTCCAGGCCGATGCGTCAGGCCAGGCAGCGCGAGAGGCCTTTCAGAGTTTGGCGGAACGGACACGCTGCTTCCGGCAAGTATCTTGCCCTGATTTACCGCCGTTTCAGGGTGGTGCCGCAGGATTGTGGGGCTACGAACTCAATCGGGCATTTGAGGACGTCCCCGCCGCTCGGATTGATGACATGCGAACGCCACTTTTGGCCGTGGGGCTTTACGATGTTGTGCTTACGGTGGATCACGAGCGAGGCCGGGCATGGTTAATTTCCCAGGGGTTTCCCGAGACCGATCCTGCGAGCCGGGCACGCCGCGCCCGCGACCGCCTGGATTTCTTTCGAGACCGACTTCGAGAACCAGCCGAAGCGAATGGGCGGCCGATTGCTTCGACTATGGCGCCACGGGAGGCCTTACCAGGGCAGGTCGCGGTTTTCCAGTCGCTCACTGGCGAGGGTCCTCATTTTTGGAGTAATTTTTCGGAAGAAGCCTACTTGGCGGCTGTTTCGCAGGTGGTGGAGTACATCCGAGCGGGCGACGTCTTTCAGGTGAACCTGTCCCAGCGGTTGGCCTGTCCCGCCGCAATAGATTCCTTGTCGCTCTACGAGCTTTTGCGGGAGGAGAATCCGGCTCCCTTCGCCGGCTATTGTGACCTCGGGCAGTGGCAGATCCTCTCGAGCTCGCCGGAACGCTTCCTCCGCGTCCGCGATCGCTGGGTCGAAACGCGGCCCATTAAGGGAACCCGGCGACGGACCCATGACCCCGACACAGATCGGCGAATTGCCCGGGAGCTGCTGCATTCCCAAAAAGACCGGGCCGAAAATGTCATGATTACCGACCTGTTGCGGAATGACCTCTCGCGGGTGTGTTTGGCGGAGAGCGTCTGCGTCTCGAGTCTCTGTCATCTGGAAACCTACGAGGCAGTTTTCCACTTGGTCTCGGTCATCGAGGGGCGCCTGCGGGAATCGTACGATGCCTTTGATTTGCTTGCGGCGTCCTTCCCGGGCGGGTCGATCACTGGGGCTCCCAAGATTCGCGCCATGGAGATTATTGCCGAACTCGAACCCCATGCCCGCGGCGCGTACTGCGGCTGCCTGGGCTATGTGGGTTTTAATGGTGATGCGGATTTCAACATCCTGATTCGGACCCTCACCGCGGCCAAGGGCTGGTGGGTGTTTTCGGTAGGTGGGGGCATCCTCGCCACCTCGCGCCCAGAGGATGAGTACGCAGAAACCTGGCACAAGGCGGAAGGGCTTCTGCGGGCGATTCGGGCCGCCTATCAGCGTGGGGGATGAACCGATGTCAGAACCGGCTTCACTCCTTCAGTTGGCCGGCGTCATAGAGTTCCCAAAATTCGGCGGGCGGCATGACGCGGTCGGCAATTCCCCAATCCGACTCGCCAAAGGCCGTGCCAATCTCGCGGAGCGTCGGCATGTTCCGCACCACGTCCATCCCCGACTCAATCTTCGACGGCGTGAAGATCAGTCGTTCCAGCCGTAACCAGCGAAGGGGTGTGAGGTCGGTGACCTCCGAGCGGGCGATATGGAGACGCTTTAACGGCATGCCCTTGAGCGGACTGAGGTCGCGGACCTTGGTCCCCGCAATCGTCAAACTCACCAGCGGGACACTCCGCAAAGGCGAAAGATCCGAAACCGGGGTGTCGTTAAGCCAAAGCGTCTCCAGCGGACATCCGGCCAAAGGCGAAAGATCGGTCACCTTGGTTCGGACTAAGTTCAGTTGCTTTAAGGGACAACCGGCCAGGGGCGAAAGGTCGCTGACCTCGGTTTCGCTAAGAGAGAGATACTCCAGCGGCATACCGGCCAGGGGACGCAAATCCTTGACCTGAGTGCGGTCCAAGGCCATGGCCGTCAGTGGCAGCCCCCGCAAGGGGCTAAGATCACTCACCGAGCATTGATACAGGTCCAACTTGTGGATTCGCAGCCCGGCCAAGGGTGAAATGTCGTGCACTTCCGGATCATTGATGGCCACTACGACTGCGCCGTCCTGATTTTCAACAATGACTTCGCCACGAAACGTGGGATTCGCCTTCTGCATGGCGGCCGTCAGCTCCGCGGGAACAACGTCGCGAAGGCGTGACGCACGTGGGGTAGCGGTCGCCTCGGGCGTGGCTTGGTCGCCCGACTCGGCAGTGGTCGCGGCTGTCTGAGAGGGTTTCTCTTCGCGGGTCGGTTGCGACTGCTGGGCCGGTGGCCGGTGACATCCCACGAGGAGTAGTATAAAAACCATGGAAGAAAGACTAAGGCTTGCCAACCATTTCCGGATGATTGTCGTCATTGTCAAAGGTTACCTCCCCATCGTTGGAACGTAGTCTTGCCGTGGCTCGCCGTCATTGATGACGAACACCTCCCGTGGATGGCCTTCGTTCAGTGAGGTGCCCACGGCAAAGGAAGTGATCGGATTTGCGCTTCCGAGACTCGATTGACGTGTGATCGAGGTGATACGCAACATACAGCATCCTCCGATTTTACCTCCCGGCGGTAGCACGTCCAACACACAGCATGGGCGAGGGCGTTCGTTGATTGTTTGGAGGAACGCGCTTTCCTGGCCCAAATCTAAAGCGGCGCGCCGGCGTCCACCACGTTGCCCATTGACGTCCCATTTGGAGCTATGGCCGGGACGTTCGATGGGCCTCTAGGAGCGGACCATCAATTGGTAGGGGCAACCCCCTGTGGTTGCCCGGGCTAGAACCCGGAAGGACGTATGCCGCGGCGAATTTTTGACTTGACAGAGTTCGAAATATAAGTATAATCACATGTGATTATCCATAAATTAAGGTTGACATGATCTCCCGAACAGCAATCCACGGACTGAGGGCGTTAATGATTCTGGCAGAAATGCCGCCGGACCAATATGCGGGAACCGCGGAACTGGCCAAGCAAATCAAGGCCCCTCGCAATTACCTGGGCAAGCTCCTGCAGCGGCTGGCGGACGAGGGATTATTGGAATCCCAGCGGGGAAAAGGCGGCGGATTTCGTTTGGCCCGTCCACCAGAAAGGATCACCATCTACGACGTTGTCGAGCCCCTGGATCGCGTCAGCCGATGGGAGGGTTGTTTGTTAGGACGATCTCGCTGTTCCGATGAGGCCCCTTGCCCCGTCCATGTACGATGGGCCAAGGTGCGGGCCGTCTATCTGGAATTCTTGCGGACAACAACGCTTGATGAATTGGTCGCGCAACGAAGGGAGTCGCCAAGCTGTAGATCATGATGTTAAGTCGAGGTGTGGTAAAGGTGTTCAGTTTTTTTGAGATTGAATAGGATAACCACATGCGATTCACTTATAAACCAGCCAACAAGGCTTGGCAAACCGTGATCGCGGAGTCTCGCCAAAGAGCCAAAAACCTTCCCGTGGGTTTTGGGGCTGCGGGCAGACCGAGTGCCGTTTTTGGAACGCAAGGCGTTTCACTGAACGATTCTGGGTGTTGCAGTTTAGTTGACCTTGATAAGGAGAGGATCAAATGAAACCTACCGATATCTTGCGAGCAGAACATCGAGTGATTGAGCAGGTTTTGGCCGTGCTGGAAAAGATGGCCACCCAGGCCGAGGCGAGCAAATCGGTCGATGTCGAATCCGCACGTCAGGTGATCGATTTTATCCGACACTTTGCCGACCGTTGCCATCACGCTAAGGAGGAGGATCGGCTCTTTCCGGCTTTAGAAGCCAGGGGTTTTCCCCGCCAGGGTGGCCCGACGGGGGTCATGTTGGCGGAGCACGAAATGGGGCGGGAATGTGTTCGGGATATGGATCGGGCACTTGGCGAACTAGATCACGCGCCGGAAGCGGCTTTAAGTACGTTTGTTACGGCGGCACGGCGTTACGTCGCTCTCTTGCGCGAGCACATTGGAAAGGAGGATAACGTCCTCTTCGTCCTCGCCGAGCGCACCATCGAGGAAGACGCCCAGGCACAGCTCCTTTCGGAGTTTGAGGCAGTTGAAAAAGAGCACGTGGGTGAGCACGTTCACGAAAAATATGTTCAGCTCGCCGAGAGCCTGATGGAGCGATACGGAATTGACAAGCAGAGCATCCCCCGTTCCGGCGACTTCTTTTGTTGCCACTAGGCGAACCCATGCATAAGTCGCAAAGGGGATATTTGAATCGCACATCAGCGAGTGATTTGTGAAAAGACATTATCGCAAATTGAACAGCGGGTGGCGGATGAAGAGTTTCCCCATGCCCGCGGTAGGTGTCAGGCGTAACGGTCAACACCAGCATGGCACACAAGGGAACGACCAAACAGGGGTTGGGATGACCTAAACACGGTGCGTGTGTATGGCCCTCGTAGTGTTGAAGGTGAGTGTAACAGAGTGACCGACAGAAGGAGGTTGATGTCATGGGCATGCGAAGTTTGCGAAATGGTGCCGTCGTGAGCTTTCTGGTGGGTATGGCCCTCCTTTTGGTGGGCGGATTCTTCGCGGTGGACCATGTTCCGCCGATTCCCAAGAAGATCGAGTGGCAAGGCCAAGTGCTTGCTGACCATGAGGCCATCATGCGCGGTCAGGATGTGTACCAGCGATATGGATTGATGGACCACGGCAGTGTGTGGGGCCACGGTTCTTTGCGGGGAATGGATTTTTCGGCGTACACCCTGCATCTCCTCGGTTATTTGGTGCGGCAGTGGCATTTAGGAAACGGCAGATCTGACGAGAATCTTTGGGAGCAACTGCCGCCCGCACCGCGTCGGGAGCTCGATCAAACCGACATGCTCGTCATCCAAGAGTTGAAGCATAACCGCTACAATGCGGAGACAGGCACGTTGGAACTCACCGAGGCTCAGGCATACGCTTTTCGGCAACTGGAAAAATTCTGGGACAAGACGTTTGGCCAGGGAGATTCC
>Ga0116181_1002268_pt1 | contig 15741 bp, 11 predicted proteins | sample AD_UKC075_MetaG_FD_89752 | JGI IMG/M metagenome (GOLD analysis project Ga0116181, IMG submission 89752) | Active sludge microbial communities of municipal wastewater-treating anaerobic digesters from USA - AD_UKC075_MetaG | ecosystem: Engineered > Bioreactor > Anaerobic > Digestate | place: USA...
CCTTTGACCTGCGGATCATGCGGATGGTTGCGAAGGGCCACCACTGATTAAATGCATTTAGCGGACGGCGCTTATCGGGCCGTCCGCTAAATGCAAGTCTGGCGACCCCGAAAAGTCAGGGGCGTACGCTAGTCGACACCGCAATCGAAAGCAAATCGCCGGCGCCGCTTCTCAATTAAAACCGGACGCCGGTTCGCTTGACGATTAGGCCAGGGAGAGGAACAGCTTTTCCAGGGACGAAGTGTCGACTCCGGTGCCTTCCGGATCGGCGGTGATGCACTGCCGCAGCCCGACCGCGATGACCGCGAACCCAGCCCGATCGAGCGCCTTCGACACGGCGGCGAGCTGGGTGACGACCTCCTTGCAATCGCGGCCTTCCTCAATCATTCGAATGATACCGCCGATTTGGCCCTGAGCTCGCTTAAGCCGCTTGAGCACTCCAACCAGATCGCTTTCTTCGAGCTGCATTACGAAATTGCCTTCCACCCGTTCAGTGGATTCCACTGTACCGGCATGGATCGGTTCTTCAGGCATTGCTGGCTTCCGAGTTTTGCTCATCGAGTTCGGCGCGTACCGCGTCCATGTCGGCCGCGCGGACGGCACTGATCAGCTCCTCCAGCGCCGGCGCGGGCATGGCCCCAGGCTGGGCGTAGACCAGAATGCCTTCGCGGAAGACCATCAGCGTCGGGATCGACATGATCCTCGCTGCGGCCGCCAGGTCACGTTCGGTCTCGGTGTCGACCTTGCCGAAGACCAGGTCAGGGTGCTGCTCGGAAGCGGCCTCGAATACGGGGGCGAACATGCGACACGGGCCACACCAGGCTGCCCAGAAGTCGACCAGTACGATGTCGTTCTCAGCGATCGTCTGCTCGAAAACCGCCGCCGTCAGTTCAGTCGTTGCCATGCCAGAATCCCCTCAAGAGTTATACCCCCAAGGGTATCATTTGCCGCCCGCCTGCCCCGTTGAGCCGATGTCCTCGTCCGGGCCGTCCGGCGGCGGCAACAGGTGGGTTCCGATCGGCGGGTTGGTCGCGAAGCCGAAGGCCCGCAGCTCGATCTCCTGGTCCTGAGCGGTGAGTCGCTGCTCGTGCTGGTGCAGGTGTTCCTGCCAGGACGGCACCGCGAAGATCTCCAGGTAGGTGTCAGCGCGCTCCCCTACCCGGTAGAGCTCCCAGCGCATCGCACCACTGCGCATCCGCGAGCGCCGCAGGTCCTCCATCGCGGCCCGCCAGTCGGCCACCCGGTCGGAAGGCACGACGTACTCGACCATCACCTGCACCGGCCCAGCGTCCGGCTCGGGCGAGTAGAGCACCTGGGCATCACCCCAGTAGACCAGCGGCGACCGGTCCAGCTGGGAGCTCTCCGGGAAGTGCCAGGCCAAGCCGGCGAGGCCCCCCGCAGCCAGTAGTGCGGCCGCCGCCCAGACCGCGGCGGACAGGCTCACATGCTGCGCGACCAGTCCCCAGACCGGGGCCGCGACGGCCTGCACACCGGCGAAGACCATCAGGTAGACCGCGAGGGCCCGGGCGCGCACCCACCCGGGCAGGTAGAGCTGGAGCTCGGCGTTCAAGGTGGAGATGGTTGCCGTCCAGGTGAAGCCGAGGATCGCCAGTAACGGGACCGCAGCGAACAGTCCCGGAACGACCATCGTGAGCGCGAAGGCGCCAGCGAACAGGACGGCGCTCCAACTGAGCACCTGGTTACCGGAGAAGTGCTTGGTAACCCGTCCGAGCGACAGCGCCGCAGCAACCGCGCCCAAGCCGAGGAAGGCGAACAGCAGGCCGTAACCGCTCGCACCGAGGCCGAGCTGGCGATTCGCGATCAGCGGCAGCAGCGTCCACATGGCCGTGCCGGGGATCACGAACACGGCGAGCCGACCCAGGATCAGCCGCACTACCGGCTCGTGCCGCACGTAGCGTCCGCCGGCGCGAAGGGCCGGCAGGAAGCGCTCGCGGGCGCGCGGGGACTCGTCCGGACGTCGCCAGGCCAGCAATGCGCCGATCAGGAACAGGGCGCTGACCGCGGTGAGCAGGAAGACCAGCGGGACGCCCCAAGCCGCGATGATGAGCCCGGCTATCGCCGGGCCAACCGCCCGCGCGACGTTGACGCTGACCATGTCGAGGCGGGTGGCCTGCGCGATCTGGGAGCGCGGCACCAGCTCGGTGATCAGCGGCTGCCAGGTGGGCACCTGCATGGCGGTGCCGGCGCCGATCAGGAAGGTGAAGGCGAGCAGGAGCAGCGGGGGCATCCGGTCGAGCCAGGTGAGCACGGCGAGGATGATCGCGACAGTGCCCGAGTAGAGCTGGACGAAGAGCAGCAGCCGGCGCCGATCGAACGCGTCGGCCAGCGCCCCTGCGGCGAGTCCGAAGAGCAGCATCGGCAGCACGGACGCAGTCTGGACGAGTGCGACGATCGTAGCGGCGTTCGGGTCGCTGATGAACAACCACTGCGCCCCGACCATCTGCGCCCACGCGCCGACGCTGCTGATCACCACACCAATCCAGAGCCACTTGAACGCCCGGTTGCCGAATGGGGCGAGCGCGGAGACGTGCTCAGTGGTGCCAGTGCCGGTCATCGGCGCAGCGTTCGGTTCAGCCAACGCATACCTCACCACATCTGGAGGCCCACCGGGAGAGCTGGGCCATTGGTTGCAGGGCTTACTCCCCACGACGACGGAGCCACCTGCGGGAATCGAACCCGCGACCTACGCTTTACGAGAGCGTCGCTCTACCGACTGAGCTAAGGTGGCGAGGCTTTTCAGCCGAGGCACAACTATAGGGGCAAGCCGCCCAAGCTGCCGAAACGACGGCCCCACGCGTCCCACAACCTGCTGGATGGTCGAGTTCGTCAGGACTGAGTGCGGCGGAAAGCGGTCTCGACAAGCTCGACCAGCCGAAGGACTCCCCAGCCGAGGGCTCGGACGCCGACAAGTCAGCTGCAGCGGACGCCTTCCGCGGGCATCGTGCCTTTCACCAGGTAGTTCACCACGATGCGGTCGACGCACTCGGACTTGCCGCCGAAGGTGCCATGGCCCTCACCCTCGTAGGTCACCAGCGTGGCCGACTTGAGCTGGTCGGCCATGTCCACGGCCTGCTGGTAGGGGGTCGCATTGTCCCCCGTCCCGCCGATCACCAGCAGGGGCTGCGCGCTGGCGCCGCGGATATCCAGCCGACGGGCCGGCCGCACCGGCCACAGCGCGCAGGTGTACTGCGGGCCGAAATACTTGCCGAAGATCGGGGCCTTCTGCTGGTCCTCCGCCCATAGCCGGTCGGCGTCCAGCACCCCCTGCTCGGTGGAGTCGTCCGCACAGCTGATCGCAGGGAATGCGAAGAACATCGGGTCGTGGGTACCGTCCTCGTCGCGAGAGTTCAGGAAGTCCGCGCCCCACAGCAGCGCGTCGCCGCGGCCCTTCGTCGCCGCCAGCACGGACGCGGCCAACGTCGGCCAAGTGCTCTTGCCGCCGTACAACAGCGCCGCGATCCCGGTGGCAGCCAGCGTCTGGGTGAGTTTGCGCTCGCCCACCTTCAGCGGCGCCGAATCCAGCTTGTCCAGCAGGCCGGTGATCAGATCGAGCACCTCGTCCTTGCTGGAACCGAGCGCACACGCCTCCTTGGCGCACCAGGACGCGAAATTCCCCAGCGCCAAGTCGAAGCCCATCGCCTGGATCACCTCGTCGGTGTCGGTGATGTTCACCGCCGCGTCCAGCACCAGGCGTCCGGTGAACTCGCCGAAGAGTTCGGCGTAGGTCGCACCGATCTGCGTGCCGTAGGAGTAACCCAGGTAACTCAACTTCGCGTCGCCCACCAGCTCGCGCATAAGGTCGAGGTCGCGGACGGTCTCGATCGTGGAGATGTGCTCCAGCAACGACCCACTGCGCTCCCAGCACGACTTGCCGAAATCGAAGACCCCTTCGATCAGCGCAGCGCGTTCGGCCTCGTCGTCGGGTGAACCGTCCAGGTTGTTGAAGGCGTCCGCCTGCCGGTCGCTGAAGCACTGCACCGGGGTGGACGCGCCAGTGCCTCGCGGATCCCAGCCGAGGATGTCGTACTGCTCCAGTCCGTCATTGTCGAAGCTCTCGGCCAGATCGGTACCGGACGCGCCCGGCCCGCCCGGGTTGACGAAAAGGGTGCCGAGCCGCGGGCTCTTCGTGGCCGGCTGGCGACGCAGTGACAGGGTGACCGCGGCCGCGGCCGGGTTCGCGTAGTCGAGCGGAGCGAGAATCCGTGCGCACTCGTCCTCGTCGCACGGGCTCCACTCCACGGACTGCTTGAGATAGCCCGAGAGCCCGTCACCGGTCAGGCCATCCACGAGGCCTTCGACGTCCGGCTGCGTCGCGGCGAACTGCGGACGATCCACCGCCGGACCGGGGACGGACGAGATTCGAATCCCATTCTCCGGAACCACGGACGCGGACGGCGCGGACGGCGGCGCCGGCGTCGGCGTGCACGCGCCTAGCGCGAGCGCCAGCGCGATGACGACGAGGCGGCGGATCGTAGAAGGCACTCGTTCAGGGTAGCCAAACCCCCCGAACGCCGGTTTCATGGTTCACCCGGGCGGCGCTTTCCTCGCGGGTCGTGGCGGATCCATTGGACTGCCGATACTGGCCAGCGGACAGCGCACCTGCTCGTGTCCGATCTGAACCATCACCGCTTCCAGCGGCACCACATGTCCGACCACCCGTCCGGGCCCCTCCGCGGTGGTCACCCTGGCACCCAGTCCCGGAGCGCGCTCGCGGAACTCGCGGTACAGGTCATGCTCGTAGGCGAGACAACACATCAAGCGGCCACAACCTCCCAGGAGCTGCGCCGGGTTCGCGGGCAGGTCCTGCGTCCGCGCGAGCCGCATCGAGATGACGGCTTCTGGCAGCCCAATCGAGGCGCAGCAGTACTCCCGGCCGCACGCGCCCACGCCGCCCAGGATCGCCGCCGCGTCCCGGGATCCGACCTGGCGGAGATCGATCCGAGCTTTGAGCGCACGCGCCAAATCTGGGATCAGGGCCCGGAAGTCCACCCGTCCGGGAGCCTCGAAGTAGACCACCGCCAGTTGGTCGAACTCCTCGCTCCGATCGACGTAGTCGACGCCCACCACCCGCATGCCCAGATCGTGCTGGGCGATCAGCCGCCGGGCGACCGCAGCGATCTCGGCCCGCTTCGCCCGATTGCGGGCGTTCCGATCGAGGTCGGACGGCTGGGCGATCCCGATCAGCCGGGGTAGCTCGGTGTCCCACTCCAGCGTGACCGGGCCCCAGACGCAGGTGGCCACCTCAGCGCCGGCCCCGGACGGCACCAGCACCTGCTGGCCGAAGCTGACGTGCTCCTCGCCGGGGTCGAAGTAGTAGAGCCGACCCAGTGGCTCGTAGGCGACAGCCAATACCCGGGGCATAGCGCAAGGCTAAGGCTTGAGAACCTGGTCCGAGTGTGATCAGGACAAGCTGACGACAGTCTCAGCAAGCGTTCCCGACTATGCGGTTCGCTAGCTGGCAGCGTTGCGTTCGGCCTTGTCCCGCTCGCGACCGGCACGGAAGCTGCGATCCAGGCTCCAGCCGCCCCCACCGATCAGCAGGAAGAGCAGGCCGACCGCGGCGAGCAGCAACTCGAACTCACCGAGGAAGCCCGGCTGACCGGCGACGAACGGGCTCCACGGCCCCCACAACACGAAGGCCAGCACCCCGCCGGCGATCAGCGCGATGCCCAGGCCGGCCAGACGGGTCAGCAGTCCGAGCACGAGTGACAGGGCGATCAGCAGGGACGCGACCCCGGTGACGATCGCCATGAGCTGCGGCTCCGGCAGGATCGTCTTGGCGAAGGTGGCCTGCGCGGCCGGGATGTCGGTGACGATGTTCAGCCCGCGAATCGCGAAGATCACCGCCACCACCAGTCGCAGCAGGAACAGGCCGAGCGAACCCCAGAACTTGTCGTTGGTGCGCTTGTGGACGATCACCGGCGCCGGTGCGGCGATCGCCATCGGCGCAGTCGCGGCAAGCGCGGCCACGCGGGCGTCACGGCGGGCGGCGCGTTCGGCGGCCAGCTTGGCCTCCTCGTCCGACAGTTGCTCGACCGTGGTCGGCTCCTGCGAGGGGCTCACCGGACGGAAGATCGACTCGGTGGGCACGGCTGCCGTCGGTGCCGGTTCGTTGGGCAGCGCGATCGTCGGTTCGACCATCGGCGGCCCGGCAACCGGACGAATGGCCACAGTCTCTGCGGTCTCCGGCTCGGCCGGCACGATAGCCACGGTCTCCGCCTGGGTGGTCGGCTCGCTGTCGATCACCAACTCGGGCTCGGGCGCCACCACGGGCTGCGGCTCGGGAGTTCGAGCTTGCGTCGGCGCTGGTTCGGGGACTGCTACCGGCTCGGGAACAGGTGCCGGCTCAGGCTCGGGCGTGGCGACCGGCTCAGGCTCGGGCGTGGCGACCGGCTCAGGCTCGGGCGTGGCGACCGGCTCGGGCTCGGGCACCGAGACCGACTCGGGCTCATCCAGTGGCGCAGGGACCACCTCAGGTTGGGCCGCCGGCGGCTGGGACTCCAGCACCGGCTCCGCGACTGCCGGGGCCTCGATCGTCGGTTCCGGCCCGGCGAACGGTTCCGCCTGAGCGGGAGTCTCGAACTGAGCGGATGCCTCGGGCTGGGCGGGCGTCTCGTCCACGGCTGCGGGCTCGGCCGGCTGCACCGGGCGCCAGGTGCTCAGCTCAGGTTCAGGGGTGTCGCTGACCGGAGTTGCGTCCGGTGCGGGCACGTCGGCATCGACTACGGGCTCGAAATCGCGCGGCTCGGTCACAGGAAGTCCTCTCAACAAGGGCACACTCTCGTGTCCATGCTTGCATCCGTCGACGCGGACGGCCGTGAGCGACACGGCGCAGGGCGCGCTCTGCGAAGTCCCTGATCAGGTTGCGGGCATCGAAAAGGGGGTTTCCCGACCGGGATCGACCACCAGAACCCGCATTTCAATGCCCGGACCGCCACGAGCGGGCGGATTCGCGTTCAGTGCCAGTCAGCCAGCGCCAGCAGCAGCGACTCCATCGCCAGCAGCGGCGCAACGTTGGTTTCCAGTGCCGTGCGGCAGGCCAGAATCGCGTCCAGCCTTGCCACCGTCGCATCGGCCGATCCGCGACGGGCGGCGATGCCAATGGCGTCCGCGATTTCGGCGTTGATCAGCGCCGCCCCAGAGCCGGTCTGGATCGCCAGGACATCGCGGTAGAAGGCGGTGAGCTCGGTGAGGACGCGGTCGAGCGCGTCGCGCTGCAGTCGCTTGGCGCGGGCCTTCTGCTGATCCTCCAGCTCCCGCAACGCCGCCTGCGCGTTCCGCGGCCGAGCGCCACGAGTGCCGAACCCCAGCGCTTCGCTCAGTTCGGCCTTCTCGCGTGCGTCCAGCTCGGACGTGACCGCGGCAGCCTCCTCGGTCGCGGCGTCGACCATGCTCGCCGCCGCGCTCAGGCAGGCGCCAAGGGAGGTCAGCCGACCCGGCAGCGCCAGCACATCGGCTCGGCGTGCGCGGGCGGTCTCGCTGCGGGCCAGCGCGCGGGCGCGTCCGATATGGCCCTGGGCGACCCGCGCTGCGAAACCAGCCAGTTGCGGCTCGACGCCGTCCCTCCGCTGCAGCAGTTCGGCGATGGCAGCGGTGCTCGGAGTGCTCAGTTCCATCAGGCGACAGCGGGAGCGGATCGTCGCCACGACATCGTTCGACGTGGGTGCGCACAGCAGCCAGACGGTTCGGGGAGCCGGCTCCTCGATGCTCTTCAGCAGGGCGTCCGCGCCCCGCTCGGTGATGCGGTCCGCGTCCTCGACCACCAGCACCTGGTAACGGCCCAGCGTCGGCGCCATCGCCGAGCGTCGTACCAGGTCGCGCACCTCATCGACACCGATGCTCAGCTGCTCGGTGCGCACGAGGGTGACATCGGGGTGCGCACCGCTGAGCGCCGTCAGGCAGGTATTGCAGTCACCGCAGCCACCGAACTGGCACTGCAGCGCAGCGGCGAAGGCTCTGGCTGCGTTCGAGCGGCCCGAGCCCGGCGGACCGGTGAACAGCCAGGCGTGGGTCATGGCGTGCCGGTTGCCGTCCGCGCCGGCGCCACGGACGGCGCGTTGCAGCACTTCGACCACGCGATCCTGGCCGATCAGCTCGGTCCAGACCCCGTCGGCGAAAGTGCTCGTCGAGTTCACGGCGTCAGCTTGCCAGACGGCACCGACAACAGCTCGCCCACCCGCTCGCGCACGGCGGCAGCGATGCTTTCGATGCCCGTTCTGGCGGGCAGCACCAGATAGTGCTCCGGGTCCCGAGCGGCGAGATCCAGGAAGAACTGCCGCGCCCGGACGTGCAGGTCGGTGCCGGCACCTTCGAGGCGATCCTTCTCGGCGATCGTCGCGAGCCCGTGGTCGGGGTCGAGATCGAGCAGGACGGTGAGGTCGGGCAGCAGGTCTTCGGTGGCCCAACGCGCCACCTGCTCGACCCGCTCGACGGACAGCACCCGACCCGCGCCCTGGTAGGCCAGCATCGAGTCGACATAACGGTCGCTGATCACCACTGCACCACGGCCCAGCGCCGGCTTGACCACCTCGTAGACGTGTTGCGCCTTGTCAGCGGCGTACATCAGGGCTTCGGCCCGCGGACTGACATCACCCCAGGACGGGTTCAGCACCAGGTCCCGCAGTACCCGCCCGATCGCCGTCCCGCCCGGCTCAAGGGTGACCACGACTTCGCGTCCCTGCCCGGCCGCCCACTCGGCCAGCAGCGTCGCCTGGGTCGACTTGCCCACGCCGTCACCGCCCTCGAAGACGATGAACACTCCCTCGCCCATCGTGTCTCCTCTCCCCCCGTCCGCCTTCCGGAAACTTCGCTCCCGAAAGGGACCCGCGCTCCCGAATATTCGGGAGCTAGCGTCCCTTTCGGGAGCGAACTTGCCAGGGAGCGGGCGGGCTACTTGGCCGGCTTGGTGGTGGTGGTCTTCTTGGTGGCCGGCTTCTTGGTGGTCGTGGCCTTCTTGGTGGTCGTGGTGCGGCGTGCGGTGGTGCGCTTCGGCGCCGGTCCCTTTGCGCGCTTCTCGGCCAGCAGTTCGGCGGCCCGCTCCAGCGTCATGGCCTCGACCGAATCGGTGCGGCGCAGGGTCGCGTTGAACTCGCCGTCGGTGACATACGGACCAAATCGGCCGTCCTTGACCACCACCGGCTTGCCGCTAACCGGGTCGGCACCCAGTTCGCGCAACGGCCCGGACGCCGCGGCCGCCCGTCCACGGGTCTTCGGCTGGGCGTAGATCGCCTCCGCATCAGCGAGGGTGATCTCGAAGATCTGGTCTTCACTGGTCAGCGAGCGCGAGTCCGTCCCCTTCTTCAGGTAGGGACCGTAGCGCCCGTTCTGCGCGGTGATCTCCTCACCGTCCGCGGCCTTGCCCACCAGGCGCGGCAGGCTGAGCAACTGCAGCGCCTGCTCCAACGTCACAGTCTCGGTGCTCATGGACGCGAACAGCGATCCGGTCCGCGGCTTCGCTGACTTCGGCGCGTCCTCGGGAAGTACTTCAGTGACGTACGGACCGAAGCGTCCGTTCTTCGCGACGATCGCGTTACCCGAGGCCGGATCGATGCCGATCGTCCGCTCCTCGATGGCCGGCTTGGCCAGCAGTTCACGGGCGAAGTCGAGCGTCAGGGCGTCCGGCGCCAGGTCGGGATCGATGTTGGCTCGGCGCCCCTCGGAATCCTCGACATAGGTGCCGTAGCGTCCGACCCGCACGTCCACATCGTCGCCGAGGTTGAAGGTAGACAGCTTACGCGCGTCGATCTCGCCGAGTTCGGTGACCAGCTTCTCCAGACCCTCGTGGGCCGAGCCTTCAGGGCCGAAGTAGAAGTCCTTGAGCACCGCGACCCGGGCGGCATCGCCGGCGGCGATCTCGTCAAGGGTCTGTTCCATCTCTGCGGTGAACGCGTAGTCGACCAGCTTCGCGAAGTGCTCCTCCAGCAGCCGCGTGACCGCGAACGCCAGCCAGGTCGGCACCAGCGCCGAACCCTTCTTGAACACGTAATCCCGCGACGTGATCGTGCGGATGATCGCCGCATACGTCGAGGGACGCCCGATGTTCAACTCCTCCAGCTTCGCCACCAGGGACGGTTCGGTGTAGCGGGCCGGCGGCTTGGTCTCGTGGGCTTGCGCGCTGATCGTCTCCGCTTCCAGGCGCTGCCCGGACGCGAGTTGCGGCAGCCGGGCCTGCGCGTCGTCGGTGGACGAATCGTCGTCGACCGACTCGACGTAGGCCTTCAGGAAGCCAAGGAAGGTGATCGTGCGACCGGACGCGTTGAAGGTCGCGCGGCCCGAATCGACCACCTCGCCGGTGGCCGCGTCGGTCACTGACACACGCTCGGGCAGGGTCGCGCCGATGCGGACGCTGACCGTCTCGCCCTCGGCGTCCTTCATCTGGGACGCGATCGTTCGCTTCCAAATCAACTCGTAGAGCCGGAACTGGTCACCGTGCAGGCCGGTCTGCTGCGGCGTGCGGAACGTCGCGCCAGCGGGGCGAATGGCTTCGTGCGCCTCCTGCGCGCTCTTCACCTTGGACGCGTACACCCGCGGCTGCGCGGGCAGGTACTTGCCGCCGTACAGCTCCTTGACCTGGGCGCGCGCGGCTTCGATAGCAGTGCTCGAGAGCGTCACCGAGTCGGTTCGCATATAGGTGATGAAGCCGCGTTCGTAGAGTTCCTGGGCCACCGACATCGTGCGCTGCGCGGTGAAGCCGAGTTTGCGGCCAGCCTCCTGCTGCAGGGTGGTGGTGCGGAAGGGCGCGTACGGCTTGCGGGTGTAGCCCTTCGCCTCCACGCTGCCGACCGAGAAACCGGCCTTGGCAAGGTCGGACGCGAGGCGCTGCGCCGCATCGATGCCGAGCTGCAGCAGGTCCTTGCCGGCGAGCTTGCCGACCGAGTCGAAGTCGCGGCCCTGGGCGATCCGGCGCGATCCGAATGCGGTGAGCTTGGCGGTGAAGGTGCGCGGATCAGCGTCCACACCGGCGTCCAGGACCGCCTCGATATCGGCGTAGGCGGCAGCGCGGAACGCAATCCGTTCGCGCTCGCGATCAACGACCAGACGGGTCGCGACCGACTGCACGCGGCCCGCCGACAGCTTCGGCATGACCTTCTTCCAGAGCACCGGCGAGACTTCGTAGCCGTAAAGCCGGTCGAGGATGCGCCGGGTCTCCTGCGCGTCCACCAGGTCGGTGTCGAGCTCGCGGGTGTTCTCGACTGCGGCGTGGATCGCCTCGGGCGTGATCTCGTGGAACACCATCCGCTTGACCGGCACCTTCGGCTTCAGCTCGTCGAGCAGGTGCCAGGCGATCGCCTCGCCCTCGCGGTCCTCATCGGTGGCGAGCAGGAGTTCGTCCGCGTTCTTCAGCTTGGCATTGAGGTCGCGGATCGTGCCCTTCTTGTCGGCCGCGACGACGTACAGCGGCTCGAAGTCGGCGGCGATGTTGACGCCGGTGCGGGCCCACTTCTCGCCCTTGTACTTCGCCGGCACCTCGGCGGCACCGGTCGGCAGGTCGCGGACGTGGCCGCGGCTGGACTCGACCACGAAGCCCGACCCGAGGAACTTGGCCAGGCTGACCGCCTTGGTCGGGGACTCGACGATGACGAGCCTGGACTTGTGCTCAGTTGCCACTTGGCTTCTTCCTGGCGTTCGGGGACACGATCGATCGCTCACTCTAGTTCTTCGCCACGGATGCTGGTGATGTGTCCCTCAACTGGCGAGTCAGTTGTCGGAGGCACCACTGGCCAACCGTGGAATCGGTAGGGCCGCACCAGACCGGTGCCCTGGCCAGCCGAGCCACGAGATGGCAGATCAGGTCGTACTGAGCGTGGCCGGCGACGCCAGGCGCCCGGATGGAGTCGCGCAGCGGCCTCGGGTTTGCCGGCACCGAATCGCGGCGAACCCGACTTGGATGGCATCTCGGCGACCTGGCTTCGTAGCGAGCGAGCCTGACCCGACTTGGATGGCATATCGAGCCTCACCAGCAGCCCATAAGCCATCGAAACCGGGTTTCGCCTCGAACAGCCGGACAGACCCGCCCCAAATGCCATCAAAGTCGGGTTCAACCGCGCGAAGCCAACCAGGCCGCGCCGATCAGGTGCCGCTCGCGACGACAGCCATCGGTGGATCCGGGCTGAACCGGGCTAACCCGGATCCGATCTGGTCGCAACTGCTCAGTTGACTGGACTGCTGCCCAGGGTGACCGTCGCCTCCTTCTGCGAGCCGTTCGAAGCCGTCCACTCGATGCTCACCTGCTGGCCCGGTTCGAGCGCCCGGATCACTGTGGCCAGGTTGGTGCTGGCCTTGATCGTGGTGTCGCCCACCCGGGTCAGGGTGCTGCCGGCCTTGACCCCGGCCTTCGCGGCCGGGCTGTCCGCCACCACTTCGGTGATGGTCTTGCCGGCGGAGCGCTGGTCGGCGTCCGCCACCTTGATGCCCAGGAAGCCGGCCGGGCCGACGCGGACGGTGCCAGCGTCCTTCCCGGATTCGACCTGCTCCACCACGGCCAGGGCGGTGGCGATCGGGACGGCGTAACTGGTGCCCTCGCGAGTGGAGCCGGCGGTGGTCATGCCGAGCACCTCGTTCTCGTCGTCGAACATCGGGCCGCCGGAATCGCCCGGGACGGCACCGGCGTCGGTCTCGATGAGGCCGGTGAGGTCCTCAGTGTTGCCCCACGGCGAGTCGGACGAGACGGTGAGGTCCTGATCTGTGCCGGTGACCTCGCCGGGGGCCTTGACCAACTCTCCCCCACCGTTGGCGTTGCCGACTGCGGCCACGGCATCGCCGACGTCAACGGGGTCGTCGTCGATCGTGACGGTGTTCAGCCCGCTGGCGTCCTTCAACTGCAGCAGGGCCACGTCCTTGGTCTGGTCGAAGCCGACGACGGTGGCGGAGTAGGTGTTCCCGCTCACTGCGTCGGTGACAGCCAGCTTCGTCGATCCGGCGACCACGTGGTAGTTGGTGAGCACCCGGCCGTCCGCAGTGAGAATCATGCCGGTGCCCGCGGCGAGCCCGGAGGCGGTTTCGGCTTCGATCAGCACCACGCCGGCTGCCTGCCCGTCGCTGACGCCGTTGCTGGTCGCCGAGCCGCCGGTCTCCTCTTCGGGCTGGGTCGGCTGGATCTGGGCAGGGTCCTCGGACGGTTCATCGCGCGGGTAGTACGGCTCGATCGTTGGCTGCGTGGTGCGGCTCGATGACGGCAGCGCACCATCGAACTGGCGGGCCGCCCAGAACGAACCGGACGCGATCAGCAGGAATGCCGCCAGCATCGCAAGCACTGCGATCGGCCAGCGCTTCTTCGTCGGCGTGGTGGTGTGCTGCGGCTGGTAGTAGCCGTTCGGCCCGTAGGGACTCTGTCCGTACGCTGACTGAGCCGGACGTTGGGCGTCCTGCTGGTAGCCCGGGCCGTACTGGGCATGGCCCGGTTGCTGACCGTAAGCCTGCTGGCCGTAAGCCTGCTGGCCGTAAGCCTGCTGGCCGTGAGGCTGCTGGCCGTGGGGCTGCTGACCGTAAACCTGCTGGCCGTAGGGCTGCTGGGAGTACTGCTGCCCGTAGTAGCCGGGCTGGTAGTAACCCGCCTGCTGCTGGCCAGCTCCCGGACGGAAGTAGGGCTGATGTCCGTACGCCTGGCCGGGATACTGCTGCGCGGTCGGGTACTGGCCGCCGCCGGGCGTGGTGGGGATCGGTGTGGTCGGACCGGTCGCCGCACTCGGGATCCGGGTGGTTGGATTGGCCGCTGCGGGCGCATTCGGGTGGTCGCATCGAAGCGCTTGGTTGCGTCCGGCGCCGCCCAATTGCCACTCAGGTCCGCCGGGCGCGCCCAAGGGGATGTCGGCGCCGAAGCAGCCGGCAGCGGGGGCACCGGGACACTCGGGAGCACCTGGGTGGGCTCGGTCGCGTCCGCACCCTGCGGGGCATCGGGTCGAATATCGTCAAGCTCTGCCATCGTCTTGGACTCCGTTCTCTTCTGACCTCCAGTGAACGCGGTCACTCAATGGGGAAGCTGTACCAATCCTGTGAGAACCTGTGAAGGATCGCCGGCGCTCACGCAACTACGAAGCCATCGGCCACCAGCCGCCGCAGTTGCGGTAGTACTTCCGCGGCCAGCTCTACGGTGTCGGTGTCGAGAAGGCCCGCGACCGCGCCGATCAGGACGCCGAGTGGCAGATCACCATCGCACGCGCCCACGATCGCGGCGAGCGCTGTGCCGGCCTCGACCGCGCGTCCGAAGCCGAATTGCTGGCGCAGCACGATGTGCTGGGGGTGCGCTGCGCCGGGCATCCCAATGGTCTCCTGGACCACGCCGGGGTGCAGCCGCAGCGAGGTGGCGAGCAGTTCGGCGTCCGTCAGTTGGGTGGTCGGAATCGCCGTGAAGAAGTCACTGAAGGCTTGTCCGACCGGCTGATGGACGGCGTGCGGCCATTCCTCGATCCGCACGACCGGCGCCGGACACTTCGACTTGGCCAAGCCGATCCAGCCCATGCCAACGCCCACGATGCGCAGACTCACGAAGTAGTCCAGCCATTCGGCGTAGCGGGACGCATACTCGTCGGTGCCTTGGAGGCCGGCGTCGGTGAGCCAGATCTCGATGTACTCGTAGGGGTCGAGCAGTTCGCGCTGCAGCACGAGGGCATCGCAGCCGTCCGGTATCCACTCCTTGAGGTGCTGCTCCCACTGCTCGGGATCAGTGACCGCCCAGTTACCCAGCACGATCAGCAGTCCGTCGTCGGTGAGGTGGTCGGCGGCCTGAGCGACCACGGTTCGCATCAGTCCGTCGCCGCTGAATCCGCCCTCGCGGTAGACCAGCTTGGCCTCGCTCGGCGGGCTGAGCACGTAGGGCGGGTTGGTCACGATCAGGTCGAACCGCTCACCGGCGACCGGCTCGTAGAGCGAGCCGAGGCGCAGCTCGGCCTCGACGTTCGAGAGACCGAGTCCGATCCTGGCGAGTTCGAGGGCCCGCGGGTTCAGGTCGGTGGCGACGATCTCGGCTGCGTCCAGGTGCAGCGCCTGGATACCGCAGCCGGTGCCGAGGTCGAGCACCCTCGGGTAGCGGCGCGGCGGCACGAGTTGGGTGAGCGTGGTGGACGCCGGCGAGGCACCCAGGACGAAATCTGGACGCGGCTGCGGAACCCGTTCATCGAGCGGGGTGTGGTCGGAGCAGATCCAGCCCTCGCGGCGGTCGGAGCCGTGTGGCTTGAGTTCGATGGTGGCGCGAAGCTCTGCGTCTCCGACGACCAGCCCAGCTGCCTTCAGCGCGGGCAGGCTGGTCCAGTTCGCCAGTCGCTGCGCCGGAACGGGTAGCTGCAGCAGCCAGAGCCGGATCGCGTCCGCTTGGGGGTCCGTCGCGTCGCCGAGCGCCCGGGCGGCGGCGACCGAAGTGTTGCGGGCCAGCGCGGCGATTGCCGCTGAGCCCAGACGCTCCGTCAGCCCGTCAAGGGTGTAGTCGGCGGCGAGCACGTCGGCGCGCAGCTGGGCGATGGCGGAGTCGGTGAGCACCGGTCAAGCTTGCCAGCAATCGCTCTGCACACAGCGCCGCGGGATCGTGGACGCAACGGTGGCTCAGGCCAGGTCGACTTTTGCCAACTGCACGCCGGCGCAGGTCGGCCCTGGGAAAGTGGAGTTGCCGAGATGCGGGAGGAGCCATGCGGATTGTCTTGCTCGGGGCGTCGGGCAATACCGGGCGCGAGATCACCCGACTGCTGTCGCCGATGCTCGCCGAGGATGACCAGGTGGTGCTGGCTGGAC
>Ga0116181_1002269_pt1 | contig 15738 bp, 16 predicted proteins | sample AD_UKC075_MetaG_FD_89752 | JGI IMG/M metagenome (GOLD analysis project Ga0116181, IMG submission 89752) | Active sludge microbial communities of municipal wastewater-treating anaerobic digesters from USA - AD_UKC075_MetaG | ecosystem: Engineered > Bioreactor > Anaerobic > Digestate | place: USA...
ACCACCGAGTTGCGGGCGCTGCTGCCGACCACGGTGGCGGGGATCCTGCGGAAGGTGTTGCAGTCGATGACCGCACCCCGGCGCGACCACCTCCGTCACGCTGCAGAAGCAGCGTTGGTTGACGGGCAGACCCCGGCCGGGTGTTTCACCGACGGATCGGTCGCCGCTGACCTGCTCAGCGCCACCAGCACGCACGAGCACCCGGCGTTCGGGACTGTCGGGGCGGGGACGACCGGTGCGACAGGCGAACATGGGCACGCGGCATTCGGGATTGGCGCCACTGCAGCCGAGGCAACGACCGGCGCGAGCGGACACCGGGTCGAGGGGCGGAACGCGGACTGGGCCGACATCGACTGGGCCCAACGCCGCGGCCGAGCTCTCACCGAACTCATCGAGCACTTGGACACCGAGAAACTCACCGGGAAAGTCGCCTCCACCGTCATCGTCACGATGACCGCCGAACAAGTCCTCGGCGCCGCGAAAGCCGCCCAACTGCAAGCCACTGTCCATGAGCTGACTGGGACCCTCCTGCCGATGAGTCCCTCCAGTGCAGCAGCCAGCACCGACACCGGACACCTCATGTCCGCCAGCGCCGCCAGACGGATCGCCTGCGCCGCCGACATCATCCCCGCCGTCCTCGGCGGACCCAGCCAAATCCTCGACCTGGGCAGACAGAACCGCTTCTTCAACGAACACCAACGGACGGCGCTAGCCACCCTCTACGAGACGTGCGCCGCGGCAGACTGCGACCGCCCATATGCGTGGTCCGAGCTACACCACGAAGACCCCTGGTCCAAAGGCGGATTGACCGACCTGGATCGAGCGATCCCGCTATGCGGCTACCACCACCGCAAGATCCACGACCCCGGCTACCACCACCACATCACCCGAAAGGCACACGCACACGGCAACAGCGCGGAGGCGAAGACCGTCCACTTCCGCCTGAAGCCCTAGGGCACCTTGCGTGTGACGTAACGTCACACCGCACGATGGGCGCATGCGCGTTTCCCAGCTTGCCGATCTGGCCGGCACGACGGTCCGAACGATTCGCCACTACCACGCCATCGGCTTGCTTCCCGTGCCGCCCGAGGACGGCGGCTACCGCGACTACAACCTTTCCCACGTCGCCCGGCTCGGACGGATTCGCTGGCTGGTCGAGGCCGGGTTGACGCTGCCGACCATCGCCGTCGTGATGACCGAAGACTCCTCGACCCGGGCCGACCTGGAGGCGAGCCTCGCTGCGGTGGATGAGCGCCTCGCCGAACTCGGCCAGCAGCGGGATCGTCTCGTCGGCCTGCTCGATGCCGTCGCCTCGGGCGAGGAACTGTCGCCGCTGCCTCCGGTGATCTCGCGGTTCTACGCGACCCTGCTGGCGCACGCGACGGACGAATCGGTGCGCCGCCGGATCCGCGTCGAGCGCGACTTCGCCGAACTCGGCTTCTACCGCGGAGCGATCCCACCCGAAGCGGTCGCGCTTTTCGACGTGCTCGACGGGCAACGGATCACCGCCAGCCTGACCGCCTTCGGCGAATTGGACCGGGACCTCAGTGACGCCGAGGTCGAGACGATGTCGGACGACGTCCTGGCGCGAATCGAGAGCCGCCTGGGCGACGCCGACCTCGCCCGACGGGTCGACACCCAGTTCCTGGCCACGCTCTACGAGGGGTTCATCGGCGGGACCGATGGCGCCCAGCGCCGGATCGCCCGGGCCACGCTGCCCAAACTCCTGGCGGCGATCGAGGATTGGCGGCAGCGATGACCAGCGAGCGCGTGGCAGGCGCCAGCCGGTCAGCCAACGACGAGTCCACGGCAGGCGTGCAGACCACAGCCGCCGCCGACGCCGTCATCGCGGTCGAGGGGTTGGTCAAGTCCTTCGGCAGCTTCCGCGCTGTCGACGGCCTCGACCTTCGGGTCGAGCCGGGCGAGGTCCATGGCTTCCTCGGGCCGAATGGCGCCGGCAAGTCCACAACCCTTCGAGTCCTGCTCGGCCTCTTCCGACGCGACGCCGGCTCAGTTCGGGTGCTCGGAATGGACCCGCAACGAGACCCCGCAGAGGTATGCCGTCGCACGGCATACGTGCCCGGGGACGTGCAGCTCTGGCCCGCCCTCACCGGCCAGCAGGTCCTCGACGCGCTCGCCGGATTGCGTGGCGAGCGCCACCACGATCGGGCCGCCGAACGTCGGCTCATCGACGACTTCGCACTCGACCCGGGCAAGCGGGTGCGCAGCTACTCCAAAGGAAACCGGCAGAAGGTCGCCCTCGTCGCCGCCTTCGCCGCCCGGACCCCGCTGCTGGTCCTCGACGAGCCGACCAGCGGGCTCGACCCGCTCATGGAAGAGGTCTTCCGCAGCCACGTGCGAGAGGCTGCGTATGCCGGTCGGACCGTGCTGCTGTCCAGTCACCTGCTCGACGAGGTCGAGGCCCTGTGCGAGGCAGTGACCATCGTCAAGGACGGACGTCTGGTCGAGTCGGGTCGGCTCAGCGCGATGCGGCACCTGGCTGCCACCCGGATCACCGCCGTCGTTCCGCGCGAGGGGCGGGTCGAGCTGGCCGTGCCCACCGAGGCAGTGCCGCAAACACTGGCTGACCTCATCGCCCGCGGAGGAAGCGAATTCGCCTGCACTCCAGCCACATTGGAAGATCTCTTCCTACGGCACTACGAAGTAGCCGCGCGATGAGGTGGCTCCTGGCGATCTTGCTGCGGCGGCACTTTCCAGGGATCGCAGTGATGAGCGCGCTCGTCGGCGTGGCCGGCGTGACCGTCCTGCCTTCCTACGCAACGACATACCAGACCGAGAGTGCGCGGACGGCGGCTGTGGAGATGGCTGCACACAACGGCGCCGCGCTGGTCCTTTACGGCCGACTGGACCCACCCGGCAGCGCCGCGGCGATGTATCTCTGGGAGATGGGCGCCTTCGTCACCATCGGCGTCGCCGTCGTGGCGGCGCTGCTGGCGGTGCGGTTGACCCGCGGCCTGGACAGCGACGGCACCGTGGAAATCGCCCGGGCAGCCGGCCTCTCCCCCCGATTGCTGGCCGCGGCATCCGGCGTCGTTCTGATCGTGTCGGCCGCGGCGGTGGGCACAGCCGCCAGCGCCGGGATGTTCGTCCACCGCGGATCGGACGGCGTGACGACGGAAGGCGCGGTGGCCTGGGGCGGCGTGGTCGCCGCGACCTTCCTGCTCACGGCGGCGGTCACCGCCCTGGCGGCACAGCTCGTCGCCACAGTCGCGGCGGCGCGGGGCCTGGGGATGGCCTTCCTCGGGTTGGCGTTCATCGCGCGCGCCGCCGCCGACACCACACCCGGCAGCTCGCCCGGCGGCTCGCCGGGCACCTCCCACGGCAGTTACCTCGCCACTGCTCCTGACGCTTTCGCTGGCGTGCGCCATTGGCTCGGAGCACTCAGCCCGCTCGGGCTGCGCGGCGAGGTGACCCCGTTCGGAACGGTGAGATGGGGTCCCCTTCTGGCAGCACTCGCGGCGGCGTCGGTGATCGGCTGCGCTGAGGCATGGATCTGGGCCCGTCGCGAACTTCACGCCGCGTTGCTCGCCCCGGCCACCCGACATACCGCGCGCTGGCGGCGACCCACCCGGTTGCCGGTGCGAAGCGTGGCAGGCTTCCTCGCGCGCAGCACGCTGGGCGCCACGCTGGGGTGGATGATCGGCATCGCCCTGCTCACGGGGTTCTTCGTGGGGATGGGCGGCGACGTCGTCGCATCGGCGCGCGCCGGGCGGCTCGACGGCGGGCTGCTGGAGGCGCAACTCGGGCACGGCGATCCGGCGCAGAGCTACCTCGCCTACGTCGGCACGATCGTCGCGATCCTCACGGCCGGGTATGCCGTCCTGCACGTCACCGGGCACGCGGCGGCCGAGCGGGAGGGGACGCTCGAAGTGCTGCGCGGCACCGGCGGACGGCCCTGGCGACCACTGCTCGGGTATGCCGTGACTGCCGCGGGTGCCTCGGCCTGCGTCCTGCTCGGATCGGGCGCGGTGGCAGCCCTCGTCGCGCCGGCCGTCCTGCCCGGTGACGACATGGGCTCGGCTGCCTGGCAACAGGTGACCGGCCAATGGCCAGGCATCGCCGCCCTCGCCGGAGTCGCCGCAGCAGCGGTCGGAATCGGACCGCGTTGGTCGGCCCTCGCCTGGGCGATCGCTGGGATGAGCGCTGGGTTGGTGCTGCTGGGGACCTTGGTCAAGGCGCCGGATTGGCTGATCGACCTGGCGGCCTTCGGTCACGTGCCCGTCTCGGGATTCGTTGCGGCGCAAGCGATCCTGTTGGTGGTCGGGGTGGTGGCGACGTTCGGCGCCGCGCTGCTGGTGTCCCGCCGAGATCTGGCGGCCTGACGCCCGACACCCGGAGCCGGCCACCCGGCATACCGAGTGATCGGACCGTCAGAGGTGCGGGTCGACGAGCGGGTTGACCACACGCAATTGCGGGAACCAGGAGAAGTCCCGGTCCGCCGACCACAGGGCGTCGACCCCATGCGCGAGACAGATCGCTGCGACCCGCGCGTCGGGAATGCGAGCGCCGGTGACCTGGCCCGAGGCGAGCAGCGAGCCGAGCACGCTCAGATGGTCGGAGCTCTCACCCAGAAGATGGACCCCCGGGGCTTGCAGCAGGCTGTCAATGGCGGCGAGCGCAAGCGGCACCGAGGTCGGAGGCCGGTAGATGCGCGGATGCGTCGTCACCGCGAGGAACTCGTGGACCACCGGCCACGGCACCCCGACAGCGACCGGCCCCTCGATGAGCCGCTTGAGGGCGGCGTGAGCGGCGTCGTGGTGCGGCGAGTCCTCGCGGTGGGCATAGACCAAGACGTTGGTGTCGACAGCGATCATCGGTCAGCTCAGCTCATAGGACCGCGCGATGACCTCACCCGGAGCGAGGTCCACGACGATCCCCGATCCCCCGACGGTTGGGAAGTCGAAGTCGACCCGATGGCCCTGGCGCCGAGTCGCCACCTCGTGGCGCAGGCCGGAGACCACCAGGTCGCGCAGCGTCGTGCCCGTCGCGGCAGCCAGGGCCTTGGCTTCGGCGGCCAGCGCGTCGGGCAACTCGATGGTCGTCTTCATACGGCATACCGTATCAACCGACCCGTACTCCCGTACTCCCCAAGCCGGTATGCCGTGCGCCTCACCGGCGGCGGTCGCGCCAGCGGCGCAGCGCCTTCCAGAGCCAGGTGGCGTCGGGATACTCGCCGGTGGCGACGAACTCGACCGTCGAGTCTTGGCGGAGCAACTCGTCGAGGTCGTCGAAGGCCACCGTGCGACCGGCAATGAGCAGCACGTCACCGGGTTTCAGCGGGAAGTCGTCGGGTGGCGTGAGGATGTCTTCGCCGTCGCGAGCCATCATGAGCGTGACCGCGGCCGTCGGGGTGTTGGGGCCGGAGGAACCGGAGACCATCTCGCCGACCGTGAACGGGCGGCCCGATTCCAGCCAGCGCACAACCGCCGGAGCCTGCAGCGCATCGACCTCGACGCGGCGTAGGCGAGGCGAGCGGGAGCCGCAGGTGGCCTCGAGCCGATCCAGCAGCGCGCTCGACCACTCGTCGTCCTGCTCGGTGAGGTGGGTCATGAAGCGCCATAGGTGTGGGGTTGACAGCTGGGCGAGGACTTCCTGGGCGACCAGGTCGGTGGGGCTGAACACGGAGTCGAAATCCAGCGCCTCGACCAGCGGGGCATTGGTGTGCGTCTGCTGCCGCACGACGACGAACAGATCGGGATTGGCCAGTTAGGCACGGGAGGCCAACGACATGTTGAGGGTGTCGCTGGCCGAACCGGCGACCAGGCCGACCGCCCCGGAAACATCGGGAAGGCCTTCCGCCGGATCGACGACCAAGACTTCAAGGCCGGCGCGAGTGAGGTCGGCGGTGACCTCCTTGGCGAACTCCCCGACACCGGCCACCACCCAGAGCCCATCTGCCAGACCCTCGCGGCGGGGCGGCATCTCCGAGCCGTTGGCAGCGAGCAACCAGGACGAGAGTTGATAGGTGATCGGCCGCTGCAGGGCCAGGACGAGGTAACCGCCAAACCGCTCGTAGGGATTGATCACCGAGTCGGCGCCGAAGGTGTACATCTGCTCTTCGGCGGATTGGGTGCCACAGCGAGCGATGACCCGCAGGTCAGGTCGCAACAGGTGCGCCGTCATGAGGATCGCGGTGTTGATCTCGTCGTCGTCGGTCAGCGCGATGACGCCAGCGCAATGCTTGTGGCCCAACCCCGCCCACCCAAGCAGGGACGGGGTCCGGAGGTCGCCGGACCAGCCGGGCGGGTCAAGCTCGAGTTGGTCGGCGATGAGAACGTCGATGCGTTCGGCGGACGAGTCAATGACCGAGAACCGATGGCCGAGGTTGTTCAGGCCCTTGCTCACCAGGCGACCGGCGTTGCCGAAGCCGGCCACGATGTAGAAGGGCTGGTGCATCCGGTTGACGGCCCGCCTGAAGCGTTGTAGACCAACGGCGTCCTTGAAGCTCTTGTCCCCAATGATCGAGAAGAGCGTTCCGAGGGCGTAGGCCCACCCGAGCACGCCTGCATAAATCGACCCCATCACCCACATCCGCTGCGCGGAGGTATAGGGAAAGAGTTCGGTATAGCCGACCGTCGCAGCGGTATAGGTCATGAAATAGAACGACTCGAAGACCGTCAGCCTTCGGGGATTTCCGTCGAAATCCACTCCGTCGATTTGCGACATCCCGAACGTCGCGATGGTGAGGATGAGCACCAGCAGCAACAACGGCTGGCGCAGCCGACGCAGCAGGATGAACAGCACCGCAGTGTCCGGCGAGTCGTCCGGAATGGCCACCACGTTGCGACGCGAAACCCGTGGACCATGACGACTCCAGGGCCGCTCGCTGAACGGGGTGATCGGCACAGCAGGTCGCGCTTCAGCGGTGGCGGAACGACGAGGTCTCGATGACCAGAAGCACGACCGACACGATGTTGGCCAACAGGGCGCCCCCGCACAGCGACACCACACTGGAGATCGCGTGGGCGTCCATTCCCATAGTCGACACCTCGGACGCGTAGACGTGGACCCCCGCCGCCGCAATCAACTGCAGCGATGCCACCAGACTTGTCGCGAGATAGATCGCACCCATTTGGGTGCGGTCGCCGAATTTGAGGATCGTGGCGACAATATTGACGACGACGGCGAGGTAGAGCTCGAAGACGCTGTGCACCTCGGGGTCGCGAATGTCGCCGTAGAAGTAGCCGAAATTCAGCGTGGCCGCGAGCAGCACGAAGAAGCCGAAGACCACCTTCTCGAAGTTCACACTCGGGACCATACCCCACGCCTCACGCGCCCTGGGGGCTGCGCTGGGGGCTCGAGTCGGGGCTGAGGCAGGCGGCTGTCGGTGCCACCGGTTACGGTGAGCGCGTCCGCCCACCCACCAGGAGGCCGCGATGTCTGCCCTCACCGAAGCCACCCCCGCCGACCGCCATCGGCTGCTCGCCGCCCAGTTCCTCGCCGTCGCCGACGGGGTGACGGATTGGCAGGCTCCGACGCCGGTCAAAGAGTGGCTGGCGATCGACATCGTCGAGCACCTCGGCTGGCTGCCCGGCCTGCTGGCCGGCATGGGGGTCCACCTCGACGTCCCGGCGACCGACGACCCGGTCGAGCGCTTCCGCGCCCAGTCGGCCGCGCTGCAGGCCCTGCTCGACTCCCCCGACGCCGACCGGGTCATCGACACCCGCATGTTCGGACGTATGCCGTTCGCCCAGGTCATCGACCGGTTCTACGCCTTCGACCTCTACGCCCACGCGTGGGATCTCGCCCGCGCCTCCGGCCAGGAACTCCTGCTCGACGAGGAGTATGCCGGGCAGGCTCACCAGGGCATGTCGGCCATGGGGCCGGCGCTGCACGAGTCCGGCCAATTCGGCGCACCGCAGCCGGTTCCCGACGACGCCTCAGCCGTCGACCGGCTGATCGCCCTGATCGGCCGCAACCCGCGCTGGACCCCCTGAGCGAACCCACCCGACACCAGCCGGCACCGACCGACATCGCCCGACACCGCAGGAGGCGCCGTGCAGTTCCTCTTCTCCGTCATCGATGACCGCACCTCCTCGGGCACGCCTCAGGAGATGGCTGCGATCCGCGAGCTCAACCTGCGGATGCGCGCTGCGGGCCAGCGCGTCTTCGCGGGCGGTCTGGCTGCGCCAGAGACGGCAACCACCATCGACAACCGGGAAGGCCGCGCCGTAGTCACTCCGGGAGCGACGGTCAGCGGTCCCCGACCCCCGGACGCGGGAGCAGGCCTGCCGAGCCCGGCCCAGATCGACGCCACGGCGGGCGACGCGGAGGTGACGGGCACGGCGGGCGACGCGGAGGTGACGGGCACGGCATACCTGTCGGGGTTGTGGATCATCGAGGTGAGCGACGAAGCGGCCGCTCTCGCCCTGGCGCGCGAGGCGTCCCTCGTGTGCAACCGCCGGGTGGAGGTGCGGGCCTTCCTGGCATAGCGTGCAAGCCAAGCCGGCACCCCGACAGAATCCACAGCGAAGGACATCACGATGAGCCCGACCATCGACGCGACGACCAAACACCGGGTCAAGGACGCCTTCGTCGCCAACGCGCAGGCACGGCTCGAGTCGCTGCTCGCCAGTGCAGCGGCCGAGTCCGAGGCCGCCGATCTGGACCAGGACAGCGCGTATTCGATCGATGACATCGCCCAGTCCGACAGCGCCGGCGACCTGACCGGCCTGCTCGAGCGGTCAGCGGCAGCTCAGCGCGCCAGCATCGACAACCTGCGCGCACTCGACGTGTCCCCCACCGACCGCGTTGGGCCCGGGGCGATCGTCGAGGTCGACGGTCAGCGCTACCTGGTCGGCGTGAGCTCGGCCGCGGTGGACGTCGAGGGCGCGAGCTACGACGGCTTGTCGCTGGACGCTCCGCTCTATGCCGCGATCGCCGGCCGTCGCGCCGGCGATGCGGTCGACTTCCGCGGGCGGCACATCACGATCGACCAACTCGGCTGACTCGGCTGACTCGGGAAGCCCCTGCCAGACGTCAGCGGGTGATCGGCTGCTGCAGCTCGGTCACCCAGTCGCTTTGGTCCTCGCCGACGGCCCGCACATAGAGCTCCCGGCACGGACCGGCGAAGCCATAGCCGTTGTCGACGATCCAGCGGTGCAGCGCCTGCTAGGACTCCCCGATCCCGACCATCGGGCCGAGATGAACCCCGCACACCGCCTCGACGGGTGCGAGCTCGACGGCCTCGGTGCCGGGAGGTGCGTCACCGGCATACGCGTAGCCGACGACGACGTCCATCCCACCCTCGTTGACGGAGTAGGTGGCCATCGGGGTCGCCAGCGCCCCAGGGATGTGCCCGATGGTCGCCGAAACCGCGTCGAACATCGGCCCGATGTGCTCACCCAAGGTGTCCAACTGCAGGGTGGCGCGACGGGCGACCAGCCGTATGCCGGGCAGGGACTTCACGACGAAATCGGTGGGCATGCTGTCCTCACTCGCGATCATTCGGCCCTCTCACACGGTGTCAAGGTCAAGTGCCCTCGGCATCGCTAGTGTTCCTGCGTGACCGGGACAGCATCCACCCTGCCCCTGACCGCGCCCGGACGCACCCCGGTGACCCTCGACAGCCCCTGGTCGCTGGACCTCCACCGCTGGATGTACCGCGTCGTCGCCGCCGCTGCCGCCGTAGGCACGCTCGGCATCGGCCTGACCGTCTGGGGAACGCCGGCCGGGTCACGGTCGGCCGCGTCCGTCGCCCTTCTGGTGGCCCTGATCGGAGCCACCGCCTGGTGCGTCCGCGACGTCGTCATCAACCACAGCGGGCTCGGCGGGGCCCGCCTGCTGTCGGTCGTGGCGGGCGCGGGCATCGTCGCCCTCCCCTTCCTCCCGCCGCCGGACGCATCCAGCCCCCCGGCGATTTCCTACCTCAACACCCTGGTCATGTGCGCGATGTCGGCCGGCCTGGCTTGGGGACCCCCGGCAGGGGTGGCCCTGTCCCTGGTCGCCGGGGTGGCGATTGCGATCGAGGAGACGCCGCGAGTCGGCCCCCTACATGCGGGCCTCGTCGCGCTCAACCTCGTACTCGTTGGGCTGGCCGGCGCGGCGCTCATCTGGCTGCAGCGCCGGCTCGCGGCCAACGTCGAACAAGCCGCCGCCCGCGAACTCGTCATGCGCCAGAACGTCGCCGAGGAAGCCGAACGCGAGGCCACCTTCGACCGCTGGGCCGCCGTCATCCACGACAGCGTCGTCGGGGCCTTGCGGCTGGCCGGGTTCGCCCCGCGCTGGTCGGCCGAACCCGCGGGTCAGCAGTTGGCCGCCACCGGCCTGGCCGCGCTCGGCGACAGCGCCCGGGCCGCGGCAGTCCCACCGCTCGGTGATGACGTGGTCGCCGCGGTGAGCGCCCGCGCCGAGGCGCTCGGGCTCACCCTGCACCTCGAGCGGGACGGCATACCTCCGCGGTATGCCGCGGGCGAGGCTCTCTCCGTCGCCGCCACCGAGGCCGTCGCCAACGTGGCTCGGCATTCCGGCAGCACGGACGTCTGGGTATCGCTGCGCTCGTCGCGGACGGGCACGGTGGTGACCGTGACCGACCACGGGAGCGGGTTCCGCGCGCACGGGTCGGCGGCACGGCATACCGGACTGCGGGTGGGCATCCGACTGCCGATGACCGCCGTGGGCGGTCGCTCGACCGTGGAGTCGGCCCCCGGGCGCGGCACCGTCGTGACCCTCACAGTCCCGCACTCCGAGGCGGCGCAGGACCCCGGCCGGGCGGCATACCGAGAGCCCGGTGACCTGGCCGGGTGGAGCGACCGCGAGCTGCGTCGGCCGTTCCGGTGGCTGGTCGTGGGGCTGTCGGCGAGCTTCCCCGCGGTCGGTGCGTGCCACCTGGCCGAGGTGCGGTCGGTGCCCGCGTTCTTCGGGCTGGCCCTGCTCATCCTCGGGCTGGTGGCCGCGGCGCTGTGGATGGCCGACTTCCCGCGCCTGGCGCCGGTGTGGACGGCCGCGAGCATCGCGCTCGCCGTGCTCGGCTTCGCCAACCTGGCCGACCCGCAGACCACCGGCTGGGCCTGGTGGTTCATCGGCATGCAGGACACCCTCGTCGTCGTGCTCGGGATCCGCGCCGGCGCGCGCTGGGCGCTCTCGGTCGCCCTCGGGATTCCCGCCGCGATCCTCCTGTATGCCGTGACCGCCGGCTTTGCCCTGCCTTGGGTCGCGCTGCAGGAGGTCATGCCGCAACTCATCGCCTGCGCGCTGCTCGGTATCACGTCCCGCCGAGCGATGCACTCGGCGACGGCCACCATCAATGCCGCAGGCGCGCGCGTGTCGCAGCTGCAGCTCGTACCGCTGCTCGGGCGAGTGCGGCAGGCCGAGTTCTCGCGGCTCGTCGACGGCCTCGGACCCACCGTTGCCCCCACCCTCGGCCGCCTCGCCCAAGCGCGCGACCTCTCCCCCGACGAACGCGCCCAGTGCGGGCGATTGGAGTCCGCCGTCCGCGACGAGCTCGTCGCCCATCCGGTGTTGGATCCCGCGCTGCGGGCGGCGCTCGCGGCTGCCCGCTCGCGGGACGCCGACATCGAGGTCACCGCGACGGTCGCCACCGGGCAGGTCCCGCCGGGCTGCTTCGGGTCGGCGTTGCAGGCCGTGCTCCGGTATGCCGTCCGCGACAGTCGGGTGCGAGCCCACTGGCGCTCGACCGCGGACGAACGCGGCGGGTCGATCGTGCTGGTCACCCCGGAGCTGGCCGATCCGCAGACAGCGGGATCGCTCACCGCAGAGCTGGCTGCGGTCCTGGCTGCGGTCCTGGCTAGGGGACAGACCGACCCGGGAGCTGGCGGTGGGGCTGACGACCGAGCCGACCCGGGAACTGACGCTGGGGCGAGCTCGGCTGTCGAGCCGGCATTCCGATGGACCCTGGATCATGAGTCACTCTTCGTGGAATTCGGGTCCTCGCTACGCTGAGCGGATGATCGCCCGTGACCCCCATTTAGGGGTCGTCCCCCCTGCCGCTCGCCGTGGTGCCGAGCAGCCCGACGCCTCCCCCGCAGTGGACGACGGCACGGCCCATCGCGGACCGGTGCGGGTGGGCGCGGTCGACGATCACCCGGCGATTCTCAGCGGTCTGCTCGCGGGATTGAGCCAGCCGCCGCGCACCTTCGTCTGCGCCGTGGCGGAGACCGTCGCCGAGTTGCTGGACTTCGGCGCGGCGATGGACATCGTCCTGCTCGACCTGCGCCTGGCCGACGACAGCGACCCCGAGACCAACGTCCACACGCTCATCGAGCACGGCCTGCCGGTGCTGCTCTACACCCAGGAACGTCGCCAGCCGCTCGTCGCTCGGGCGCTGCAAGCCGGCGCCTCGGGCGTCGTCGGCAAGCACGAACCGATGTCCACCCTCGCCCAGGCGGTCAGCCGCGTGGTCGACGGCGGCGTGTGGTTCAGCGCCGAGTGGGCCGAGGCGATTCGCTCCGGGATCGGCCCCGAGCTCGCTCCCCGCGAGACCGAGGCCATCACCCTGTATGCCGCGGGGTTGCCACTCAAATCGGTCGCCACCCGAATGGGCCTGTCCCAGGAGACGGTCAAGCAGTACCTCAACCGGTGCCGGGCGAAGTATGCCGCGGTGGGCCGACCGGCTCAGACCAAGACCGAGCTCTACCGCCGGGCCATCGAAGACGGCTACCTCGAAGCGCCCTGACCGGCAATTCTCCCGATCGCCGGCGCTTGAACCTGTGCCGCTACGGCCGGTGACCCCTGGCCAGGGATCACCAGGCGACCCCCCAACTGGTGTCGTGCGATGCCACCTTGTCGTCCCTAGCGTCGGTGCAGCGGCCTCCACATCGGGGGCCGATCCACTGGGAACAAGGGGTATTGAATGTCTCGCATCTCTCTGCGCTCGCGCACCTCTCGCCTCGCTGCGCTGGCTGTCACGGGCGCCATGGTCTTCGGTGGCACGACCATGACGGCGCCCGCCGCTCAGGCCGTCAACTACCAGACCTGCGTCCGACCCCCGGGGAGTGCGCCGTTGCTTCAGTTGGGTTCACAAAGCCCTTGGGTCGCCTACGCACAGTGCCTCATTAACAACTCCGTCCTAGACGCCGACCCGCTGACGGCAGCGGCTGACCTTGTGCGTGACGGGAAGTTTGGTCGGCTTACCGACGGAGGCGTCCGCAAGTTCCAGGGCTGCGCCCACATCACGGTGGACGGCAAAGTTGGCAGCAACACGTGGACCGCGCTGACCTACTGGGCAGCTCAACCCAACTGGCTCTGCCGCTGATCAGCGTCGGTCAGTCTCGCGAGGACAACTGACGTCGCTCGTCCTGTTGTCGATGGGGCCATCCCGGGGGTGGCCCCATCGACATGTTCCGGCCAGCACGGCATACCGGACCGGGGTGCCGCAGGGAACTGATCGAGCGCGCACCGACGAAGACCCCCCAATTGGTGTCATGCCAAGGCTGCGCGGCCTGCCTAGCGTCGTAGCTACCGAACCGCAAGACCACAGTGAAGGACCTCGAATGAAACTCCGTACCCGTCTGTCCGCCGCTCTCGCCGGAGTCGGCCTCGCCGCCAGCGTCGCCGCGGCCGCCGCACCATCGGCTTCCGCAGCCGGATGTGTCGACTCGATGTGGCGGATCAACTCACGGGGAACCTGCGTCTACGCCATCCAAGGGTTGGCGAACTTCTTCGTCAGCCCCGATATCGCCGTCGACGGCAAGTTCGGCCCGCAGACCGACGCAGCAGTCCGCTCGGTTCAGCGGACCTTCGGAGCGCGCGTCGACGGAATCGTCGGCCCGCAGACCTGGAGGATCCTCTGCGGACCTCAGATGGGCTCCATCGACGACCCCTGGAGGGTCCCCACCACCTACTCCATCTACTGGGCTCGTGTCGCCGGCTGCCCCGGCGCCTGGAACTACCACTACTGAGTTGACCAGTCGTTGACCAGTTTTGGTGTGGCGCTCTTGGCGTCCTGGCGCACAATTCGCCACACCAAAACTGGCGGACGGGCGGCCGGGTAGACGGGCTGCGCCGCGCCGCGCCGCGCCGCGCGGAGGCCTGGCAATACCACCACTGATCGTCTCCTCCCCTGCCGCGCTTCCCTCGCCGCGGCAGGAACCAGCGGGGTATGCCGGGCACCCTGCATACCCCGCTCGGCTTTGTCGAGAACACGGTGCCGGGACACCTTGCCGTGCGCCCTCTTCGCAAGCCCTATGGCGGGACGCCGAGGGGCGTGGCTCAGCGGCGCAGCAGGCGATCCACTGCCGTCGCAACCCGGGCCCGGACCACCGCGGTCGGCTGCGGCTCGTAGATGAGCTGAGCCGAGACGCCCTCCGCGAGGGCGAGGAACTGCCACGCCACATCGTCTGGATCCAGCTCTCGGGAGACCTCCCCCTCCCCCTGGGCGCGCCGCACCAACCCGCCGAGCAGGCCACGAATTTCGTTGTCAGACAGGCTCATTGCCGCCGCGACCGCGGGATCGTAGGCCGCTCGCTGGGTGAACGCCGATCCCTGGAGTTGCAGATCGCGGCGCCGTTCGTCCAGCGGCATGATCGACAGGAACAGCCCGACGAGCCATTCGTGCAAGGTCGGGCGCCCCGGCTCAGTGGTCACCCGCGGCTGCGCAGCCTCCCGCAGCCGCGCAAACATCGCCGCCAGCAGCGCACTCTTGGACGCATATGCCTTCTGCACCGCGCCCAGGCTCCACCCCGATTCGGCCGCGACGGCGCGGAAGGTGACGGCCGGCATACCCTCCCGGGCCAACAGCCGCAGCGCTGCGTCGGCGAGTTCGGTCTGCCGAGGGGTGAGGTCCACGCCCCCCAGCCTAAGCAGGGATGCCGTGGACCCGGTGTCGGCGCGTCCGCTCACCGAGTCCACGGCCCCCCTGCCAAACCGACCGGCATACACTCGTATTCCGTCCTATCGCAGCCTAGCCGACCCTCGTGTCGCGCGCACGGCAGTGCACGCACAGCGGCCAGGGGACCCCGGTTGGGTCGGGGTCCCCTGGCCTTGGTGTGCTCCCTGTTATCGGGTGGTGCTGGTGTCCTCGTCCTTGCGGCGTCGGGTGGCTGCCAGAAGGAGCATGCCCAGGGCGACCAGTCCGAGCGACCAGTTGATGAGGCTGGTGCTGTCGTTTCCGGTGTGGGGGAGCGGTTTGGGTTCCACGGTCAACGGCGCGTCGGTGTCGTTGTCCGTGGGGGTGGTGGCCGGGTTGGTGCCGGGTCCGGGGATGGGTCCGAGGGGGTTGGTCTCGGGCACGTCTTTGTCGGTCGGGGCGATGTAGGCCAGGTTGGTGATGGTTCCGGTGAACCCGGCGTCGACGGTCGCGGTGACCGTGATGACGGGGCCGTCACTGTTTCCCGGCAGGGCACTGGTGGCGGTGCACGTGGCGCCGGTGCAGGTGTAGCCGTCGCCGGTCATCGATTGCAGGGTCAACCCGCCCGGCAGGACGTCGGTGACCGTCCACCCCGCCAGAGCAGCGGCGGGGCCCTCGTTGTGCGGGGTGAGGGTGAAGGTCACGGTCGAGCCCGGGTAGATGGTGCCGGTGGTGGTGTTCTTCTTGACCAGGGTCAGGTTGTACACCACCAGTCCAGCATCGATGGTCGGGTCATCCGGGGTGGTCGCACTGTTGTTCCCGGTGGCTGGGGCGGTGAAGGTGACTGTCCCATCCGCTGGGGCGTTCGAATCAACCGCCCGGTCAGCACCAGTGAGGGTGCTGGTGAAGGCCGACCCGTCCGGTTTGACGAACTCGATGACGTAGTCGACGCCGGCGAGTAGGTCGGTGAA
>Ga0116181_1002277_pt1 | contig 15710 bp, 15 predicted proteins | sample AD_UKC075_MetaG_FD_89752 | JGI IMG/M metagenome (GOLD analysis project Ga0116181, IMG submission 89752) | Active sludge microbial communities of municipal wastewater-treating anaerobic digesters from USA - AD_UKC075_MetaG | ecosystem: Engineered > Bioreactor > Anaerobic > Digestate | place: USA...
AGACGCCGGACGAAGCAACGGTGCCGGCTTGGAAAAAGCCGTTCGAGCCGCTGCATATTCAGCGGGCCGATGGAAAAACGGGTGCGCAACTCATCATTGAAGAACGGGAGAGCGGCTGGTGATGCGCGTGCTGTTCGATACCTCGGCGCTCTACAAGCGCTACGACGCCGAACCTGGCCATGACCGCGTGATGGCCATCAGCGATGACGCAGACGACATCGTGGTGGCGCCACACTGCAAGACCGAAATTGCATCGGCCCTGAACCGGCAACGCCACGATGGCGAACTGACCCTGGCCGACTACACGCGCATCCTGGCCGTGGTGCAGCGCGATTTTGGCGGATTCACCTGCCAAGCCTTTGGGCCGACCGTCGAGATGCTGGCGATTGCTGCCATGGAATCAGCGCGCTTGCGTGCCATGGACGCGCTGCACATTGCCACGGCCCAGCACGCGCAAGTCGATTTGTTCGTGACGGCCGACCGACGCCAGGCCTCTGTGGCGCGCGCAGTCGGCTTGACGACGGAACTGCTTGGGGAAAAGGAAGCGCCATGATCTATCCCCAAACCTTCGACATCATCGTCGTCGGCGGCGGCCACGCCGGCACCGAGGCGGCGCTGGCGGCCGCGCGCATGGGCGCGCGGACGCTGCTGCTGACGCACAACATCGAAACCCTCGGGCAGATGAGCTGCAACCCCAGCATCGGCGGCATCGGCAAGGGCCACCTGGTGAAAGAGGTCGACGCCCTGGGCGGCGCCATGGCGCTGGCCACCGACGAGGCGGGCATCCAGTTTCGCATCCTCAACAGCAGCAAGGGCCCGGCGGTGCGCGCCACGCGGGCGCAGGCCGACCGTGTGCGCTACAAGGCCGCCATCCGCCACCGGCTGGAGAACCAGCCCAATCTGTTGCTGTTCCAGCAGGCGGTGGATGACCTGCTGCTGGAGGGCGACCGGGTGGCCGGTGCGGTGACGCAGCTGGGCATGGCCTTTCGCGGGCGCACGGTGGTGCTGACGGCGGGCACCTTTCTGGACGGGCGCATCCACGTCGGGCTGGAAAACCACGCCGCCGGCCGGGCGGGCGACCCGCCGGCGGTCAGCCTGTCGGCGCGCCTGAAGGAGCTCAAGCTGCCGCAGGGTCGCCTGAAGACCGGCACGCCGCCGCGGCTGGATGGCCGCACGATCGACTTCAGCCTGTGCGAGGAGCAGCCCGGCGACGGCATGCCCGGCGGGCAGAACCCGCGGCTGCCGGTGTTCAGCTTCATGGGGCGGGTCGACATGCACCCACGCCAGCTGCCGTGCTGGGTCACGCACACCAACGCGCGCACGCATGAGATCATTCGCGGCGGTTTTGACCGCAGCCCGATGTTCACCGGCGTCATCGAGGGCGTGGGCCCGCGCTATTGCCCCAGCGTGGAAGACAAGGTGAACCGCTTTGCCGGCAAGGACAGCCACCAGATCTTCCTGGAGCCGGAGGGGCTGGACACGCACGAGGTCTATCCCAACGGCATTTCCACCAGCCTGCCGTTCGACGTGCAGCTGGCGCTGGTGCGGTCGATGAAGGGGCTGGAGCACGCCCACATCCTGCGCCCCGGCTACGCCATCGAGTACGACTACTTCGACCCGCGCGCGCTGCGCGGCAGTTTCGAGACGCGGGCCATCGGCGGGCTGTTCTTTGCCGGCCAGATCAACGGCACCACCGGCTACGAGGAGGCGGCGGCCCAGGGTCTGTTTGCCGGCATCAACGCCGCGCTGCAATCCCGGGGCGATGCGCCCTGGGTGCCGCGCCGCGACGAGGCCTATCTGGGCGTGCTGATCGACGACCTGGTGACGCAGGGCGTGACCGAGCCGTATCGCATGTTCACCAGCCGCGCCGAGTTCCGCCTGCAGCTGCGCGAGGACAACGCCGACATGCGCCTGACCGAAACCGGCCGCCGGCTGGGTCTGGTGGACGACGCACGCTGGGAGGTCTTCTGCCGCAAGCGCGACGCGGTTTCACGTGAAACCGAGCGGCTGAAGTCCACCTGGGTCAACCCGCGCAACCTGCCGGCGAGCGAAAGCGAGCGCGTGCTGGGCAAGGCCATCGAGCATGAACACAATCTGTTCGATCTGCTGCGCCGCCCCGGCGTCAGCCACGAGGCGCTGGTCGGATTGGATGGCGGCAGGTACGCCAGCGTCGATGTTTCACGTGAAACGTTGGGCGAGCTGTGGGCGCCGGTGATCGAGCAGGTGGAGATCGCGGCCAAGTATTCCGGCTACATCGACCGCCAGCGCGACGAGGTCGAGCGCGCCGCGCACTACGAGCACCTGCGTCTGCCGGCCGATCTGGACTACATGCAGGTACCGGCGCTGTCGATCGAGGTGCGGCAGAAGCTCAACCTGCACCGGCCCGAGACCCTGGGCCAGGCCAGCCGCATCAGCGGCGTGACGCCGGCGGCGGTCTCGCTGCTGCTGATCCACCTGAAGAAGGGTGGTTTCAAGGGTTTTGCCGGCACCGCCGCCGAGGCCGCTTGATGCATCCGCAGGCGCTGGCACTGCGCGCCGGGGTGCAGGCCCTGGGCCTGTCGCTGGACGATCGGCGGATCGACCAGCTGTTGGCCTATCTGGACCTGCTGGCCCGGTGGAACAAGGTCTACAACCTGACGGCGGTTCGCGCGCCGGAGCAGATGCTGGTGCAGCACCTGATGGACAGTCTGGCCGTGATCGCGCCGTTGCAATCGCATGCGGGTGGGCGGCCGCTGCGCCTGCTGGACGTGGGCAGCGGCGGCGGGCTGCCGGGCGTGGTGATCGCCATCTGCTGCCCGGACATCGACGTCAGCTGCGTGGACACGGTGGGCAAGAAGGCGGCCTTCGTGCAGCAGGTCGCCGGCGCGCTGGCGCTGTCCAACCTGCGCGGGCGACATGCCCGGGTCGAGTCGATCACGGACCGTCATGACGTGGTGGTCTCGCGCGCCTTTGCCTCGCTGGTCGACTTCACTGCCTGGTCGGCCGGCGCGCTGGCCGAGGGCGGGGTGTGGCTGGCCATGAAAGGGCGCCGGCCCGATGACGAGATGGCCGCGCTGCCCCCGTCGGTCGAGGTGTTTCACGTGGAACCCCTCTCGGTGCCCGGTCTGGACGCCGAGCGCTGCCTGGTGTGGCTGCGCCTCAAATGTTCCACGTGAAACCCGAGCGCGGCGACTGTCGGCGACCCGGTCCTGGTCAAAGTCCCGTAAACTCGGCGCTCCCTTGACGCGCGACGCAGTGCGTCACCAACGACTTACTCGATATGTTCGGCATCACCGATTACGGCGCCTTTGTGGTTGCGTTCTGGCTTTTCCTGATGGTCCCGGGCCCGGGCAACCTGGTGATTGCCACGGGCACGGCCCAGGGGGGCATTCGCGGCGGCATGGCGGCCACGCTGGGGGTGATGGCGGGCGACCAGGTCCTGATCTGGTGCGCGCTGGGGGGGGTGGCGGCGCTGCTGCACGCTTACCCCGTGGCGTTCTCGGCCCTGCAGTGGGTGGGCGCGGCCTATCTGGCCTGGCTGGGCATCCGCATGTGGCGCATGCGCCCGCAAGACGGCGGCGCGCCGGCGGCGCCCGCGCGGCAGCGCCCCTTTCGGCAGGGGTTCCTGATCACCTTGCTCAACCCGAAGGCGATCGTGTTCTACTTTGCCTTTCTGCCGCTGTTCATCGATCCGGTGCGCCATCAGGGCATGGTCACGTTTGCCATGCTGGCGGTGACGGCGGCCGTGCTGGTGCTGCTGTACGGTTTCATCGAATCGCTGCTGGTTCATCGCTTCGCCGAGCGCCTGCGTGCCAGCGAGCGCCTGGGCAACTGGCTGCGCAAGCTCACCAGCCTGTTCCTGATTGGTTTTGGCGTCCGCCTGGCGGCGTCGTCCTGAAAGCGGCACGCCACCATGGCCCAGATTTTCTGCATCGCCAACCAGAAGGGTGGCGTCGGCAAGACCACCACCACCGTCAACCTGGCCGCCGGCCTGGCGCGCATCGGCCAGCGCGTGCTGCTGGTCGACCTGGACCCGCAGGGCAATGCCACCATGGGTTCGGGCGTCGACAAGCGGGCCATGGCGCTGTCGGTCTACGACGTGCTGCTGGAGTCCTGTGCCATCGCCGAGGCCGCCACCGTGCCCGAGCGGCTGAAGGAGGCCGGTGCCGGCTACGCCGTGCTGGGCGCCAACCGTGAGCTGGCCGGCGCCGAGGTCGAACTGGTGGGCGAGGAGCGCCGCGAGCGCCGCCTGAAGCAGGCGCTGGCGCAGGTCGACGCCGACTACGACTTCGTGCTGATCGACTGCCCGCCCAGCCTGAGCATGCTTACCCTCAACGGCCTGTGCGCCGCCCAGGGCGTGATCGTGCCCATGCAGTGCGAATACTTCGCGCTCGAAGGCCTGGCTGACCTGACCAACACCATCCGCCAGGTGCACGCCAACCTGAACCGCGACCTGCGCCTGATCGGCCTGCTGCGGGTGATGTTCGACGCCCGCATCACGCTGCAGCAGCAGGTCAGCGACCAGCTCAAGGCGCACTACGGCAGCAAGGTGTTCGACACCATCATCCCGCGCAACGTGCGCCTGGCCGAGGCGCCCAGCTACGGCCTGCCGGGCGTGGTGTTCGACCCGGCGGCCAAGGGCAGTCAGGCCTTCATTGCCTTCGCGGAAGAGATGGTGCGCCGCGGTTTGAGTACCTGATCGGCCTATCGCGGCCGTCTGTCTTGCGTCAACAGCTATGATTTTCGAAGCAAATGCGTGACCCCCGCGCGCTGCCGGCCGCTGGCCTGCCCGAGCCCTGGATCGACTGGGGCAAGGCCATCGCCTCGCAGCTCATCGTCTGGCACCACCTGGCGCACTATGGCCCGCTGGCGCCGCGCGTGGCCGCGGCCTGGCCGGACCTCATGGACTGGCTGGACGGACGCGCGCTGTACGCGGTGCAGGTGTTTCTGGTCATGGGCGGTTACCTGGCCGCGCGCAGCCTGTGGCCGCACCCGGGCACGCCACGCGTGGCGGCGGCCGACTGGCCGGCCCGCGTGGCCCGGCGCTGGCAGCGCCTGATGCCCACCTACCTGGCGGCCCTGGGCCTGGCTGTGCTGTGCGCGGCGCTGGCGCGCCAGTGGATGATCGACGCCGACACCCCGGCCGCGCCCACGCTGGCGCAGCTGCTGGCGCACCTGGTTTTGCTGCAGGATGCGCTGGACCAACCGGCCCTGAGCGCCGGCCTATGGTATGTGGTCATCGACCTGCAGCTGTTTGCGCTGCTGGCCGCGCTGGCGCTGCTGGCCGGCCGTGTCTCGGCGCACTGGCGCCGCCGTGCCGCGGTGGCCCTGGTGGTGGGCGGTGGCGCCGCCTCGGTGCTGGTGTTCAACCGCCAGCCGGACGGGGACGGGCTGGCGTCCTACTTCTTCGGCAGCTACGCCCTGGGCGTGCTGGCCGCCTGGGGCCGCGCCGCGGCCACGCCTGCCGGGCAACGCGCCGCCGCCGCCCTGCTGCTGAGCCTGGCGGCGGCCGGCTTGGCCCTGGCCTGGCGCGACCGGCTGGCGCTGGCCGCCGTTTGCGCCGCGCTGCTGTTGTGGCAGCCCGGCCGCGCGCGCCTGGCGCTGGCCGGCGCGCCTTGGCTGCGCCCCGCCGTGGCGCAACTGGCCGCCATCTCCTATGCCGTGTTCCTGGTGCACTATCCGGTCAGCCTGCTCGTCACCGCGCTGATGCTCGACGAGCTGCCGGCGGGCTCCGCGCCCGCGGCCGCCGTGCTGGTGCTCGCCTGGCTGCTCAGCCTGGCGGCCGGCTGGGCGCTGACGCAGGCGCTGCAGGCGCGCGGCTGGATGCTGTGGCGACGCCGCTCCGCACCCATCGACCATGGCAGCCGCTGACCGACCGGACGCCATCGTCCTGACCTTGCCGGGCTGGCTGGGCAGTGGTCCGGCGCACTGGCAAAGCCGCTGGGAGCGGCGCCACGGCTGCCAGCGTGTCGAGCAGCACGACTGGCTGCGCCCCCGGCGTGGCGACTGGTGCGCGCGGCTGGAAGAGGTGGTGCTGGCCACACCGCCGGATCGCCCACTGCTGCTGGCCGCCCACAGCCTGGGTTGCCTGCTGGTCGCCTGGTGGGCCGCGCATTCGCGCCACACGGCGCGCGTGGCCGGCGCGCTGCTGGTGGCGCCGCCCGACATCGAGCGCGCGGACAACCGCCAGCAGATCCCCGGCTGGGCGCCGCCGGCGCGCCAGCGCCTGCCATTTGCCAGCCTGGTCGTGGCCAGCAGCGATGACCCCTTCGGCAGCCTGGCGCAGGCGCGCCAACTGGCCGTGGCCTGGGGCAGCGGCTTTCACGAGCTGGGCGCGCGCGGCCACATCAATGCCGACTCGGGCCTGGGCGACTGGGACGAAGGGCTGGCCTTGCTGCGCGCCTTGATTTCTTCCCATTCTTCGGCGGCTGACCTGTTTCCCGGGCCAGACGCCAAACCCCCATCCATTCCATCCATTCAGAGAGACTCTCCATGAACACCACGGCCACCACCCGCATCGAGCACGACCTGATCGGCGACCGCGAACTGCCCAATGACGTCTACTACGGCGTGCACACCCTGCGCGCGCTGGAGAACTTCCCCATCACCGGCACGGCGATCTCGATCTACCCCGAGCTGATCCGCGCGCTGGCCAGCATCAAGAAGGCGGCGGCGCTGGCCAACCGCGACCTCGGCCTGCTCAGCGACGCGCACTGCCAGGCCATCGGCGCCGCCTGCGACGAGCTGCTGGCCGGCAAGCTGCACGAGCAGTTCGTGGTCGACGTCATCCAGGGCGGCGCCGGCACCTCGACCAACATGAACGCCAACGAGGTCATCGCCAACCGCGCGCTGGAGATCATGGGCCACGCCAAGGGCGAGTTCCAGCACCTGCACCCCAATGAGCATGTCAACTGCGGCCAGAGCACCAACGACGTCTACCCCAGCGCGCTCAAGATCGCCGCCTGGCACGGCATCAGCGGCCTGATCGAATCGATGGCCTACCTGCGCGCCGCCTTCGAGGCCAAGGCCGCCGAGTTCAAGGACGTGCTCAAGATGGGCCGCACCCAGTTGCAGGACGCGGTGCCGATGACGCTGGGCCAGGAGTTCACCACCTACGCCGTGATGCTGGCCGAGGACGAGCAGCGCCTGCGCGAGGCGCAGCAGCTGATCTGCGAGCTGAACATGGGGGCGACGGCCATCGGCACCGGCATCACCGCCCACCCCGACTACGCCGCCAGGGTGATCGCGCACCTGCGCGCCATCACCGGCATTCCGCTGGCCACCGCGCCCAACCTGATCGAGGCCACGCAGGACTGCGGCGCCTTCGTGCAGCTGTCGGGCGTCTTGAAGCGCGTGGCCACCAAGCTGTCCAAGACCTGCCACGATCTGCGCCTGCTCTCCAGCGGCCCGCGCGCCGGCCTGGGCGAGATCAACCTGCCGGCGGTGCAGGCGGGCTCCAGCATCATGCCGGGCAAGGTCAACCCCGTCATCCCCGAGGTGGTCAACCAGATCGCCTACGAGGTGATCGGCAACGACGTCACCGTCACCTTTGCCGCCGAGGCCGGACAGTTGCAGCTCAACGCCTTCGAGCCCATCATCGCGCACAGCCTGTTCAAGAGCGTGGGGCACCTGTCGGCCGGCTGCCGCACCCTGGCCGACCGCTGCGTCAGCGGCATCACCGCCAACGTGCAGCACATGCGCGACGCGGTCACCAACTCGATCGGCATCGTCACCGCGCTCAACCCCTACATCGGCTACGCCCACGCCACCGCCGTGGCGCAGGCCGCGCACGCCAGCGGCGGCAGCGTGTACGACGAGGTGCTCAAGCGCGGGCTGATGACGCGCGAGCAGCTCGACGCCGTGCTGCGGCCCGAAACCCTGACCCAGCCCGTGCCGCTGAACCTGGCGCCCCGGCTGTCTTGAGCCTGCGGGCGCAGCCTGTCACCCCCTGATCCGGAGCTTTGCACATGGTCACCAAGAAACCCAAGGGCCTGGGGCGCGGCCTGGACGCGCTGCTCGGCCCCAGCCTGGCTGGCGACGCCGGCGAGGGCGCGCCCGCCGCCACCCCCGCCGGCACGCCGATGATGCTGTCGCTGGACGCGCTGGCGCCCGGCCAGTACCAGCCACGCACCCGCATGGACGAAGGCGCGCTGTACGAGCTGGCCGAGAGCATCAAGAGCCAGGGCATCATGCAGCCGATCCTGGTTCGGCGTCTCAAGCAAAAACCGGCTCTGACGCAGGATGGACAAGCGCCAGCAGCTATCTTTTTAGAAGCAAACTACGAAATCATCGCCGGCGAGCGGCGTTTTCGCGCCGCTCGCCTGGCGGGCCTGGCCGAGGTGCCGGTGCTGCTGCGCGACGTGCCCGACGAGGCCGCCGCCGCCATGGCGCTGATCGAGAACATTCAGCGCGAGGACCTCAACCCGCTGGAAGAAGCGCAGGGCATCAAGCGCCTGGTCGACGAATTCGGCCTCACGCACGAGCAGGCGGCGCAGTCCGTGGGCAAGAGCCGCAGCGCCGCCAGCAACCTGTTGCGCCTGCTGAATCTGGCCGAGCCGGTGCAGACCATGCTGATGGCGGGCGATCTGGACATGGGCCACGCGCGCGCCCTGCTGGCGCTGGACGGCGCGGCCCAGATCACCGCGGCCAACCAGGTGGCCGCGCGCAAGCTCAGCGTGCGCGAGACCGAGGCGCTGGCGCGCAAGCTGTCGGCCGAGTTCAACCTCACGGCCCCGCGCAAGCCCGGCCGTGCACCCGACAAGTCGGGCGACGTGCGCCGGGTGGAGGAAGAGCTGTCCGACCTGCTGATGGCGCAAGTCGAGGTGCGCGTGAAGAAAGCCGGCCGGCGCGGCGGCGGCGCGCAGGCGGGCGAGCTGGCGATCCAGTTCGCGTCGCTGGACGAGCTGAACGGGTTGATCGAGCGCTTGCGTGCTTGATCCTAGAAACGGCAGTTGACCGCTTGCGATCATCGCCAAAGCCGCGCGGGCGCTGGCGTTTGTGGCTTCGATGGCGTTGACCGAACAGGTGAGCACGCTACGCACCCACCAACACCGTGCTCGCTGCGCCAGGCGTCGTTGTTCCTTGCAGGCAGGAGCCTGCGGCGTCCTTGCCCTTGCAGGGCGCGGCCCAGCCAGAGTCTGGGCCTGTTCGCGCCGTCCCAAGGCGCGCAGGCGCCTTGGGAGCCGCGGCGCTCACCCTTGCCTGGCACGCCAATCACGGCACTGGCGGGCGCGTTCAACTGCCGTTTCTAGGCTGAGTCGGCGCCCCGAAAAGCATCCAGCCCGCCGCCTTTGTTGCCGTTTGTGTGCATGGCTGCGCTGCGTGCACAAGGCGGATGGCTTGTTACAAAAAGGCCGGTGACCCGATGCAAGCCGTGTTGAGCAGAGGGTGTAAGCTGTGCGTCCCTTCGTCCGCAAATGCCTTCCGCCCCATGCGATCGCGCCGCCGCGCACTGAATCCACCCAGCGTGACCAGCTTGGCCCAGGCGTTTGTCACGCGGCCACGACCCGTCATGCGCATTGCGCGCATGGGCATGGCGCGCATTCGCCGGCTGATGCTGCACGCACCGCAGTCGCTGTTTCTGCGTGAGCTGGTGACGCAACCGGGCGCCGTCGGCGCCATCTGCGCCAGCTCGCCCCAACTGGCCGCGCGCATGGCAGCCTGGGTCGATCCGGCGGCGCCGGGTCTGGTGGTGGAGCTGGGCGGTGGCACGGGCGTCATCACCGCGGCCCTGCTGGCGCGCGGCGTGGCGCCGCAGCGGCTGGTGGTGATCGAGCAGTCGCCGGCGCTGGCACGGCACCTGGCGCAGCGCTTTCCGCAGGTGCGGGTGGTGCAGGCCGATGCGGCCGAACTGGCGCTGCTGCGAACCGCGCCCGACTGGCCGCGCGCCGACGATGGCATGCCGCTCGCCGTGCAGTGCATCGTCTCCGGACTCCCGCTGCTGTCGATCCCGTCGGAGGTGCGTCAGCGCATCCTGCTCGCGGGCGCGCAGGTGCTGGCACCGGGCGGTCGCTTGCTGCAGTTCACCTACGCGTTGCGCGGAACCTCGCCCTGGCAGACGGCCGGGCTGGTGAGTGGTGGATGTGAGCGCGTACTGGCCAACCTGCCGCCGGCCCGCATCGACGTGCTGGAGCGTGTGGGCAGCGGCTGACGGGCGGATTTCGGCGTCTTTTCAGGCTGTTGCTGTCTCCAGGCCTGCGCTGCAAGCTACAAAATCAATAGCGAATGACGGGCCCACTGGCGGCCAGCGCATTTGGCTGGCGCGGGCGATGCGCCAGTGCCGTGTGAACAAAAACAACAAATCCTGACTTCCTGATGCACTTGGCGCGGCTTCTTGTTGTGCCGCTTCAACAGAGTGCGCAAAATGTATTCAAATGACTCAATCGGCTGGCTGCTTCCTGCGGCGCGGCATTGCACTTGTTCGAGGAGAAACCATGAAGCGTTCACTGCGCATCAGCGCGCTCGTGCTGGCGGCCGGCATGGCCGTCCTTCCGGGCTGCGCCACCAAGGCGCCCATTCCCCTGGCCGAGAACTTCGACCTCACCGTCCAGCCCAAAGTGCGTTCGGCCGGTCACTGGGATCTGCTGTCCAACGATGTGGTGACGCAGACGCTGGCCTCGCTGAAGAACGTGCAGGTACCGGCCAACACGCCGATGGTGGTCGGCCTGCCGGCCAACCCGTCCCAGTTCGATCGCGGCTTCAGGGAATTCCTGATCACCAAGCTGGTGCAAAGCGGTCAGACGGTCTACATGCAGCCTGACCAGGCGGCCGCCGTGGCGTGGCAGACGCAGGCCTGCGCCGCCACGCCCGCCTGCCGCGACCAGGACGTGCTGGAAGTCACCTACCAGACCCAGGTGGTGCGCCACGACAGCCCGCGCCCGCACTTCGTGCCGGGCCAGTTCACGGTGCTGGCCGCCGGCCTGATGGCCGCCTACGGCCTGCGCCTCGAGCACCTCGATGCCAAGCTGTTCGCCACGCTGGGCCTGGCGGCGGCGGCCGACTACGGCGCCAGCGTGTACACGGGCGGGCCCACCAACACCGAACTGATCCTGACCACCACGGTGAGCAACCGCGGCCGCTTCCTGAGCCGCAAGACCGACGTGTATTACCTCGAGAACGTCGACGCGCCGCTGTTCCTGCGCTCCGCGCCCGGCTACAAGGCCGTCAACCTGAAGGTGGTGTCATGAAGAAATTCGCACCCCTTGCCCTGTCGCTGGCGCTGGCGTCGCTGGCCGGCTGCTCGAGCCTCGGCGAGTCGGCGCCGGTCCGCCGCGCTGGCCCCAGCTACGAATCCGCCGCGCAAAGCGCGTTTCTCGACAGCGGCCGCGCCGCCGTCGGCAAGCTGGTCGACGGACTGCCGGCCGATACCCTGGCCGGTGGCCCGGTGCTGGTGGCCACGGTGGTCAACGTCAACAACCTGACGCGCTCGGCGCCGCTGGGCCGCACCCTGTCGGAGCAATACGCCTCGCACATGGCGGCACAGGGCTTCAACGTCAAGGAAGTCAAGCTGCGCGGCGAATTGTTCGTGCGCGAAGGCACGGGCGAGCTGCTGCTGTCGCGCGAGCTGCGCGACATCGCGCGCAGCCAGAACGCCGCCGTGGTGCTGGTGGGCACCTATTCGCCCGCCTCCGACTACACCTACGTCAGCATCAAGCTGGTGCGCACCGAAGACAGCCGCATCCTGCGCGGTCACGACTACGCCCTGCCCAACGATCGCGACGTGCAGCGCCTGCTGCAGGACCCGACGTTCCGCTGAGGGCGCGGCGACGGCGCCCGCGAGCCCGGCCGGCCGCGCGGCGCTTGTGGGCACCGGGCACCGCCCCCCCGCGCGACACTCTTTGACGTGCCCGGCAGGCCACTGGCATCCGTGGCGGGAGGCTGGCCGAGCCTGGTCCTGCGGCCGCCGCACCACCGTATGATTGGGGGAGCCCGCGCTGCACCCTGAGCGGGCGCTTTTGGGTGGACCGCCGCGGTCCGATTTCACCGGAGAAGAACCGATGTCGAACAAGAAAACTGCCCTGACCATCCTGCTGGCAACGGGCACGGCGCTGCTGCTGGCCGGCTGCGAAACCACCAGCATGAAGATGGGCAACCCCGAAGCCAAGACCGTGGCCACCGGCAGCGCCGCCGGCGCCGCCACCTCGGGCGAGAACACGGCGCTGGAAAAATGCGCGTCGCCGCTGGGCACCGTCTCGCTGGTCGAGAACCAGACCGCCGGCTGGTACACCATCCTGACCGGTGAATACAAGCTGCCGCCCACGGCCAACCTGCTGCGCCTGCTGGTGCAGCAATCCAACTGCTTCGTGGTGGTCGAGCGCGGCGCCGCCGGCATGCGCGCCATGAGCCGCGAGCGCGAGCTGATGCAGTCGGGCGAGATGCGCGGCGGCAGCAACTTCGGCAGGGGCCAGATGGTGGCCTCCGACTACGCGCTGTCGCCCGAGATCGTGTTCAGCGCCGACAACGCCGGCGGCATCGGCGGCGTGCTGGGTGGCCTGATCGGCGGCGGACGCGGCCGGGCGATCGCGGCCGTCGGCGGCGGCCTGCAGACGCGCGAGGCCAGCGCCATGCTGACCCTGGTGGACAACCGCTCGGGCGTGCAGGTGGCGGCGTCGGAAGGCAGCGCCTCGAAAACCGACCTGAACCTGTTCGGTGGCCTGTTCGGCGGCGGTGGCGGCGCCGGCCTGGGCGGCTACACCAACACGCCGCAGGGCAAGGTGATCACCGCTGCCTTCATGGACGCCTACAACCAGATGGTGCGCAGCCTGCGCAACTACCGCGCGCAGAGCGTGCAGGGCCAGGGCCTGGGCGGCGGTGGCCGGCTGGGCGTGGACGGCGGCACGGCGCCGAGCCAGACCTACACGCCAGAGAACGCGCCCAGGAGCGCGGCGCCCAAGAGCGCCCCGGCGCGCCGCCGCTGAGCGCTGCCCGATCATCCGGTCGGCCTGGCAAGCCGGGGGCCGCCGGGCTGAACCACGCCCTTCCGGGGACCTTCGCGGTCGAACGCAATCACTATTAAAACAGTAGCTGCTTGCGCTTGCCAGAAGCGCCCCGGTTCGACAAATGGTCTGCGTTGGACGGTGCGTGACACCGTGGTCCAATCCGCCTTCATGCCTTCCCGTTGCCGCCCATGAGCCTGATCGAGCTGCTCCGCCGCCGTCGCGCCAGCCTGCCCGACTGGGTGCAGGACTGGCTGGACGTGCTGGTGCCGGCGCTGCTGACCGGCCTGATCCTGCTGGCCGCCTGGCTGCTGCACTGGTTGCTCCAGCGGCTGGTGCTGCGCCTGGCGCGGCGCTACGGCCTGCCGCCGCAGATCGTGCTGCCGCTGCGCGGCGTGCTGCGCTGGCTGATCATCACGGCCACGGTGCTGCTGGTGCTGGGGCGGCTGGGCGTGTCGGCCTCGGTGCTCTGGACCGCCTTCACCGGCTTTGCCGCCGTCGGCGCCGTGGCCTTTTTTGCCGCCTGGAGCGTGCTGTCCAACCTGTTTTGCGCGCTGCTCATCATGGTGGCGCAACCGTTTCGGCTGGGCGACGATGTGGAGGTGCTCGACACCGCCGAAAAGCCCGGCGCCAAGGGCCGCGTGGTCGATATCAACCTGCTCTACACCACGCTGCGCGAAGCCGACGGCGGCGGGCGCCTGCTGCAGATCCCCAACGCGCTGTTCTTTCAGCGCGTGGTGCGGCGCTGGCGCGGCGGCATGGCTGACGCGGACGCAGAGAGCGAAGCGGCACCGCGCGATCCGCCCGCCCGCCCGGGCTGAACAGCGCCCGCTCAGGGCGCCAGCACCTTGCCCGGGTTCAGGATGTTGTCCGGGTCCAGCGCCTGCTTGAGGGTGCGCATCAGCGCCACCGCGCCGGCGCCGGCCTCGTCGAGCAGAAAGCCCATCTTGTGCAGGCCCACGCCGTGCTCGCCGGTGCAGGTGCCGCCCAGCGCCAGCGCGCGGCTGACGACCTGGTGGTTGAGCTGTTCGGCGCGGGCGCGCTCGTCGTCGTCGTCGGGGTCGATCAGGTAGCCCATGTGGAAGTTGCCGTCGCCCACGTGGCCGACCAGGAAGTACGGGATGCCGCTGGCGTCGGCTTCCTCCACGCTGGCCAGCACGGCGTCGGCCAGGCGCGAGATCGGCACGCAGACGTCGGTGGTGATGCAGCGGCAGCCGGGGCGGCTTTGCACGCCGGCGAAATAGGCCTTGTGCCGCGCCGTCCACAGGCGGGTGCGCTCCTCGGGCGTGTCGGCCCACTCGAAGCCGGCGCCGCCGTGCTCGTCGGCGATCGCCTGCACCGTCTCGGCCTGCTCCTTGACGCTGGCGGGCGAGCCGTGGAACTCCATCAGCAGCAGGGGCGCCTCGCGCAGCGTGAGCTTGCTGTGCTGGTTGACGGCGCGCACGGTGCGGGCGTCCAGCAGCTCCACGCGGGCGATCGGCACGCCCAGCTGGATGGTCTGGATCACCGTGGCCACCGCCTCGGCGATGCCGGGGAACGAGCAGATGGCGGCCGACACCGCCTCGGGCAGCGGGTACAGGCGCAGCGTGATTTCGGTGATGACGCCCAGCGTGCCTTCGCTGCCGACGAACAGGCGCGTTAGGTCGTAGCCGGCGCTGCTCTTGCGCGCGCGGGTGCCGGTGCGGATCACCTCGCCGCTGGCGGTGACCACTTCCAGCGCCAGCACGTTCTCGCGCATGGTGCCGTAGCGCACGGCGTTGGTGCCGCTGGCGCGCGTGGCGCTCATGCCGCCCAGGGTGGCGTTGGCGCCCGGGTCGATGGGAAAGAACAGGCCGGTGTCCCGGATCTCGGTGTTGAGCTGCTCGCGCGTCACGCCGGGCTGCACCGTCACCAGCAGGTCTTCGGCGTTGATCGACAGCACGCGGTTCATGCGCGACAGGTCAACGCTGATGCCGCCCTGCACCGCCAGCAGATGCCCTTCCAGCGAGGAGCCGATGCCGAACGGGATCACCGGCACCTTGTGCTGTGCGCACAGGCGCACCAGATCGGCCACGTCCTGCGTGCTTTCGGCGAACACCACGGCCGCGGGCGGCGGCACGGTGGTGAAGGCCGATTCGTCGCGGCCGTGCTGCTCGCGCACCGCCTGCGCGTCGGAGAACTGCGCGCCGAAGCGGCTTTTCAGGGCGTCGATCAGCGCCGCCGGCACGTGGCGCGGCTTGATTTCGGGCAGGACGTGGCGGGCGGTGGCGGGGGCGTTCATGGGCGGGCTCTCCTGTGGCTGAGCGTTCAGTGTAAACCGCTGCACGATATGTCGCGCAGCGGCCAAACGCTATCTAAATCATAGCTATTCGCGATTGCCCAGCGGGCGCCGCGACCCGAATCATTTGTTTTCCGGGCGCGGCGCCAGCACCGCCATCGTCAGACGCGAGACGCAGGTGATCTCGCCGGCGTCGTTGTGCATGTCGATCTGCCACACCTGGGTGCTGCGGCCGATGTGCAGCGGCCGCGCGGTGCCCGTCACCCAGCCGCTGGTGGCGCCGCGAATGTGGTTGGCATTGATGTCCAGGCCCACGGCGCGCCAGCCCTCGGGGCAGGCATAGACCGCGCCGCAGGAGCCCAGCGTCTCGGCCAGCACCACGCTGACGCCGCCGTGCAGCAGGCCGTAGGGCTGGCGCGTGTGGGCGTTGACCGGCACGCGGGCGCGCAGGAAGTCGTCGCCGACCTCCAGGAACTCGATGCCCAGGCGGCGCACCACCGTGTCTTCGTTGATGGCGTTCAGGATGTCCACCGATAGGG